>WNFU01002091.1_pt1 | contig 27595 bp, 21 predicted proteins | sample 5400121 | NCBI WGS metagenome assembly WNFU01 (sample SAMN13153360, study PRJNA577476) | soil metagenome | isolation source: 100 cm soil or saprolite under grassland replicate 1 | place: USA:California | collected 2016-06-15 | reverse complement strand
TGCTGGCCGTGAACACGCCAAAAGCCGCGCCGCCATAGTGCGTCTGCCAGAACGCCAGGTGCGGCGCGTAAGGAAACAGACTCAACATTCGCATCTCGCGCCGGGCGCCACCCACTTCGAACAGCCGTTTGCCCGCAAGCGTGAGGTTGTCCAAATCGTGTTGCGTGAAAAGAAAAGGAATCGGCTCCGCCGACCGCCCCGTCGTGCTCGTCAGGAAAATCGGCCGGAACTCGCTTTCAAAGCTTTCCCGTACCGCCGCCCGACCCCGGCACAGGGCGCGCCAGATCGTCGAGGGACGGCGCGCCAGCACCCGTTCTTCGGGAACCAGAATGAACTCCTGGCTCCGCTGCGCATGGTCCGCCGTGTTGAGCAGGTCGCTCTTGGACGTGAACGGCAACCGTGACAAATCGGCAAGCGATTGAAATGAGTCGGCCGAGAGATTGTGTTGCCGGAAAATTCGCTGGTAATGCGCCGAGAACGGAAGCACGACCCGGCGCAGGTAATTCCGCAGTTTTTCCGCCTGCAAGCGGCGGACCGCTTTTTCAGGCAACTGCTGCCATTGTGTTGTGAGCAGTCTGGTGTTCATACGGCGTTTCCCTCGCTCGCGCGAGGGCTTTGATTTCGTTCAAATGTTCCTCGGCCACGCGGCGGCCCATGGCAATGAATTTGGCCGGTTTGTCGAATTCATACCAATGCGCGTCCATGGCCAGGGGACGCAGCACGACTTCGGCGTGGCGGCAGGCCTCTTCGGCCACCCGGATTTGCGCACCATGCACCGCGCGCATCATGATGTCCAGTATGTTGCCGGGGGCGAAATAATTGACCCGCCGATTGAGCCCCTTGAGAAAGTTGTGCCGCCGGCCGTACAACGCCTTCTGTTCCCGTTCCATCTCCAGGCAACAACGCATGTAAGCCGGCGTGGGAATCGTGTTTACCGCAATAATGCGGTCGATGCCCATATCCTCCAGCACGTCCACCGGCATCGGGTCCGCAATCCCGCCATCCACATAACTTTCCCCGTCGATCACCACCGGCGCGCAAACGCCCGGGATGGCGATGCTCGCATGCACGGCGGAAGCCACGTCGCCGCTCGAAAAAACGGCGCGGTCCAGGGTGTAAAGGTTGGTGGCCACCACACGAATCGGCCGGGCCAATTCTGAAAAATGCGCGTCCCCGATGGTTCTTTGCAGGCGACTTTTGACGGCCTGACCTCGAACGAAACCCTCGCGCGGCGGGAAGACGGGGTCGATCAACCGCCAGATACCCCAGCGCCCTTCCACTTCCCGTGCCAGTTTTTCCATGACCGTGCCGTCACAACCGAAACCCCAAACGGCGGCGACGTAGGCCCCCATGCTGCATCCGGCGACCGCATCCACCTCAATCCCGTTTTCTTCCAGGACCTGGATGACACCGATGTGCGCCAGCCCCTTGGCGCCACCGGAGGACAACGCCAGACCGATTCGGCATCGACCCATTTCCCGCGCCAACCGGCGCAGGTCCGCGTCAAAAGTTTTACTGGATGCGGCGCGTTGACCTGCAGTGTCTGCGGCCGACGATGGACAATCGTGAACAAATGCATGCAGCGGTCCGCCCACTTTCTTCGCCAACTCGGACGTCATCCGCGCGGGTTCGTTCCGGGACAGGCAAAGCACCGTTTTGAGCCGGGACCACTCGCCATTGAACCGTGAGCGGGCCTCGCGAAGGAGCAAGTCAAAGTCGTAGAGGTTCTCCTGGGATTGGCGGATGAAAAGATAGGTCAGATCCGAATGAGTCGAGCATTCAAAAAGCACCTGGTCCAGCGCCGCGGCGGCCGCGATCCGCAAAAGGACGAAGCGGAAATGGCTCCGGAAATGATCCAGCAACGGCTTCACGAAACTCAGCTCATAAGACTCCCCCGTCACCCGAAGGTTCAGGCGCTGGAATCCGCCTTCACCCTTTCGCAGATGACCCGCAAAACAAAACTCGCCGTTCAGCGTGGGCTGAATCGCCGCAAAATCCCGCAGTGAAACCAACGGACCGGCGGCCTCAATCTCCACCAGAAGAACCGAATCGCGCGTCTCCGAATGCAAATGCTCTGCAAGCGCATTGCCGATGAATTGGTCGGGAATCGTCGGTAAAAGTGAAGTCAGCGTTATAATCCGCGCCGGAGGAGTGGCCGCCCTGGCCGGGGGTGGCGCCTCGAGGAAGGGGGCGGGGTTTGAGCACGTCCGACCTGAGAATTCTATGTCAGCTCTGATATTCATTTCCGTCGCTGACCAGCGACGGAAAGCCGACCTACAATCCACCCAGTGGATTTAGAGAACCTTGACCGTCAGCAGACCGTCGCGAGTCAATTGCATATATCTGCGCGATGTCCCGACCAGGCGGGTCATTTCCAGGTGACCCTTAACCGGATGATTTACGCTCACGGCTCTGATTGCCTGCGGGACATTCATCGCATCTAATTCTTCACATCAAAATCTATAAGGCAATATTCATGCCGTCAAAGGGACCGCCGCAAATTTTGGAAAGTTTATTTGCGCCCGACGGCTTTTCTCGCGGCGCATGTCGTGCTAGTGTTGCTATTGTCTCTTGGGATTCGATTGTTCGAGCAAGACCTGGTTCGAAGTTTTGGTTCTCTTTCCCCCTCTTGTCACTCACTTTGCCGCGGTCTGAAGTCTTCACTGGGGACGCTATCGGCTTTGCCAGGAACGATACCGGGATACTGGCTGACGCGTCGTCAACACCCCTCCGCAGGGCCGAGCGGGACTGTTCTTGGTACGCCTGGTGATAAACGGCCCCGGGGGACCAAGAGGACGGCGCACACGAACGTTCCCCATTGCTGCAACAGACTGACGGGCAATCTATTGTGGATCCACTTCGAAACCAAGTTCGCGAAGGCGTTGCAGCTTGTAGATCAATGCCCGGCGGCTTATGCCCAAAGCTTTGGCTGTTTCCGTGCGATTGAAATTGTGTTTGCTCAACGCTTGAGAGATGGCCTGGTGTTCGATTTCCTCCAGGCGCTGGGCGTCAACCGGTTCAGCGGCGGACTGTTGGATCACGGCGCGCACCCGCGCCGGGAGGTGCTCGGGCAGAATCAGTTCACCCCGCGAAAGCAAGGTCGCCCGTTCCATCGCGTTGCGCAGTTCACGCACGTTTCCAGGCCAGGCGTATCGCCCCAGACAATCCGTGACCAGCGCTGAGAACCGCGCACGGCCTTGAGTCAGTTCCGCGACAAAATGGCTGGCCAGGGGAAGGATGTCCTCCCGCCGCTCGCGCAGGGAAGGGATGTTGAGTTCGACCACATCCAGACGGTAGAACAGGTCTTCGCGGAAATGTCCTTTTTTGACCTCCTCTTCCAGGTTCCGGTTGGTGGCGGCCAAAATCCGGGTGTTGGTCTGGACTTCAGTGTTTGAGCCGACGCGTTGGAACCGGCCGTCCTGCGTGACCCGCAGCAGTTTTGCCTGAAGTTGAGGAGACATTTCCGCGATCTCATCGAGGAAGATCGTTCCGCCGTTGGCCTGCTCGAAACGGCCGATTCGTTGCACCACGGCGCCGGTGAACGCCCCTTTTTCGTGGCCGAAGAGTTCGCTCTCCAACAGTGTTTCCGGAATGGCGGCGCAGTTGACTTTGACCAGGGGACCGGAGGAACGGGGACTCCACAGGTGAATCACGTCGGCCAGCACCTCCTTGCCAACACCGCTTTCACCCGTGATCAACACGCGACTGTCCGAGGAGGCAATGAGCGAAGCGTCGCGGAACAACGCCTTCATCAGCGGACTGTGCGCGATGATGTGCCCGGGTAGTTGTTTGTCTTCGCTGAACCTGACCGGCGCGGCCTCAGAGACGCCGGTCGCCTGCTGCACGGAAGCCAGCAACTCGTCGAGGTCGATCGGCTTGGCCAGATAATTGAGCGCGCCGTCCCGCATGGCCCCGACGGCTTCGCGAATGTCGGCATACGCCGTCACGAGCAGGACCGGCAGCACAGCGTGTTCCTGGCGCGCCTGGCGGAGCGTTTCCAGACCGGAGAGGCCCGGCATCCGCACATCGGAGATCATCATGCCGATATCGCCCTTGCGAAGAACCTCCAGCGCCGCTTCGCCGGAAGCCACAGGGACGGTGTCGAAGCCCTGGCTTTTCAAGAATGAATCGAGCAGACTGCGCTGCGCAGCATCGTCGTCCACTATCAGAATCCGCGGGCTCTTCACGTTCGCGTTGTCCGTGACCGGTCGCATTGGCTCAGCCGCCGGAGGCGAGCTTCAGGTGCGTGATTCGCAACACCGCGCCCCTGGGCTCGTTCGGCAGGCATTCAATCTCCCAACCGTGCGCCAGAACAATCTGTTGGACCACCGCCAGACCCAGGCCCGTCCCTTTTTGGTGCGTGGTGAAGTACGGTTTGAAGATCTCGAGGCGATGTTCCGGCGGCACGCCGGGGCCGTTGTCGCGAATCTCCAGAATGACCCCGTGGGAATTATTCTTCCAAGCCGCGACCTCGATGTCCCCGCCCCGTTCGACGGCTTGAACCGCGTTGATCAGGAGATTGAAAAGCGCCTGGCGGAGCAATTGCTCGTCCCCTTCGATCACCGGCAGTGACTCCGGCACCTGCAGGCGAATGCACTTTTCCTCCAGATCGTAACCCAGGGCACGAACGACCTCGCCAACGACCAGACTCAATGATACGGACGAGCGGCGGACTTCGCGCGGGCGCGAGTAGTTGATGAATTCGTTCAATTGGGCGGTCACCCGATCCGTCTCGTCAATGATTTCACGGGAACGGCTGCGAACTTCCGTCGGCGCCTCCTTCTGTTTGGAGATCATTTGCGCCAGCCCGCGAATGATATTCAGCGGATTGCGCGTTTCGTGCGCCAGTCCGGCCGCGGCCAGATTCATCTCTTTCAGATGGGTATTCAACTCGCTGGCCCGGAGCAGGCGCATCTGCAACTCCGCCGACTTTGCCTGGTTTCGCCAGGCCAATCCGAGACCAACGACCGCAACGCTGGCAAAACACCCGATGATGCACCGCAACCAAAGGTCCTGGGCACAGGCCGACAGGAACGCCTCCGTGGACATGACGATCACCAAACCGTGCAGTCCCCGCTTTTCCACCAATGATTTGAATTCTTCCTCGCTCACCCAGGGGGGACGGCCAAAGCGTGGCCGGCCGGGAGGGCGCTCGCGCGGGCCGCCGTCGGCCCGGTTGGTTGTCCCCGGGTCATTGCTGACTGAAGCGGGCATGCGGGCAACCGCGTTCGACAGGCTGGTCGGAGCGTTCGACGCCAGCGGACCGTTCGTTCGCAACTCGCCATCGGGAGGAGGGGGCATCTCGCCGCTGGGACGGGTGCGGTCGCCTTCACGCGGTCCGCTGCCCGGCTCCCGTCTTGGGAGAACAATCGTCGGACGATTGGTCTCCCCTTCCTGGGCCACGCTGGCGCCCAAATCAACCAGGTTAACGAGGGTAACGCTCCGGGAATCCCAATGTTCTCCGGTCCGCATCGTCCCCTTGGTCTCGACATCGATTGGAGCGCCCGCCGAGGCGACGACTTCGCCGGCGGCATTCAACAGCGCCACAGAACTCAATTCGCCGGATTTGACCAGCTCCCCGAGGGCCGGCTCCAGTCGCTCCTGCGAAACCATCCCTCCGAATCGTCGCTGGGACCGAATCACGAGTCCCAAGGTCGTGGTGATGTCCCGGGAGCGATTGATCAATGCCGCCCGGGCGGATTCCTTGACTCGAACATGCTCGACCACCTGCCAGGCAGCCACCATGACCCAGACAGTCAGCAACAATCCAAATCCAAAAACAAGCCGGGTTCGTTTGATCATTTTCGCGTCAAAGCAAAATCACACCGGGTCCCGCCGGGTCATTTCCCCTTTTTCTTCGGCGAGGCATCATCTTTCGCCGGCAACGTGTCGAGGTAACGATTCAACTCCTCTTCCGTAAACGCCTTTGGCGCCAATTGCGTGTTGCCTCGTTCCGTCGCAGAAAGACCCGCCAGTTGGGAAGGCTCATAAACGATGTGCGGGGTCAAAAAGATCAGCAGTTCGGTCTTCACGTTCGATTTGACCTTTCGTTTAAAGAGGTTGCCGAGCAAAGGTATGTCTCCCAAAAGAGGAATTTTGCTGTCGGTTTGGGTTTTCTGGTTTTGCATCAAACCGCCGATGATGACTGTCTGCCCGTCCGGCGTAACCACCACCGTGTCGGCCGAGCGCAAATCAATCACGGGAGCGCTCACCCCGGCGGAGACGGTAACCGACTGGGCCGAGAGCTGCGAGATTTGGGGTGAAACAATCATCTCCACCAGGCCGTTGGAGTTGATAAAGGGCGTCACCCGCAGAATGATCCCGACGCTCTGGTAGCTGATGGCGCTCACCGGAGTCCCATTGAGTCCGTTATAGCTCACGCTGGTCACCAATGGAACCGATTGGCCGACGGTTATGGTTGCCTGCTGGTTGTTGCGGGCGAGAATGGAAGGTCGCGATAACACCTCGGTTTTCCCCGCCTGGGCAATGGCCCGCAGCGTCACCTGATAGTCCGTGCCCAACACCTGATAAAGTCCCGCGCCCGGCGGCGCCGGCACAAAGCTTTGTACGGGCTGCCCGAACACATTGACACCTAGCGCGTTGGTTCCGTTGACAGCCGAATTGAGTGCGGACAATCCGAACGCGTGGGTTACGATTCCGGTGGTGGTGTTGTCGATACCGCGGCTGAACCCACCCTCAACTCCGATGTCCAAACTGTTATTGTGAGTAACCTCCAGGAAAACGACTTTGATGAGCACTTGCGGTTCGGGACGATCCAGGTTGGTGACCACCTGGCCGACATATTTGCTGGTTTCTTCGTCCGTGATGACGATCAGCCGCCGCGATTCAGGATCCACGGTGATCGTCGCCTCACCGACCTCGCTGTTGGGAGTGTATTGCCGGCTCGTCCCCGAAACGGTTGACCCGCCGCCGCCACGCGCACCCGCACCCTGAGTCGTCCGCTGTTGGGCGAGCAGGCCGCCGGCAGGCAGCAAGGTCACCAAACAAATCACCAGCCATCTCACGATCGAGTTTTTTTTGTTCATGTTGAATTCTCTTCTGGGGCTCCTTAGCGGAACGTCTGTCCCTGGCCGCCATTCAAGCCGCCGTTATTGCCGGAACCGGTGTTCCCGAAGCCCGTGCCGCCGGTCGTCCCTTGATTGTTCGACTGGCTCCGGTTGAGCAGGGTGTTGTTCTGGTTCGCGGAGTTCCGGTTCATGCTGGTGCTGCTGCGCTGAAACAGGTCTTGCAGGATCTGCTGAGCCTGCTGCGGATTGGCGTTCTCGATGGGAAAGACAAACACCATTTGCTTCTTCGGAGAACTGGAATCGAGTTGCGCGATCATGTCCGCGATTTGGTCCATCAATTCGCTGGCCGCGCTGACAATGATCGACGACGTCCGCTGGTCCGCCACTGCCGTGACCCGGCCTTTCTTTTTCATCCGGTCGCTCGTGGATTGGGTATTCTGGTTCGCGTTATTGAACGCGCCCCCAAATCCCCCCCGGAAGCGAAATCCGCCCTGGTTTTGGTTCGCGTCGTTACTGGTCTTGGTCTCATCCGGGAACAACTGCGAAAAAAGTTCCGCCATCTCCACCGGGTCGGCGTTTTTCAAATGGAAAACCCGCAGTTCGGTGATGTCCACCGCGCTGACATCCAATTCAGTAACCAGGTGTTCGATCGTCGGTATGAATTCCTCCGGTGCGCTGACCACCAGGGAATTGGATCGATCATCGGCGACGGCGACGACGCGCGAGGCCGCGGTCCGGGCTTCGCTGTTCCCGGTCCCTTCCGATTGGTCTCCGCCGCCGCCGGGACCTCCGCCAAAGCCGCCGCGACCGAACCGGGCAAAAAACCGGGCGGCAGGATTATTATTGTTTTGCTGGGTCGGTGACTGGAACAAATCCTTGACCGCGCTCGCCAGGTCTTTCGCGTCCGCGAATTTGAGCGGGAAAACCCGGACCGTCGCAATGCTGGAAATGGAGGTGTCGAGCGCCCGGACAATCTCGACCATCCGTCGGGCATCGGACTGGGTGTCCGTCAGCACGAGCGCGTTGGCGCTTTCGTTGGCCGTCAGGCTGGCGTAGGAGGGAAGGAGCGGCTGAAGGTCCTTGGTCATTTGAGTCGCGTTGGCATATCGGATCGGGATGATCTGGGTGGCCATCTCGTCGCTCTCGGCCATGCCGGCAGGACCATTGGTGGGGATGTTGGGGATGACCGGAATCTTATCCTTCTTGGCCTCATCGCGGCTCATGATCGTCAGCGTCCTTCCTTTCCGGACCGCCGCGTAGCCGTTTTGGTTCAAGACCGTGTTCAGCAGATCGACCGCCTCGTCCTTGCTCAACGGCTGATTGCTCCAGACATCCACTTTGCCCCGCACGTCGGTTCCCGGTTTGATGTTGATGACGAATCCGGCGGCGTCGCTCAGATAATTCAACACCATCTCCAATGGCACGCCGCGGAAGTTCAGGCGCAACCCGCTCGCAGCCCCGGCATTCGCCGACGCGGGCGTGAGAACAGACGGCGCCTGTTCTTTGGGCGGCGGCGCGGGGGCAGGGTTGTCCGCCGCTTTGTCGACGGCTCCCGCTGCCGGCTTGTCGGCGGGCGGCGGCGTTTGTTCGCCGACTTTCGGTTCGGCGGCGGCCGGCTGTTTGTCCGCTTTGGTGGAGTCCGCTTGTTGTCCCGCTGCGGTGCTCAGCAAGGCGACGGCCAATGTCGTCCCAAGAATAAGGTTCTTCACGGTTTTCATTTTAATTCCTGTTCACGTTTTTGTAGCAGTTTCTTTAACACGTCGCTTTCCCCGCCGCCGTTGGTGCCGTCGGTTTTTTCGTTTGCGGCCGTGGTGGCCACCGGGGCGCCGGAGAACTCGGCGCGGCCGCCCAATTGCCATTCACCTTCGTCCTGTTTCTTCATCTGCATGCCCACGCTCAGTTCCATCTGCACGCCGTTGGTTTCCAGCTTCACGCGGTCGGCAGTTATCTCCGCGATCCTGCAACCGGCGATGATGTCGCCGGTTTTGAGAGCTCTTTTATAGGACGAATCACTACCGTCAAAAAAGGCGAAGGTTCCTTTCTCGTAGCTGAGGGTTCCAACCAGCGCAAAGGAATCCACTCTGGTCGGTCTCCGCGTCTCAGTCCGCCGGCCGGAACGTGACGAGCGGTTGGGGTCGAAAATGTTCCGCTCCGTGAGGATTTTGAACGACTGATAATCCGGACGGCCGGGCGCGTTCGTGCCTTGCGCTCGCGCAAACAGGGAGGTTGCCAACAACAAAATCAGCGTGACCAGCATCCGCGCAGAAACAACGTACGCGCCCGCGCTCCAACACATCGTCCGCCCCGCGCCCAGGGTTGGCCACCGGGCATTGGCCCGGTCGCGACTCACACACGGCCGCGGCGCGCAGGTCGAGCCCGACCGACCCGAGGCGCCGTGCGTCGCTGCAAGGACGACTTCGAAGCGCGCCCCTGCGCGCCAAACGACGACTGGCAGGACTTGTTCGTTCATGGTTGCGAGGGCGGGTTGAGCAGCAGTCCGCTTACCAGCAAAGCGAGCGAGAGCTGCTGGCCCTCGTTGTCGCGCGAGCTGATTTCCACCGATTCAACCTTCAAGGCGAGCGGATCCTTTTCCAGTTCGTAAAGAAATCGCGTGAGCGCCGGCATGCTGCCGGACGCGTCGGCGCGGCACTCCAACGTCATGTAGTCCTCGCCGTTGCGTTTCCATTGCGGCCTGATGGAACTGACGCTGATCCGGCTTTCCTGTGACCAGCGATCGAACGCTTTGAGCACTTCGTTGTCGGCGGCGGAGACATTGTTGGGCAGCGTGTTGGTTCTCATGCTGTCCCAGCGACTCCGAATCGCCTGTTCCCTGTCCCGCATCATGGCGCCCCGGCTGATCGATTTCTTCAATTCGACAATCCGGTCGGCGCGCGCCTTCCAACTGCGGGCGAGCGGGGAAAAGATCAATCGGTCCGACGCCAGCAGCGCGACCACCGAGATGGCGATAATGGCCAGGCCCTGTTGGCGGTTTTTAATTTTCATTGCTTCCTCCTTCACCCCATTGAAAGTTGAACGTGAACTGCAAGGGGGCTTTGCCGCGAATCTGATCGACCTGCACGTTGCCGAATTCCCGGGTGTGGCGCAATTGGTCGAGCATCTTCAAAAACGCTTGCGTGTCCCGGGCGGTGCCCGAACAGGTGACCGTCGAAAGATCGCGAATCTCCACGGATTTGGCGGAAACCACGCCGTCTTCCGGAAACGCCTCGGTGAGTTTGCGCAGGATGCTCAGACCGCGGAACGACTCGTCGAACCAGGGACGATATTTCCTGATCTGTTGCTGCATGTCTTCCAGTTGTTTGACCTTCGGTCCGAGCGCCGCCCATTTGGATTGAAGCCGCGAAAGCTGCCATTGCTGGACCAGGAAAGCCGTGACGATCACCACGGCCACGGAACCCGCTGTGGCCCCCGCCCAGGCCAACTTCTTTGAGGAAAACCGGTTGTTCAGTTGCCGCCAGGAGCTGATTTTCGGCGGGATAAATTCAAAAACACCAGCCGCTCCGGCCAGGTATCTTGCGGCCGCGCTCAGCGCCGCGGAAACGACCGCATCCGACGGGAGGCGAATGTGGAATTCATCGGCGCCGTACCCTTTCACCAGTTCGACTTGCATTCCCATCGCTTCCACGCGGGGCGTGATGTCACTGGCGAATCGTTGCACGAAATCACCGCGCCCAAACACCCTTACCTTCCGTACCGCGCTGCGAAACTCGACCGGCAACTGTCCGAGCGTGACCCGGACTTCGCGCGCCAGCAGGTCGGCGTCGAGCCGTTTCTGCACCCCTTCGGTTACGATGGCGCCCTCGAGAGCGCGCAACGCGGCGACGCCGCCTCCGCAAGTCACTTGCAGGTCCACGCTGTTGTCTCCGATCGCAAGCGCCAGCACGCCTTGCGGCCGTTGGTCGTCCGCGCTTTGCAATGCGGCAACGCCCAGCGTGAAACTCACCGGCTTAAGTTTCGCGGCTTTCAAGGCCCTTTCCAGTTGCGAAAGATGGTTCCGGGGTATGGCCACCAGCGTGGCATATTGCTCGCCGCCGGCGGAACGGGAGCGTGAGTGGCAGACTGAAAGCGTGTCCGGGCTGTAGGGAAAACCCCGTTCGGCTTCAATCTCCAGAAAACTCGCGAGGTCCGCCTCCGGCATGTCGGGCACTTTCGTCTGCGCGGTCAACGCCCAACTCAAGGGAACACACACGGCGCAGCCGCGTTCGCGAATGCCCGCCTGATCCAAATGATTCCGAATTTCGCGACCCACCAGTTCCGGGTCGCCGGTCAGGGGATTCAGCGCCAGCGATACGCCAAAGTTTTTCAGGACCTGGAGCGAGCCGTTGGTCCGGCGCAGGACGACGGCCTCGAGCCGGCCTCCCTCCAGAGCGAGCCCCACAATCGAGGAAGGCCTCCGTTTTCTTTGCAGCAATGGCATCATGGTGTTGTTGCCTTCGCGAGCAGTGACGTGGCCCGCGCTTGTTTGCCGAGGGCCCAACCCATGTGGGTCAGTTCCTGCCGGTAAAGAACCTTCGGCGCGCTGTCGCTGGTATCGAAAATGTATTTCACCCGCCGATAGCCCCGTCCAAAATGGCCGACGGCGGCGATGTCCGCCGTGAACTGGTAGCTCTTCCCCGTGAGATAGGGCCCGACCCGTCTGGCCGTTTGTGCATCCAGGACATCCTTGACCCAGGCCAGTGAAGTCAAGGGGTATGCTTGCGACTGGCGGTAGGCCACCAACGACACCGCGTTATTGGTATCGGCGCCTGCGCCGGCGAAGAGGCACGCCAATACCGCGGCGCTGGCGGTATTCACGTTCACCAGACCGTCCAGGCTCGGATTTCTGATCTGGTCTTCGACCTTGGCAAAATCCTCCGCGCTGATGCCGCTCTGATAATAGAAATCCAAAACGCTGGTGTACGTCCGGCCCGGACGCACCGTCACGCCCGCGTTCCGAAGAAAACTTCCCAACTGCGTCGCATTGGTCACGACCACGCGGGCTGTGCCGTTGGTGGTCAGGCCGGGCTCATGGCTGTAAACCGTGACGTATTCGAGAATTCCCGGGTCCAGCCGGCCATTCTGATCGTCCGCGGGCGGCGACACATCGCCGTCGTTCTCGTTGGGATCAAGAACTCCGTTGAGATTCACGTCCTCGCCGTAAAGAACATCCAGATACGCCCCGTACACCAGGCGCAATTCATCCACGGTTTCGAAGGGCGCATTCTTGCATTGGTAAGGCGGATTGAGTCGCAGGTAGGTTTCCGACTTGGCGCCGCCGACGGTATTGTTGTTAGCGCTGCTGCGCCAGGCAACGATGTTGGCGGCCAGGTCCGCGGTCATGCGAGGAAGCCCGAGGAGCATATTGGTGCTGGCCGTGTTGAGGTTCAGTTTCGATGCCTCGTCGATCAGGCCGAAATACGCGTTGGCGGAGGAATCCTGGGTATCGCCACGTCCGATCAGCCAGAAGGTGGCATCACCCACCGGCACGGCGGCAAACCGATAGGTGTTGGTGTCCGGGAGCGTCCCTGGCTGCTGGACATTCGCCAGCACATTGCTCACATAACGCGCCGCGCCCGCGATGGCCTCCTCGGCTTCCGTGCCGGCGACGCGATTGTCCGCCGCGCGCAACTCCAACGACATCGAGTGCGCGAAATACAACGCCAGGCTCACCAGGCCGAACGCGATCCACATGACAATAATCAACACCGAGCCGTCCTGGCGCGCCGTGGAGCAGGTTCCCAACCTGCTGTATCGCCGATTTCCAATCGCCACTCGGATGTTCATCGTCCGCCTCCGCTGGCCACTTGCGTTTTATTGGTGCGCGCCTGAACGACAATCGGCACCACGAGCTCAATCGGCGCGGCCGCGAACAGGGCGCGGCCGGGTTGCTGGGAGGCGAGCTGAATTTGAACCTTGATCGCCCGCGGCAGATTGTTCGTCAGGCCGGTCGTGGGGTCGGCCGTTGTCGAGTCCCATGAATCACGCCATTGCGTGCCGTCGTAGTAAGAGAACACCATTCCCTGCACGCCGCCCATCAGCCATTGCTGCGCCGGTTCATCTTCCACCGTCGCGGGCAGCAAATTGCGTGTGACGGTCCGGACGAGGTCCTTGCCCGTGGCGTCGCGGCTGGTGGGGTCAGCCAGGACGTAGGACACTCTCTGGATTTCCGCCCACGGTGACGTTTCGTCAATGATTCCCGCGCTGGTGTAAAAGTCCGGGCTCGATTGGCCCCCGACGCGGTTGGTGATGGAAGTGGTCTGAAACACGCCGGAAAGCGTTCCGCCGGGAACGACGAGGTTGGCGAGGTCCCGGCGGATGACGGCGAAGGCGTGCTGCATGGGCAATGCCTGTTCCACCGATTCAGTAGCCCGCCGTTGCAGGTGGAGCGCGCTATACAACACCGTGTTGCTCGCCGCGAGCACAATCGCAAAAATCATCACCGCGATGAGCACCTCCAGCAATGTGAAGGCTCGCGTGCGTCGCCAGGCTGAACGTGCGATGTTCATTGCGTTGAATTGTCCATCAGCGTGCTCAATCGCACGTTGTAATCGCGGCCTTGCACCGGAAAGGTGACTTGAACAGTCACCAGGCGCATGGCGTCCTGAGGCCACGGCTCCGAACGCATCGACCACGGATATTGTTGCGCCCCTTCCTGGACGACGCCGTTTTGAGTGGTGCCCCGCGATTGGCCGGTCACGATCAATTCGTTCAGCACACGCCCGGCGACCCGGGCCGCCACCGCTTTGCGCTGACCGACCTGCCCCGCGAGGTTCGCGATGCGCAAGGCTTGCACCGCCACCGGAATGACGATGGCCATGAGCGTCAACGCCGCCAGCACCTCGACCAGCGTGAAGGCCGCGGCCGCGCGCTTAACGGCGGGCATTGAGCGAATCATTGGCTTGCATCTCATATTTCAGCCGATTGGTGCTTTCCACTATCCCGATGGCACCGTCCTGACCCTGGCGAAACAGAATGCGGTCAGGGCTGCTTTCCCCGATGAAACCATCGGGAGTAAATCGAATCATCGTAGCATTGCCCACGCCCGGCATGGTCTGGCTCAACGGGCTCGTCGGCATGGTGACCGTGGGCATTTGAACCTCAACCCGCATCTCTTCGCTGACCGTGAATCTCACCGCGTTGCTGTCGCCGTCGGTGTAACCGGCTTGCTGCTGCAGACCGTAGGCCCCCCGCCGGGTATCAATCCACAACACCATCGGCACGCCTTCCGACACCGCCCGGCTCTGGCCGTAGCGCGTCAGCGACAAAAAACGTCTCGCTTCCGAGTCCAGATTCCGTCCGCGAAAGAAACCTTTCAAAGACGGCAACGACACTCCGAACACGAGCAGCAGCAGCGCCATCACGAGAAGCAGCTCGATCAGAGTGAATGCCCGCACACGATCTGACTCATTGCTTCGGGTTTGTCTGTTGCCAACTCGTAATGTCATCATCGCCTCCTTCGCGTCCGTCCGGCCCCATCGAGATGATGTCGTAGGAGTTGGGATTGTGTTTGCCCGGACACAGATAAATGTAAGGGTGACCCCAGGGATCGTTGGGAATACTCGTTTCGTCCTGAAGGTAGGGATGCCAGTTTTGGGCATCGCGCGGCTGTTGGATGAGGTCCAGCAGGCCGTCTTTGCCTTTGGGGAAATGGCCGTTTTCGGTCTCAAACAATTCCAGCGCCGTTTTGAAGGCGGCGATCTGGGTCTGCGCCTGGGTTCGGCGCGCCTTCTCGGTAGTACCGGTGAATTTGGGAAGCACAATAGCCGCCAGGGTGCCGAGGATGACCAGCACCAGCAGCAGCTCAACCAGCGTGAACGCCCGTTGGCCCGGCCGTTGAACGGGAAGCCGGATGGAAGTTTTGATTTTCATGTTGAATCGCGGATCGCGGATTTATTTGACGTATTGTTGTAAAGTGAAAATGGGCATCACCATGCCAATGAAGATGGTCCCGATGAAACCGGCGATGAAGAAAAGCATCAGCGGTTCCGCCAGGGCCACGGCCGTTTTGAGCTGGCGATCCAGGTCGCCCTCGGTGACGTTGGCGATGCGCACCAGTTCCTGATCCAGACGCCCGCTCTCCTCCGCGACCGAAATCATTTCCAACACCGAGCCGGAGAAGAGTGTGCGGCAATCGGCCAGGCTGGGACCCAGTGCCTTGCCTTCCTTGACGCGTTCAATCGAATTGGAGACCGCGTCCACGAGAATCTGATTGCCAATCGAGCGGCGCGCCACGTTGAGGGCGTTGATCAGCGGCACGCCTGCGCCCAGCAACGTGCCCAACATCCGGCAAAACCTCGACATGGCGTACTGCGCCACCAGAGACCCGACAGCGGGGACGCGCAGAATCAATCCCTCCCACGCGCGCCGCCCGGCGGGTGAAACGAACCAGTTGCGTACCAGGAAAGCGGCGATACCCAGGCCCAACGCCGCCAGCAAACCATACGAACGGAGCACTTCGCTCGTCTTGACGATGATTTGCGTCAAGAGCGGAAGGTTGGCGTGAAAGTCGGCAAAAATGAGTTGAAAGCGCGGGATGAAAAAGACCAGGAGAAACGTCAAAACGCCCAGGGCCAGGAACAACAGAACGCAGGGATAAAGCATGGCGGCCATGACCTTGGACCGCATCTCCTTCTCGCTCGCCTGAAAATCGGCGATCTGCGCCAATACCACGTCCAGAAAACCGCCGGTTTCACCCGCTTCCACCATCGCCACATACACCCGGGGATACGTATCGGGAGACTTCGCCATCGCGTCGGCCAGAGACATGCCGTCCACGACCAGGTCGTGAATCTCTTTCCATTTGGCGCGCGCGGCGGGCGTGGCCGCTTCCTTGGCCAGAATCACCAGTGCCCGGCTGAGCGGCACGCCCGCCGCCAGCAGGCTGGAAAGCAGGCGCGTGAAATTCTCCAGCGTCCGCGCCGAGATCCTGTTCGCGCTGCCAAAGGAAAGCTGGAACGGTGTCGAGTTCGCCGCGCGATTGACTTTTTCGCCGGAGACATTTTCCGCCTTTGGCGTCTCGGTTTTCTGCGCTTTGCCGTTGGCTTCCGCTTTCTGTGGTTTGCCGTTCCGGTGCTCGGCCAGGCTGATGGGGCGCAGTCCGCGGCCTTCCATTTGACGGAACGCGTCCTGCCGGCCACCCGCCTCGAGTTGCCCTTCGGCGATGGTACCGTCTTTTTGCAACGCTCTGTATTGAAACGTCGGCATCCTGATTATCAGCGGCTGAGCGCCACGCCGGCTGGAGTTTCGTTCGCCGCGACACCGTCGAGTGATTCGTTCCGCGTGGTGCGCGCCACTTCTTTGGCGGTGGTCACGCTGAGCACTTCCTCGACGGTGGTGATGCCCATCCGCACGAGGCGCCAGCCGTCTTCGGCCAGCGTGCACATCGCCGCGCGGCGGGCCGCGTCGCGAATCTGGTCCGTCGAGGCGTTCTTCAAAATCAACTGGCGAATTTCATTGTCACTGTCCATCCACTCGAAAATCGCCTGCCGGCCATAAAAGCCGGTATTGCGGCATTCGCGGCAACCGACGGAACGGTAGAACGTCGTGTTGGCAGGGATGCCCAGTTGCGCTTTAAACGCTTCGGCCGTTGGTGAACGGTCTTCCTGTTTGCAATGCCGGCAGAGCACGCGCACGAGACGTTGCGCGAGCACGGCTTCAAGTGACGAAGCGACGAGATACGCCTCGACGCCCATGTCCATCAGCCGGGTGACGGCGCCGGGCGCATCGTTCGTGTGCAGCGTGGAAAAAACCAGATGGCCGGTCAGCGATGCCTGCACCGCAATTTGCGCCGTCTCCTGGTCGCGAATTTCGCCGATCAGGATCACGTCGGGGTCATGGCGCAGGATCGAACGCAACCCGCGCGCGAAGGTCAAGCCGGCCTTTTCGGAAATTTGAATCTGATTGACGCCTCTGAGCTGGTATTCGACCGGATCTTCGATGGTGATGATTTTGCGGACCGAGTCGTTGATCTCGTTGAGCGCGGTGTAAAGAGTGGAAGTCTTGCCGCTGCCGGTGGGGCCGGTCACGAGGACGATTCCGTGAGGCAGTTCGAGCACGCGCCGAAAGCACTCCAATTCGCGGGTGTTGAGGCCCAATTCTTTCATCCCGCGCAAGGTCGCGTTCTGGCGCAACAGGCGCATCACCACTGCTTCGCCGTGGAGCATCGGGATCACCGACACGCGAATGTCCACTTCGTTGCTTTCCAGTCGGATTTTGATGCGGCCATCCTGGGGCAGCCGCTTTTCCGCGATGTTGAGATGGCTCAATATTTTTACGCGGGAAACAATGGCCGGTTGGAACCGCTTCACTTGCGCCGGCACCGGAATCTCCTGCAGCACACCGTCGATGCGGTAACGAATCCGCAGTTCGTCCTCGAACGGTTCGAGATGGATGTCGGAGGCGCGCAGCTCGATCGCATCTTTCAAGACCTGGTTGACGAACCGGATGATCGACGCGTCTTCGGCGGCGCTGTCCAGGTTGGCGTCGTCCTTGTTTTCATCAACCACTTGAAAGGGCGCTTCTTCATCCAGCGTATCGATGGTGTCCGCGCCGACGCCGAGTCGTTTCTTCATCTCGCGCTCGATGGCCTCGGCGGGAGCCAGGACCGGCTTGAGCCGCAGGCCCGTCATGGTCTTGAGCGCGTCCAGTCCCTGGGTTGCAAAGAGCCGGCTGGTCGCGACTTCGACGGTGCCGTTGGTCCGTCTGAGCGGAAGCAACTGCTCCTTGAGCAGAATGCGTGCAGGAAACAAAGAAAGAAGCTGGCGATCCGGTTCGATCTCCTCCAACGCCGTGTAGGCGACGTCATACTCCTTCGCCACCCACCGGAGGACATCTTCCTCGGATTGCAGGGGCGTCTCCGACCCCTGGCGGCCCTGCCGCACCAGGGTCTCGGCATCCAGGGAAGACAGTTGCTTCGCTTCCACCATGCGGTCGAGCAACTGTTTCAGAGACGATTCCTGATTTTCCATCTCGCTCATGAAGTGAATTCGAATCGCTGGATTCGTTTGAATGCCTGCCGGAGGAGTGGGTTACTGCAAGAGCCCCATCAGGACCGCAGCCGCTTCTTGTTTGACGGATAACACTTTCTTGAGTTCTTCCTGCGCGCTGGCCAGCTTGGCCTCTTTTTCTTTGCGCGCTTCGCGCAGCTTCGCCAGCTTCGCCTTTATTTCATCGCTCGACGCGTTCGAATCAATCGCCTTCTGCAATTCTTCCGCCTCCGGATTGGCTTCACCGCCGCGTAATCCACGCCGACCGCCCTGATTGTCGCCCGTGCCCTGGGCCGCGTTGCCGCCGTCACCGCCGCGCCGGCCCCCGCCTCTGGCGAACATGCCCATCCCTCCGCCAAACCCGACGTCGCGCCGGGCATCGATGACTTTCTCGACCCGCGGCTGAATGATTTTCCATTCGTCGTCGCTTTTGACCTCGAGTCGTTCGCGGGTGTTGTCCAACATGCGTTGACGGAACTGCGCGGGATCGAAGTTGCCTCCACCCGGGCGTTGCTGAGCTGCCAGATTGCCGGTTCCTAAAGCCAGAAGCGCGGCGATGCCGGCAAGGGCCAGCACAGGGTTCAATTTATTCATAATAATCTCCGATTAACTGATGGTTGTGTTGAATAACAGAGGCGCGGTCTTGCGACCCCGTTCGTTGCGTCGCCTCTTGTGCGCAGATGATGTGCCAACGCGTTTTCCCCATCATTTGGCTCCGATTCGCGCAGAATTTGCGCGCGCACCGCAACGCTGTGCGCAGGTCTTGCGCGCCGTGGCAGTTGGAACAGGGCTAACGTCATACTTCAACATAGCGTGGAGATCCCCGAACAACAAAGCCCGTTTCCGGCAAAATGTCGGCGGCTCTATCGTATCGCCATTGCCAAAGAATGGAACCTAAAAAAGAGCGTAACCCAGTCACCCACCCACCGGTCTTTACGATGGACATCCGGAACGAGGCGTGAGTTGGAACGACGTCTGCCGGTGTGGACGCGTACCGAAAAAGAGACGCCTCCCGCTGGCGGGGCAACAAAGCCTAATCGAGCGCGCTGCAGAAACACCCCGGAAATCGGAATTTGACCCTGGATTGCTGCCGTCACGAACCCCAAAAAAAATCAAAATGAGTGCTCCACTACGCGACTCTGGAATGAAGGCCCCTCAGGCCGCCCCTGATGTTGGATTATCACTCCGCGGGCAACGCCGATTGTTGCGGCGTTCGACGGGCCCGGAATTCCGTCGCTCCCGGTCCCCGAGACTGCCCGTGCTTGCTCTATTTGGTCTGGCACTGTTGCCTGGTGTTTGGACCGGGCCGGCGGCGTCGTTTGCTGGCGAACAATACTGGCCACAATGGCGTGGACCGCTCCAGAACGGCGTCGCGCCGCAGGCTGACCCGCCCACCGAATGGAGCGAGACGAAGAACGTAAAATGGAAAGTCAAAATCCCCGGCGAAGGCGCCGCCACACCCATCGTGTGGGAAGACCAGGTTTTCATTCAAACCGCGATTGCCACGAAGAAAAAGGCCGAGACGCCCGCCGGGAATTCCGCTTCCCCATCGATCGCCGATGCGCCGGCGGATAATCCCTCAGGGCCCCGTCGCGGCGGCCGCGGCATGGGTTCGGAAAAGCCGACCGAGTATTTCCAATTCGTGCTGCTATGCCTCGACCGGCAGACCGGTAAAACGTTGTGGCAGCAGATCGCCCGCGAAGAGGTGCCGCACGAAGGACACAAAGATCCCGAGGGCAGCTTTGCCGCCCCTTCGCCGGTCACCGATGGCCAGCATGTCTTCGCCTACTTCGGCTCGCGCGGACTCTATTGCTACGACATGACGGGCAAGCTTCAATGGAGTCAGGACTTCGGCGACTTGCGCATTGCAAGGGGTTTCGGCGAAGGCAGTTCGCCCGCGCTTTACCAGGACAACATTCTTGTCAATTGGGACAACGAGGGTGACTCGTTCATCATCGCGCTGGACAAAAAAACCGGCAAAACGATCTGGAAAACTTCGCGCGACGAACGCACGTCCTGGTGCACACCATTGGTCGTCGAGCAGAAGGGCGTGGCCCAGGTCGTCACCAGCGCCAGCGGCAGGATTCGCGCCTACGACCTGGCGACGGGGAAGCTGGCGTGGGAATGCGGTGGAATGACCCGCAACGTCATTCCCTCCCCGGTCGCGGGCCATGAAATGGTTTACTGCACGAGTGGCTTCCAGGGAAATGCGCTGCTGGCGATTCGCCTGGGCCGCAGCGGCGACCTCACCGGCTCGGACGCCATCGCCTGGAGCCACAACAAAAGCACGCCTTATGTGCCCTCACCGCTGCTCTACGGCGACAAGCTTTATTTCCACGCCGGCAACAACGGGATTCTCTCCTGCTTCGACGCCCAATCGGGGCGCGCCTTGATTGATGCCGAACGGATCGAGGACCTGCCGGGCGTTTTTGCCTCGCCCGTGGGCGCGGCGGGCCGCGTCTATCTGGTCGGGCGCAATGGCTCGGTTGTCGTCATCAAACAGTCCGACAAACTGGAGCTGCTCGCGACGAATCGGCTCGAGGAAAAGTTTGACGCGTCGCCGGCCATCGCGGGCAAGGACCTGTTCCTGCGCGGCCACGAGCACCTGTATTGTCTCGCGGAGAAATAGGGCGGCCTCCAGGAACAAAGATACCGGAGGCTGGACAAACCCGGCGCCCCGGCGCCGAAGGCGGGCAGATTTGAATTGCCAAAACGATTTTCTCCGGCAAACTACCGTAATTGTCCCGGACTGCATGGCTGAAGGGACAAAGCAAGTTGTTTGAAGAATTGTTTGCGCATCTTCCGCTGGAATTGGGCGGTTTCACGTGGCCATTGAACCCATGAACTGGCGGGCAAATCGGCCGAAGCGGCCCGGACCCGGCCGCTGTCGGGCGTGGCTGCGAATGGCCGCGCCGCTCGCGCTTGCGCTTTGGTGTCCTCAGCTCTCGGCCGCCGATAACCCCGCAGCGACGCGTTTTCGAAAGGACGTCCAGCCCATCCTCGTCGAGTATTGTTACGATTGCCACGGCGAGGGGATGAATAAAGGAAAGGTGGCTTTCGACGAGTTCAAGTCGGACGATGAGTTGTTGGGCAAACGTGATCTCTGGCTCGCCGTGCTGAAGAATCTGCGCGCCGGCATCATGCCGCCGGAAAGAAAGCCGCGCCCCGGCCCCGAGGAAAGGAAACGGCTGGAAAATTGGATCAAACAGGACTCTTTCGGGATCGATCCCGCGGACCCCGATCCCGGTCGCGTCACGATCCGTCGGCTCAATCGCACCGAGTATCGCAACACCATTCGCGACCTGATGGGGTTCGACTTCAAAGCTGACGAAGAGTTCCCCCCGGACGACACCGGGTACGGCTTCGACAACATCGGCGATGTCCTCACGGTTTCACCGCTGCTGCTGGAGAAGTATATGCAAGCCGCCGAGACGATCGTGGCGGCGGCCGTGCCGACGGTGGCGAAGATCGTCCCGGAGCGCAGCATGCCGGGAAGCGCGTTCCGCGGTCCGGAAGGCGAGGGCAACGGCGAACGGTTGACGTTCTACCGGGAAGCGAAGGTCTCACACACCCACCGGGTGGAGCAGGCCGGCGACTACCGCCTGGCGGTGGAGTTGGAGGTGGCCGGTCAGTTTGATTTCGATCCCGGCCGCTGCACTGTGGTCTTCAAAGCGGATGACCGCGAACTGACCAGACAGGAATACGGGTGGCAGAGCAAGAAACGATTTCACTTCGAGTTCGACGAAAAATGGCAAGCCGGCGAACATCGGATGTCCTTCGAACTCCAGCCGCTCACCCCGCCCGAACAAAAGATCAACTCGCTCGATCTGCGAATCCTCACGGTGAAGGTTCAGGGGCCGCTGGAGAAAAAATACTGGGTCCGAACAAAAAACCACGAACGCTACTTTCCCCGGGAGGAACCTCCCGCGTCAGACCCGGACCGCCGCCAGTACGCGCGCGAAGTGCTGGGCGCTTTTGCCAGGAAGGCTTTCCGCCGTCCCGTTGACGACCGGACCCTGAACCGTTTGACGGCCATCGCGGAGGACGCGTACCATCAACCGGGCAAAAAATTCGAAGAAGGCATCGCGCAGGCGATGGTCGCCGTGCTGGCTTCGCCTCGCTTTTTGTTTCGTGTGGAGGAAATCGCGCCGGGCCGTCTCACTCAATTGCATCCTCTCCTCGACGAATACGCCCTGGCGTCGCGGCTGTCCTACTTCCTCTGGTCCACCATGCCCGACGACGAACTGTCCGGTCTTGCCGCGCGCCGGGAACTCAGGCAAAACCTGGCTGCCCAGGTCAAGAGAATGCTGGCCGACCCGCGCGCCAACGAATTGATCGAGAATTTCACGGGGCAATGGCTTCAAGTGCGCGACGTGGAAGGAATCGACATTAACGCGCGGGTGGTGCTGGAGAAGGACCGTGGCGAGGACCGGGATGCGCAAGACGTTCGGCGGAGGCTTCAGGAACTGCAGGCCAAGTCGGACCTCACTCCGGAAGAGGAGCGCGAACGCGACCGGTTGATCGAGCAACGCCGACGGTTCAACCGTCCGGGGATCGAATTGGACGGCCCGTTGCGCCGCGCCATGCGGCAGGAGACCGAGCAGTTTTTCGGCTACATCGTGCGCGAGGACCGCAGTGTGATGGAGATGATCGACGGTGACTACACATTTTTGAACGAGCGACTGGCAAAGCATTACGGCATTCCGGAGGTGCGTGGGAACGAAATGCGCCGCGTCACGTTGCCGGCGGACAGTCCCCGCGGCGGCCTGTTGACCCAGGGCAGCATCCTAGTGGTGACCTCGAACCCAACCCGAACCTCACCGGTGAAACGAGGTCTCTTTCTGCTGGACAACATTCTGGGAGCGCCCACCGCGCCCCCTCCGCCGGATGTCCCGCTGCTGGAGGAGGCTGAAAAACAGTTCAAAGACCGTGAACCAACCCTGCGGGAGATCCTGGAACTGCACCGCCACAAACCGTTGTGCAGTTCCTGCCACTCCCGCATGGACCCGCTGGGCCTGGCCCTGGAGAACTTCAACGCCATGGGGATGTGGCGGGAGAAAGAGCGCGGTCAACCGATTGACGCCGCCGGGAAATTGATCACCGGCGAATCATTCGACGACATCCGCGAGTTGAAGCGAATCCTGCGGAGCGAACATCGCCTCGAATTTTATCGCTGCCTGACCGAAAAGCTGCTTACCTATGCGTTGGGACGTGGTCTGGAGTATTACGACGTGGAGACCGTGGACCAGATTGTCGCTCGACTCGACCGGGAAAACGGACGGTTCTCCGCCCTGTTGATGGGAATTATTGAATCGACGCCGTTTCAGAAGCGGCGGAATCTTTCGGCCGTAACCGACACCGCTCCAGGGCCGTCATCAGCTATTGATGCCCAAGCCAGAATAACGCCATGAAAATGAACGCTCCGCTCGCCCGGGAAACCGCCGCTCAACGATACGCCAGCCTCAGCCGGCGTCATTTCCTCCGCGGCCTCGGCGCCTGCCTGGCGCTGCCGGCCTTCGAATCCCTCCGACCATTCCGGGCGTTCGCAGCCGATGCCGGCAAAACCGCGCAGATGGCTTCGACACCGACCGGGTCACCACTCCGGATGGCATTCGTCTATTTCCCGAACGGAGCTATTCCAGCAAACTGGTGGCCCGACTGCGAAGAAGACGATTTCGCGTTGAACCGCTCGATGCGGCCGCTGGAGAATGTGAAGCACCGTTTGCAAGTCCTTTCAGGCCTGGACCACGTAAACGCAACCCCGGGACCGGACGGCGCTGGCGACCACGCGCGCGCCAGTGGGACCTTCCTCACCGGCGTCCGTGTCAAGAAGACCGCCGGCGCGGACATTCATGCCGGCATTTCCATCGACCAGATCGCGGCCAACCAGGTCGGGCATCTCACGCGGTTCCCGTCGCTGGAACTGACCTGCGACGCCGTCAGGAAATCCGGCAACTGCGATTCCGGCTATTCCTGCGCTTACCAATACAATCTCTCCTGGCGCTCGCCCACCCAGCCCGTGGCGCCCGAACCCAACCCGCGTCTCCTCTTCGAAAGGCTCTTCGGTGCCGGCGGACCTGGTGAGCGCCGGGACAGCCTCCGGCGCCGCCAGCAGCAGCAGCGGTCCATTCTCGATTTTGTGCTCGATGACGCCCGCTCGCTGCAACGCCAACTGGTCTCCCGTGACAAGCAGAAGCTCGACGAGTATCTCGGCAGCGTGCGCGAAATCGAACGGCGCATCGAGAAGGCCGAACAATTCGGCGCGACGCCCGATCCCACGGTGGAGACGCCCGCCGGCATCCCGCCCAGCTTCGAAGAGTATCTCCAGATCATGTATGATATGATGATCCTGGCGTTCCAGACCGATTCCACCCGAATCGCGACCTTCCTGCTCGCCAATGAGGGCAGCAACCGCGCCTTCCCCGAGATCGGCATTGCCGAAGGCCATCACTTCCTGACCCATCATCGCAACAAACAGGAGATGATCGAGAAGGTGGCGGAAATCGACCTGTGGTACATGAAACAATTCGCCAGGTTCCTGGAAAAGATGGAACAGACGGAGGACGTGCATGGCGGCTCGCTGTTGCAGAATTCGATGATCGTGTATGGCAGCGGCAACGCCGACGGCAACCGCCACACGCACGTCAACCTGCCCGTTATCCTCGCCGGCGGCGGAGGTGGAACGCTGGCGGCGGACCGTTACGTGAAATTCGGCGGCGTGCCGATGAGCAACTTGCTCCTGAGCCTGGCGGACCGGCTGGGAGTAACCGGCGTGGAACGCCACGGTGATTCCACAGGCCGAGTGACCGATATCTAGACGCACGCAAAGCGGGGCGGCTGGTTCGTCCATCAGGAAGAAAACCGCGTCCGCCCAACCCTAACCCAGGAACGACATGAACCTCATCCACCCGGACCTGACCCGCCGCCGATTCCTTCGCCGCCTGAGTGTTGGCGCGGCGCTCTTCACCGTGCCCGGCGCTTTTGCCGAAGAACTCATCCGCACGCCCCAACAAACCGAGGGGCCTTTCTACCCTGATCACCTGCCGTTGGACACGGACAATGACCTCCTCATCGTCAATGACACGCTCACGCCTGCGGTCGGTGAAATCACCCACCTCAGCGGGCGCATTCTGGACCCCAAAGGTCAGCCCATTCGAAACGCGCTTGTCGAGATCTGGCAGGTGGACAACAACGGCGTTTATTTGCACAGCCGTGACACTCACGCGGCGCGCGACAAAAACTTCCAGGGATTCGGCCGGTTCCTGACCGGTTCCACGGGCGAATACTATTTCCGCACCATCAAGCCGGTGCTCTATCCCGGACGCACCCGCCACATTCACTTCGCGATCAAACTGAAGGGTCGCGACAAGTGGACGACGCAATGTTATGTCAAAGGCGAGCCACAGAACGAGCGCGACGGGATCTATGCGGGAATCAAGGACCCGAAGGCCCGCGCCGCGGTGACCATCGATTTCGCGCCCATCAAAACCTCGCGCCTCGGCGAACTCGCCGCCCGATTTGACATCGTGCCCGGTTTAACGCCGGAAGCGTGACGTTTTCAAACAATAGACCGGAAAAAATTCGGGCGCCGAATCCCTGAACGAATTGCATTTCCCCGGACGAACTGCCAACACCAACGATACAAATCCCATGAAAAAACGGATCATCCCTGTCGTCGCTGCCCTGTTCGTAATGGCCACGCTCTCCGCCCAGGACTGGGCCAAGGCCCGACTCGAGAAATCCCCGCGCCACCTGGAATGGGCCAAAGTCAAACACGGAAACCGCGAGGTCAGTTGCTTCATCGCGTACCCGGAAGTGAAGGACAAGGCCACGGCCGTGATCGTGATCCACGAAATCTTCGGCCTCTCCGACTGGGTCCGTGGAATGGCCGATCAACTGGCCGAGGCCGGCTACATCGCCATCGCGCCGGATTTGCTGTCCGGCATGGGAGCCGACGGCGGGGGAACGAGCGCCTTCTCGGGGCGCGATGGGGCCACAAAAGCCGTCTCCTCGCTGCCGCGCGACCAGGTCACCGCCGACCTGAACGCTGTGGCGGACTACGTCGCGAAGCTGCCGGCCTGCGATGGGAAGGTGGCGGTCGCAGGTTTCTGCTGGGGCGGCGGGCAAACGTTTCGATTCGCCACCAACAATAAGAACATCCGTGCCGCGTTTGCGTTTTACGGTACCGGGCCCGACGCCGAAGAGGACATCGCCCGCATCAACTGTCCGGTCTATGGTTTCTACGGCGGCTATGACGAACGCGTCAACGCCACCATCCCGAAATCCACCGAGTTGATGAAGAAAGCCGGGAAGCGATACGAACCGGCGATCTACGAGGGTGCCGGACACGGTTTCATGCGCGCCGGAGAAGCGCCCGACGCCAACGAGGCGAACAAGAAGGCGCGCGCGGAGGCCTGGAAGCGACTGACCGATTTGCTAAAGAAGATTTAGTCGCCCAACCTGATTTGCGCCGGCGCATCGAGGCCATCACCTGAAAACGGCGCACTCGCTCCCCCGGGTTTGTTCCGCCGGTTCGGTCGGCCATTTCCGCTCTTCCCCTGCTGACCACGCAGCCTCGGTCATCCCTGACCTTTACTCGTGTAGCCCGAAACGCAGGAGCAACGGAGGCCGACCCCGGGTTTTCTGTTGCTACCATGATCCGGGCGAGAAAATGGGGTATTTACCCCACTTTTGATCGGGCAGAACAGTTGATAGGTTGTGCAATCAAATCAATTCTGCCGGTCGTGAACCAAGAATTACGCATTCTGGTCCTGGAAGACGTGGCCGCTGACGTGGTGATGATCAATCATGAACTGCGCAAAAGCGGACTCACCTTCCGCTCCAAACGAGTCGAGACGCGAGCGGATTTCATTCGCGAACTTCAGGAGAGCCCGCCGGACCTGATTCTGTCCGACCACGGTGTTCCGTCGTTCGATGGTTTCGCGGCGCTGGCCATTGCCCGAAACACCTGTCCGGAGGTGCCGTTCATCTTCCTCACCACGTGGAAAGGGGAGGAATTGGCGGCGCAAATGTTCAGAAGCGGCGCCACCGATTACGTCCTGAAAAACCAGATGTCGAACCTGGTCCCCGCCGTGGAACGCGCCTTGCGCGTGGTGGAGGAACGGGCGCGCCGCAAATCGGCAGAGCAGGCGTTGCAAAAAAGCGAGGAACGCTACCGGCAATTGGTGGAGCTGTGTCCCGATGCGCTTTTTGTCCAGAGCGAAAACTGTATCGCGTTCGCCAACTCAGCGGCTTGCCGCATGCTCGGTGCGGACAGCGCCCGACAACTCATCGGCAGACCGTTGAAGCATATCATTCATTCGGATCACTGGGAAATGATGCAGCGACGCCTGCGCCAGTTGCGCGAGGAGGGCACCACTTTCTTCTGGAAGTCAGCCCAGGGCCGGATGCAACGGCTCGATGGAGGGGTCGCCGTGGTTCCGTTCATCCGTGGAAAACTGGTGGGACTGGACGGACGGGTGGTGGAGGTGGAGATTGCCGCCGCGCCGCTGACCTTTCAGGACCGGCCGTCCGTGCAGCTCATCGCGCGCGACGTCACTTCGCGCAAAAACGCCGAGGAATCGC
>WNFU01002085.1_pt1 | contig 27612 bp, 24 predicted proteins | sample 5400121 | NCBI WGS metagenome assembly WNFU01 (sample SAMN13153360, study PRJNA577476) | soil metagenome | isolation source: 100 cm soil or saprolite under grassland replicate 1 | place: USA:California | collected 2016-06-15 | reverse complement strand
CCTTACCGCCGACGCTTGGCTGTTCCGCTCCGAGCGCGGGCTTCGCCCGCGCCCCGAAAGGGGGAGGATTCGGAGGGGGCCGTCGAGGCCCCCTCCGAGAGAACGCAGCAGATGGGCCTTTTTCAGCAGCCTGCTAGAAGATCTCACCGACCCACTCCCTGACTCGCCTGCCGATGCGCTGAGCGAAAGACCCCTCGCTCGGCTCGGCGGGCGGCACCCGTCCGTGGCCGCGGGCCCCGTAGAGGGCCAGGCCGACGCCGGTCGCATAGATGGGGCTCTGGACCACATCGGCGAGGCCGCTGAGTCCTGTCGGCATCCCGCGGCGCACCGGCACATCGAAGACCTGCTCGGCCAGCTCCGGGACTCCCCGCATGATGCACGTGCCGCCTGTCACGACGACTCCCGCCGCCGCCACGTCCTCGAGCCCCGCCCGCGCCAGGTCCCGCGCCACCAAGGTGAAGATCTCCTCCACGCGCGGCTGGATGATCTCCGAGAGGATGTGACGCGAAAGCAGGCGCGCCTTCCGCCCGCCGACGGACGGCACCTCGATGGTCTCGTCTTCTCTCACGAGCGCCGTGAGCGCGCAGCCATGGCGCTTCTTGAGCTCCTCGGCGTCGGCGGTCGGCGTCCGGAGGCCGACGGCGATGTCGTTGGAGATGTGATCGCCGCCGAGCGGCAAGACGCCCGTGTACCAGGCGGCGCCGTCCCGGAAGAGCGCCACATCGGTGGTCCCGCCGCCCAGGTCGATCAGCAGGATCCCGAGCTCCTTCTCCTCGGTAGAGACGATGGCCTCCGCGGAGGCCAGCGGCTCCAGCACGATATCCTGGACCTGGAGCCCCGCCCGATTGACGCTGCGGACGACGTTCCTCACCGAGGTGGTCGCCCCCGTCACGAGGTGCACCTCCACCTCCAGCCGCACGCCCGACATGCCGAGCGGCTCCTTGACGCCGTCCTGGTCGTCCACGATGAAGGTCTGGGGCAGGACGTGGATGACCTCGCGGTCCTGGGGCAGGTTGATGGTGCGCGCGGCCTCCAGCGCCCGATCGATGTCGGTCTGATTCACCTCCCGATGCTTGCCCGACACGGCGACCACGCCTCGGCTGTTGATGCCGCGGATATGTCCGCCGGCCACGCCCGCGATCACCGAAGCGATTTCGACCCCTGCCATCTCCTCGGCCTCGCCCACGGCCTGCTTGATGGACTCGACGGTGGAGTCGATATTGACCACGACCCCCTTGCGGAGGCCGCGCGACGGGCTCGTGCCGACGCCGATGATGTCCAGGTTCCCGACCGGCGACCATTCCGCGATGACGCAGCAGATCTTGGTCGTTCCCACGTCCAGCCCGGCAATCACGTGTCGCCCCTTGGCTCTGGGCATGGCCTCCCTCACTTCACCGGGGTCTTGAGTACCACCTGGTCACGGAAGCGCAGATCGATGGCGGTCACGGTCTCCCCGGAGGCGCCTAGCTGGGCCAGTACACCCTGGAGCCGGCCGAGCCGCGCCTCCAAGTCGGCCTTGCCGAGCCGCACCTCGACGCCGTCCACCGTGTAGAGCACCGGCCCTTCGGCGCGGCTCACGTCGATCTCGGAGATCTGCCCGAGCAGTGAACTCTGGGTGCGGAGCAAGAGGCGCAGGAGGGAGATGCCGAGGGCGGCGCGATCGCTCGCGCTCCCATGGCGGTCGCCGCCGAGGTCATCGGGGCCGAGCCCGATGAGCACGGGGGCGCCGAGCGCCACCGCGCGCGACTCCAGGCCCAGGTCCACACCCTCTTCGTCGATCCAGTGGAGCCGGCCCGCGTACACGAGCGCGAACGGCCGCCGCTCCTCGACGACCACGGTCACACGGTCGGGGAAGCTCCGGATCACTTCGGCGCGACGGACCAGGGGCAGCGCCTCGAGTCGCGCCACGACGTCGCGGGTGTCGAATGCGAAGAGGTTCACCCCCGGACGGATGCCCGCCGCCGCAACGATCTCTCGGCGGGTCATCCGGCTCTGCCCGGTGACCTCCACCGAGGCCACCGCGAACCGCGGCGAGCGGAGGACCCAGCCGGCGCCCAGCACGGCTCCCGCCAAGACCGCCACGCCGGACGCCAGCAGCACGAGGCGTCCCGCAATCCAGCGCGCCCGCCGCGCCACCCGCAGCCGGAGCCGATGGGAGCTGACGCGCTGGCCCGCGATGAGCCGGCCTCGCGACGCCAAGTCCGGCAGCTCGACGGACGCCCCGCGGGGCGAGAGGACTGCGGTCCGTCTCATGCCGGGCAGTCCGCGTCCCGACCGCCGTCGGTCATCTCCCATCTGCGGGGGCCAAGCAATGGCCCCCGCGCTCCTCCATGGTCCCCGGAGTGGGGGACCAAGGCTTAGATCTCACCGAGGGTGCGGATCTCCGCCTCCAGCGCGATGCCGAACTGGTTGCGCACGCGCTCTCGCGTCGTGTCCATCAGCGCCTTGATGTCAGCGGCCGTGGCGCCGCCGCGGTTGACGATGAAGTTGGCGTGCTTCGCCGAGATCTCGGCGCCGTTGAGCCGCTTGCCCTTCAGGCCCACTTTCTCCACGAGGCGCCCGGCGACATCACCGGCCGGGTTCTTCCAGACGCAGCCCGCCGAGGCCAGGGCCAGCGGCTGGGTGGCCTTCTTGCGCTTGAGCCGTTGCTTGATCTCCTTCTGGATCTCCACGTGCGGCCGCCGGTGGAGCTGGAGCCGCGCCCCGATGAGCACGGCGCCCGGGGGCGCCTGGAACACGCGGTAGCTGAAAGAGCCGGCGCCGGGCTTGAACTCCCCCAGAGTCCCGTCGGGGTGCAGGAAGTAGACGGCCGACACGAAGTCGCCCATCCCGCCGTCCGGGGTGCCGGCATTCATGGCCACCGCGCCGCCGATCGTGGCCGGGATACCGACCAGACACTCGAGGCCACCCAGGTTGATCGCCGCGGCCTCGCGGATCAGGGCCGACAGGCTCACTCCCGCGCCCGCAACCGCCTCCTCGCCGTGGAACTCGGCGCGCCCGAGACAGCCGTCGAGCTTGAGCACGACGCCGCGGAAGCCGTGGTCGCTGACCAAGAGGTTGTTTCCCCCGCCGATGACCTCGATGGGCAGCTGCTCGCGCTCGGCGAAGGACAGTCCGAGACGAATATCCTCCACGTCCTGGGGGACGACGAAGATATCGGCGGGTCCCCCGACACGCAAGGAGGTGTGGAAGCTGAGGGGCTCCTTGAACCGGACCTCGCCCCTGATCTCTCCTAGCATCGTTACCTCCTGTTCGGCTGCTCGCTGCCGTCGCCGAGGCGCGCCAGGAACTCGGTCCCCAGTTGCCCCACATCGCCGGCCCCGAGGGTCAGCACCAGGTCGCCCGGTCTCGTGGATTCGCATAGGTGCTGGACGATGCCGTCGCGATCGCCGTTCATGTAGATGACTTCTCGATGGCCGTGAGCGGCGATTCCTTCGGCCAGGTCACGGGCGTGGACACCGGGAATCGGCGCCTCGCCAGCCGGGTAGATATCCATCACGATCAGCACGTCGGACTGGTAGAACGCGGTCAGGAAGTCTCTCCGCAGGTGGTGAGTGCGGGTGTAGCGGTGAGGCTGGAACACCGTGATCACGCGCCGGTCGAACCCGGCCTTGGCGGCGGCCAGAGTGGCGCGGATCTCGGCCGGATGGTGCCCGTAGTCGTCCACCACCAGGACACCCTGGGCCTCTCCCCGGATCTGGAAGCGGCGCTGGACCCCGGCGAACCCGGCGAGCGCCGGCTGGATACGCTCGAAGGGCACCTCGAGGTCCAGCCCGACGGCGATAGCAGCCAGCGCGTTGAGGACATTGTGTCGCCCCGGGACCTGGAGCGAGGCCGGCCCCAGCACGTGCCCGCGGTGGAGCACCTCGAACTGCGAGCTCATGCCTGACAACTGAAGCCGCCGGGCGGTGAGGTCGGCCCCCGACTCGAGCCCGTAAGTGATGACCCGCTTCTCGATCTGCGGGATCATCTGCTGGATATTCGGCTCGTCCAGGCACACCACCGCGCTGCCGTAAAATGGCACCTTGTTGACAAATTGCAGGAAGGCCTGGCGGATGGCGCCCAGATCGGCGTAGTGGTCCAGGTGCTCGGCGTCCACCGTGGTGACCACAGCGATGGTGGGCGAGAGCCTGAGGAATGAGCCGTCCGACTCGTCGGCCTCGGCCACGAGGAACTCACCCTGGCCGAGCCGGGCATTGGTCCCGAGCCCGTGGACGCGGCCGCCCACCACCACAGTGGGATCGAGACCGGCCGCCCCGAGGACGGCCGCCACGATGGACGTGGTCGTCGTCTTGCCGTGAGTGCCGGCGATGGCGATCCCGTACTTGAGCCGCATCAGCTCGGCGAGCATCTCGGCCCGGGGGATCGCGGGGACGCCGCGCTGGCGCGCCACCTGGACCTCGACGTTGTCGCGCGGGACGGCCGAGGAGTACACGACGACGTGGGCGCCCTCGACGTGAGCGGGCTGGTGGCCCGTGAATACCTTGGCACCGAGACGCTCGAGGCGCTCGACGGCCTCACCACGCCGGCTGTCGGACCCGGTGACACGGTATCCCATATTGAGCAGCACCTCAGCGATTCCGCTCATGCCGGCTCCGCCGATGCCGACGAAGTGGATCTGCCGGTACTTTTTGAACATCCTATCTCCCCGTGAGCCTGGGCAATCAGCGCGCCATCAGGCGCTCCCGGAATGCTGGGAGATGTTGAGCAGCACGCCGGTCGAGAACATGGTCATGAGCAGCGCCGAGCCCCCGAAGGACACGAAGGGCAACGGCAGGCCTTTGGTCGGTAGCGCGCCGGTGACAACGCCCAGATTCACGAGAGTCTGCGTCGCCAGCATCACGCTGAGCCCAAGCGCCAGGTAGCCGCCGAACGCGTCGGGCGCCCGCAGCCCGATGCGCAGGCCCCGCCAGATCAGCACCGCGAACAGACCCACGACGACGGTCGCGCCCAGCAGCCCCAGCTCCTCGCCGATGATGGCGAAGATGAAATCGGTGTGGGGCTCCGGCAGGTAGAAGAGCTTCTGCTTGGACTCGCCGAGCCCCAGTCCGAACCAGCCGCCGGACCCCAGGGCCAGGAAGGACTGGATGATCTGAAAGCCGCTGCCCTGCGGGTCGTCCCAGGGATTGACGAAGGCGAGCATGCGGCGCCAGCGATACGGCCGGAGCGCGATGAGGAGGCCGACGGCCGGCAGCGCGGCCCCGGCGATCGCGAGCATGTGGGCCACGCGCGCGCCCGCCAGATAGGCCAGCGCCAGCGTGAGGATGATCAGGGCGAGGCTGTTGCCGAGATCCGGCTGGAGAATCGTGAGCCCGGCCATGAGCCCGGCGACGAGCAACGGTGGGAGGAGCCCCTGGCTGAAGCTCGGCATCAGCGCCTGGCGTCGAGAGAGGAAGGCGGCCAGGTAGAGTACGAGGGAGAACTTGGCCAACTCCACCGGTTGGAAGGAGAGCGGGCCGCCGCGCAACCAGCGCCGCGTGCCGTTGATCTGCTGGCCGAAGGGCGGGACCAGGACCAGCAGGAGCAGGACGAGGGAGATGACGAGCAGCGGGACCACCAGGCGCTCGAGCCGCCGGTAGTCCACCCGCATGGCGCCCCAGAGGCACGCGATTCCGAGCACCGCCCAGAAGAACTGCTTCTTCAAGAAGAAGAACGGGTCGTGGAAGCGGTCGGCAGCGATGATGGCGCTGGCGGAGTACACCATGACCACCCCGACCGAGCAGAGCGCCACCACGACGCCGAAGAGCCACAGGTCGGGCGTGAGCTTGCGGGGCATCAGCCCGCCAGCGCCCGCACGGCCGCCTTGAACACGAGGCCGCGGTGCTCGAAGTTCTGGAACATGTCGAAGGAGGCGCAGGCCGGCGAGAGCAGCACCACGTCGCCCGCGCGCGCGGCGGCGCTGGCGAGCCTTACCGCCTCCTCCATGGAGGCGGCGTCCTCGGCGCCGATGCCCGCCGCCGCCAAGGGCCCGCGGAGCTTGTCCCGGTCCACACCGATCAGGATCGCGTGGCGCACGCGGCCGCGCGCGGCCTCCCCGAGCGGGGCGAAGTCCTGGCCCTTGCCCTTGCCGCCCGCGATCAGGATCACGGGCTCGGTGAAGCTCTCGAGCGCCTTGATGGTGGAGGCGACGTTGGTGCCTTTGGAGTCGTTGTAGAAGACGATGCCCCGATCATCCCGGACGCGCTCGATCCGGTGCTCGACGCCGCGGAACCCGGCGATGCCCCGGCGGATCGCCTCCGGCGCCATCCCCGTCCACAAGGCGCAGGCCGTGGCCGCCAGCACGTTCTCCAGATTGTGCCGGCCGCGCAGCATGATCTCGGCCACGGGACTGATGGGCTCGACGTGGCCGTTGAGCTTGGCGACAATCCACCCGTCGTGGACGAAGACTCCGCGCTCGAGCCGCGTGAGGCGACTGAACCAGAGCACGCGGCCAGCCACCCGCGAGGCGAGACCCGCCGTCACGGGGTCGTCGCAATTGAGCACGGCGCAGTCGGCCACCGTCTGGTTGGCGAAGACGCGCGCCTTGGCCTCCACGTAGCGCTCCAGCGTCCCGTGCCGGTCCAGATGATCGGGCGTGATGTTGAGCACGGTCGCCACTCGAGGGTGGAAGCCGACCGTGCTCTCGAGCTGAAAGCTGGAGACCTCGGCCACCACGAGGCCGTCGGCAGGGAAGTCAAGGGCATGCTCCGAGAGCGGCGTGCCGATGTTCCCGGCCACGAGCGTCGGCCGTACCTGCGCCCTCAACAGCTCGCCGGTGAGCGCCGTCGTCGTGGTCTTGCCGTTGGTGCCAGTGATGGCGATGAGGTCGGCTTCCATGACGCGCCAGCCGAGCTCCAGCTCGCCGATGATGGGCACGCCGCGGGCCCTCACCGCGGTCAAGGCCGGCAGCGCGAGCGGCACACCAGGGCTCACCACCACGAGGGCCGCGTTGTCGAAGGCCTCGTCAGGGTGGCCGCCGGTCCACAGCCGGCACCCGTCCCGCTCGAGCTGCCGCGCCTCGACCGACAGCGACGCCGCGGCGCCCGAGTCCGACGCGAGCACGCGCCCCCCTAGGCGGTGGATGAGCCGGGCGGCGGCGACGCCGCTCCGCGCCAGCCCGACGACCGAGACGGTGCGGCCGGAGAGCCAGCGGCGATAGGCCAGACCGCGATCGCTGGTCCCGCTCATGTCGTCCTCTTCGTCGCGCATCCGGGTGGTGACCGCTCTCAGCATCCCGTCTCACCGTGTGGCGAGGTGAATGGGCCCGGCATCACCGGAGCTTGAGCGTCGTGAGCGCAAGCAGCGCCAGGATGAAGGACAGGATCCAGAAGCGCACGATGATCTTGGGCTCGGCCCATCCCTTCATCTCGTAGTGGTGATGGAGCGGCGCCATGCGGAAGACGCGCCGTCCGAAGAACTTGAAGGAGACGACCTGGATGATGACCGAGCCCGCCTCGACCACGTAAATGCCGCCGATCAACGGCAGCAGCAGCTCGGCCTTCGTCAGCACCGCGAGCGTGCCGATGGCGCCGCCCAGGGCGAGCGACCCCACGTCGCCCATGAACACCTGAGCCGGGTAGCTGTTGAACCAGAGGAAGCCGAGTGCCGCGCCCACCAGGGCGCCGCAGAACACCGTCAGCTCCCCCGTGCCCTTCACGTTCAGGATCCTCAGGTACTCGGCCGCCTTGAGGTTGCCGGTGAGATAGGCGATGACGGCAAAGGCGCCCCCCGCCGTGACGATGGGCCCGATGGCCAGCCCATCGAGCCCGTCGGTCAGGTTCACGGCGTTGGACGATCCCACGATCACCAGGAGCGCGAAGGGAATCCAGAGCCAGCCCAGGGTCAGGAGCCAGCCCTTGAAGAAGGGGATTGCCAGCCCCGTGGTGAACCCGTCCGGGGGCCGGAAGTAGAGCCAGCTCAACAGGGCGCCTACCAGCAGGATCTGGGCGCCGAACTTCTGCTTGGCCGAAATGCCCCGGCGGGTCCTGAGCTTGGTGTAGTCGTCCCTGAGCCCGATCAGCCCGAGTCCGGTCGTCGCGAAGACGAGGACCCAGACGTAACGGTTGTACAGGTTGGTCCAAAGGATCGTGGAGACCAGGATGGCGGCGAGGATCACCAGGCCTCCCATGGTCGGCGTTCCCGCCTTGGTTCGGTGCCGTTCTGGCGTGTCCTCCCGGATCGTCTCCCCGCCGTGCTGGAGCTGCCGCAGCCGCTTGATCAGCCACGGCCCGAGGACAAACGAGATGAGCAGCGCCGTCACCGTCGCCATCGCCGCCCGGAAGGTGATGTAACGGAAGACGTTGAGGACGCTGTGGTACTTGGCCAGCGGCACGAGGAGATCGTAGAGCATCAGCCATCCCCGCCTCCAAGGCGGGCGATCAGGGCGTCCACCACGCGCTCCATGCGCATGCCCCTTGAGCCCTTCACGAGGAGCGCGTCGCCCGGCGCCAGCCGCTTGAGGAGCAGGGCCACCGTGTCCTCGAAGGTGGTGGTGTGAGAGCTCTCGAGGAGCCCCGCATCGCGCGCCGCTTCGACCGCCACGCGCGCAAGCGGCCCCATGCCGATGAACTCTGCCGCGCCTGAGGCGGCCACCGCGCGTCCCGCCTCGCGGTGGGCGCGCTCGGCGATCTCACCCAGCTCCAGCATGTCACCCAGCACCACGACCCTGCGGCGCGCATCCACGGCCGTGTTGAGCGTGTCGAGCGCCGCCAGAACCGAGGCGGGATTGGCGTTGTAGGTGTCGTCCAGGACGCGCAGCAGGCCGGCGTGCCGCCAGACGCAGCGTCCCTTGACCGGCCGCGCCGCCTCCAGCCCGCTCACGATCCGCCCGAGGTCGAGCCCGACGGCGAGACCGACGCCGGCGGCGGCGAGGGCATTGATCACATTGTGACGGCCGGCCACGTGGAGGAGGACAGGCCGCCGGGCGCCGGCGATCTCCAGGGTGAAGCGCACGCCCACCGCGGCCTCCTCCACCAGCCCCACCGACCTCACGTCGGCGGGCTGACGGGCGCTGAACGTCAGCACGCGACAGCGGCCGAGGGCGCGCATGGCGAGGACGCGCGGATCATCGGCGTTCAGGACGACGGCGCCCTCGGGTGCAATGACGCGCACCAGCGCGCTCTTCTCGGCCTGGACGCCGTCGAGCGACCCGAAGAACTCCGTGTGGGCGCTCGACACCACGGTCACGACGCCCACCGTCGGGCGGCTGATGCGGGCCAGCGCGTCGATCTCCCCCGACTGGTTGGCGCCCAGCTCGAGCGCCACCGCCCGGTGCTCGGGGCCCAGCCGGAGCAGCGTCAGGGGCAGCCCCCACTGATTATTGAAGCTCGACTCAGGCTTGAGGACCGGGCCCAGCGCGCCGAGGACGGCCGCCATCATCTCCTTGGTGGTGGTCTTGCCGTTGGAGCCCGTCACGGCGGCGACGGGGCCCGTGAACCGCGCCCGATGATAGGCGGCGAAGCGGCCGAGCGCTCTCGTGGTCTCGTCCACGAGCACCACGGGCATCGAGAGCGGGACATCGTCGGGGAGCGAGTGGACGACGAAGCAGGAGGCGCCGCGGGCGGCGGCGTCCCGGAGGTAGGCATGGCCGTCCAGATGATGCCCGCGTATGGCGAAGAAGACCTCGCCGACGTTGAGCGTGCGGCTGTCGATGGACACGCCCGCCGCAGGCACGCCCAGCTCGCCCTCGACCAGGGCGCCCTGGGTCCCGCGGACCACGTCTTCAACGGTGAACTTGGGCATTAGCCTATCCGCGACGTTCTGCGAGCACGGCGCGGGCCACCTCCCGGTCGTCGAAGGGAAACGCCTCGGAGCCGATGATCTGGTAGGTCTCGTGACCCTTGCCGGCGATCACCACTACGTCACCGGCCCGAGCCCACTCGAGCGCGCTGCGAATGGCAGCCTTCCTGTCAGGAATCGTAACATGGCGGTCGAGGCCCGCGCCGACGGGCGGGATCCCGGCGACGATCTCAGCGATGATGGCCTCGGGCACCTCGCTCCGCGGATTGTCCGAGGTGACCCAGACACGATCGGCGAGCCGCGCGGCGATGCCGCCCATCAAGGGCCGCTTGCCACGATCCCGATCACCCCCGCAGCCGAAGACCACTGTCAGCCGGGCCCCAGGGGGGACGAGTCGCCGCGCCGTTGTGAGGACGCGCTCGAGCGCATCCGGCGTATGTGCATAGTCCACGACCACGAGAAAGGGCTGCCCCGCCTCGACCCGCTCGAAGCGCCCAGGCACCGAGCTCACGGAGGCCAGGGCTCCGGCCACCGCCTCCAGATCGATATCGAACGCCAGTCCGACGGCGACCGCGCTCAGCAGGTTCATCACGTTGTGCTCTCCCACCAGGGGTGACCCGATCTCGACGACGCCACGCGGCGTCTCCACAACCATCCTGATGCCGTCGATTCCCGAGACAAACCGCCTCGGCGTCACATGGGCTCCGCCGCCCAGCCCGAAGGTGAGAGTCGCGAGGCCGAGGCCCGCAACCATGCAACGGCCAGTCGGGTCATCGGCGTTGATCACCGCGGTCCGGCGCCGCTTGCCACCGGCCGCCAGCAGCGAGAACAGCCGGGCCTTGGCCGCGCGGTACGAGTCGAAGGTGAGGTGAAAGTCGAGGTGGTCCTGGGTCAGGTTGGTGAAGACCGCCACGTCGAACTCCACACCGTCCACGCGATGAAGCGCGAGCGCGTGGGAGGACACCTCCATGACAACGGCCGTGACGCCCCGCTCGACCATCTCGGCTAGAAGCGACTGCAGCTCGACCGCCTCAGGAGTGGTCTGCCCAGCCGGCCGCGTCTCCAAGCCGACCCGGTACTGGATGGTGCCGATCACGCCGGTCGTCCGGCCGGCGCGCCGCAGCAGCGCGTCGACGAGGAGGGAGGTCGTGGTCTTGCCATTGGTCCCGGTAATGCCCACCACGGTGAGCGCCCGGGAGGGAGACCCGAAGTAGGCGTCCGCCAACCTTGCGAGCGCCTCTCGCGAAGAGGGCACCACGATGCGCCCCGTGGCGCTGCCGGCGAGCACGTCGGCGCCCTCGAGCACCACCGCCGCCGCGCCCCGCTGGAGCGCTTCTCCGACATACTGCCGTCCGTCCTGTCTCACCCCGGGAACGGCCACGAACAGATTGCCGGGAGCCACCTTCCGCGAATCGTGGGCCACTCCCGTCACCGTGGCGGGCATGGGGCCCAGCACCGTCTTTTCCCTGAGCGCGTCGAGGAGCGTCGTGGTCGGCACGGGCCGATTCATGGGCTCGCGCCGGGCCTCGGAATCGGCGAGGCGAGCGTGAGGCGACAGATGGTTCCGGGAGCGAGAGGGGCGCCGGCGGCGGGCCACTGGCTGACCACAAGGCCGCGCCCGCTGATCTCGATCTGCACGTTGAAGGGCGCGAGCGTCTCCATGGCCTGGCGCAGGGAAAGCCTTTCCACCAGCGGCATCACGGCGGAAGAGTCTGGGGCGAGCCCGAGGCCCACCGGCTTCACCACGCCGGCGTCGAGGCGCTCGCCGGAAACCGCGCCCGCGCGGGACATCCGGGCCGCCACTTCGCCTCTCACGAGGGGAACGGGCGACGTGTCGCCCGGCGGGACATTGAGGTGGCGCAACGCCTCACGGCCGATGGCGGCGAAGATGGGAGCCGCGGCCTCGCTCCCCCACTTCTCGTTCTTGGGCTCGTCGAGCATCACCAGCATGGCGAGACGCGGGTCGTCGGCGGGGACGAACCCCACGAAGGAGAGCACGCCCGGCGCGCGCGAGTAGCGGCGCGTGGCCGGATCGAGCTTCTGGGCGGTCCCGGTCTTGCCCGCCACCTCGTAGCCCGGGATGGCGGCATTGTGGCCCGTCCCCTCGCGCACCGCCGCCGTCATCATCCGGGTGAGGACATGGGCGGTGTCGGGCGTGATCACCTGGCGGACGACCCGAGGCTCGACGGTGCGCACCGCCCGTCCCTGGCTGTCCAGCATGGCGCGGACAATCCCCGGCCGCATGAGACGCCCGCCGTTGGCAATGGCCGCGAAGGCGCTGACGAGTTGGAGCGCCGTGACCGAGATCTCCTGGCCGATCGACATGGTCGCCAGCGAGAGCCCTGACCACTGTGCCGGTGGGCGGAGCTGGCCCCGGCTCTCACCGCTGAGGCCCACGCCGGCGGCGGCGCCGAAGCCGAAGGCGGCGATGTACTTGTAGAAGCGCTCCTTGCCCAGCGTCAGGCCGATCTTGATGGCGCCCACATTGGAGGAGTTCTGCAGCACCTCGGTGAAGGTGAGCCAGCCGTACTTCTTCCAGTCGTGGATCGTGATCTTGGCAACCGTGATGGCGCCGTTCTCGGCATAGAAACGGTCGGTGGGACGGGCCACGCCTTCCTCGAGGGCCGCTGCCGCCAGAATGACCTTGAAGGTGGAGCCGGGCTCGAAGGGATCGGTGACGGCACGGTCGCGCCGGTCGTCGTCCGTCGCCGTCGCAAAGTTGTTCGGGTTGAACGTGGGGCGGATCGCCAGCGCCAGAATCTCCCCCGTGCGCGGGTCCAGCAGGACCGCCATGGCCGCCTTGGAGCGGGTACGCCGCCAGGCCGCCTCCACCTCCCGTTCGGCGATGTACTGGAGCGTGGCGTCGACGGTCAGCATCACGCCCTGGCCGGGGATGGAGGGCTTGAGCACCGTCGGGGACCCGGTCGCCTCGCGACCGAGCGCGTCGCGACCGATGAGGGCCCGGCCTTCCACGCCGGCCAGCTGTGCATCCCACGACTGCTCCACGCCCGCCAGGCCCCTGCCGTCAACGCCCTCGAAGCCGATGGCGTGGGCGGCCAGCTCACGGTTCGGGTAGAGCCGGAGGCTCTCCTCGACGAACCCAAGGGCCGGCTCCTTCAGATCCCGAATGGCCTCGGCCACGTCCGGCGGCAACCGGCGCTTGACGAACACGAAGCGCTTGGACGAGTCGAGCCGCCCGCTGATCTCCCGGGCGGGCTCGCCCAGGATGAGCGCCAGCCGCGCAGCCAAGCGGTCCCGGTCCTCGATGCGGGAGGTCAGCGCATAGAGCGACTCGGCCTTGGAGGAGACGGCGAGAACTTGCCCGTTGCGGTCGAGGATGGGACCCCGCCTGGGCTTGAGCGGGATGGTCTTCGCATGCTGGCTTAGAGCCAGCTTGGAGTACTCGTCGTGTTTGAGAACCTGAAGGTACGCGAGCCGGCCGAGGAGCCCCAGGAAGGCACAGGCGAGGAGCACCGCGAAGATCACCGTGCGGTTCCTCAGCTCCGCGGTCCGGTGCTCGGTCATGGCGGCGGGGCTCCTCGCGGATCACGCGTGAGGCGGGCAGGGCCTGGCGCCGGTGCGGCTTCCGGCCGGCCGGGCTCCGTCATCCACTCGCCCGGTCTCGCGATCATGCTCGTGAACAATCCCCGCTAGCGTCTCGTCGCCTTAGCGGAATCCGGGTTCCGGGCGCGCCGGGTCCTCCGCCGACGCCGTGAGCGGCGTGGCCATGCTCAAGCCGCCGCCGCCGAGCACGAACTCACGCGCTAGCCGGACCTGATCGGCGGTGGGCGGCACCATGCCGAGTTCCGTGCGGGCTTTGCCTTCGATGCGCGCGAGTGACCTGAGGGTCGCTAGCTCCACGCTCAGGCGGCTCCTCGACTCCTCCAGCTCCGCCTTGAGGGTGCGAAGTCCGTCCAGCCGGTAAGAAAGACGAACCTGCTGGACCCGCAGTCCCACCACGCCGAGCACCAGGGCCACGAGGATGCCTGCGCTCGCCAGCGTCCGTGCCATGGCCAGGAGGCGGCGCCGGTCCCTCTCCCGGTGGAAGCGGGCGGCCTGCTGTTCCTGGGCCGAGCCCCAGCCGGCTCGGAGCGATCGGGCGGCCGTCGGGCGAACCGCGCGGGGGCTCATGCCGCCTCCAGGCGCTCGAGGACACGGAGCTTGGCGCTCCGGGCCCGCGCGTTGTCCTTCACCTCGTCGCGTCCGGGTTGAATCGGCGAGGGCAGAAGCCCGACGAAGCCGCCGCCCTGTTCCAGCAAGCGGAATGAGCGCTTCACGATGCGGTCCTCTCCTGAATGGAACGAGATCACGCCCAGTCGGCCTCCACGCGTGAGGAGCGACGCGGCTTGCGGGAGGGCCTCGGTCAACGCCTCTGCTTCTTCATTCACCGCCATTCTCACAGCCTGGAAGGTGCGGGTAGCCACGTGGATGCGTCCCGACCAGGCGGCCCGCGGCACGGCTGCCTTCACCGCCGCGACCAGATCGGTCGTGGTCAAGAGCGGCGCGCGGGTGCGCCGCTCCGCGATGCGTCGCGCGATGCGGCGGGCGTGGCGCTCCTCCCCGTACTCGAACAGGATGCGGCCCAGCTCCTCGCGGGAGAGCGAGTTCAAGAGGTCGGCCGCCGTCGGGCCACGGGTCGGATCGAAGCGCATGTCGAGCGGTTCGGGGTTCCGGAAGGAGAAGCCCCGGGTCGACTCCTCGAGCTGGTAGGAGGACAGCCCGAGGTCGAGCAGGACCGTGACGGCGGCGCCAGCGCCCGCCTCCGCCGCGAGGGCGCCGAGCTCGCGGAAGCTTCCCTGCTTGAGCACCACCCGCTCGCCGAACCGAGCAAGGCGCTGCCGGGCGCGGCGCAGGGCCTCGGGATCCCGATCGATTCCCAGCAGACGCGTGCCGGCGCCGCTCGTTTCCAGGAGCCGCTCAGCGTGTCCGCCCATCCCGATGGTCCCGTCCACGACCCAGCCCCCGCGACGGGGGCGCAAGAGGAACGTCACTTCGTCGACCAGCACCGGGAGGTGCGCCGGGCCCTCCCGATCCGCCGCCTCAAACACCCTTCTCCGCCAACCTCGCCCGGAGCTCGTCCATCGTGACGCCGCCGTTGTCGCGCTGGAAGTGCTCCCATCGCTCCACGTCCCACACCTCGAACGTCTTCTGCATACCGACGATCAGCACGTCCTTGACAAGGCCCGCGTGCTCGCGATAATCGGACGAGATCTGAATGCGTCCCTGCGGATCGAGTATTACGTCCTGGCCGAGGGAGAGGTAGCTATAGCGGAAATGGCGCGCGTCGGGATCGAGGCTCGGCAGCGCCGCCACCTTCGCCTCGAGGTCTTCCCACGACCTGAGCGGATACACATCGAGTGCCCTGCTATTGGGAACGATCACGAGCTTGTCCCCCCAGCCAGCAGCAAGCGCCTCCCGGAACCTCGCCGGGATGCTGAGCCGACCTTTCGTGTCGATCGTGTGCCAGTAATGACCGCGAAACAATTTCCCCCCGGAGAGCAAAGTTCCTTTCCCGACGGCGTGTTCATACCACTCTATGGGAATTCATCCCACTGGCTGGCTATCCTAAGGAGTGGGCCAGACGGTGTCAAGGGAAAAACAGCAGATTTGGTGGGAAATTCTGGATGGCTCTAGTCCATCCGTAGGGGGAGGCTCAGGGCTGGCTACCGCGGGTTGAGGGAAGCCATCCCGAGAGAGCTTAGCGCGCTGCGGTAGACGGCTGAGTCTTCTACCAGGATGCGGAAAAACTCGCAGGCTGCTCAAAAAGGTCCAGATGCAAGGCGGCGTCCGAGGGCCGCACGCGAGGCGTACTCTCTGTACGTTGAGCGTGCGGACGAGGGCGCCAACGCAGCAGATGGGCCTTTTGCAGCAGCCTGCTAGCGACGGGGCTGGTAGTGCCGCATGGCCTCGGGCAGCCAGCCCTCGATCTGACGAACTCGGGCCTCCTCCGAGGGGTGGGTGGAGAGGAACTCCGGCGGTCGCGATCGCCCTTTCGAGGCCTCCGCCATCCGGATCCAGAGATCGCGCGCGGCATGGGGATCGTAGCCGGCCTTGGCCATGTAGATGAGCCCCAGGTGATCGGCCTCGGACTCCTGGGAGCGTCCCCAAGGCAAGAGAAGCGCACTGACGAGCAGCCCGGCTCCGACCTTGGTGACCTCGGGGTCGAGCCCGAGGGCGCTTCCAACCATCTGCGCCCCGAGCTGCAGGCTGAGCTGCTCGCTGATCCGCTCCGCGCTATGACGGGCCATGACGTGGGACACCTCGTGGCCGAGCACCACCGCCAGGCCGGCTTCATCGCGAGTGATGGGCAGGATTCCCGTGTACACCGCAACCTTCCCGCCCGGGAGCGCGAAGGCGTTCACCGTCTGCGGATCGTCGATGACCTTGAATTCCCACGGCAGGTCGCTGCGACCCGTCGCCGCCGCGATCCGGGTTCCGACGCGTGTCACCAGAGCGTTCTGAGCAGGATCGTTCGAGACCTTCGCCTTCCCGAGGATGTCCTTGTAGGCCTCCGTGCCCATCTGGACTTCCTGCGCTCCGGAGATGAGCTGGAGCTGGGAGCGGCCCGTGATGGGGACGGTCTCGCAGCCGCCCAGGACCGCCGCGACGAGCGCCAAGAGACAGAGCAGTGAGGAGCAGGTCGCTCCGCGCATACGCGAATCTTACCAGAAGAGCCGGGCGCGGGGAGCGGGCCAGCGGCGGGAATCACCGATCGCGGTGGTTCCGAACCGATGCCTGAGCCTCCATGACGGCGCCGGGACCGGCGAGTCCGACCCCCAGCTGGATCCGCACCGAGGCGACCCGGGAGGGGTCGGTGGTCGGAGCGCCCGCGCGGTCGAAGTAGGTCAGGCTGAACCGGCGGACGCCCTCGATGATCGGCTGAGCCCCGCCGCCGGCGTCGCGCCGCAGGATGGTCTCGCCGGGACGCAGGAGAAACGTGACGCGCTCGCGCGTCGGGTCCACGACGCCGTTGCCGTTGAGGTCGCGCTGGAATGTCACGAGCGCGGGCGCGGCGACGACGACCGGCTGGATCCCCGCGCCCGCCGGGTCATAGCCCGCCTCCCGCAACTCCTTCGCCATGCGTTCGAGGGCCACGCGCGCCGACTGCTGCGCCTGGAGCCGCGCGGCGCCCCAGCCGTACGCCTTGAGGCCGGAATGCAGGATGCCGAAGACACCGGCCAGCACGAGACCGAGGACGGCGACCGAGACCAAGAGCTCGGCCAGAGAGAAGCCGCCCGCAGGACGCCACGCGCTCATGGCGCCCAGGCTCGGCTACGCCGCGAAGCGCGTCAATGTCCACTCTTCGAGGCGTCGCGGACGCGGTACCCGTATCAGTCCAGGATGGGCCGCGGCGGGTCGACCGAGTAATCGTAGAAGCCGCGGCCGGTCTTCCGGCCGAGGTCGCCCCGCACCACCCGCTTCTCCAGCTCTCGGGGCGGGCGGTCCTTCTCCTCCTTGGTGAGGTCGTAGGTCTCGAGTCGCGCGTTGTAGCCGATGTCGAGCCCCGAGAGGTCGCCGAGCTTGAAGGGCCCCATGGGGTGGTTCAGCCCCAGCTCGACCGCCTTGTCGATGTCGGCAAAGGAAGCCACGCCCTGCTCCAGGCAGTAGTAGGCTTCGGCCACGAGCGCGCGGAGGATGCGGTTGACCAGGAAGCCCGGCAGTTCCTTTCTCAGGATCACGGGCTCGCGGCCGCTGCGCTTGGCCACCTCGGCCGTGATCTGGAGGGTCTCTTCGCTGGTCCGCTGGCCCTTGACCACCTCCACGAGCCTCATCACCAGCGGCGGGTAGAAGTAGTGCATGTTGACGCACTTCTCCGGCCGCAGCGTGGCGGGCGCGATCTGGGAATTCATCAGGGTGGACGAGTTGGTCGCCAGGATGGTGTGGGGCGGGCAGACGCGGTCGAGCGTGGCGAAGCACTCCTTCTTCGGCTCGAGCCGCTCCACGATGGCCTCGACGACGAAGTCGGCGTCGCGTGCGGCCTTCTCGAGGTCGGGCTCGAGCCTGACGCGGCCGATCGCCTCCTGCATCTGGTCCTTGGTCATCTGCCCCTTCTGGACCCGGCGCTCGAGCTGCTTGCGATTGTTCGCCATGCCCTTCTGGAGCAGGTCCACGCTCAAGTCGTTGAGGGTGAGCTGATAGCCGTGGAGCGCCGACTGCATGGCGATCTGGGCGCCCATCTGTCCCGCGCCCACCACGAGGATGCGCTTGACGTCATCGATCTTCATGGCGTGAATGTCCCTTTCGTACGTGGAGCGGCTGCGGGGCCGCCGTCCCTACTCGAGCGGCGGCTTCGCGTGGGCCCAGGGCTCGAGCTGCTCGAAGGCCGCGGCCGCGCGCAGCACCGTCGCGTCCTCGAACCGGCGCCCCACGATCTGCAGCCCCACGGGCAGCTTGTCGCTCGTGAAGCCGCACGGCACCGAGGCGCCCGGGTGACCCGTCATGTTGAACGGAAAGGTGAAGGGGATCCAGTCATAGCGCTCCACGGGCGTCCCCGCGATCTCCGTGGGGTTGTCGAGCCCGACCTTGAAGGGCGCGCAGGCGATGGTCGGGGTCAGGAGCAGATCGTACTTCTCGAAGAAGCGGCGCGCGTGCTCATGCCACGCCAGGCGATCGAACCACGCCTGGACATACCGGGTGGGCCCCCACGTGAGCGCCTCGTCGATGATCGCCGCGAGCCCGGCGTCGATGTCGGCGCGCCGCTGGTCGAGATAAGGCGCCAGCCGCGCCGCGATGCCCCCGCAGAAGATGGCCTCCCACGCATCCTTGGGGGATGGCCAGCCGGGGTTGACTTCCTCGACCCGACAGCCCAGTTCGCGAAAGCGCCGGGCCGCCTTCTCGCATGCGGCCTTCACCTCGGGGTCCACGATGCGGCCAAAGCCGAGGTTCGAAGACCAGGCCACACGCAGCCCCTTGATCCCTTTCTTGAGCGCCCTGACGTAATCGGCCCGCGGGGCGGGCGCGGAAAACGAGTCCCGCTCGTCGGGGCCGACGCAGGCATTCATCATGAGCGCCGCGTCGATCACCGTGCGGGTCATGGGCCCGATGTGGGAGAGGCTCCACGCGGCACTGAAGGGATAGACGGGAATCAGGCCGAAGGTCGGCTTCAGCCCGAAGATGCCGGCGCAAGACGCCGGAATCCGGATGGACCCGCCGCCGTCGGTTCCGATCGCCAGCGCCCCCAGCCCGGCTGCCACCGCCGCGCTCGCGCCACCACTCGAGCCGCCCGGCGTCCGGTCGAGATTCCACGGGTTGCGCGTGATGCCGAACAGCAGGTTGTGGGTGGCCCCGAGCCAGCCGAAGGCCGGTGTATTGGTCTTCCCGAGTTGGATGGCGCCGGCCGTCCGGAGCCGCTCCACCATCGGCGCGTCTTCGGTGGGCACATTGTCCGCGTAGAGGCGCGTGCCGAACGTGGTCCGTATCCCCTTGGTGATCACCAGGTCCTTGGTGGAGAACGGCACACCGTGGAGCGGCCCGACCCGGGCGCCCCTCTTCATGAGGGCGCGCTCGGCCGCGCGGGCGTCCTTGATCGCCTGATCGGCCGTCAGCGTGACGAAGGCGTTGAGCATGGGGTTCACGCGCTCGATCCGGGCCAGCACCGCGCGCATCACGTCCACCGGGGAGAGCTTCTTCTTCCTGATGGCTGCCGCCATCTCTGCGGCGGGCATCCAGCAGAGATCATCCGAAGCCATACATTCTCCTTTCGTTGTATTCCCACCCGACCGTGAACGTGCGGGGCGAGCGCCGGCCGGGGGCGGGGAATGCCGTCCGAGCCCCATTTGTATTTTGGGGCGAGGAGGGCCCCCCCGCCGGCGCTCGCCCTCGCCGACTAAGTCGAGAGGTGGAAGACGACCATCTTCAGCTCGGTCATCTCGAGCACAGCGTAGGACGGCCCCTCCTTGCCGAAGCCGGACTCCTTGAGGCCGCCATAGGGCATGAGATCCGCGCGCCACTGCGGTCCCCAGTTGACGTGGAGGTTTCCCGACTGGACTTCGCGCGCGAACTTCCACGCCCACTCCAGGTTCTCGGTGAAGATCCCGGCCGAGAGACCGTACTGGGTGTCGTTGGCCAGCGCGATGGCCTGGTCGATGTCGTCGAACGGCGTCACCGCCACCGCCGGGCCGAACAGTTCCTCGCACGAGATCCTCATCTCGGGCTTCACATCGGCGACGATGGTCGGCGCGTAGAGGGCGCCCCGCCGCTCGCCGCCCACCACCACCCGCGCGCCCTGCGCCACGGCCTCCCTCACCCACTCGTCGACGCGCGCCGCTTCCCGCTCCCTGACCATGGGCCCGACCCTGGTCTTCTCGTCGAGCTGGTTACCGAGGGTCAGGGCCGCCACCTTGGGCTTGAGGGCATCGAGGAAATCGCCGTAGACCTTGCCGGCGGTGAGGACCCGCTGGGTCGAGATGCACACCTGTCCCGCATTGGCATAGCCGGTAGAGGTCACGGCGGCGGCGACCTTGTCGAGATCGGCGTCCGGCATCACGACCACCGGCGAGTTGCTGCCGAGCTCCATGGTGACCTTCTTGATGCCGGCCGTCCGGCAGATGTGCTCGCCCACGTCGCGGCTCCCGGTGAAGGTGATTTTCCTCACCCGCGGGTCGCCGCAGATCAGATCGCCGATCTCGCCGCCGGAGCCGGTCAGGCACTGGATGCCCTCGGGCGGCAACCCGGCCTCGAGCAAGATCAGGGTGAGCTTGAGCGCCGAGAGCGGCGTGTCGGTGGCCGGCTTGAGCACCACGGCGTTTCCGGCGGCGAGGGCGGGGCCCACCTTGTGACAGACGAGATTGAGCGGAAAGTTGAACGGGCTGATGGCGGCGACCACCCCGCAGGGCACGCGGAGCGTGAGGCCGATCTTCCCCGCCCCGCCGGGCGCGCCGTCCAGCGGCACCGTCTCACCGTGCAGGCGCTTGGCCTCCTCGGCCGAGCCCATGATGGTCTCGAAGGCCCGGTTGGCCTCGAGCCGCCCCTCGGCGATGACCTTTCCTTCCTCGCTCGAGATCAGCCGGCCCAGCTCCTCGTTCTTCTCCAGGATGATCTCGGCCGCCTTCCTGAGGATCTTCCAGCGCTCGTAGCCCGGCAGCTTGGCCATCACTTGGGCACCGCGCACCGCCGAGCCGAGAGCCCGCTCGACGTCGCTCGGGTCCGCCCGAGGGACCGAGTCGATGATGGAGTTGTCGTAGGGATTGACCACGTTGATGGTCTGGGGCTTGTCGATCCACTGACCGGAGACGTACATCTTCATGTTTTGTTCTCCCTTCACGCTCCTCGCAGGCGCGGGTCTAACGTATCCCTGAGCGCATCGCCAAGCAAGTTGGAACCGAACACCGCCAGGCTGATGGCGATGCCGGGGAACAGGACCAGCCACGGCGCCTTCTGCGCATACTCGGCGGCCGAGACGGAGAGCATGCGTCCCCAGGATGGATACGGCTCGGGAACGCCCAGCCCCAGGAAGGACAGCGCGGCCTCGACCAGGATGGCGCTGCCGAGCTGGGCCGTGCCGAGGACGATGAAGGGCCCGATCGTATTGGGCAGGATGTGACGGAAGGCGATGCGCAGATGCTTGAGCCCGATGGCGCGCGCTGCCTCGACGTACTGCATCTCGCGGATAGACAGCACGCTCGAGCGGATGACACGGGCGGCGCGCGGGATGATCGGGATCGAGATCGCGAGAATGACATTCTCGATCGACGGGCCGAGGGCCGCCGACATGACGAGGGCGAGGACCAGGAGCGGCAGCCCCTGCAGGATGTCCATGACGCGCTGGGTGACGAGGTCGGTCTTGCCGCCCACATACCCCGACAGGAGCCCGATGATCCCGCCCAGGACCGATCCGAGGAGGGTCGACGCGAGACTGACCACCAGGGAGACGCGTGCGCCGTGCCCGATGCGCGAGTAGATGTCGCGGCCGAGGTGATCGGAGCCGAGCCAGTGCTCGCGACTCGGCGGGGCCAGGCTCTGGGCGGCGTCGGTGGCGATGGGATCGTGGGTCTGGAGCTGCTCGGCGAAGATCGCCGTGAGGACGATCAGGAGCATGATGGCGCCGCCCGCCGCGCCGAGCGGCTTCTTCCGGCAGAACCTCGCGAGCACCGTCCAGATGCCCGCGCGGCTCGGCCGCGCGGCCAGTCCGGCCGTCTCGTCGACACCGAGCGGCCTAGTTGCCATAGCGCACGCGCGGGTCGAGGACGCCGTAGAGCATGTCGACGATGAGGTTCGACAGGATCACGACGATCGCGATGAGCATCACCAGGTTCTGCACGATCGGGTAGTCGCGCCAGAGGATGGCCTGCACGAGGAAGCGGGCGAGGCCGGGGAGGTTGAACACCGTCTCCGTCACCACGAGGCCGCCGATCAGGAATGCGAACTCGATGCCGATCACCGTCACCACGGGAAGGATGGCGTTCTTGAGCGCGTGGTGCCAGATCACCACGCGTCCCGTCTGCCCCTTGGCCCACGCCGTGCGGACATAGTCCTCGCGCAGCACCTCGAGCAGCGACGAGCGCGTGAAGCGCATGATCAGGGCCGAGGACCGGTAGCCCACCGCCAGCGCCGGCAGGATGAACTGGATCAGGTTGAGGCCGAGGTTCTCGCCGGGCCGCACGTAGGTCACCGGCGGGATCCAGCCGAACCACGACACGAGCCCGAGGATGATGACCATCCCGAGCCAGAACGAGGGCATGGACAGCCCCGCCAGGCTGAACACCCTCAGCACATAGTCGAGGCGCGTATCCTGGCGCACGGCGCTGATCACCCCCGTCGGCACGCCGAGGAGCACCGAGATGATGAGCGAGAGCGCGGCCAGCTCGAGTGTCACCGGGATGAGGGGCTTGATGATCTCCCACGCGGGCAGATCGTAGCGGTAGGACTTGCCCAGGTTGCCGACGGCGAGCTGGCCGACCCAGTCGAGATACTGGGCCCAGATCGGCTTGTCGAGGCCGAGCTCGCGCTCGATGGCCGCGCGCTCCGAGGGATTGACGTAGCCGCCGGTGGAGAAGAGGATGTCCACGATGTTGCCGGGGGCGAGGCGCAGGAGGACGAAGATCACCACGGACATGCCGAAGAGTGTCACCACGCCGATGCCCAGGCGTTGAGCGATGTAGGTTTTCACGAGAGGCCCTCGAGCACGACGGTGGAGGAGGGCGGCGCCTCCCCCACGCCCGGCCGCGCTAGCACCGGATTCCTACTTGTCGCGCCACACGTCCTGGAAGCGGGTGAAGTTGTACACGTTGTTGTGCGGCACCAGCCCCTTCACGTACGGCCAGTGGGCGAAGTAATCGAGACGCTGGGCCAGGATGGGCCGGGCGGCGTCCTGCTCGAGCCGCTTCTGGATCGCGATCACCATTTCCAGCCGCTTCTTGGGGTCGAGCTCCTGGGACTGGCGATCGAACAGCTTCATCACTTCCTCGCTGCAGTACTGGCTGTAGTTGCGCGGTGACCCGCAGGCGTAGTTCTCGTAGAAGTTGGCGTCGGGATCCTCTGTGCCGAGCCCGGTGAGGTTGGCGCCGATCTGGTACTCGCCGCGGGTGGCCATGGGATGCCACTGGGCCGTCTCCACCTGCTTGAGCGTGGCCTCGATGCCCACCTGCTTCAGCTCGTTGATGACGAAGGAAGCCATGTCCACGTAGATGGCGATGGCGCGCGTGGCCATCTCCACCTTGAGGGGCCTCTCGGGCGTGATCCCGGCCTCGGCGAGGAGCTTCCTGGCCCGCGCCTTCATCTCGTCCGGCGTGCCGTAGCCGGGCAGCGCCAGCAGATCCTTGTCCGCCATGCCCCAGACGCCGTAGGGCTTGGGGAGCATGGCGGTGCCGAGCACGGCCCCACCCCGGTGCGAGGCCTGGATCAGCCCGCGGCGGTCGATGGCGTAGCTCACGGCCAGCCGCACCTTGGGGTTATCGAAGGGCGGCTTCTTCACGTTCATGATGATGTTGTCGGTGACGCTCTGGGCGACCTGGTGGAACACCATCTGCGGCACGGCCTTCTTGAGCTGCTCCATGGTCGTCTTCGACGTCTCGCCCGGGCAGGCCACGTCGAGCTGCCCCGCCTGGATGGCCGCCGTCCGCGTGCCGCGCTCGACGATGACCACGAACTTGAGCCCGTCGAGGTACGGCCGCCCCTTGACGAAGTAGTCGGGGTTCTTCACGTACTCGACGAACTCGCCCTTGCGCCACTCCTTGAGCTTGAAGGGCCCGGTGCCGACACAGGTGGTCCGGTACTGGGCGGGCGGGATGTGGGCGGCGTAAACGGGAGTGTAACCCGAGGCCAGCATCATGAGCACCGAGGGCTGCGGCCGCTTCATGCGGAACACCACCGTGTACGGATCCGGCGCCTCCACGTGTTCCACGTTGGCGTACCAGTCCTTGCGGGGGTTGATCCGGAGCTTGGCCGGGGCCTCCGGAGCCTCGCGCAGCATGTCGAAGGTGAACTTGACGTCCTTCGAGGTGAAGGGCTTGCCGTCATGCCACTTCACGTCCTTGCGGAGGAAGAAGACGAGGTTCTTGTAGTTGTCCTGCCATGACCACTTCTCGGCCAGGTCGCCGACGATGCTGTCCATGCTCTCCGTCGGCTTGGACTGGTCGAAGAAGACAAGGTTATTGAAGCACGGAAGCGACGGGAAGCTCGTCGAGTAGGTGGACGTCTCGTGGACGGCGAAGCCCTGGGGCAGGTCCTCGCGAAGCATGATGTTGAGCGTGCCGCCGGGCTTCGGGGCCTGCGCGGTGGCGGAGGTGGTGCCGGTGACGATGACGGCGGCCAGGACAAGCCCCACGGCGGGGGCCAGCAAACGGAAGGGCCTCATTGTGTTTCCTCTCCTTTTGTCCCGGCCTCCCTGGCCGGTCGGCTCATCCCGATGGTGGAGAAGACCTCGAATGGTCGCGAGAAGATTCCGCGGCCCCGCAAAATATACGCGAAGCGAGCGGTGCCGACAACTGGTTGCCGGTCCAGGTGGCGTCCCGCGCGTTAGGCTCACTTCCGGCGGCGCCGGCTCGGTCTGATGATGCGCGCGCGTTTCACGTCCCAGACACCGCGCGCCGAGAGGCGGACCGACGGGAGAAAGTCGGCCACCATGAAATAGAGCGTGAAGAGCGGGTCGTGGAAGACGTGGCCGCGGGTGCTCAGCAGCGACTTGAGCTCCTCCTCCCGCCGGGCCAGCTCGGCGAGCGGCTCCGGCGCCATGACCCCGCCGATGGGCAGCGGCAGCTCGAAGGCGATGCGCTCGCCGTCCACCAACACGACGCCGCCCTTCAACCGCAACAGGCGATTGACCGCGCGGGCCATCGCCTCGCGCCGCCTGCCGAGCGCCAGGATCTGGTAGTCGGTCGAGAGGGTCGCGGCCAGGCCGTCCAGCTCCGGCGCGAAGCCGGCGAGGGCCGCTGTGGTGATCCAGGCGCCACGGCGATCGAGAAGCGCCGCGTGGAGATCGCCCGCGCCGAGCGGGCGCTCCTCGAGGGTGGTGATGACGGCGCTCACGAGTCTCAGCACGGGCACGGCGCCGGGCCCAAGATCGAACTCCTCGGGTCTCACCCGCCAGCTCCGATCGAAGCGCGTCGAGGCCGCGGTGAAGATCCGGCGCCAGGGCGGCTCGGGGACGCGCGCCAGCAGCCGGCCCTCGCGCGCGACGAGTCTCCCCCGCGCGATCACCGCCGCGGGGCGCGGCTCCAGCAGGTCCTCGAGCAGCAGGATGTCGGCGTAACGTCCGGGCGCGATGCCGCCGAGATCGGCGTCCTTGCCGTAGTAGCTCGCCGGATTGAGCGTGACCATCCGGTAGGCCTCGACCGGCGGGACGCCCTCCTCGAGGGCCAGGCGCACGAGATTGTCCACGAACCCATGCTGGGCGACGAAGGCCGGCGTGCTGCCGTCGGTGGTGAGCATGAGCCGGCCGAAGGCGCCGGCCTTCACGAACGGAGCGAGCAACCCGCGAAGGTCCGGGCGCAGCGAAGACTGGCGGAGCATGAGGGCGATGCCCTGGCGCGCGCGATCGAGCGCCTCCGAGGCCGTGATGGGCTCATGGTCCGAGCTGATCCCGGCCGCGGCAAGGCCGGCGAGCTTCTCGGGGCCGGCGCCGGCGGTGTGTCCCTCGATCCGCTTGCCGGCGGCGGGGGCCAGGGCCAGTCGCTCGAGCAGGTCCCGCCGCCCCGCCAGCACGTCGGGCCAGCGCGTCACCTCCCCGATGGCGGCCGCCCAGGGATTGCCCAGCATGCGCCGGATCGCGCCGACGGGGAAGCGGCGCGCTTCGTCCTCGGTGCGCGACTGGCCGTGGGGCCGGATCAACCAGTAGAACTTGAGGGGACCGCGGGCGAGGGCCGCCGCCGCGGTCTCGAAGCCCCCGAGCCCGCCCAGCTCGTAGACCGTGAGCGTGTCGCCGAAGATCGTCGTGGTGCCGAGCGGCAGGACGTGACGCGCCAGCGCCGCCGGCGAGGCGAGGTTCCACGGATGCGCGTGGGGCTCGATGTACCCGGGCACCAGCGTCCGCCCGGCGGCGTCGATGATCTCGGTGCGCGGGCCCACCATGTCGTCTCGCACCCCGACATAGGCGATCCGCTCGCCGCTGATGGCCACCTGGGCGGGATGGATCTCGCCCGTGTAGACGTTCAGGAGGAGCCCGCCCCGCACGTAGCGGTCCGCCTTGGCGGCGCCGCGGGCCACCGCGGTGAGCTTCGCGCGCTCGCGCACCCACATGGCTCGGATTATGGTCACCGCCGACCGGACGGCGCAAGATCGTGGCCGCGCGTCGGTGCCGTATCCGGTGGATGTTCCGCTTCGAGCGCCACCTTGCCCGCCCCGGGCCCCCTTCGCCTCGTCCCCAACTACGCGAGCCAGCTGCTCCCTTGACACGCCCGGGGCCCGCTGCTCATACTGTGTACACGAGTGTATAAGGCTAGTGTATAAGGCTAGTGTATAAGGCTAGTGTATAAGGCTACACAATGCTCCCCCGTGTCGAAAGGAGCTGATACCCATCAAGGCCACCAAGCCACATCCTATGGTCCAACGACTCCCACTCACCCAGGCTCGAAACACTCTCGGCTCCGTGGTGAAGCGGGTCCATCTCAACAAGGAGTACGTGATCCTCGAGAAGGACGGGATCCCCCTCGCCGGCGTGATGGATATTGACGAGTTCGAGGATTACCTCGAGCTCCAGGATCCGAAGGTGCGGGCCCATATCGCGGCGAGTCGGCAGGAGTTCCTGGCCGGCAAGAGTCGACCCGCAGAGACGCTCCTGAAAGAACTCCAAGCCCGAACCGCGAAGCGCGGGAAGGTAGCGCGGCGTCGCAGTGCATGACGCCGCGCTTTTCTGTTCGGCCCTCCCCGCGGTTCGCGCGGCTCGCACGCACCCTCACCGACCAACACCCGCAGGAATTTCCCGGCCGCTACGCCGAGGCAATCGAGATTCTCAAGACCGATCCCACCAACCGAACGGGGCGCTACCGCATCAAGAAGCTCAAGGGCGTACCCGCGGGCGAAGGCCAGTGGCGCCTCGCCCTCGGCCGCTTCCGCTTTCGCTACGACATCGCGGGCACCATCGTTGAGCTCGTCTACTGCGGACTCCGCCGCGAGAACACCTACCGCTAGCCCTCTCCGAGTTTACTATGCCCGCGGAGCGGCCAGGGAAGGCGGACGAACCGCCCGCGTGAGTTTCCGCCGCGCGTCCCGGCGCGTGAGCAATTCCTCCAGCGCGATCGCCCGAGCGCCGCCACGGCGCCTGAGCTCGGGCTTGACCAGGATGGGCCGGCACCGGATCCGGGCGGCCAGCCCCGATTTCACGGCACGCTCCGCGTACAGGCGCTGGAGCGCGCGGCACATCAGCGGCCGACCCCGGTTGTAGCCGAACCGGAGCTTGTACTCGCCGGCCGAGACGCGGTGGCGGCGGAGATGGGTGTTGGTCAGCTGGCGGAACACGCG
>WNFU01004018.1_pt1 | contig 27614 bp, 26 predicted proteins | sample 5400121 | NCBI WGS metagenome assembly WNFU01 (sample SAMN13153360, study PRJNA577476) | soil metagenome | isolation source: 100 cm soil or saprolite under grassland replicate 1 | place: USA:California | collected 2016-06-15 | reverse complement strand
CCTGGTCGGCATCATCAGCGAGGCCGACCTGGCCCGTCACCTCGACGAGCACCGCCTCGCCGAGTTCGTCGAGAAGGTCTACGCGACGAACTGACCCATCGGCGTCCCCGTGAAGCGGCCTCGCGCCCGCTTCACGGGGACGCCCGTTTGGTCAGCCCGGGGTCCACGAGGAAGCGCCGGTACTCATCGGCGCCCAAGCCACCACCCGAGTCGACCAAGATCAGCCCAACTCCCGGGCGGCGTCACCCTGCCGCTATGCCGGCTGCGTTACAACGGCTCGGCCAGCATCTGGGGCTTCGCGATCTACCTTGCCAGCCGCGACGGATACGAAGACAACTTCCTACCCAGCGGACTACCCGCCGGCAGTCCAGAGGAAGCCCTCGACTGCGCCTGCGGGCTGTATCTGAACGACCCCACCGCCTGGCTGCAACCCCGACGAATTAACGGCGAAGACCACTGAGCTGCCCGGACGACATTTCGGCACCTACAAGGAAGGGGTTGACCAGGGCGGCGGGGTCGGCTGCCGGCGGCGCGGCGGTGGCCGGGGGGTGCGATCAGCGGCACCAGCACGAGCGGTCGCAGGCCGGCGACGGCAGAGCGGCGCGGGAAACATTGTGTCCTCCCATGCGAAATCGGCCCAAGGATCGATCCTCGTCGTTGCCTGGCGGTGCCATCAATGGCATCGTGAACGGGCATGAGACGGTTCCCGGCCGTGCTTGCCCTCGCCACGATCCTGGTGCTCGGCGCACCGCTGGCCGCGCACGGCGCCACCGCACCGGCGGAGTTCGGCACGGACTGGGACGACCCGCGCACCGCCGGCCCACCGGTCGCCAAGCCGGCGACGGCGTCGTGCACGGTGCCGATCGTCGACCACGCCTTCGCCGACTACAGCAACTACGTCAACACGTTCACCCCGCCCGCCGCCTGCCCAGGCCCGTGGGCCAAGGTGGTGCTGCACCTGGACGGCGCGGTCAAGGGCCGGCAGTTCGACCGGCTCGGCTGGCTGACCATCGGGGACGTGATGGTCCTCAAGACCTCGACGCCGGAACCGTCGCCGGAGGGCATCACCTGGTCGGTGGAGAAGGACGTGACCGGGTACGCGGCGCTGCTGCACGCACCCCGGACGGTGACGATGTTCCTGGGCAACATCGTCAACGACACGTACACCGGCGTGCTGTTCATCAAGGTGTCGCTGACGTTCTACGCCGCCGACCGCCGGCACCCGGCACCGGCGACCGCCACCGACGCCATCCCACTGGCGGGCGTCAGCCACCCCGACGGCCAGGACCTGACCGGCACCGTGACCGTGCCGCGCAGCACCGAGCGGCTGCTGGGCGAGGTGTACGCGACCGGCTCGGGTGGCGGGTGCGAGGAGTTCTGGTACCTGACGGCGCCAACCGCGTCGGGCTACTCGTGTCCGGTGGACCCCGGGCCGTACCGCGAGGTGCAGGTGCTCCTCGACGGCCGGCTCGCCGGCATCGCCGAACCGTTCCCGCACGTATACACGGGCGGCTGGTCCAACCCGTTCCTGTGGTACGTGCTGCCCGCGCCGCGCGCCTTCGACATCGGGCCGATCACCTACGACCTGTCCCCCTACGTCGGCGTGCTCACCGACGGCCTACCGCATCAAGTGGCGGTACGGGTCGTCGGCGTACCGGCCGGGCAGCCCGGCTGGGACACCCCGATCAGCTTCCTGGCCTGGCGGGACCCGGGCGGTTCGCGGGTCACCGGCGGACTGCTGGCACACCACGAGGGTCCCCTCACCGACACCTCGACGGTCGCCGTCGAGGGCGGCGAGCACCGGGTGACGACGCACGGCGCGCACAGCCTCCAGGCGCTCGGCTGGGTGGCGACCTCGCACGGCCGAATCACCACGGCGGTACGGCAACGCGTCGGCAACGACAGCGTGCACCACTGGGGCGACGGCGAGAACCCGGACTCGTTGCAGGCGACCTGGACCGATGAGTCGTCCTCGATCGTCGCCGGGCGCAGCCCGTACGCCGGCGCGACGTCCGAGGCGTTGCGGTTCTCCCTCGACGGCACGATCACCGTCGACGCCGCCGACCGGCTCACCACGACGATCACGGTCGCCGACACGGCGACGGACGCGACGGCCGGCCCGGCCGGCTTCCACCTGACCCGGCTGGACGACACCTACAACGGCGAAGCGTCGTTCACCCTCGGCGTACCGCGCGACCAGCGGCACGCGACGGGCACCTCGCAAGAGCGGTACCGGCTGACCGGCGACGCGCGCTACGACCACACGATCGAGACCCGCAACGGGTTCACCACCGCGGACCGCGGCGGCTGATCAACTGCGCCCGGAAGACCACGTCGTGCTGGCGGCCCTGCCCCGGCAGGGCCCCGGCGCCCGCTGGTCGGCGTTCTTCGTCACCCCGGCCACCCTCCTGCGCTGGCACCGGCATCTGCTCGCCCGGCATTGGACCTTCGCGCATGCCCGGCCCAGCCGGCCACTGATCGACCCCGAGATCCGCGCCCTAGCGGCTCCGCGCCCTAGCGGCTCACACCGTGGTGGCCAGCGACTTCTTCACCATGGACACGGTGTTCTTCAAACGGATCCACCCAACCGGTGCCTGAGTCGCCCAGCAGGCCCGGAACCTGCTAATGGACCTCGACCAGCGCGCGGACCAGCTACGGTTTCTGCTGCGCGACCCAGACGCGAAGTTCACCGCCGGGTTCGACGCGGTCGTCACCATTGCCGGCATGGACGTGGACCCGCACCCCGCCGAAGGCGCCACCGGCTAACCCGTATGCCGAACCCTGGGTCGACACACCGCGCCCTCGCCCGGCAACCGCCAAACCCGCCCCTACCAACCACCGACCGGACCGTCACGAAGATCCAACGACGACCGATCCTCAGCGGCACCATCAACGAATGCACGCACGCCATACAGCCCGAACCGGGCTTGCGAGCCTAGCGGTTGGGCGCGGGCGGCGACTTCGTCCGCGGGCGCCGCGTCGCACAACACCCTGTGACCTCACCGCCAGCGCCCGAGCGGAGCTGGCGGCCGCCGGGCGCAGGCAGCGGGCCGACGGGGGCGTACACCGCACCGCACGCCCCATAGAGTGACTGGCGTGAAACGGGGAATCGTTGGCGTCGTCGTGACCGCTTCCCTTGTCGCGGGCTGTGCGGGCCCCGGCGTCGACGGCGCCGCACCCGGCGCCAGCGGTCATGCCGGACGGCCGTCGCCGCGCTTCGCCGAGGAACTCGCCACCTGTATCGAGAGGTCACCGCAGCCCCCGCCCGGCGTGGTCACACCGTCCACCGGGCTGGACTCCCCGGCCGCGCAGCCGCACACCTCGGTGCGATCACCGACCGCGCAGGAGCTGGAGAAGCTGCGCCGTCTCAACGAGGAACTCCGGCGCACGCACACCCCCGACCAGGCCTTCTTCCGCAACCGCCGCCCGCTCGCCGCGGACGTACAGGCGGCCAACCAGCCGTGTGCTGACGAGGTGGTCAGGGGCCTCACCCTGATGGGTGCCGAGAACCGGTACGACGCGGACTCGGTCAAGCTGGTCCTGGGCGGTGCCGGCCTGACCGACATCACGGTACGGCCCGCCGGACGGCGGGACCCCGCGGGCTCCGGCGGACTGCTGTTCGCCGGATGGACCGGACAGGCCTGCGTCTTCGGCGAGGACGGACCGAACCACATCACGGCCGGCGTCGGCAACGTGGTCACGGGCGGCGGATGCCTCCCAGATTAGGGCGGTCAGGACCCGAGGTAGCGCAGAACGGCGAGTACCCGCCGGTTGTCGCCCTCCGAGGGCGGCAACCCCAGCTTGACGAAGATGTTCGCCACGTGTTTCTCGACCACTCCGGCCGAGACGACGTGCGCGCCGGTGATGCCGGCGTTGGATTGGCCCTCGGCCATCAGGGCGAGCACCTCCCGCTCGCGCGCGGTCAGCGCCGCCAGGCCGTCGGGCGTGCCCGCTGGCGCCCAGCTGGAACAGCTGGACGCAGTTCCTCTTTCCGTACGCCCCTCTCGGACGATGGCATTGGACAAGAGATCGCCTCCGTGACCGGCTCGCCATGTTGATCAAGCGTCGGATGTTGCCGGTCCTACCTGGCTCCCGGCTGGCGAAGGAGCGGCTATGGTTCCTCGCCCGGTTCGTGATGAACGATGGTGCCCGACCACCGGTCGAGACGATCCCGCTAGTGGCATTGCGCGAGAAGGTGGCGGAGATGATGGTGACCGTGGACAACGCTTACGAGGCGCACTGGCAGAAGGGCGGGGCACACCGCCGACTCGGCCGACATCCGCTGGCTTGCTGCCTAACTGAGCGTGGAGCCCGGCGAGACGCTGGAGCGTCCATGGCCGCCGCCCGACCAACCTCACGCCGCAAGCAAATGGGCATGGGAAGCCTCGGCAGCTCGGTCAGCCGTGACCCGGCCGTCGAAGACCGGGCGGGCTGACCTGGGTGAACACCTGGAAACCAGCCTTGCCTTGATGCTTGGCGGCATACATCGCCACGTCGGCCTCCCGCAGCAGGTCGCCGCTCTCGTGCGCGCCGTTCCGGTCGACCGCCACGCCCACGCTGGCGTGCACTACGACCTGCTCCTCGCCCACCACGAATGGTGTCTGCAGCGCCCGCAGCACGCGTTCCGCCACCACGGTGAAGCCCTCGGCGACCGGCTCCTCGAGCACCACCGCGAACTCGTCCCCGCCGATACGCGCTGCCGTATCGGTCTCGCGTAAGCACCGGCGCAGGCGCTGCCCGACCTGTTTGAGCAGCTCGTCGCCGCTGGCGTGGCCGAGGCGGTCGTTGACCGGCTTGAAGTCGTCCAGGTCGATCAGCAGGATGACGACCTCGCCGCCGATGCGCCCGGCCCGGCCGAGCGCCCCGGTCGACGAACAGCGCGCGGTTTGGCAGGCCGGTGAGGCTGTCGTGGAAGGCCTGATGGCGCAGCTCCGCTGCCAGGTCGTCCCGTTCGCGCAGGGAGGCGCGCAGTACCTCCTCGGTCTGGTTGAGTTCGTGCACCTTTCGGTCAAGCTGGCTGAGCAGGTGCGCGTTCTCGGCGAACGCGGCGAGCTGGCGGACGACGACGAGGCCAGTGCTGACGATGGCCGCGCTGAGCACCCCCCACGCGCGGCCGTCGAGTCCATCTCGGGCCAGGACGGTGACGAGCAGGGCGTACGTGGCACCGATGGCCAGATACGGCAGCCGACTGTACGGGCGCCGGTGGTGGCGGCCGAGCACGGCGGGATCCCCCCGTACCTGCAGCTGCTGCACCCGTGCGCCGGCCGCGAGCAGGCCATTGGCGGTGACGTTGAGGACACCGATCCAGTTCGACGGCCCGACCGGCTGCAGGCCCGCGGCTACCCCCTGCATGGCGGCGGCCGCGGCGAGAATCACCGCGCAGCGTCGGGTGAACGGCGGAGCGCCGCCGGAGACCAACTTCACCACGACGAACACACCGACCAGGAAGACGACCGGGCCGAACACGACATCCAGCACCCAGCGCAGCAGGTGCGCCGGGGACAGCGAGACCGCGTCCGGTTCGAGCGTGAAGTACACGCCGAAACCCGCAGTTGCCGCCATCACCGTGGCGGTGTCGAGCCAGAACCGGGTCCGCTCGGCCGCGGTCTGCAGACCCAGCGGCGCGGTGAGCATCACGACGAGTAGCACGGCGATGCCGATGTTGACGCAGAGCGCCTGCGCCGGCGTGCCCGTCTCGTGCCCGGTCGGATCAGGGATCACGGCGGTGAGCTGGAGGACGTCGCCGACCAGGAAGGACGCTGCGGCGACGCCCACCGCGGCCCAGAACCGCCGCACCGACCGGGCCGCGTCCGCGCCGCGGGCGATCCGGTACGCGAAGACGGCGGTCCCGAGGTGGAACGACACGAACAGCAGCCAGCCGGTGAGCGACCGCATCCCCGGGCCGGCCAGGCGACTGCCGCAGGCGACGTCGTAGGCCAGGACTGCCGTCGCCACGCCGAGCAGCACCGGGTCGGGCCGTTTGGCGACGCGCGCCGGGAACCGGGTCATCGGCTGCGTCGAGGTCGCGACTCGGGTCATGGCGGTCCTGCGGCAGATGGGTGGGCGTCCTCGCCCCATCCTGCGCTAGCGCCGCGGCGATCGCGAGCATTTGCGTCCGGGCCCGCCTGGTCGCTTGGCCGGTAGCTGGGCACTCGGGCACGCGACGGGCGCAGCTGCCCGGGGCACGCAGCGCGGCTCCGTGCCGACTACCTCGTGCTCGGCGACGCTGTCCTCGTCCAGTAGGGGTCGAAGTCGCCGTCGCAGGCCCTGCGACAGTTGCCGGTCGCCGGCGGCAACCGCCCGCCACCGTACGGGGGTACCGGCCGCCAGGACGAACCGGCCGGCAGGTCTTTCGCGCCAAGGTCGTCAGGCATGGTGGTACGCCTACCCATCCTCGGCCGCGGCATGCGCAACACGTGCGTCCATCTCCCCGGCCCCGCCTGGTGCGAAGTTGCTCATCCAGAACCGGTGTAGGCGGGCTCTCGCCGGGTAGCGGCGCTGAGTCACTGATGAAGGGACCGAGAATGTCTGATCAACACACGGTGCTGCGGTCGATGCACGACGCTGGCCTCGCGGCCTGGTTCGGCGGATCTCTCATGGGAGCGGTGGGTCTCAACGGCGCCGCCGCCGAGGCCGACGATCCGACAGAAAGGCTGCACATCTCCTCGGCCGGCTGGAACCGGTGGGCGCCGGTAAATCTCGCCGCGATAGGTTCTCATCTCGTGGGTGCGGCGGGCATCTTCCTGACCGAGCGCCCTCGGGTGGCCGCGCAGAAGGGCGTCGGCGCGATGAGCGCGGCCAAGACCGCGCTCACCGTCGCAGCCCTCGGTGCGACCGCCTACAGTCGGATCCTGGGCAAGAAGATGGAGAAGGCGGAAAGCGTACCGGTCGAAGGCACGACTGAACCGGACGGCGCTACGCCCTCGGACGTCGCGGCTGCCCAGCGGCAGCAGCGAGTGGCCCAATGGGCGATCCCCGTGCTGACCGGGGCGCTGATGACCGTGAGTTCCTTCGCCGGGGAGCAGCAGAAGCCGGGTTCGGTCGCCCGCGGTATCGGCGCGCGTCTGGGGTGGCTGGTGAAGCCGGCGCGATAGTGCCCGTCGGACAGCCTACGCTCGGACAGCCTGCGCTAACACATCGCATGCTGCCGGTCGGTCGCGTCCTACCGGCCGGAGGGCGGACCGTCTGCGGGCTGGTGCCGCGCTAGGCGTCGGTGGGTGCGTGGCGGGCCGTGCGATACATCTGGAGGATCTCGTCGGTGGTGGTGGCGTCCTGGGCGGCCTTGTCGTCGCGCCAGCGGCCGGTGAAGCGGGGGAAGCGCATTGCCAGCCCGGCGTCGTCGCTGAGCCGGCCCCGTCCGGCGGTGTACTTCGGTGACGGGGTCAGCTCGGCGGCGAGGACTTCCAGCACCAGGCCGGGCTCGAACCAGACGTCCGCGTTCTGGCGGGCGTCGACCCGGGCGGGCCGGTCGGCGCGGGCCAGTGGTGCCAGTCGTGCGGGCAGTGCGGCCAGGTCGGCGTCGCTGAACCCGGTGCCGCATTTGGTCACCGTCTGGAACACGTCGGTGGCCGGGTCGTAGGCGGCCAGCAGCAGGGCCCCGTAGATACCGGCGCGGCGGCCGCGTCCGTACAGCGCACCGACCACCACCAGGTCCAGGGTGTCGGTGAGCTCGGTGCGGTAGTCACGCTTGAGTTTGATCCACAACCAGCCGCGCGCTCCGGCCTGGTACCCGGCACTCGGGGCGAGGGACTTGCAGACAAGTCCCTCGCAACCGTCGGCCACGGCTTGGGCGAACATCGCCTCAAGATCCGCGATGTCGGTGACCTGGTCGGCGGTGGCCAGCCGCAGCCGTGCCGACGTGGTGACGGCCGCGGCCAGCCGCGCCCGCCGCTCCAGGTAGGCCAGGCGGGTGAGGTCCTGGCCGTCGGCGTAGAGCAGGTCGAAGCAGAACAGGCTCACCGGTACCTCGTCGATCGCCTCGGTGATGCCGTACTTGCGCCGTCGGTACATGACCTCGTGGAACGGCCGCAGCTCGCCGGATGCCGGGTCGAACGCGACCACCTCGCCCTCCAGGATCACCTCGCGCGGCCCCAGGGCGGCGTCGAGCAGCTCCACGATGTCGGGAAACTGCCCGGCCACGCGTTCCAGGCGGCGGGTGAACAGTTCCAGCCGCCCGTCGGCGGTGCGGTGGGCCTGCACCCGGATGCCGTCGTACTTGTACTCGGCCGCGCAGCTTCCGCCGAGCTTGGCGAGCACCTGCGCGGTGCTGGACAGCCGTTGGGCCAGCATGGGCCGTACCGGGTTGCCCGCGCGCACCTGGATCCGCTCCACCGCAGCCAGCCCGCCGTCGGCCAGGGTCGAGGCGACCAGCCCGAGGTCGGAGCAGATGTTGTAGGCGCGCTCCAGCACCGGCCGGGCCCGACGGCCGCCGGCGTGCACCTGCGCGAGCGCATCCAGAATCGTGGCCGTGCCGATCCCCAGGCGTAGCGTCCCGGTCACCGTCCGGACGAGGTAGCGCGCCTCCAGCGGCATCGCCCGGCCGAGCAGCGCTGCCAGCAGCGCCAGCTTGCGCCCCTGCGAGCCGGACCCGCCCGCGGCGGCAATCTCGTGCAGCGTGTCGAAGACCACCTCGACCTGCAGGCTCGCCGGCCGGGACCCGGACCCGGCCGCCAGCAGCCGCTCCGCGGCAAGGCCCAGGTCGCCGGTCTCCCGCGCAACAGCAATCGCCCGCTCGGCCGGCACATCGGCGGCCTGCGCGACCGCCCGGGCGGCGAGCCGCTCGGCCAGGCCGATCTCCACCCCGGCGAAGTCCGGCGCGATCCGCCCCTGGCACAGCAACGCCACCGTGGGCAGCAGGACCCGCGGCGCCTCGGCGAACAGCCCGGCCAGGCGGTCGATCATCTCCAACCGAGCGCTGGCCCGCTCCAGGTCCCGATAGACCGCCGCGACGATCTCGTACCGCATCCCCGCTCCTTCCGCCCGGAAGGCCGACCCGCACAGTCCACGGCGTTCCTGAAGGATATCCACGTGGATGACCCATGCCGCTCCAGTCGCAGGCATCCGCGACCGGGCCACCGACCTCGACCGGACGCCGGCGGTATCGGCGAGGCGCGGTTCGCCCTGCGCGCCGGTGTGGCGTGCGTAGTTGCCTCGTGGGTCGCGTTCGGGTGGGTGACGGGCGACCGACTACAACCGCGGGCTGACGCGGGTCGATTCGACGGACCCGGGCTCCAGGGTTGCCATCTCCGCACGGTCGTGCTTTTCTGGTCGAGTGGGAAAGGGTGAGGAGACCAGGCTCGCGGTACTCGATCAAGCGGTCGAGATCGCGCGCCGAGTGGGCCTGAGCGGGCTGACAATCGGCTCGCTCGCCGAGCAGACGCAGCTGTCCAAGAGCGGCCTGTTCGGCCATTTCCGGTCGAAGGAGGCGCTGCAGCTGCAGGTCCTCGAGCACGCGCGGGTGCGGTTCGAGGAGGCCGTGGCGCGACCGGCGCTGCGCGCGCCGCGCGGTGAGCCGAGGGTACGCGAGCTGCTCGACCGCTGGCTGCGTTGGGACGCGCTACCCGGGGGCTGTCCGTTCGTGGCGGCGGCAACCGAGTTCGACGACCAACCGGGTGGGGTACGCGATCGACTCGTCCGCGACCAGCGCGACCTGTTCGACATGATCGCGACGATCTTCCGTACCGGCATCGTCGAAGGGCACTTCCGCGCCGATGCCGATGCCGACCAGTTCGCCCAGGACTTCTACGGCGTGATCCTCGCCTGTCACCACACCGCCCGACTGCTCGGGGACGGGCGGGCCGAGTCGCGTGCCCGACGCGCCTTCGAGGCGCTGCTCGTTGCGGCGCGCAGCACACCGTCCGACTGACCAGAGAGGCTCCCCGCGATGACTGCTGTGGCGGATCCGTACCAGCAGAAAAACACGATCGTTCGTTTCTTTGCTGCCCCGCCACCGGTGCGTGCCGCGTTCCGGTTGCTCGAGCGCACGGCGCCTGGGCTGGGCGCCCGTTGGGCTGAGCGGATCTGGTTCACCCTGCCCCGTCCGAACGACGGGCAGGCGCCACGAACCGTCCGGTCGGCAACGGGCACGCCCTTCGCACTCGACGTCGAGGGCCATGACGTGATCGGCGAGGTGTGGGGCGACGGACCGGCGATCTACCTCATGCACGGCTGGGCCGGATATGCCGGTCAGCTCGCGGCGTTCGTACCACCGCTTGTCGCGCGTGGTTATCGGGTCGTGGCGTTCGACGCGCCGAGTCATGGCAGGTCCGCTCCGGGTGCGTACGGGCCTCGCTCGTCGTCGATCCCGGAGTTTGCCGCGGCCCTCACAACGGTCGTGGCAAGGTACGGGCCGGCACACGGCATCGTCGCCCACTCCATGGGCTGCACCGCCACCGCGGTCGCGCTGAACGCCGGCCTGCCCGCCGGCCGGGTCGCCCTCCTGGCCCCGATGGCCAGCCCGGCGTCGTACGCCCGCCAGTTCGCCGCCGCGCTCGGCTTCGGAGAGCGGACCCACCGGCGACTGGTCGCGCGGGTCGAACGTCGCGTCGGCGTGCCGATGCACCACTTCGACGTGCCCGAGATCGGCCGCGCGTTGGCGGTGCCGCCGCCCACGCTGATCGTTCACGACCGCGACGACACTTCCACGCCGGTCGCCGACGGCGTTGCGATCGCTGAGGCCTGGTGCGGATCGCAGCTGCACGTCACGTCCGGCCTCGGCCACCGCCGGCTGCTGCGCGACCCAGACGTGGTTGCCGAAGTGGTCGACTTCGTCTCAGGCTAGGCCGCGCGCGGACAACGCGCTGGTCAGCGCCGCGTACCTGGCCACCGCGCCCGGAGACCACCACCCCGGCCTGCAGGCGCAGTCCCTTGTCTACGCTTGTACCTCGAGGTAGTCGACGTTGGTTCCGCCGCGGCCACCCACGCCAACCGCTCACCCCAGCCGGCCGCTTGAACCTCCCTTGCTTACCAGGATTTTAGCGGCGTGTTCTGGTAGCCGACGAAGATCCAGCCGCCACCGATCTTCTGGGCGGTCACGGTGTAGATGGTTCGCTTGTCGTCATCACTGGATCGGCCGTCCAGGTAGACGATGTGCCCATAGGCGGTGACGACGGCGACGTCCGGGGTCAGAAAGCGGACCTTCTCGATGCGGCCTTCCAGTCGGCTCTGGCGGGCCCAGGCCGAGAAGATGGCCTGGTGCCCCTCGACGTTCTCCTGCCAGCCGCGTTCGAGCTTGCCGCCGCCGGTGATGTAGTCCGCCTCGGCGCTGAAGCACTCGGCGTACGCGGGGGCGTCGAGCCAGCAGTCCAGCATCCTGCGGTACCGGGCCCGGATCTCGGCCTCGTCATCCGTGGGCGTCGTCGCGGCCCTCTGCGGCTGTGCACGTGCGTTGCGGTCTTCCGCGTCGCCCGGGCGGCGCGTCGCGGGCTGGGGCCAGCGGCCCAACGGGGTCCGCTGACAGGTCACGAAGACCCATCGCCCGTCGACCTGCTGGGCGGTGAGGGTGTCGATCGTCCGCCGGCGCTCGTTCCCGCCGCCGATCTCGCTGTATACCGTCAGGAGCGCGACCTCGCCGGTGAGGAATTGCAGCCGGTCGATGCGGCCGGTCAGGGCGCTACCGGCCGCCCACGTGGACAGCAGGACCGAGTGGGTGTCCACGATCTCGTCCCGTCCGTGGTCCAGCCGTCCGGTGGTGGAGATGTGGTCGGCGTCGGAGGTGAAACAGGCGCCATACGCATACGGGTCAACCCAGCCGTCGAGCACTCGCTGGTACAGCGCCCGGATTCTCGTCTCGTCCTCGTACGTAGGGACGGACACGCTCAACCCTCCTCCCGGGTGTGCGCTACGTTCCCGCCAAGCGCGGCCATGCTACGACACAGAGGGGCTGGCTCGACATGTCGATCACCTGATCTTGAATGCCTTGCCGGTTCGTGCGCGGCTGGCGGCGGCTGCCGGGCGGGGGCAGGTCGCCATCGGCGACCAGATGTTCCAGGCGCGCCGCAGTGTAGTGATCAGCACCGGAATAGCCGGCGGTGATCCCGCCCGTCGACGGCCTCGCCGGCACCCGTATTGGACCAACCTGGGATAGCCTGCGATGATGTCGCTCAGCTGGTCCCGGGCCCTCGCATGGCGTATGCGGCAGCAGCTGCTCGACCCGGTCGGCACCGAATCCGTCGCCGGCGTCGTGCGCCGCCTGGGCGCCGTCCCAGCTCAGCACGACGCCGCGGCCGAGCTCGCCGTCCGCGCCAGGCGCAAACGGTCCCGGTCGGGCGAGGTCGCCCGCGCCCTGGCCGAGGGCCGGATCATCAAGACGTTCGCGTTTCGCGGCGCCACCCACCTGCTGACGCCCGAGGACGGTGGCGCGTACCTTGCCTTGCGGGCCGCCAGTCGGATGTGGGAACTCCCGAGCTGGCAGAGCTTCTACGGCCTGACGCCATCCGACTGGCCACTGCTTCGGGAGGCTGTCCGGGAGGCGCTTGCCGACGGGTCGATGACCCGGGACCAGCTCGGGGCGGCGGTCACCGCTCGGCCCAAGTTCCGGCATCTGGGCTTTGCCTTCGCCGACCGGGCCGGCACGTTGCTCAAGCCGCTCGCGTGGCAGGCAGACCTGAGCTTCGGCCCGCCGCGAGACGGACGTGCGACCTTCCAGCGCCTGGATCGCAACCCGCGCTGGGCGGGCGTGCCTGACCTCGACGAGGCTGGAATGCGTGCGGTCGAAGCGTACTTCCGGGCGTACGGGCCGGCGACGCCTGACCACGTGCGCTACTGGCTCGGCGAGGGCCTGGGCGCGGGCCGCAAGCGGATCCAGTCCTGGCTCGGAGGCTTCGGTGACCGCCTCGCGGCGGTCGACATCGACGGGGAGTCCGCCTACGTCCTGCGCGAGGATCTCGAGGAACTGGCCGCGACGCCCGCGACGACTGCCGTGCGACTCCTGCCGGGATACGACCAATGGGTCCTCGGTCCGGGCACAGCCGACGCCCACGTCGTGCCGCCTGCCAGGCGGACGCTGGTCAGCCGTCAGGCAAATATCGTGATCGTCGGTGGAGTCGTGTCCGGCACGTGGTCGCTTACCGACGACCAGGTCGTCGCTGCTTGGTTCGCCGAAGCAGGGCCGCCCGCGCGCGAAGCGCTGGCAGAAGAGGTTGCGCGGCTCGCCACGATCCTCGATCGGCCCCTTCAGGCGACTGTCCAGACGGCGTAAGGGCGTCCCCCCCAGTCGAAGAGGTTGATCTGCGGGAGGTCGCGTCGAGCGCGCTACCCCCGACGGCCGGCGCGTACGACGACCGCACAGCGCGCGGGCACCCACCAACGTCGCCACGCCGCGTGCGACCCGCGGCCCCCGCGACACCTACCCGCCAGGCCGACCAGCCCTCACCGATACCACCGCCCCGCGGCGGGGTCCATCACCAACGTCGACCCGCGCCCCACGGCAGCGCACCGACCCAAAGCGACGAACGTTCGCCGCTTCCCGTGCGCTCGCCGACCCAACGCCTGCGGGGCGCAGGGCTGTCGTGCGCCGGCCCACACCCTGTGGAGGTACCCGTGCGCACGTCGCGCCTGCACGCCGCCGCCGACGTAGCCACCCGCGTCGTCGCGGTCCTCACCGTCACCGGGCTGGCTGGCCTGGCCGACACCATCTCCTACCAACACATGGTGCTACTCGGGCGGCGCCAAGGTGTCTTGGGCCTCGACGCCCACGCGTTCCCGATCTGCGTCGACGGCCTCGACCTGATCGGCGTGCTGGTCCTGCTCGCCGACCGCCGCCGGGACCCACCATCGGGTCATTCCTTGTCCGTACTTCGCCGGTTACCCGACGAGCCCGTATCGCTGCGGACGGGATGGGCGGACGCGTCGGGGCCTAACGACGCGCGCTCGGGCCTACCAAATTCGGGGTGACCGCGCTGCTGCCCATCGCTGTCCTCGCCGACATGGTGCCCGGCAGCCCCACCGAGCAGTCCGGTACCCAGGTCGGAGGCGACCTGGCCCGGCTTCGCGCGGCGCCACTTGGGCCGGCCAGTGATTCCTGCGGGCCTGGCGGCACATCAGCATCTTCGCCGGTGCTTCGGCTCGGGCGGATGGGACGCAGATCCGGGCCATCCGGGACTGGGCTGGGCCAAGACCAGGGGCGTCGGGGTTCGCCCGGGCCCGCATCCCGCGGCCGGCCGGGATCCGCGATGCAGGCGTCGGCTGGCGGTGAGGCGCTCCGGGTCGTGGGGTGGACCGGGGGTGCCAGTCTTGACCGGTGACCGGACGCAATGCCCTCGATGGGGCTTCGGTGGAACTGCCGGGGTTGCCGTGGTGTGCCTAGCGGGCCTGGACGAGGTGGCGTGGGCGGACCTGTCGCACGGGTACGGCCCGGCGTCAGATGTTCCGGGGTTGCTGCGTGACCTGGCGTCGGATGTTCCGGATCGGGCCGACCGTGGGTATCGGCGGCTGGCCGACGTACTGAGTAACGGGGAGGACGGCTGCGACGCGGTCGCGCCGACCGTGCCGTACCTGTGGGAGTTGGCCGCGACCCCGGGGATACGCCGGCGGGACCGGCTGCTGCGGCTGCTGCACCAGTTGGGCGGCGGCGGGTGGCGGTGGCGCGACTTCGTCGCCGCGTCGGCGCGGGAGCCAGACAGTGACGTGTGGCGGTGGGCGGTTCCGGCCCGCCGGGCGGTCGCCGACGGGACCGTGCCACACGCGTGGCTGCTGACCGACCCGGATCCGGGGGTACGGGCCGCGACCGCGCATCTGTTCTCCGGCTTCGCCGAGCGGGCCGGGGAGCTGGTGCCGGTCCTGCTGGCCCGGCTGCCCGTAGAGGACGTCCCGCGGGTGCGCGTACACCTGATGCTCGCTGCCGCGTTGCTGGCCCAGCAGAGCCGGCCGGCCGGGCCGGCTGTGGTGGCCGCGCTGGTACCGCTGCTGGACGATCCTGACCCGGGGGTCAGCGTCGCCGCGGCTGTCGGGATCCGTTGGCAAACCGGCGATCGGCCGGTCGGTTCGGTGACTGGGCGGGTGCCTGCCATACTCCTGGGCGCGCTGGGCCGGCCGCTGCCGGTGCTGTCGCGCTCACCATTCGCCGAGCAGACCAGGGATCTGGTCGGGGCGGCGTTGGGCGGGGCAACCCAGGTGGTACGGCAGGGTCTGACCGCCAGCGCGGCGCTGACCCGCCGGTCGGTGGTCGCATTGGCGGCCGGCCGGATGGCGCGGGACCGGAATTCCCGTACCCGCCTGGTGCCGCTGCTGGCCCCAGCCCTGGCCGACCGGGCACCACTGGTCCGCGTCGCCGCCGCCCGGGCCGTTGCCTACCAGGGCGGGCACGCCCGCGGCGGCGCGGCCGACGCGCTGGCCGCCGCGCTGACCCGGGCGATGCGGCACGAGCGCCTCGACCCGTTCGCCGGTGCGCGGCCGGTACCCGACGTGTGGCTCGCCGACGCCGGGCTGTACGGGCTGTCGCAGCTCGGCGACCCCCGCTGCGTGCCGCACCTGGCCCGGGTGCTGGCCGAATGGCGGGCGGTCGTGCGCTGGGAGCCGGTATTGGCCGGGATCGCACCGTACGCCGACCGGCTGCTCCCGGCGGCCCGTACCGCGGTGCGCGACCCGTGCCTGCCCGACGTACCGCCGCGCCTGCGGGCCCGCGAGACCGGCGCGGCGGCGCTGCTGGCCGGAGTGGCGGCCTGGGGCCACCAGGCCGCGGACCTCGCCGAGGACCTGCTCGCGCTGCTCGACCACGACCGGCTGCAACTGGACGCCGTCCGGGCCCTCGGCGCGGTGACACCGCCGACACACCCGCTTGCGGTACCGGTGACGGCGGCACTGTCAGCTCTGCTCGACGCGCTCGACACGGCGTCGTGGCCGTGGCCACCCACCGTCGTATTGGCGTACTGGCGGGTCAGCCGCGACGACGACACGGCGGTCCGGATGCTGCTCGGGTACCTGCGCGCCGGTACCGGTTGGGGGTACACCCTGCCGGCGTTAGCCGAGCTCGGGCCGGCCGCAGCCGCGGCCGCCCCGACCATCGGCCGGCTGCTGTCCGACCCGGTACTGCCGGGCGGCGCCTCGATCCAGGCGGCGTACGCGTGGTGGCGCATCACCGCGGACCCACTACCGGCATTGCCGGCCCTCCTCGCCACGCTGCGAACCGACCCGACGAATCGGCTCGCCCTCACCTGCGTGGCCGAGATCGGCAGCCCGGCCGCCACAGCGGTCCCGATCCTGCGCAGACTGCGTGACCGCAACGGACCCCTGCTCCCACACTCCAGCGTGGACAGCTCGGAAGCGATACGGCGGCTCGCCGTCGACGCGCTGCGGGCGCTCGGGCAGCCATCCTGATGACGTACGGCCGATCGGTGGGTCGGTGTCGGCGTGTCCCGCCGTCCTGGACCGATCACCCGGTCTCGTTGCGGGTCGGTTTCCGGACCCCGGCCGGCCGGCGGGATCGCTGTCCTTTGCCGTCATCGCTGACCCCGGTGCCGACCCGCCCCGGTCGCCGCCCCTGACCAGCCACGAAAGCAGTGACAGACGGGTCGGTCGGCACGATGCAACCGACCTGCGCGGCGGGCGCATCGCTGGGCCGGACCGTCATGTCGCCTCCGATCGTGCCCGCCCATCCGGGCAAAGCGATCCCTTGTCCTGCGGCGAGGCTTCCGCCGCTGGTCGAGCGGCCGCGCCGGGGGGCCGGGAGCGGCCAGCACCCGCGACAGCACCGGGATCCGGGTGGCCGGGCGGCGGCCCAGCCCGGCGGCCATGCCGCCGGGGTACAGCACGACGCAGGTGATCGCGGGACCGCCACGGCGACGGCCAGCGTTGTCTGCTACCGCCTTGTCGTAGATGATGGCGTCGTGACCGGCCGGAAGACGTCGCTGCATCCGCTGGGACCGTTGACGACCGAGGTGATGCAGACGCTGTGGGCGGCCCGAGAGCCGCTGACGCCCCGCGCGGTGCTGGACGCGCTCAACAGCGGTCGGCGCAAGCCGCTGGCCTATACCACGGTGGTGACGGTGCTGTCCCGGCTGGCCGAGCGTGACGTGGTGCGGCGAACCCCGGCCGGACGCACCTTCGCCTACGAGCCCGCGGTCGACGACGCGGCGGCGCTAGCGGTACGCGAGGTGATTCGCCAACACGGGGAGGCCGCGATCGCCCCGTTCCTGCACGAGACGCGGGCCGACGCGCACCTGCGCGCCCGCTTCGAACGGCTGCTGGCCGAGGACTGAAACGGCGACAGGGAACCGGGAGGGTCCATGACAACCCGGCTAGGTAGCCACGTCCGCTTCACAGCCTTCACCGCGCTCGGCCTCGGGCAGGCGCTACTGGTCCTCGTCGCCGCAGCGACGCTGATCCACGTCTGGCGCTACGGCATGCCACACCTGCCCTGGCCGGCACACCTGGTCCCCACCGCCATGCTTAGCTGCCTCGGCGTCGCGTCCAGCAGGGGCCTGTGGGTCGGTGTCCGGCAGCTACGCGACACCCGCCGGCTGCGGTCGTGGATCGAGACGCTGCGCGTCCCACCAGCCCTGCGCTGCAGCGGGCGGCGGACGCGGCCGGCGTCGCCACGGTGGCTGAGGTGATCGACTCGGCGCCCTACGCGTTCACCATCGGGTTTCGCCGCCCGTGCGTCGTGGTCAGCCGGGGACTGTCAGCCGCGCTGACGATCGACGAGCTGACCGCGGTGCTAGTCCACGAGCAGGAGCACGTCGACGGCCTCGACCCGCTGCGACAGTTGGTGGTGCGCATGTACAGCAAGTGGCTGACCTACATACCGGCAGCGGTCGCCGTCCTGCGCTGGCGAGTCGACCGGCGGGAACTGGTGGCCGACCGCCGGGCGGCCCACGCGTGCGGGCGCAAGGCGATGGTCCGCGCGCTCTACGCCGTCGCGCACCAGCCGCCCGGGACGACAGCCGTGGCCAGCAGCCGGCAATTGCTGGAGGCCCGCCTGATCCACCTGGAGACCGGCAACACCCGCCCGCTGCCGCCCGTCACGCGCGCCCAGCTGGTGGCCAGCCTGCCCTGGCTGTCGATCTTCGGGCTGCTGGTCATCCTTCACGTGATCCTCACTGTGGCCAACGACCTGCCCTGACCGCCGGGGCCGGGGCCGGGGCCGAGCGACGAGCATCCGCGGCGGGTCAGTGGCCATGGCTTCGGCTCCTGGCCGTACCGGCCCCGTGGGCGGTGTGCAGGCCGTGGAATGGCGTGGTGACGCCGTCGTAGCGGAGCCTGAGCATCATGCCCTGATGTGCGTGGGGCAGGTTGTGGCAGTGGTTCATCCAGATACCGGGGTTCGTGGCCCGGAACGCCACCTCCCACACCTCCCCCGGACGGACATCGAATGTGTCCATCCACAATGGACTGCCGGATGACGGCGTACCGTTTCTGGACAGGATCAGCACGGGATGCCCGTGCAGATGCCACGGGTGGGTTTCCAGGCTCCGGTTGACCACGGTGAACCGGACGAGATCGCCCTCGGCGACAAGCTGATCCGGAATCGACGGGTGACCGCGGCCGTTGACCGTCTGCGCGTACGCCGGCCGGCCGTCGACCATGGCGACGCTACGGTCAAGAACCATGGTGAAGTGCCGGCCGGCGCGGCCGGCATCGAACGGCACGGCGGCCGGCGTTCCGTACCGCAGCAGGTCGAGTTCGGGCCAGCCGGAGGTGTCCTCAACGGCCGAGTCAGCAGCGGCGGTACCGGCGTGGCCATCCGGGCGCAGCCGGACGCCGCCGGCGTGATCGTTGTCGAGAACGAGTGCCACCGGAGTGTCCGGCATGACGAAGACCACGTCGTACCGGCCGCCCGCGGGCAAGCGCAGCCCGGTGCCGCTGACCTCGCCAGGTTGGTTGAGATCCCGGCCGTCGACGGCGGTCACCCGGAAGGGCGTTCCGGCGAGCGCGAACCGGTGTGGACCCGAGTCGGTGTTGATCAGCCGCAACCGCACCTTGGTGCCGGCCGTCGCGGTGTGTTCGGCGCGCCCGTCCTGATCGGCGATCACGACAGTGCCATCGAATGTGTGTACGGGCAGGGTCAGATCCAGCTGCTCGGCATCCACCTGCTGTCCGCGGGGTGTCACGACGAGGCTTCCGTACAGCCCCCGGCGCACACCACGATGCGACGCCTGGTGGGTGTGGTACCAGAAGGTTCCCACCTGATCGGCGCGGAACCGGTAGACGAACTCCTCGCCAGGTGCCACCACGTCCTGGGTAACGCCCGGTGCGCCGTCTTCACCGCACGCCACGTCGTAGCCGTGCCAGTGCAGGGTCACTCCGTCGTCGATGTCGGTGTTGCGCAACGTTACCTCGATCAGGTCGCCCTCGATGGCGGTGATCGGCGGACCGGGTGCCCGGCCGTTGTAGGTCCATGCGCGAATCTCACGCCCGGACGGGAGCCGGACGGTGGCGGTCTGCGCGGTGAGTACGTACTGCCGCCGCGTGCCGCCGGGTGCCGGTGCGCCGGCCCCCCGCAAGTCCGCCACTGACACGGCCGGTCCGGAGCGGGGCGACCGTCCGGGACCGCCTCCGGTGGCGACGGATTCCGCCGGCACGAACATCAGGCCGACTCCGGTTGCGCCGGTACTCGCCACGACCGCTCCACCCGCCAGGCCGATGAACCGGCGGCGCGAGAACCCGGTCCCGCTGTGCGAGCGCCGCATGGGCGCGACGTCGGTGGTGTCGGCCGGCGCCGCTACGACGCGCGCGGTCAGCAACGCGCCCGCGCCGACGAGGGAGCCGGCGATCAACGCGGTGCTCCAGGTCAGGGGGTAACCGACCAGGAAGGTCACCACGAGTCCGGCGAGGGCCGCGTATCCCGCGGCGAGTAGCAGGACCACGCTGGTTGCCGGTATCCCGACTTCCGGCGCGCGCCGCGCCGCGAGCAGCCGCGGACCGGCGATCAGGACGGCGGCCAACCCGGCTGCTCCCAGCATCGGCAGGCCCAGCAACACCTTCTCCTGCACGAACCACCAGCCCCGACCGGCCAGGACCGCCACCGTGATCATCCGGACAAGCGTCACCAGCACCGCCGCCGCGAGGAGGCCGAGTGCGAGCCGGGCGCGCCGCGCGGCTGCGGCCACGCCGGTCGCGGACCACGCGGCAACGCTCAGCAGCGCGACCACGTGGTCCACGATGATCAACTGACCCGTCGTCATGACGCCGGCCGAGCCGATCCGGCTGCCGGTCCGGACAGCCCCGCGCCGGCCGGTCGATCGGTCCCCGCGGGCCTCGGGAGCGCTCTCGCCCGCCGGGCGACGGTTCCGGCCAGGGCCAGTATGATCAGGCCGTTGATCGCGTGCAGACCGAAGACGAGCTGGCCGGCTTTCGTGCTGGTGTCGCCCGTGTCGTTGAACGCGGCGGCGAGCGCCCGGATCAGGCCCTGTCCAACAGCCAACCCGGCGACCAGGCCGGTCATCCCGATGAGCCGACCGGGCATCCGGGCCAGCGCGGCGACGATCGTCAACAGGACCGCGAAGAGGACGATCCCGTAGCCCAGCGCACGATGCGCCTGGAAGGACTCGTCCTTGGGCGCCGTGTCGAACGCAGCGCTCGCGGCGAAGTAGAACTGTGCTACGACGACCAGCACCAGCACGGTGGCAAGGCCGGCGAAAACCTTCCGCACAACAAACTCCTTCAGGTTGGTTGAGCCACGACGTGATTCGGGGGAAGTCGTGCGGGCGGTGGCTGCCGAGGGGAGCACCGGCAGCCACCGCCCGCCTCACCGGGACGGGACGGTTCGGTGTCGTTGATGGGGCGCGGGAACGCGTCGGCCGGTCCTTCGATGCGCAGCTGGGGCAGGCGCCGGTCGATGCTGCGGGGCAGCCACCAGTTGCCGCGGCCGAGCAGGTGCATGACCGCCGGCACGAGCAGCATCCGGATGATGGTCGCGTCGACGAGGATGGCCGCGACCATGCCGACTCCGGCGATCTTGATGAATACCTGGTCGCTCGGGACGAGTGACGCGAAAACCACGATCATGATGGCCGCGGCCGCAGTGATCACCCGTCCGGTGCCGGCCAGTCCGGTGGTGATGGACTGACTGTTGTCCCGGGTGCGCACCCACGCCTCGCGTACCCGGCTGATCAGGAAGACCTCGTAGTCCATGGACAGGCCGAACAACAGCGCGAACATGATGACCGGGACGAACGCCGCCAGCGGGGTGGCGGTGTCGATGCCGATCAGCTTGCCGGCCCAGCCGCCTTCGAGGAAGAAGGCAACCACCCCGTAGGCCGCCGCCACCGACAGCAGGTTCATCACGGCCGCCGTGACCGCGATGACGACGCTGCGGAACGCCACCAGCAGCAGGAGCATCGAGACGACGACGACGCCTCCGATGAGCAGCGCGAGCCGGTCGGCGACCGACGTGTTGATGTCGATATTCGCCGCGGTCGCACCGCCGACGTGGACCTCCGCGCCGGTGCCCTTGGTCGCGGCCGGGATCACGTCGTCGCGCAGTTTCTGGACGAGGTCTTCGGTGGCGGCCTCCTGCGGTCCGGTGCTGGGCACGACGGTGATCAGCGCCGTATCACCAGCAGGATTGAGCCGTGCCGGCGACACCGCCGCGACTCCCGCCGTGTTGCCGAGTTCGGCCTGCAGCCGCGGGAGGGCCGCGCCGTCGCCGTGTGACACGTCCACCACCACGAGCAACGGCCCGTTGGCGCCGGGGCCGAATCCTTCGGCCAGCATGTCGTACGCTTGCCGGCTCGACGTGTTCTCGGGGTCGTTGCCCTCGTCGGGCAGGCCGAAGTGCACGCCGAGGAATGGTGCGGCCAGCACGAGCAGCAGCGCGACGCTCGCCACGGTGGCGAGTACGCTGTGCCGTCGCACCAGCCGGCTCCACCGCGTCCAGCCGGCCGCTGGCACCAGGTGGCCGTCGGCGGAGATCTGGGTGGGGCGACGCCGTCCCAGCGGCACCCGGAGCCGGTCGATGCGCCGCCCCAGGTAGCCCAGCAACGCGGGGAACAGGGTGATGGCGGCAACCATCACGACCAGAGTCGCCACCATGGTGACGACGGCGGTGCCGTTTATGACGGGCAGGCCCACCGCGAACAGCCCCAGCATGCTCACCATGACCGTGCCACCGGCCACGAGGACCGAACGGCCGGCGGTGTCGAGCGTCGCCACGGTCGCCGCTTCGGGGTCGAGGCCCACTGCCCGCCATTCGCGGAACCGGGTCACCATCAGCAGCGCGTAGTCGATGCCCAGCGCGATGCCCAGCACCACGCCGATCGTGGGCGCGAACGACGGCACGCCCACCACCGCCGCCGCGAGACCGACCAGGCTGGAACTGACCGCCAGCCCGCCGATCGCCATCGCCAGCGGCAGCCCGGCCGCCACCACCGAACCGAACATGATGAGGAGGATCACCGCGGCCGCGAGCAGCCCGATCATCTCGGCCGCGGACTGGTTCGCCTCGGCGACCTGCACCGCGTGCCCACCGAGCGCGACGTTCAGCCCGTCGCGCTCGGCCGCCTCCGCGGTGGCCAGCAGCCGTTCGATGTCCTCCACCGGCATGTCGTTGGGGTTGGTGACGTCGAGATAGACGCGGGCGACGAGGGTCCGGCCGTCCGGCGTGATGGAACCCTTGGTGGAATAGGGATCGTCGACGGACGTGACGTACGGCATGCGTCCCAGCTCACCGAGGAGCGCGTTGACTGCACCTCGCACCTCGGCGCTGGTGACGTCGTCGGCACGCACCACCACCTTCACCGTGTCGCCGGACTGCGTCGGAAACCGCTCGCTCAGCAGGCGCTGCGCCTGCTCGGAATCCGAGCCCGGCGCGGAGGAGCTTGTGGTGAACTCGCCGCCGAAGGCCGCCGACAGCCCGAAGGCGACGGCGAGCGCCACGGCCCAGGCGAGGAGCACCCTTCCCCGCCGGCGGTATGCCAGGCCCGCGAGTCTGCCCAGCGGTCCCGGCCGCGGTGCGTCAGGTGAGCGTTGGCGATTGTCGCGCGTCGACAGCGGGTCATTCATGGGAACTGTCGTTGGTTGAGTCACGGAAGCGATCGTCGCGTCGCCGACCCGGGCGCGTCCTCGGACAGCGGACGGCAGTACCTACGCAGATCTGCGTAGGCGGCCCGCACCTGGTCGCGCTCGTCGTCGTAGCCGGTCACCCGCGGGCGGCCACTATCATCGCCACATGAGACGCCGAGCGGTGCCGTTCCGTCTGCCTGTCCTGGCACAGGACGTCCTGCTCGGACTCTTCGTCGCCGTGATGCAGGTCCAGGGCACCGTCGCGAAACCCGCGGAGATGGGGTCGCGGCCGCTGACCGACCTCGGACACCTGGGATACGTGCTGCTGATCGTGAGTGGCCTGGTGCTGGCGGTGCGGCACCGGTGGCCGGCGCCGGTGTTCATCACGGCCGCTCTCGCCAGCCTGGTGTACTACACCGTCGGCTTCTCGGACGGGCCTGGATGGATCGGGCTCTTCGTCGCCCTGTACACGCTGACCGCCTACGGCGACGGGCGCAGGTCGGTGGCGCTCGCCGGCGTCGGTATCACCGTGCTGGCCATCGGCTGGCTCATCACCGCAGCCGACATCGAGCCCGCGGCCGCCATCGGATGGGTGTTCTTCCGGATCGCGGCGTCGATCATGGCCGCTGCCCTGGGTGAGTCGGTCCGGTCCCGGCGGGTCATCGCGGCCGAAGCCCGGCGTCACCGCGTACCTGCTCGACAAGCGGCCGGAAGGGGCGCGCGAGGCGCTGGTGACCATCGAGCAGACGAGCGCCCAGGCGTTACACGAGATGCGGGCCGTCCTCGGGGTGCTTCGTGATTCGGACAACGGGCGGGTGCCGCACCCCGGCCTGGGACAGGTCAACGAGCTCGCCGCGATGGCGCGCGAGGCCGGACTCGACATCAAACTCGAGATGACATCGTCCACGGTGCCGTTGGCCAGCGCGGTGGACCACACCGCCTATCGGATCCTGCAGGAGTCGATTACCAACGTGATCCGTCACGTCGGCCCGACGCGGGTGACGGTCGCGCTTGACTACGGAACCGATGTCCTGGAGGTCCGGGTAACCAACGAGGGTGGCCGGGACGCCTCTGGTGATGACGCCGGGGGTCCGCAGCCACCGGCCGGTACGGTCAACGGCAGTTCGGCCGAGCCGGGCCGCGGCATCGTCGGAATGCGCGAGCGCTGTGGGCTTCTCGGCGGAGAGCTGACCGCCGGGCCGCGGCCGTGCGGCGGGTTCGAAGTCAAAGCGCGGCTGCCGCTGGCTCCGGCTGCAACGGCGGACCAATGAGCGCGGCGGTTGCTTCGACGTCCGGCAGTACTCCCATCAAAGTGCTGCTCGCCGACGATCAAGTCCTGGTCCGGTCCGGGTTCAAGTTGCTGCTCGACGCCGAAGACGACATCACGGTGGTGGGCGAAGCCGCCAACGGGGTCGAGGCCGTGGATCGGGCCCGGGCCACCCGGCCCGACGTCGTACTCATGGACGTCCGCATGCCGCAGTTGGACGGGATCAAGGCCACCAGCGAGATCGTCAGGACGCGCGGCCTCGAACAGGTTCGGGTTCTGATCCTGACCACGTACGACACCGACGCGTACGTCTTCGAGGCGCTGCAAGCCGGCGCAAGCGGCTTCCTGCTCAAGGACGCCGGACCGGCCGAGCTGTTGCACGCCATCCGGGTGGTCGCCGCGGGAGAGGCGTTGCTCGCGCCGCGGATCACCCGACGCCTCATCGCCCAGTTCACCGCGGAACGGATCGCCACCCAGGTCGCGGAGGACCGGCTGGCGGTGCTGACCCAACGCGAGCGCGAGGTACTGGTCCTGGTGGGACAAGGGTTGAGCAACGACGAGATCGGCGCCGAACTGTTCCTCAGTCCGGCTACCGCCCGCACCCATGTCAGCCACGCGATGGGGAAACTGGGTGCGCGCGACCGCGCGCAGCTGGTCGTCATCGCCTACCAGACCGGGTTGGTCAGCCGCCGGCCGTGATCGTGAATCGGGCGGGCGTCAGTCAATGTCGCGGGCTCGACCGCTTTCGGGAGTACGCGGCCGGCCGCGGATTCTTCGTGAGCTGGCCGCGATGCTCGCCTAGCGGTGGCGGACAGCCGCCGAGGGCTCCGGCGACGAACACGGCTTCGGCGGCGTGCCGCCAGCGCCGCGCAACTGCATCTTCCTGCCCGGGCTCCGGCTGGGTATCTCGGATCAGCGCGTGAGGGCGGTGCCTCGGATATACACCGCGCGGATGGCGTGCAGCGCGGCGGGATCTGATAGCGGGTTGCCGTCGACGGCGAGGATGTCGGCGTCGTATCCGGGGCGTAGGTGTCCCTTCCGGTGTCCGAGTCCGAGTGCGGTCGCGGCCCGTGCGGTGCAGGCGTGCAGTGCCTCAGCGGCGCTCATCCCGAGCAGCTGGAACTGGGGAATCGCCCAGCGGATCACGTCCGGTGGTTTGATCGGTGCGATGCCGGCGTCGGTGCCGGCGATCATGTTGACGCCGGCCGCGAGCATCCGCTGGCCGTTGGCGACCAGGGCCGGCCTCCGGGCGACCATGCCGGGCGGCGGGGCCGCGCCGGGTACCGGCGCGAGGCCGAGCGTCATGCCGACCGTGATGGCCCGGCGGGCGAGCGCGGTCAGTACCTCGTCGGGGATCGGGTCGACTCCGTTGGCCGTCATGAACGTGAGGTGTTCGAAGGAGTCCATGCCGGCCGCGAGTGCGTCCACGATTGCCTGGGTGGCGTGGGCGTGCGCGGTGATGGGCAGGTTGTGCCGGTGTGCTTCGTCGACCGCCGCCCGCAGCTCGGCCAGACCGTACTGGGGCTGCTCGGGCCGGCTGCCTGGGGTCATGTTGCCGCCACTCGCCATGATCTTGATGATGTCGACGCCGCGTTCGGCGCGCGCGCGTACGGCGGCGCGGACCCCGGCGACGCCGGCCGCCCCCTCGCCGAGGAAGTGGCAGTGGCCGCCGGGCGTGGTGATCGGCGGCCCGGCGGCGAGAATGTCCGGCAGGGTCGGGTCGGCGGCGGCGGCCCGCCGCAGGCCCAGGGCGAGGTAGCCGCGGTCGCCGAGGTCCCGCACGGTGGTCACGCCGCCTTGTGCGGCGGCGCGTGCGAAGCTCGCCATCGCGGCGAAGGCGGCGGCGTCGTCCCGGCCGGCGAGACCTGACACCGGGTCGTCGGAGGCGTCGAAGATGAGGTGAACGTGTCCGTCAACAAGCCCCGGCAGGAGGGTCGCGCCGGCGAGGTCGACGACCGTGGCGCCGGCGGGCGCCGCGACCGCCGAGCCGACGGAGAGAATGGTACTGCCGTCGAGCACCACGGTCGGATCCGGCAACAGGTTCGGGTTGGTGCCGTCGAAGAGCCAGGCGGCGCGGATCGCGGTCAGACGCCGACGCTCGGTCACGGTGGTGGTTGCGGTGGTCATGCCGGCAGCGTGCGCCCGGCCACGGTTCCCGCGCCTCGGTACTGCTACACAGAACCAGTACTGAACTTTTCCCCGCCGGCCGCGACCCACGCCGCGATCTGGGTCCGGTTCGTGAACCCGAGCTTGTCCAGGATGTGCTGTACGTGGCTTTCCACGGTGCGCTCACTGATGTGAGAGGCGGCGGCGATCTGGCGGTTGCTCAGTCCCTGGGCCACGAGCGCGGCGACCTCCCGCTCACGCCGGGTCAGCCGGCCGGGTCGGTGGCCGGTCAGCGACCCGGCCAGGTCCTGGGCCTGCCGCTGCACCGGGCGCATGCCCAGCCGCTCCGCCAGCGTAGCCGCCGCGGTGGCCAGCGCGGCCGCCTCGTCACGGTCGGCCGGCCGGGTGCGCCGGGCGAGGACCCGGGCCAGCTGGTAGGTGGCCTGGGCGACTGCGGGCGGCATCCCGGTGCGCTCACCGATGTCGATGGCTGCGCGCAGGTGCCGGACCGCGTCGTCCAGCCGGCCCATGGTGGCGGCCGCGATGCCCAGTGGGTACCGGACCGAGCCAAGAATCATCATGACGCCGGCGCCGCTGCACACGAACAGGTCGGCATGGGGCAGCATCAGCCGGTACATCTGCGCGGCGGTCTCCCGGTCCTCGATGCGCCGCGAGTTCTGCCATGGCGGCGTACGCCGACAGGTGCACGAACGGCGGCAGCTCACCTACCGGCGGCAATGAACGGTAGATCCGGTTGGCCTCGTCGCGCCGGCCTTCGGCGAGTAGCCAGGTCGCGTACACGGCCCGCTGGAAGGCGGGCACCGGCGCTCCGTGGTGTGGTTCGGTCGGCTCGAACGACGACGGGTCCAGGGCACCGACCTGGTTGCGCAGCATCAACAGCAGCCCTTGCGACGGCACGTGCGCGCCCATGCTTCCGGCGCGCTTGGCTGCCAGCTCCGCCTCCCGGCCGTAGGCCAGGGCCTGCTGGAATCGGCCGCGTGCCGCGGTCACGGCCGCGCGGCAGCGGGCCACGTGCCACGCCGCCAGCGGGGAGCGCAGCCGTACCGCGACCGCGTTGATCCGTTCGGCCTCGGCCTCGGCCCCGTTCAGTTCGCCGAGTTGTGCCAGCGCGTCGAAGCGCCACAACCGCCCCCACAGCACGGCGTCGTCGTCGCTGTCGCCCCCGAGCGCGACGAGCCGGTCGCCGAGCGCCAGCCGGTCGGCGGCCCCGTCCGGCCCGCTGAGCGCCATCTGCCGGGCCCGTAACGCCTCCCGCAGCGCATGCCGGTCACCGACCCGCTCC
>WNFU01002470.1_pt1 | contig 27624 bp, 28 predicted proteins | sample 5400121 | NCBI WGS metagenome assembly WNFU01 (sample SAMN13153360, study PRJNA577476) | soil metagenome | isolation source: 100 cm soil or saprolite under grassland replicate 1 | place: USA:California | collected 2016-06-15 | reverse complement strand
CTTGTACAGGGCGAGATTCCGGCTGATCCAGGAGGACGCTTCGTCTCTCGTCTTCGGGCGAGGGTAGAACCTCATCTGCTCCTCGTCCGCCGGACGACGGCTGTTCGTTTGGCGGGGAGAAGGTGGTCAGCGATGTCCGATGAAGCCGGCCGTGATTCAGGAACCCTCCACGGGCGGGCGACTGCGCCGCCCCGCGGAGGTATAACGGCGCGCGCCTTGCCGGGCTGTGTGTCAGGTGCAGGCCGACCGCCAGCGGCTTGCTGAACTCAAGGCGCCCGATGTCCTGCGCCGCAAGCGGCGGCATGTGGCGCAAACGGGCGAGATCCTCCTGAGAGTCGCTGACTCCTAGTTACACGCGCCGAGCCGGGAACTCAGCTGTCCTTCCGGCCAGCGGTCAGCTCGTGGAGAGCGTAAGACTCGTCCCGAGTAAGTGCGCACGTCTGCCCGTTCATCATGCGCACAGGGCGGAGACTGTGGGGGCCATGGTGTGCTGCTGGTCGTTCTCGGTCACGACCATGATCGCGAACCGGCCATCATCCCGATCGGGCCCGGCGACCCAATTGGCGTTGAGAATCTTCACCCGTCGCGTTTGCTCGCTTGCGCCCGGCATGACATGCATTAATGCGCCGCTGACGGCCCGTCGCAATTGATTCGCGTCAGGGCGTGTCTTCCGCAGCGATGACGCTGTTTTCGCTGCGCACCCGCGACGATCTGCTGGCGGTGCGTTTTGCCTGCTCGCCCATCTGGGAGACGCAGGCGGCGGTGCAGACGTTTGCCGACGAACGTGCGCGCTCTTATCACGAGCCCCTGGCACCGGCTTGTCTACGAGCGCGTCGACCGGCTCAACCTGACGCCGTTGCTCGCCGTGCTGCCGAACCGGGGCTATGTGCCGGACTTCTTGACGCCACCGCCGCAGACGGCCCGGCCGCGTCTGCGTGACCAGCTCGCCGAGATCCGCGCGACCCGGCCGGCGCAGGGTCGCGCACGCGCTTGAGCTCTGCCGCGATACGGTGGCCGACGAGCGGTATTGCCGGGTGCTCGACTCTTCCTGGCCGATCCCGCCCGCGCGCGAGACCTGCTCACGACGCGTCTCCATATGGGCGGAACCGGACATTGCGCAAACCACGCGGCGGTGGTCGCTGGCATCCCGATTAGCGTGGTCTGACGTCCTTGTCTGGCTTGCCAGGGCCGCAGGCCGGAGCTCGTGGGAGCGCTGCTCCAAGTAGCCCGCGCGAGGCTTGACGAAGCAATTGGTAAGTGTATACTTACGGTAAGCCATGAGTTACGAATCGGGCATGGACGCGCTGGGTGACCCGACCCGGCGGGAGATCCTGGAGCGGCTGCGCGCCGGGCCGCAGGCGGTCGGCGAGATCGCTGCCCGTCTGCCGGTCTCCCGGCCGGCGGTCTCGCAGCACTTGCGCGTCCTCAGGCAGGCGGGGCTCGTGACCGAGCGGCGGGAGGGGACGCGCCGGATCTACTCGCTGGACCCGGGGGGGGGGCTCGACGAGCTCCGCGCCTACCTCGACCGGTTCTGGACGGACGCGCTCGCCGCCTTCAAGGCGGCGGCAGAGAGGAGCAGACGATGAGTACGCAGGCAACAATCGAGCCGGTGCGAAAGACCGTGGACGTCGGGTGCGGCGTCGAGCAGGCTTTCCGCCTCTTCACCGAGGAGATCGGAACCTGGTGGCCAACGCACTCGCACTCGGTCGGAGAAGAAGAGGTCGAGCGGGTCGTGTTCGAGCAGCGACAGGGCGGGCGGATCTACGAGGTGCAACGCGACGGAGGCGAGGCGGACTGGGGACGCGTCCTCGCCTGGGAGCCGCCGCAACGCTTCGTGATGACCTGGCACCCGGGCGGCAAAGCGGCGCAGGCGACGGAGCTCGAGGTGCGGTTCGCGCCCGAGGGCGACGGAACGCGCTTGCACCTCGAGCACCGCGGCTGGGAGGTCTGTGGGGCGCAGGCGGCGGAGACGCGCGAGAGCTACGACACCGGCTGGACGACGGTCCTCGGCTACTACACGCGGGAACTCGACGACTGACGGGATGAGGAGGTGCCGGTTCACGGCCGGCGCCTCCGGCTCGTCACCGTCGGGCCGACGGGTCGATCGATTCGCGATTCGGGAAAGACGGCCGTGCATCGATCCGAACACCCTGGCGTGGGTTCAACGCGAAGCCTCATCCAGGAGCTGTGCGTCAACAACCCCGCTGAGATCCTGCTGACCTTCCGGCTCGTCGCGCCAGAGGTTTGCGCAATGAGCGAAAAATGGAGCGTACCGGGATCGAACCGGTGACCTCCGGCTTGCAAAGCCGGCGCTCTCCCAGCTGAGCTAACGCCCCGGGCCCCGCAAGTGTAGGCGAGCGACAGGCGTGCCGGTCACCGGGATCGCCGAGTTCGGTCCGACGGGCGTACCTCTACGCCGCGACGACCCGACTCCATAAGACAAAGGGAACCGAGAGGGTCGGCGGCCGAGCGCCGTCGACCCTCTCGGGGGAGAGTTCAGGCAGCCCGGGCGAGCCGCTCTTCGTGGCGGGCCCGCTTGATGATTTCGTCGCGATCGCCGAAGCGCGCGTATGCGCGGAGCGTGCGGTGCTCGTCCCAGAGTGTTGCGATGCGCTCCTCGAGCTCGTGGAGCTCGGCCGCGAGCGCGGCGTCGTGACCCTGCGAGAGTGAATGCCAGAGCTCGCCTCGCCGCTCGGTGGCGCGGTCGATCTCGGCTCGGATTTCATCGAGTGTTCTCATGCCTTTCAAAACGAATTGACCCGCCTCCACATTCCTACTCCCGTGGGCCGAACAGGAAGAACAGGATGACTCCGGCCCCGACCGCTGCGGCAGCAACCGCAAGCCACGTGAGCGCCGCCGAGCTCACTCGTAACCGAGCTCCGCGAGGCGTTCCTCGTCGATCCCGAAGTAGTGCGCGAGCTCGTGCAGTACCGTCACGCGGATCTCGTGCTCGAGCCGCGCAGGATCGGGGAAGTCTGCTTCGAGCGGCAGCCGGTAGATCGTCACCTTCGCCGGCAGGAACTCGGCCTGGTCGAAGAGGCCGTAGAGATCGGGCTCCTGAGGGTTCTCGTCCTCGATCACCACCGCAACGTTGCGCAGTCGCCGCGCGAGCTCCTCTGGAACCTCGTCGAGGGCTCGCTGGACGTGTTCCTCGAAGGTCACCATGCCGGTGGCAGGGGCCGTCGTCTCGCCATCAAGCGTGCGGTTGCCACCCCGAAGACGAAGCCGCCGACGTGCGCGAAGAAGGCCACGCCGCCACCCGCCTGCGGCTGAACCACCGAAAAGCCACCCTCCCAGAGCTGGAAGGCAAACCAGAGCCCTAGGAAGAGCATCGCCGGAATCTCCCGCAGGAAGACCAGGAAGACGATGATGAACGCCGTCAGCACGCTGGCGGCCGGCAGCAGGACGAAGTAGGCCCCGAGCACGCCTGCGATCGCTCCAGAGGCGCCGATGTTCGGGATGCTGGCCCCGGCCGGACCTGCGAAGCCGAGCGTCACCGCGGTCTGGACCGCGGCGGCCGCGACCCCGGCGGCGAGGTACCAGAGCAGGAACCGCAGCCGGCCGAACGAGTCTTCGACGTTGTTGCCGAAGATCCAGAGGAAGAGCATGTTGCCAGCGATGTGGAGCCAACTGCCGTGCATGAACATCGACGTGAAGACGCCCTCGTACCAGGGCAGGTGCTGGACGGCCGCTGCCGGTAGGAGGCAGGGGCCTTCGAGCGTGCACGGGTAATAGCCGTAGCGCAGGACCTCGCGGTTGACGCCGGTCCCGTACTCCCAGATCCAGACGGCTACATTCACGGCGATCAGGCCGACGGTGACGACCGGGAACGTCCGCGTCGGAACGTTGTCTTTGAGCGGGAGCACTCGGCCCGGAGGCTACGAGATCACGAGCGCCAGCAAGGCCTTCTGCGCGTGCAGTCGGTTCTCGGCCTGGTCCCAGACCGCCGACTGTGCACCGTAGAGCACGTCCTCGGTGATCTCCTCGCCGTAGTGCGCGGGCAGGCAGTGGAGCACGATCGCGCGTTCGGCCGCGAGCCCGACGAGCGCCTCATCGATGCCGAAGCCGGCGAGGTCGCGCAACCGGCGCTCCCTTTCGTTCTCCTGCCCCATGCTCGTCCAGACGTCGGTGTAGAGGACATCGGCGCCCTCGGCCGCGGCCCGCGGGTCGTGCGTCAGCTCGACGATGCCGCCCGCCTCGCGCGCAATCTCGACCACTCCGGAGTCTGGCTCGTAGCCCTCGGGCGTGGCCGCGACGAACTCCATCCCGAGCTTTGCGGCGGCGACCATCAGCGAGGCGCAGACGTTGTTGCCGTCTCCCAGATAGGCGACGCGCACCCCCTCGAGTCGGCCGAGCCGCTCGCGGATCGTCATCACGTCGGCCAGCGCCTGGCACGGATGGGCGCTGTCTGTCAGGCCGTTGATCACGGGAATCGCTGCGTGCCGCGCCAGCTCCTCGACGTCGTCCTGGGCGAAGGTGCGGATCATCAGCCCGTCGAGGTAGCGCGACAGCACGGTGGCGGTGTCGCGCAGCGTCTCGCCGCGGCCGAGCTGGAGGTCGGAAGCGGCCAGGTAGAGACCGCTGCCGCCGAGCTGGTAGATCCCGACCTCGAAGGAAACACGCGTCCGCGTGGAAGGTTTCTGGAAGATCATCCCGAGGGTGCGGCCGGGGAGGAGGTGGTGCTCCTCGCGTCGGGCCTGCCGTTCCTTGAGATCGTCCGCGAGGTCGAGCGCGGAGACGAGCTCCTCGCCGCTCCAGTCGGCGACCCGGGTGAAATGGCGCCCCTTCAGGCTCTCGGTGACCGCGGCCATGCGCTTGCGGATGCTAACGGAGCGATTCTTCGAGCCCGGCCTGGGCGAGCAGGTCTCGTAAGCGCGAGAGGCCCGTGAACATGCGGCTCTTGATCGTGCCGAGCGGCTGACCGAGCCGTTCCGCCAGCTCGCTCTGCGTGAGCCCGCCGTAGTAGCCGAGCTCCAGTGCCTCGCGCTGCTCGGGCGGCAGGCGCCGCAGCGCTTCCTGGACGACGCGCCGCTGGAAGCCGAGTGCCGCTTCGTCCTCGGTCGTTCCCGGCGCCTCGGGCTCGGGGGCGCTCTCGAGCGGCTCGCCGCGGCGGCGGTCCTCGCGGCGCACGATGTCGACAGCACGCCGGTGGACGAGTGTAAGGATCCACGTGCCCGCCTTCGCGCGCTCGGCGAGGAAACGTTCGGCCGAGCGCCAGATCCCGAGGAACGCCTCCTGGACGGCATCCTGGGCCAGCGCCTCGTCGCGCAGGACCCGCATGGCGAGGCCGTAGGCGACGCCGCCGAAGCGGTCGTACAGCTCGGCCAGAGCCTGGTCGTCGGAGCTCGCAACGAGCGAGAGCAGCGCCTCGTCGGAGAGATGCGCCAGGTCGCGTCCCACCGCAGGTGGCGGGCTCGTCAAGAGGGCCGTCACGACACTGCCTCCGTCGAAGCAAGAGGTTTCTGCGTGGGCTCGTCGACGCCGCCGGCGCGCTCCAGGGTGACGGCGATCACGGAGCCGCTGGGCACACGCCGGTCGATTGCGACCACGGTCGTGCCGTCACCGCCCCGGAAGATCCCGGCCCGGGTCGCCTTGCCGCCCCGGATCACCCAGGCCTCGTACGTCTTGCCGGCAGGCGCAGGCGGAACCCCGAGCGCGAGCGCGGCGTCGCCGTTCGGCGCGACGGCCACCGCGCCGCGGCCGCCGATCGGAAGGAGCTTGGCGCCGGGCTGCGCGAGCACCGTTGCGAGGGCGTCGTTTCCGTTGGGCCGGGTCGCAGTCCAGACGCCGAGGCCGATCGCGACCGACGCGGCGATCGCCGCCGCGGCCGCAAGCGGAGCCGTCCAGTCCCGGCGGCGGGCCGGGAGCGAGGCGACGTTCTCCCGCTCGCTGCGCGCCTGAGCAAGGATCCTCTCCTTCAGCTCCGGCGGTGGCGCAGGGCCGGCGGCTCCGTATGCCAGGCTGGCGGCGGCCTCCTTCAGGCCCGCCAACTCCTCGCGGCAGCGCTCGCAGACGGCGAGATGCTGCTCGAAGCCGCGCCCCTCCTCGTCGTCGAGCGCATGCAGCGCATAGGGCGCCACGAGCGAGTGGGGATCTGCCGCCATCTAGAAATAGTACGGCGCGACATCGAGGGCTCCCAGGGCATACCAGACTCCGAACGCCAGGCTCGCGAGCCCGAGGAGCGGCGCGAGCCGCGGGAAAGCGTTGCGAATGGGATCGCGGCTGAGCGTGAAGCCGAAGCCTGTCGAGAGCGCCGCCATCGAGAGCGCGGTGCAGAGCGCGAACAGCCCGAGTGCCGCGACTGCCAGCACGCGGTCGTGGATCGAGGCCAGCAGCAGAACGCCGACGCCGGCGCTTCCGCCCAGGCCGTGTAGGAGGCCGATCCCGAAGGCCTGGAGCGGACTCCGCGGCCGGCTCGCTCGGTGAGGATGGTGATTGCCGTCGTGGACGTGCCCGTGCGCATGCACGCCCTCGTGTGCGTGCACGTGTACGTGGAAGATCCCCCGGCGCCAGCGGACGAGGAGCCAGACTGCGAGCGCGGCGATGAGGAAGCCGACAACCGTCTCGGCACCCTGTTGCACCGCCTCCGGCAGGTAGCTCTTGAAGAGCACGATCGGCAGGCCGAAGGCGAAGAGCGTCGTCGCGTGCCCGAGCCCCCAGAAGAGGCCGAGGCGGGCGGCAGCGGCCGTCGCACGCTCGCGTGTGCCGGCGATCAGCATCGAGACGGCCGCCAGATGATCGGGATCCGTCGCGTGACGGAAACCGAGGACAACGGCGACGAGGGCGACGAGAGCCAGCTTGCCGCTGTCCGAGAAGGAGGCGATCCAGCCGTCGAGCCCGAACATGGTCAGCTCACTTTCGGGACGGCGTGCGCGGTCATGGCCAGACCGGCCGCGAGGATGACGAGGGCGCTGGCGGCGGGCAGCAAGCGGATGAGCGGCCCGTCGAGGCTGAGGCGCCTGAACGCGCGCCGGGCGAGAACCGCTACGAGCCCGATGCCGGTGATGCTGAGCGCAAGACCTGCGCTGAAGGCGAGGATCAGAAGCAGGCCGAACGCGACGCGGTGGAGCGAGATCGCCGCGAGCAGGACGACGAGCGCCGAAGGGCACGGCAACAAGCCGCCGGAGACGCCGACCGCGAAGAGCGAGCGGAGGCTGGGGCCCGTCGCCGGGTCGGGCTCGTGGACGTGTCCGTGGTGATGGTGGCGGTGACCGTGGGCGCGGCGGTGCCGCCATCTCGCGTAGAAGACCGAGGCGCCGATTCCGACCACGAGGAGGCCCGAGGCGAGGTTGAGCCAGGGATAGAGCCGCTCGGGCACGATGAACTGCGACAGCGCGAGGGTCACGAGGCCCAGCGCGAAGACGCCGATCGTGTGCGTGATCGTGACGATCAGCCCGAGCAGCGCCGCGTGGCGCGGCGTGCCACGCTGGCCGACGAGGTAGGCGGTGACGATCGTCTTGCCGTGGCCCGGGGAGAGCGCATGCGCCGCACCCCAGAAGAGCGCTGCGGCGAGAGAGGCCAGAATCACGAGCGCGCTGAGGTGCGAGCGGCCGACGAGCGAGGCGAAGCCGCCGTCGGCGACGCGATCGGGAGCCTCGAGGCTCTGGCCGCTCGACACCGCAGGGGAGATCTCCGGGCCGTTTGCGGGCGCCAGCCGGGTCGTGACAGAGCTCATGTCGAGCGGGCTCTGGAGGAGATCCTTCGGGTAGGCGCGGAGCTCGTCGCTCGCGCTCCGGGTGGCGGCGCCGACGACGATCTCCTTCCAGCCGATGCGGTCTCGATAGTTGCCGTCGCGGTAGGAAACAGCGACCGGCCCGTGGAGGATCGGCCCGGCGAGGACGACCTCCAGCCGTGTCGTGTGGAGGCCGCCGGCCCCGAGCGGATGCGCCAGGGCGCCCCGGACCGGCACGAGCTGCGCCTTCCGGCCATCGACGACGAGGCGCGCGTTCCGCGCGATCCGCCTCGCGTAGGCGTGCGCGTCGATGTGACCGGCCTGGAAGGTCGGGATCTCGGCCAGGTCGAGCACGTAGCGGACGTAGAGCCGCGGGCCCGAAGCCTCGATCCGGCTGAAGCGGTTGACCGTGAAGTTGCCGAGCGGGTGCGCTGCGGCAAGTGCCGGGAGCGCGAGCGACGCCGCCGCGAGCGCAAGGAGTACGAGCCGCCTCATCGGAGGGCCTTCCTCGCGACGGGCGACCACAAGACCGAGAAGTGCGGATTGAGCTCGAGCGCACGGCGCAGGAAGGCGTCGCCCGCGGCGCGATTGCGGAGGCAGCGCTCGATCATCCCGCGGTGGAAGAGCTTGAGCGCGTCGAGGGTACCGAGCCGAAGCGCTCGCTGCGAATAGCCGAGGGCCTCGCCGCAGCGTCCGTTGCGGGCAAGCGCCCAGGCGAGCACGTCGTCGCCGTCGATGCTCGGGCGCTCCGCCCGGGCCTGGCGCGCCAAGGTCAGCGCGTGGGAGAGCCGCACGCCGTGGTCGACCTCGAAGAGCGCCGTCTCGAGGTCGGTCTTGACGCCGTTGGCGACAAGCAGCCGCTGGATGACGCCGATCAGCGCGTATTGCCTGCGCGCGAGCGCGCGCTGCCCCTGCGAGCGGTAGAGGTCGCCCAGGAGTGCGACGAACTGCGGCAGGGGGATCGCGTCGACCGCTCGGGTCTCCAGGGCGGTCGCTGCGCGCAACTGCCCGCGTGCCGCCTTGGCCTGAGCCAGCGCGTCGAACGCATACGCGTAGCGGGGGAAGGCTGCCAGTGCTGCCCGGTATTGCTGCGCCGCAGGCCCCAGTCGCCCGATCGACCAGTAGAGCTTCCCGAGCTGGACCCGGGCCCAGGCCGTCGCTTCGGGCTGGTTCGCCGCCGCTTCGACAGCGAGGCGCATTGCCGCGATCGCGTCCTGCGGCCGGCCGAGCAGCTCGCGTGCGTAGGAGACGCGCGCGTAGGCGGCGAGGCTCGGCTTCAGCTGCGCCATCGTGTCGAAGGCGCGAAAGGCTTCCTCGTAGCGGCCGAGCTCGACCAGAGCGTCGCCGGTCACGCCGTAGGTCCGGGCGGTTCCGGGCGCTAGCCGCAACGCCTGCTGCCCGAGCGTGAGCGCCTCGCGGAAGCGATGGCGTGAGAGCGCCAGCGAGCCGAGCCCGCCCGTCGCGACGGCGTCGTCGGGCGCCAGCTGAAGCGCCCGCCGAAGCGCGCGCCCGGAGCGCGGGTAGTAGGTCGGGTCGCCGGTCTCGCGCGCTCGCTGCTGGTAGGCGAGCCCGAGCAGCGCGTAACCGCGAGCGTCGCGTGGGTTCGCCCGCAGCCTTAGCTGCAGCTCCGAAACGAGCGCGGCGGTGTTGCCGGCCGCACCGCGGTTCTCCGGCAGTGCGCCGCCGCCGCGCGCCGCGGGGGCGGCGGCGAGCGCGCGCGAGGCGTGCGAGCCTCGCAACGCGCCGCCGAGCAGGGTGACGGTGGCGGCCAGCGCCGCCACCGTCACCATTGCCGAGAGTCGCCGTCGGTTCACGGGTTCTGGTGCACCCGGTTGCGGCCGTCCCACGGTGAGGCCTCGAACGGGAAGACGTTCGGCAGCACCTTGTCGTTGGCGCTGACGTTGTCTCCGGCGCCGGCGAAGGCGGGGCCGCCGACGACCTGGATGGCCGTGTCGGTCACGTCGTCCGCCGGCTTGCGCCCGTTCGGCCACGAGGCTCCCGGAGCCGAGCCGACGTCGAGCCGCAGCAGATCGGAGAAGCCCGTGTCGCCCGGGTCGTACTTGAGCAGCGCGTTCTCCAGGTCGAACCGCGGAGTTGCAGGCACAGGCGCACCGAAGACGATCGAGAGCGCGAGTGCGAGGCGCGGGTTGCGGTAGTAGTCGAGGAACTGCGACTCCTGCTCCGGCTCCAGCGAGTTCCACCGGTCCTTGTCCTTGGTGCCGATGATCAGCTCGTTGATGAGCGGGTTGGCGAGCCGCTGCACCTGCACGAAGCCGCCGAGCCCGTGCCGGTGGCCGTAGTGCCCGCCACCACCGCGCACGGTGACGCGCGGCCGGCTGGTCGACGCGTAGGCGCCGAGGTTGGGATGCGTGGTCGTGGTCGGGCTCTGGTGATCCCTGGTCAGCAGGCTGGCCGGGACCTCGAGCGCGATCGTGTTGACGTTGAAGCCGGAGAGCATGTCGGTCCCAGGCGAGCGCAGGTTGAGCGTGTCGAACGCCGCGCCCAGGTCGATGAAGAACGGGTCGTCACGCTGGCCAGCGAACACGCGGATCCCGTCGCCGAGGCTGTACATCCCCTGCGCGGCGAGCCCGTCGTAGTCGGGCATCGTGCGGGGCCCGACGTTCGAGGGAACGGCGATCTTGTCCACCACGGGCGAGATCACGGTGCGGTGGCCGTTCTTGATCATCGTGATCGTGTAGTGCTGCCGCAGCCCGAGCCCGGCCCCGTCGAGCGACGTGATCGGCGGAAGCGCCACGTACGAGAGCGGCAGACCCGCGTCGTTCACGATCCCGCGGATCTCGTTCGTGAAGCGGAACTCGAACTCGACGTCGTCCGCCTTCCCGTCCTTGTTGTTGTCGACGTGGAACGTGTAGGCGACGCTCGGGTCGAAGTTGTAGTAGTTCGGCCCGGCGCTGGGCTCCTCGCCCGGGATGACGTCCATGATCAGGTCGACCTTGTCGGCCTGACCCGGCTGGATGCTGCGGAACATGAAGAAGTCCGTGATGTCCGCCGAGGGGTCGTTGGCGATCAGCGGAGCCTCCCGGTGGCTCGCCGCCTTCGCCGGCGACGGACCCGGTCCGAGGCGGAGCATCAGCAGTGCGAGCGCCGCGCCGAACAGCGCGAGCCCGATCAGTGCGACCCTCCGCCTCCCTAGGACAGCCGTCATGGCTGCCTCCTTCCTCCCTGTGGGTGAATTGTTCTTGACGCGCGTGATTCGCGCGCGGGGGCGGACCGGTTCGGCTAGCGCCGGATGCGAGTGCCTGAGCGGCCCACGAGCGCATCGGCGAGGAAGGCGGGGGAGGTGATCAGCGCCTCGTGGCCGGTCGCGCGCACGAAGTCCGCGCCGGCCTCGACCTTCGGGCGCATCGACCCGGCGGCGAGCTCGGGCAGGAGCGCCTCTGCCTCGTCCACGCTGAGCTCCCGCAGTTCCTGCTGCCCTTCGGTGCCGAAGCCCCGGTAGACCGCGGGCGCCTCGGTTAGGATCACGAGCCGGTCGGCGCCGAGCTTGCGTGCGAGCAGCGCCGAGGCGCGGTCCTTGTCGATCACGGCGTCCACACCTGCCAGGTGGGCGCCGCGCCTTGCCGCCGGGATCCCGCCGCCGCCGCACGCGACCACGATTGCGCCCGAGCCGAGGAGCGCGCCGATCGCCGCCAGCTCGACGACCTCGAGCGGCTGCGGCGAGGGAACGACGCGCCGCCAGCCGCGGCCCGCTTCGTGAACGACCTTCCAACCGCGGTCACGCTCGAGCTCGCGCGCCTTCTCTTCTGCGTAGAAGGGGCCGACCGGCTTCGTCGGCTCCGCGAAGGCGGGATCGTCCTCGGCGACGAGCACGTGTGTGAGCAGGCAGGCGACGGGCCGCCCGGCGACCGGCTCGAGCTCGCTCTCGATCAGCGCTCCGATCTCGGCCTGGGTCTGCGCCACGGCGAGATACAGCGGCAGGGGCGGCGCCTCGTCTGCTGCGCGCTCGTGACGCAGGAGCTCGTTGCCCACCTGCGGCCCGTTGCCGTGCGTGATCACGAGCTCGGGCTCGTCGAGGAGCGGCCGGAGCGCGGCGCAGACCTCGCGCAGATTCGCGCGCTGCTCGGCCGCCGTGCCACGCTCGCCGGGCCGCATGAGCGCGTTCCCGCCGAGGGCGACGACTGCGCTCACACGAGCGCTTTGTCGCCGATCAGCCCGTGTTCCTGCAGGATGTCTGCGAGGGTCGGCTCGCCGATCTCCTGGAGCCGGTACGTGATGCGCAGGGCGGGCACGTCGAAGTCGATCAGCTTGCGCAGGTCGATCGGTGTCCCGATCAGGACGAGCTCCGCGCCGCTGGCCTCGATCGTCGCCTTGAGGTCGTCCATCTGCTCGCGGCCGTAGCCCATCGCCGGCAGCAGCGTGCCGACATTCGGGTAGTCCTCGAAGGTCTGCGCGATCGAGCCGACCGCGCACGCGCGCGGGTCGACGAGCTCTGCAGCGCCGTTGGCCTTCGCGGCGAGGACGGCTGCGCCGTAGGTCATCTCGCCGTGTGTCAGCGTCGGCCCGTCCTCGATCGCGAGCACCCGCTTGCCGGCGATCTCGGCTGCATCGCCCTCGACGTGGAACGGCGACGCGGCCAGCACGATCCGCGCGCCGGGATTGTGCGTCCGGATCGTGTCGAGCACGGCGTCGATCCCCTCCTGGGGCGCGCTGTCCATCTTGTTCACCACGCAGACGTCGGCCATGCGCAGGTTCGTCTCGCCCGGGTGGTAGCGCAGCTCGTGTCCCGCCCGGTGCGGGTCGACCACGACCACGTGCACGTTCGGCTTCACGAACGGCGTGTCGTTGTTGCCGCCGTCCCAGAGGATCACGTCGGCCTCCTGCTCGGCGCGGTCGAGAATCGCCGCGTAGTCGATCCCGGCGAAGACGAGGTTGCCCTCGGCGAGGTGCGGTTCGTACTCCTCGCGCTCCTCGATCGTGGCGTCGGCGGCGTCGAGGTCTTCGTAGCGCTCGAAGCGCTGGACTGCCTGCACGGTCAGGTTGACGTAGGGAATCGGGTGCCGCAGGACGGCGACACGCTTGCCGGACTCACGCAGCAGGGCGGCAATGTGGCGTGTGGTCTGGCTCTTGCCGGAACCGGTGCGCACGGCACAGACCGCGATCGCCGGCTTCGTCGAGGTGAGCATCGTCTCGGCCGGCGAGATCAGTCGGTACGAGGCGCCGGCCGCGAGCGCACGCGAGGCGATGTGCATCACGTGCTCGTGCGTCACGTCGGAATAGGCGAAGACGACCTCGTCGACCTCGTGCCGCCGGATCAGCTCCTCGAGCTCGCTCTCGGGGCAGATCGGAATCCCTTCGGGGTAGAGCGAGCCCGCCAGCTCGGCGGGGTAGACGCGCCCGTCGATGTTCGGAATCTGCGTCGCAGTGAAGGCGACCACCTCGTACTCCTGGCGGCCTCGGTAGACGAGGTTGAAGTTATGAAAGTCACGGCCGGCCGCGCCCGCGATGAGCACCCGTGTCCTGGTCATGAATAGAGCTTATGCACGTACCCAGGACGGCGCGCGGGCTCTGTCCGCGCGGCGCGCTAGTGGAGCGTCTCGCGGATGCGGTCGCCGACGGACGCCAGCTCCAGCTCCGCGCCCGAGACGTCTCTCAGAAGCTCGTCGGCTGTCGGCTTCTGCCCCTCGGCCCAGAGCTCGCGCAGGAGCGAGCCGGCCACCGAGGAGGTGAACCACTCGCTCCCGAAGCGCTCGCGCAGGTAGTCGCGCAGCTGCGTTTCGAACGCCCACGAGCGCAGGTACGAGTAGACGTAGAAACCCGCGTCGATGTCGGCGAGGTAGTTCGCCGGACTCGGCTCCATCTTCGTCGCGTTGCCGAGCAGCTCGACATAGCGCTTCGGCATCCCGGAGAGATCGTCGTTCTGGTGGAACTCGAGCTCGTACAGGAGCTTCGCGGAGTAGCGGCGCACGAAGAAGAGCAGCCACAGCATTCCCTCGGCCGCGTACTCGTCCGGGCGCGGGAAGTCGAGCTTGCGCGAGAGCCAGCCCGGCTCGTCGGTCAGGTGCTGCAGCAGCATCGCCCAGCCCTCCGTGACGGCGACGTCGCCGAGACGCTTCTCCTCCATCGTCAGGTCGCGCGAGGTGTTCGCGTAATGCTCGGTGTGGCCGGCCTCGTGGAAGAAGGCACGCCAGTCGTCGGCGCCGCCGATCGGCTGGATCACGAGCATCACCTTGTCGGGCACCTCGATCGGCGCGCAGAAGGCCCGCGGGGACTTCTGCGGGCGCTGCTCGATGTCGAGGTGCACGTTGGTCTGGCTGTCGAGGTCGATCCCGAGATCGGCGAGGGTCGCCTTGAGCGCCGGCACCATCTTGTCGCCCGGGAAGCCCTCATCCCACTGGGGGGAGCGGATCATGCGCTGCAGGTCCCAGCGCTGCGTCTCGGCCAGAGAGAGGCCGAGCAGGTCCCGCGTAGCGCGGTCAAGCGTGTCCTCGTAGAGCTTCTCGGTCGAGTCGAGGAACGCTTCGCACTGGCGCGCGAGGTGGTGCAGCTCTAGGCCGAAGCGCTCATAGAGCTCGACGTAGCTGGAGGCGCCGAGCTGCGGCAGCGCCCCGCGAACCACCTCGATGCTGTCGAGGTAGACCGGGTTCAGGTGCTCCTCGGTCGCCTCCCACATCGCGCGGTCGAGCTTCTCTCTGCGGGAGCGGTCAGGCTCGTTCGCCATCGTCGGGCGGAGCATTCGGAAGGGGATCGCCTCGCCGTTGACGCTCACCTCGAGCTCGGCTTCGAGGCCGGCCAGGTTCTCCGCGTGCTCACGGGTCAGCTTCCCGAGGTAACCCTCGCAGCCGAAGTGCCAGAGCTCCCGGATCCTCCGGTCGCCGTTCACCGACGCGCCCAGCGCCTGCACGCTCTCGACCTCGGTCAGCATCGAGTGGCGCTCGTAGATCGATTCGAGCTCGAGCCGATTCTTCAAGCCCGCGTAGTGGAGGTAGTACTCCTCGTCGAGCTCGGCGAGGAAGCGGTCGGCCTCGACTCGGTACGCGTCGAGCTCGACGGGCGATGTCGGCGTCTCGCTCGGCACAGCCCATAGGATACCCCGGTGCGAGAGATCAGCCTTCGGACTGAGCGGCGCACGCAGCTGCTCGACATCACGCCGCAGGTACAGGAAGCGCTCAACGGAGGCGACGGAGCCGCCGCTGCGCTCGTCTACGTGCCGCACACGACCGCGGGCGTGACCATCAACGAGGACATCGACCCCGACCTCGCCGATGACATCGAGTCCGCGATGGAGAAGATCGTCGAGGACGGCTGGGGCTGGAAGCACGACGACGCCGACGGGCCAAATGCGCCTTCGCACATGCGGGCCTCGCTGATGAGCCCCGAGGTGCTGGTGCCGCTGCAGGAAGGCAAGCTGGCCCTGGGCCGCTACCAGGGCATCTTCTTCTGCGAGTTCGACGGCCCGCGCGAGCGCAAGGTTTATGTAACCGAGCTGCGCTGAACCGAACAGCAACCTCGTCTTCATCTGAACTCAACGATCACGGCCTACGTTTTGGCCGTGCGACGGCGGCTGTTGCTGATGGCACTTGCGACCGGGGTCGCCGCGCTGGTCGGCGTGCTCCCGTTCCGCCAGTGGCACCCACACGCGCACGCCGCCTCGCTCGCCGGGATCCACCGGATTCGCCACGTCGTTGTGGTGATGCAGGAGAACCGCTCTTTCGACTCCTACTTTGGCACCTACCCGGGCGCCGACGGACTGCCGCGGCGCGGTCGCCGCTTCACTGTCTGCGTGACGGACCCGAGGTCCGGGATCTGCCAGCGGCCCTACCACGACGCCCTCGACCGCAACACGGCCGGCCCGCACGAGCACTTCGACGCGATCCGGGACATCGACGCCGGCAAGATGGACGGCTTCCTGCGGCAGGCGCGTCGAGGGCTCACGCCGACCTGCCTGGCGCAGCCGGACGCGCCGCTATGCTCGTTTGGCGCGCTCCATCCCGACGTGATGGGCTACCACGACGCGCGGGAGATCCCGAACTACTGGACCTACGCGCACCGGTTCGTGCTCCAGGACCACATGTTCCAGCCGGACACGTCCTGGAGCCTCCCGGCCCACCTGTTCATGGTCTCGGAGTGGTCGGCCCGCTGCCGCCGCCAGAGCGACCCGATGAGCTGCGTGAACGCGATCGAGAACCCGCTCGCGCCGCCGCACGAGCCGCAGAACCCGACGGGGCGCAAGCCCGACTACGCCTGGACCGACCTCACCTACTTGCTGCACAAGCGCCGCGTCTCTTGGCGTTACTACGTCTTCAAGGGCGTGCAGCCGGACTGCGACGCCGGCGCGGCAGCCTGCCGACCGGTCCCACAGAGCGCAAAGACGCCGGGAATCTGGAACCCGCTCCCCTGGTTCGACACCGTGCGGGTCGATCACCAGCTGCGGAACATCGCCCCGATGAGGAGCTTCTTCGCCGCGGCGCGGCGGGGAGCGCTGCCAAACGTCTCGTGGGTGACGCCAAACAACCACGTCAGCGAACATCCGCCGAACCTGGTCAGCGTGGGCCAGACGTTCGTCACGAGCGTGGTCAACGCTGTCATGCGCAGCCGCGATTGGGGCTCGACGGCAATCTTCCTGGCCTGGGACGACTGGGGCGGCTTTTACGACCACGTCGAGCCGCCGCAGGTGGATGTGAACGGCTTCGGGCTACGCGTCCCTGGCCTAGTGATCTCTCCGTACGCGAGGGGCGGCCTCGTCGACCACCAGCTGCTGAGCTTCGATGCCTACGCCAAGTTCATCGAGGACGACTTCCTCGGCTCTGCGCGACTCGACCCGAAGCGCGACGGGCGGCCGGACCCGCGGCCGACGGTGCGCGAGAGCGTGCCGCAGCTCGGAAACCTCGCGCGCGACTTCGACTTCAAGCAGAAACCCCGGCCGCCGCTGTTGCTCCCCTTGCACCCACGCTTCTCCTAGTCTGGAGCCCGTGGCCGCGCCCGTCTCGAAAGACCAGGAGCTCGAGCTCTCGATCGACTCGCTCGCCTACGGCGGGAACGGCGTCGCGCGGCTGAACGGGTTCGTCGTCTTCGTCCGGCGAGGACTACCGGGCGATCGGGTTCGCGCGCGTGTGACCAAGCTGAAGCGCAACCACGCGGAGGCGCTTGCCGTCGACGTGCTCGAGCCGAGCCCTCTGCGGGTCGAGGCGCCTTGCGCGCACTACCCCGCTTGCGGCGGCTGCCGGTTCCAGGATCTGGCCTACGAGTCGCAGGTCGCGGCCAAGGAGGACCAGGTCGCCGACGCGCTGCGGCGGATCGGCGGGATCGCGGAGCCGCCGCTGGAGCCGATCGAGCCGGCGGTCGAGGTCTTCCACTATCGCAACAAGCTCGAGTACTCGTTCACGACGACGCCGTCAGGCCCGGCGCTGGGCTTTCACAGGGCGGGTCGTTGGGACGAGGTGCTGGACCTCGAGCGCTGCTGGCTCACGACCGACCTCGGCAACGCGATCCGCGACGCCGTGCGTGACTGGGCGCGGGCCGAGGGGCTCGAGGCCTACGACCAGGCCGAGCACACCGGGTACCTGCGCCACCTGGTGCTGCGCGAAGGGCGCAACACCGGCCAGATGCTGGTGCAGCTCGTGACCTCGGTGGGAGAGCGCTACGACCGTGACGAGCTCGTCGAGGTGCTGCGGCGCTTCCCGGAGGTGCGCTCGATCCACTGGTCGGTGAACGACTCGCCGGCGGAGGTCACGAATCTGCCGACGACGCTCCTCTGGGGTGATGAGGCGATCGAGGAGGAGCTCTGCGGGCTGCGCTTCCGGGTGCGGCCGAACGCGTTCCTGCAAACGAACACGGCCATGGCCGAGCGCCTGTACGTGCTCGCGGGCGAGTACGCGGCGCTGACGGGCGACGAGACGGTCTACGACCTCTACTGCGGGATCGGCACGATCGGGCTGACGCTCGCCTCGAAGGCGCTGACGGTGTGGGGGGTGGAGGTTTCGGAGGAGTCGGTGGCTTGTGCGCTGGAGAACGCGGACCTGAACGGGATCTCGAACGCGGCCTTCTACGCCGGCGAGGTCGGCGCGTCGCTGGAGGAGCTGCGCGACCGGGCCGGCCCGCCGGACCTGGTGGTGGTCGACCCTCCGCGCGCGGGGCTCTCCAGCAAGGCCGTGCGCCGGCTCGGGCGCCTCGAGGCGTCACGAATCGTCTACGTCTCGTGCAACCCCACGACGCTGGCCGGCAACCTGAAGGAGCTGGGGAAGGAGTGGGGCTACACGCTCGCGCGGGTGCGGCCGGTGGACATGTTCCCGCACACGCCGCACGTCGAGGCGGTTGCGCTGCTCACTCACGGCTGACCTCTGGCGGCTGAGCGCCGCCGGCTGAGTCAAGCCTCCTTCAGTTTCCGCTGCCGCACGGCCCGCCAGAGCAGGTCCGCGTTGGGTAGCAAAAAGCCCAGGCACAGCAGCGGCAGGGCGGGCAGGCCGTCCACGTCGAAGGCCGTCGCGAGCGCCATCGTCCCGCCGAGCGAGGCGGTCAGGCAGAGCCACGTCCAGAAGGGCCGCAAGCCGAAGGGCGCGCTCGCGCCGAGGAAGAGCGCATAGAAGAGCAGGTCCGGGAGCCCGAGCTTCGCACCGCCCTGCTGCCCCGGTACCGGAAAGGTGAACGAGAGCGCCGAGAACACCTCGGGCTTCTCGGTCACGATCGTCTTCGTCGGCCCGCGCCAGACCGAGTACGAGTCGACCCACGGCACGATCACCGCCACGAGGACGACCCAGCTCACCTCCTCGAAGAACCGCAGGAAGCACCATCCGATCGCCGTCATCGCGGCAAGCTTCGCGAAGTTCGCCACCGGCCCGGCTCCCGCCGCCTGCAGGACGAGGGCGAGCGCGCCGAAGCCGAGCGCCGCGAGAAAGAGCCAGAGCGCCGGTGTGCGCCAGAGCGGCAGCGCCAGGTAGACGAGGCCGAACACCGCCGGGATCAGCACGAAGCAGAGCCAGGCGAGATCCCACCAGAGCGGCAGCTCGAAGAGCCGCTGGTGGACCCCGTAGTAGATGCCGACCGCAACGGCGAGCGCGACGAACGCCGCCGCCCGCCACGTCAGTAAGGCGGAAGCTCGGCCCACCAGGGGCCTCTCGCGCCCCTGGCCGGCGGCAGCTCTCGCCGGGCGAAGCCCGGCTCCGCGGCCGCCTGACGGCGCTGGCGGCACGCTGCCCTCCGGGCCCGTGTTACTCACACTGTGCCCTCCGGCATCGCACCGCCAGCGCCGCCCCAGGAACGCGAGGGACTAATACGGAGGTAGCTCCGCCCACCAGGGGCCTAGTGTCTTGAACGCGTTCCAAAACCTCGTCTTCGCGGGCTGCTCGTCCAGGGAGTCGTCGATGTCGGGCACGTGAAGAGCCTGGATCGTAGGCGTGAACCGCTGCAGCTCGCCGAGCGTCGGCTCGAGCGCGTCGGCCAGCGGGAACTCGAGCTCGTTCAGGAACGCGAGGGCCTGCTCACCCATGACGACCACGAGCTTTGGCTGGACGATGTGCAGCTCGCGCGCCAGCCACGGCCGAGCCTCCTTCGCGTCGCCCCCGGCGAACTTGAGCGCGTTCGTCCCGTAGATCGCCATCGGGTCGACGTGCAATCGCTGCAGCGACTTCAGCACCGCCTGGCCCGCGCGGCCGTAGAAGGCGACGCCTTCCTGCACCTCCGCCGGCTGCGGCTCGTGCTTGAGCAGGAACACGTCTGCGAGGGGGTGGCCGGAGCCCAGCACCGGCACGCGTCCCTCGCCCGCGGCGCGGCCGATCTCATCTCCGAGATCGTTGATCTCGGAGATCGCTTTTTGCAGGTACTTCTCGAAGATTTCGTCAGTGGTCGAAGGCATGGCTCAACTCGGGCGTAGTTGGTGTGGGACCTCGCTATGGCCTGAGTGACGAATTCTGCGGCGAAACCGGACGCGTAGCGTAGGCACAGGGGCTGGACCCTGTTCTCTCCTAGCGCACTCTTTCCTTGGCCTGGGCCGCCCACTTGAGCGACTGGAGGTAGAGCAGCGAGCGCGGTCGGCGCAGCACCTGGGCGGTGCGCAGGCTGACGAGGAAGTCCTCGGGGCCCTCGAAGGCGCGCATCCGCATGGCCCCGGTCCCCACCCCCTGGAGCACGTGCGCGTCTGAGCCGGCGCCCATCTTCAACTCGTACTTGCGCGCGAAACGGAGCGCCTCGTCGTTGTACGCCTCGAACAGCAGTCGCGCGTTGTAGACCTCCAGCACGTCCACCTCGGCGAGGTGACGGTGCAGCGTCGCCGGCTCGGGAATGGCGTGCAGCCGGTCGAAGGGATGGGGGAGGTAGACGATCCCGCGCTGCGCGCGAATCGCGTCCACGGTCTCCCCGAACGAGAGCCCGCGCGGGATCTCCTCCGAGAGAAAGAGCCCGATCACCTCGCCCTGGTCGGCAGTCTTCACCTCCTCGCCGGGGATCACGACGAGGTCGCGTTCGCTTGCGAGCTCGGCCGCCTCGAGCGCGCCGCCGAAGACGTTGTGGTCGGTGACCGCGATCGCGCCGAGGCCCTGGCCCTCCGCCTGGTCGAGCAGGTCGGCGACCGGGATCTGGCAGTCGTGTGACCACGAGGTATGCAGGTGCAGGTCGGCGACCACCCAGTCGCGGTCGGCGAGCGGGTCGGGGACACCGGGCCGCGCGGCATGGCGCCTGCCCCCGAGCCCGCGGTAGAGCTCGTTCAGGTCGCGCGCCACCGCGGCGAAGCTCTGGCTCTCCGCTTTCTCTCGCGCCCGAGCTGCCTCGCGCTCGCGGTACGTCTCGTCCTCGGCCAGCCGCATCACCTCGGCGGCTGCCAGCTCCGGCTGCTCGCGAACCTCCGGCGGTGAAGCGGTTGCCGCTCCGGCCGCAGCCGCCTCGAGCGAGAGGCGGTCGAGCCCCTCGAAGGCAGGGACGAAGATCGCCGCCTCGTTCAGAAGGGCTACGCGCGCCGCGCCGCCGCGCAACGTGCGCACGTGCGCTCGCCCGCGTAGCGAGCGAGGCACCGTCGGCCGGCCGGAGAGCGGCTTGGCCCGCAGCAGGACGAGCTCCCAGTCGGGCAGCTGCCGCAGCGCCCGCGCAACCGCCCGTTGTAGCGCCCGCTCGCCCGGCAGCCATTCGAAGACGACCAGGCGCCGTTTCCCGGCCGGGCGGAAGAGCTCGGTGTCCACGCCCGGAGAGAGCACGCGGTAGTCGCCAGGGAGGCGCCGGCTGGCGGCTTCCGCGGTCGCCTCCGAGGTCGCGACGAGCGCGTCGATCCGCCCGAGCAGGCGCTCGCGTTGCGCCCGGCCCGGCGGGTAGCCGAGCCGCTCCGGCGAAAGGAAGGTCGCGACCGCGAGCGCACGCGTGTCGCGCAGGGCCAGGTACGAGAGGCTTGGCAGGCCAGGCTCGAAGCCGTGGACGACGTCGTAGTCGCCGCGAGCGAGCGCGAGCGAGAGGTTTGCGCGGACGCCGACGGGCACGCCGATCCGGCTCCGGCGCGAGATCGGCATCGCGGGCCCGAGTGCGATCACCTCGCCGCCGCCTCCGTCGAGGAGCGCGCGCCGGCCTGCAATCAGGTCGGAGGCGCGCGTCGAGGGCGCCAGCACCGTGACCGAGTGCCCGAGGGCGCGCAGCCCGGCCGCGAGCCCCGCCACGTGCTCATTGACATCGTGGGGCCGCGACCAGGCGAACGGGGTGACCAGGCAGACGCGCAGGCCCATCGCGCCGAGTCTAGCCCTGCGCGCTTGTCACGCCTTCGTCTTCGAGCGTTCCTTGACCTGCTTGCGCGCGTGCTTGCGGATGAACTCCTCCGTCAGATCGCGCGCCTCGTCGTCCGGGTGCTGCACCGGCGGCGACTTCATCAGGTACGAGCTGGGCGCGGCGAGGGTGCCCGCGACGCCGTTGTTCAGCGCCAGCTTGACGAGCCGCACGGCGTCGATCACCACACCCGCCGAGTTGGGCGAGTCCCAGACCTCGAGCTTCAGCTCCGCGTTCAGGGGCACGTCGCCGAAGGACGTTCCCTCGAGCCGGATGTAGGCCCACTTGCGGTCCTCGAGCCACGGCACGTGGTCGGAGGGCCCGACGTGAATGTTCTTCTCCTCGAGCTCGTACGGCAGGGTTGACTTGATCGCGTAGGTCTTCGAGATCTTCTTCGACTCGAGCCGCTCCCGCTCGAGCATGTTGAGGAAGTCGGAGTTGCCGCCGAAGTTGAGCTGGTAGGTCCGGTCGACCCGCACGCCGCGGTCGTGGAAGATGCCCATCAGCACGCGATGGGTGATCGTGGCGCCGACCTGCGACTTGATGTCGTCGCCGATGATCGGGACGCCCGCCTGCTTGAAGCGCTTGTCCCAGTAGCTCTCCTTCGCGATGAAGACCGGCATGCAGTTGACCATCGCGCAGCCCGCGGCCAGGACCTGTTCGGTGTACCACTTGGTCGCCTCCTCCGAGCCGACCGGGAGGTAGTTGACGACGACGTCCGTGCCGGTCTCCTTGAGGATGCCGACCACGTCGGCGGTCTCGCCCGGAGCCTTCGTCACGACCTCGGAGAGGTACTTGCCGAGCCCGTCGTGCGTCATCCCGCGCGACACGGTGATGCCCGTCTTCGGCACTTCCGAGAACTTGATCGTGTTGTTCGGATGCGCCCAGATCGCCTCGGAGAGATCCTTGCCGACCTTGTCGCTCGTGACGTCGAAGGCCGCCGTGAACTCGACGTCGCGCACGTGGTAGCCGCCGAGGTCGACGTGCATCAGCCCCGGGACGAGGTCCTCGGGCGACGCGTCCTTGTAGTACTCGACGCCCTGCACGAGCGAGTTCGCGCAGTTGCCGACGCCGATCAGCGCCACCCGCACCTTCTCTTCGCGGCGCGGAGCCTTGCCGTTCGTTGCTGCCATCAGTTCCTCCTGAGTTCTTTGCGGACGTGCAGGATTCGTTGCAGGACGGTGAGCCAGGCGGTCGCGGCGAGGACGTAGATCGCCCATTGCAGGCCGCCCCAGGGGGCGAAGATGAGCCCGGCGGTGATTACGACCACGCGCTCGGCGCGGCTGCCGATGCCGACGTCGCCGCGCAGGCCGAGCAACTCGGCCTTCGCACGCGCGTAGGAGACGAGGAAGGAGCCGCCGATCGCCGCGATCGCAAAGGCAAGCGCGATCTCGTTGCCGTGGCGCGAGAAGACGAGCGCGACCGCCGTCAGCATGAAGCCCTCGCTGACGCGGTCGGAGATCGAATCGAGAAAGGCGCCGAACGGCGTCGCCTTGCCGCCGTAGCGGGCGAGAGCTCCGTCGAGGATGTCGAGGATCGAGCCGACGACGAAGAAGATCGCGGCGCTCCAGTAGATAAGCCACTGGTTGTGGTCGCCGAACCAGACCATGACGGCGGCCACGGCGCAGAGGGTGACGCCCGCGACGGTGAGGGCGTTCGGGGTCACGCGCGTCCGCGCGAGGCCGCCGATCCAGCGCGAGGCGAGGCGGCGAGTCCCGTCCGTGTAGCCCTGTTTCACCCAGGCGAGCGTGGCCGTTCGGGTCACGCGGGGGACGCTAGCAGCCTCTTTGCGAGCGGGCCTGCGCACAGTCGGCGGGCGGCAGGTCTGCGCCGCTAAGCGGCGGTTCGTTCAACGATTTTGGCTCGACCGGTCATTTCAGACGCACGCACGGGCAAAGCCCGCGCGTGCTGAAGGCGGCAGCGCAAGCGCTGCTTAAGCGGTGGTTCCGTGAACCATTTTGGCTCGACCGGTCATTTCAGACGCACGCACGGGCAAAGCCCGCGCGTGCTGAAGGCGGCAGCGCAAGCGCTGCCTCAGGCCGCGGAGCGGGTGGCCCGGAGGCGGCGGAACGGGTTGCGGTAGACGAGCAGGCCGGCGATCGCGGCGACGATCACGCCCGCGACCACGTCGAGCCAGAAGTGGTTGCCGGTCGCCATTACGCTGAACCAGACCCAGCCGGGCCAGAGTAGCCAGAGGATCTTGGCGAAGCGCGTGCGGCAGACGGAGAAGAGGACGAGCCCGACGATGAGCGCGTCGGCCGCGTGCAGGCTCGGCATCGCCGCGTAGGGGTTGGCGGCGAACTCGACGAGGCCGCTGCCGTGGTTGAGCTGGCCGAAGCTCGCCAGGGTGTCGTCGAAGCCGAGGTCAGGGAACATCCGCGGCGGTGCCGTCGGCAGCAGGACGTAGCCGATCAGGCCGATCACGTTCGCGAGCAGGATCGTGTTGCGGAAGCGCATGAAGGCCTCATTGCGCCGCAGGTAGACCCAGAGGAGCGCGAGCCCGAGGACGGTGAACTCGGAGTTCCAGTACGTCCACGAGGCAAGCGTCGCCAGCAGCCCGGAGCCGTCGACGACCCGCTGGAGCGTGAGCTCGAAGAGCGCGTTTGCGTGCCTTTCGATCCCGATCACGTGCAGGCCGTTCTCGAAGGCTCGGGGCGGGTTGCGGTCCGCGATCCCGCGAGCAACCTGGTACGCGGCTAGGAATCCAAACCAGATTGCGAGCTGCCGCCCGAAGTCCGCCCACCCACGGGGCAGGACTCGGCGGCCGGCTGAGACGAGGACACTCATCGGAAGAAGCGGATTTTAACCGCCATGTCTGTCGTGCTTGACTGCATCTAGTGAAACGCCTGCTGCTGCTGGGTATTTCCGTGCTTGCGCTCCTCGCGCTCGGCTGCGGTGGCCGTTCTGCCCGGGATGAGCCAGCCAAACCGCGCGCGCCTTCGCTGCCGACCGCTCGGGAGGTGGCCTGGTTCCGCCAGATGGCGGCCTTCGCGAACGCGGTGAGCAACCTCTCCGGGCAAGCGGCCGCGCCCGGTGGCGCCAAGGCGAAGGCCGCGCTCCGTGACTGCGGGCCGATCTTCCGCTCCTCGGTGGGGCCGGCGCCTACTCGGCGGCAGCGCGCGGCCGCTCAGGCGATCCTCGGGGCGTGTGTCGACTTCCGCCGGGGCGACCTCGCCGACGGCGACCGGGCGCTGAACGCTTCGGGAGGTCGGATCTTCCTGCGCAGCGACGGGCGCGCGCTCCCGCGACGCGGGGGCCTCACGCAGGTGAGCCGCGTGGAACCACGGTTATCCCGCGTGGCTGCAACGCTGACCGGGGTGCCCGGGGCGGTCGTGCGCTGCTGGTCGCTCCCCGACTGGGTCGCGCTGATCGAGGAGCGGGGCGCCTACACCGGCGGCGCCGTCGATCTCCGCGCGGACGGATTCGTCTCGCAGGGCACGCGCGTGAACCTTGCGCCACGGATGTGCGAGCGGCTGACCCGCTTCGTCTATCAGGGCCGCCGCCCCGCCCGCGGGAAGGCAAAGCTCCAGCTGGCGAACACGGTGCTGACGCTCGGGCACGAGACGGTGCACGTCGCGCCCGGCGGCTCGGAGGCGGTTGCGACCTGCTACGGGCTCCAGCGCTTACGCCGGGCCGGGGTGCTGCTCGGCGCCTCGCGCGCCTATGCGGACAGCCTCGCCGAGCTCGCATGGAGCGGTCTCTATCCCTATGGCCTGGCCAAGTACCATTCGCCCGAATGCAGGGACGGCGGCAGGCTCGACCTCAACCCGAAGTCGTCGCTCTGGCCCTAACCGGCGCCGCGAGCGGCGCCTGAGCAGCGACCTTCTGTCGGAACCTGGGTCGACCGGTCATTTCAGTCGTACGCCCGGGCATGCCCGGGCGTCCTGAAAGCGGCGCCTTAGCCGCCGATCTGAGACATCGAACGCGAGGCGCGCACAAAGCCGGGGTCGTTGATCTTGTGCTTCAGCTCCTTGTGCCGGACGGCGAAGCGGAGCAGGCGCTCGAGCTCGGCGTCGGGCGCGCCCGCGCGTAGCGGCGTCTTCAGGTCCCACTCGCGCCGCGAGAAGAGGCACGTGCGCAGCTGGCCGTCGGCGGTCAGCCGGATCCGGTCGCAGCTCGAGCAGAACGGCTCCGAGACCGGGTTGACGAAGCCGATCTCGCCCGTGCCGTCGGCGAAGCGGAACCGGCGCGCGGTCGACGAGGCCTTCGCCGGGATCTCCTCCAGAGGCCACCGCTCCTCGATCAGGGCCCGGATCTCGCCGCCGGTGAGCACGTCGTCGCCGCGCCACGACTCGTCCGCGTCGAGCGGCATGAACTCGATGAAGCGGACGATGTACGGCTTGCGCCGCGCCAGCTCGGCCAGGGCCGGTACCTCCTCTTCGGTGAACCCGCGCATTGCAACGCAGTTGACCTTGATCGGCCCGAGCTCCGGGTAGCGCTCGGCCTCCTCGAGCCCGGCGAGCACGCGGTCGAGCGCGTCGCGGCGTGTGATCTCCGAAAAGCGCACGTGCGAGAGCGAGTCCAGCGAGACGTTCAGTCGCCGTAGCCCCGCGTCGACGAGCGGGCCGGCCAGCCGGTCGAGCAGGACGCCGTTCGTGGTCAGCGAGAGGTCGTTCACGCCCGGGATCTCGGCCAGCTGCCGCACGAGCACCGTCAGCTCGCGACGCACCAGCGGCTCACCGCCCGTCAGCCGCACCTCCTCGACGCCCATCGCCGCGAGTACCCGCACGAGCCGGGCGATCTCCTCGAAGCTCAGGAGCTCCTCGCGCTCGAGCCACTCCAGCCCCTCCGCCGGCATGCAGTAGCGGCAGCGGAAGTTGCACTTGTCGGTGACGGAGACGCGGAGGCTCTTGATCTCGCGGCCCCAGGAATCCACGAGCGCTTCCATGCGGAGGAGAGTAGCGACGTTTCGCCGGGCGAAGCGCGGCGAAGGCACCGCTCGCGGCGCCTTCGCCGGTTTTTCGCCGAGCGGAAGCGCCGAGAGCCCTCCTAGACTCGCGCGGTGGCGCTCGTTGCGGTCATCGCGGTCACGATCGTCTGGGGCGTCACCTTCGTCCAGGTGAAGGACGCGATCGAGCTCTACCCGCTGTTCGCGTTTCTGGCCGTGCGCTACGCGATCGCGGCCGGCGTGCTCGGGCTCGTGGGCGGCCTCCGGGTGAGGACGCTCGGTCGCACCGGTCTCGCCGCCGGGGTTGTTCTCGGCGCGCTGCTCGGGCTCGGGATCGGGTTGCAGACCGCGGGTTTGCAGCGCACGACGGTCTCGAGCACCGGCTTCATCACCGGCCTCTACGTGGTCTTCACTCCACTCTTCGCGCTCGTCCTCTTTCGCACGCGCGTGGGCATCGAGGTGTGGACGGGGGTCGCGCTCTCGCTAGTCGGGCTCGGGATGCTCTCGGGCGTGCACGTCGGCTCGACCGCCGGCGACGCGCTCGTGCTCGCCTCGACCTCGGCCCAGGCGCTGCAGATCGTGATGGTGGAGCGCTACGCGAACCGCTACGACGCGATCGCGCTCGTGCTCGTCGAGATGGCGACCTGCTGCGTCGGCTTCCTCGTGATCGCCCTCGCGCTGGGCGACCTCTCGGTCCCGCGCGGCTGGACTGTCTGGAGCGCTCTGCTCGTCACCGGCATCTTCGCGAGCGCGCTCGCCTTCGTGATCCAGATCTGGGCCCAGCGGAGGATGAGCGCGGCGCGAATCGCGCTCGTCTTCTCGCTCGAGACCGTGTTCGCCGGCCTCTTCGGCTACTGGCTCTCGGGCGACCGGCTCGGAGCACTGGGCTGGGGCGGCTGCGCGGCGATCCTCGCCGGGATCGCCTTGGCAGAGCCCGCGGCGGCGGAAGCGCTGCGCCGGCTGGCCGGGCGTCAGCGGGGCGGCGCCGAGACGGCGTAAAGCACCTCGCTCAGGCGTGCTCCGGCCGGCGTTCGCGCCAGCACGACCACCGCCAGCGCTCGGCCGCCGGTGAACGTCAGCCCGAAGTAGTCGCCCACCATCCGGCCCTGCGAGGTGTCGGCCAGCCAAGTGAGCCGCATCGGGCTGCTCGTCCAGACTCTGCGCCAGCGCTTCCCGCCGGTCACCGAGGTCGCCAGGCCGGCCACGAGCCGGCAGCTCGAGCCGGAGCAATCCGGGCTGGTGAGCGAGTAGAAGGCCAGGGCGAGCCGCGCCTTGAAGCGCGGATCGACGGCGATGGCCGGGAGCACGAAGTCCGCCTTTCCGCGGGACGGCCCGAGCGGGATCCGGACGGGCTTGCTCCAGGCTCCCGGGC
>WNFU01002080.1_pt1 | contig 27637 bp, 19 predicted proteins | sample 5400121 | NCBI WGS metagenome assembly WNFU01 (sample SAMN13153360, study PRJNA577476) | soil metagenome | isolation source: 100 cm soil or saprolite under grassland replicate 1 | place: USA:California | collected 2016-06-15 | reverse complement strand
GGCCGGGGGGATCGCATTCCTGCTCGCTCAGCAGACCCTGTTCACGCCCGGTGGCTGGTTCGGCCTCGACGGCCTGCGATTGCTCGACGCCGCCGCCACCTGGCAGCGCGGCGGCGACCCCTACACCATTCCCGGTTACCTCTACGCACCGGCGGCGACCATCATGGCCGTGCCGTTTGCGGCGCTAGGCGGCCCGGCGGCCATCGTCGCCTGGTTGGCCCTGGAGGTCGGTCTCGTCGCGATCGCGACCCGCTGGTCGACCTCGCCCGCCCCGTGGTGGGCCGCGGCCGCTGCCCTTCCCTGCGTCCTGCTGTTCCAGCCTGTCATCGCCGATCTCCTGCTGGCCAACGTCACGGTGGCGCTCACCTTCGGGATGCTCCTGGTCGTCCGCGGCGATCGCCCGATCAACGGCCTCCTGCTCGGGGTCCTGGGAGCGGCCTTTCCCAAGCCGCTCCTCGCGCCGTTCGTCCTCTGGGCGCTGGTCTGGCGCCGGCAGGCATTCGTGGGCATCGTGGCTGGGGCGGCGGGAACGACGCTCACCGCGTTGCTGATCGCTGGGCCGGGAGCGTACGCGGCATTTGCCTCGCTGCTGGCGTCCGGCGGCGGTGTCGGCCCGGCCTTCGTGGGCAACACGAGCCTGACCCTCGTGTCCGTCCCGCTCGCGATCGCCGTCGGCATTCTCGTCGGGATGGGCTTCCTGGTCGTGCTCCTCCGCAGGGACCAGCTCACCAGCCTCGTCTGGGCGACGATCGCCGGCATCTTCCTCGCACCGTATGCCGGCGGCTACGCGGGGTTGCCGTTTCTGGCGGGCCTGCCGTCCTTCTGGGCCGCGGCGCCGGTGCTGGCGATCTTCGCGGCCGTAACGATGATCATCGGCGGCCAGCTCTACCCCGTCTCCGGGGCGGTCGTGCTCGCCGTCGCCCTGCTCATCCGCCCCCGGCGCTCGCCCGCGGACACGGAACCCATCCGATCGGGCTGGCGCATCGGGAGCCAAAGCGGGTAGGCTAGTCGCGCCCAGGTCGGAGTTGCGAGAGGGAGACGTTGGAGCGAGCTGCGTATCGGCTCATGGCCGCGCATGAGGACCGCCACTGGTGGTTCGCGGGCCGCCGCTCCGTGATCGCCGCTCTCCTCGATCGGATGGACCTCCCGCCCGAGCCGTCCATCGTCGAGGCCGGCTGCGGGACCGGCGGCAACCTGGACATGCTTCGCGAGCGCGGCGTCGTCCAGGCGTTCGAACCGTTCGGCGAGGCCGTGGACATCGCCCGGGACCGGCACCCCACGATCGAGGTGCGGGCCGGGGAACTGCCCAGGCGGCTGCCCTATCCCGATGCGTCGTTCGATCTCGTCGCTGCCCTCGACGTTCTCGAGCACGTGGACGACGACGTCGGCGCGATGGCGTCGCTCGTCCAGCTCACCCGGCCGGGCGGCTGGATCATCGTCACCGTCCCGGCCCACCAGATCCTGTGGGGCTCGCACGATCGGCGACTTCACCACCTTCGACGCTACGGGCGGCGACAGATCCGCGAGCTCGCCGAGGGAGCGGGCGCGGAGGTCGCGTTCGAGACCGCGTTCAACACGGTCCTGGCCCCGATCGCGGTGGTCTACCGGGTCATCGAACGGATCGTGGGCCGTGACTTCGGCAACCAGGAGCGGATGCCGCCCGCGCTCATGAACGACATCCTGGCCGCCTTCTTCAAGCTCGAGCGACACGTCGTGAAACGGGCGCGGGTGCCGTTCGGCCTCTCGTACGCGCTCCTTCTCCGGCGGCCGGCAACGGCACTGACCGGAGGCCGACCGGAGCCGGCGACACCCTGAACCCGCGACCCTGACTGGGCGAGCATGATCAGGGCGCTCGCTTCCGATTCCTGGCCGCGCCCACTCCAGCTCCTGCTTGCGCTCGCGATCGGCATCGCCCTGGCGATCGTGGCCGTCGCGGTCGTGCCGGTCCTCTTGCTCGAGCGCGCGGACGACTGGCGTGCGTATGCGGTGGCAGCCGACGCGCTTCGCACCGGAGCGCCTCTCTACCCATGGTCGGCTCACCCGGACCTCCAGGACATTCACTCGCAGGGGCACTTCTCCTACTTCTATCCCCCGCCCCTGGCGGCCGTCTGGTCGACCGGGCTCACGGCCGAGTCGTTCGCGATCGTCAAGCTCGTGGCCCTCGCCGGCGCGGTTGCCCTCCTCGCCCGCCGCTGTGGGGCCGGGTGGCCGGTCGCCGCCGCGGTGGCCGTCGCAGCGGTGACGTCCTCACCGGCCGTCCATGATGTGGCGCTCGGAAACGTCATGCTGTTCTTCGCGGCGGCGGCGGCCCTGTCACTGGCAGAGCCCGGCTGGGCGGGAAGCGGCGCGCTGGGCGTGACGTGCGCCATCGCCTTCAAGCCGGCGATCGGACCGTACCTCGCCTGGCTGCTTCTCCGCCGCCGCACGTCGTTCGGACGGACGTTCCTGGCCGGTCTCGCGACGACGGTCGTCTTCGCCGTGCTGCTGGGTCCGGGCCGGTATTTCGAATACCTCGAGGCACTGCCAAAGAGCGCCGTCCTCGCGGCTCCGTTCACCGGCAACCTTGGGCTGTCGGCGATCTCGCCGCTGGCCGGGGTGGTCGGCATCGCCATCGCCTACGCCTGGACCGCGGCGGCCGCGGTCCGCCTGGATGAGCGAGCGGCCGCCGTGGTCGCCCTGGCGATGACGCAGCTCGCCCAGCCGACGATCGGCCTCAACTACGCGGCCCTGCTCATTCCCGGAGTCATCTTCCTGTGGACGGTGGACCGCCGGGCGGCGGTCGCCATGGCGATCGGCCTGCCGATCGTCGTGATCGTCAGCCCCGTCCTCGCCGCGATCGTCCTCGCCGGTACGGCCACGATCGCGTCGATCCTGGCGGGCCGCGAGCAGGCGGGAGCGATGGCCCGGGCGTAGCCGCCAGCACGTCCCAACCCGTCACGGCCCCACCTCGGCGCCGTGGAATCGCTCGTCGGCGAGCCGTTTGATGCGAGGCGACGTCGGCGGGACGGCGTCCGGGACCAGAATGTCGGTCAGCGGCATGCCGTAGCGCGCCTCGATCCGCTTGAGCGCGTTGGGCGAGGGCACGAAGAAGAGGGACTTGTCGGGGTCCACGTCGGGGGGAAGCTGTGGGGCCAGCGCGTCGGCGATGAGGGCCCGGGTGAACTCCGCCCGAACCGCAAACAGATCCCGCCCGGCGACGAGCAGCTGCACGTTGAGGATCGCGGCCGGGACGAGGATGACGACCGCCGCCAGGAGGACGGCGCGCCGCGCCGCCAATCCCGTGGGCATCCGCAGCGTCCCGGCCATCGCGCCGATCGCCAGGAGCGTGAGGATGCCCCCCAGATAGGTGTATCGGGTGTAGTCGGACTGGCCCGCAAAGATCCCCGCCCGGCTGAGGCCGATCAGCGTGTATTGGAGGATGACACCGAAGGTCAGGGCGATCGTCGGTACCGGGATGGGGCAGCGGCGGATCGCGCCGACCACGAGGCCAATCAGGAGCGCGCCCCCCAGCAGTCCGGCCAGGATCGGTGGCAACCCGGTGATCGACCCGATCGAGTGTCCGACGCCCTCGGCCACGAACCCTGGCGTGAGCAGGAGCTGGTCGACGGTAAATGGGTTTCGCTGGGAGCCGGTCCCGGCGTGCCCGACGGCGACGTACCAGACGAGGTAGACGAATGCCGGCAGCGCCAGGGCAGGCAGCCACCGACGCCATCCGGGCCGGAGCAACATCGTGAGCCCGGTGATGGCCCAGAAGATCAGGCCCAGCCCCGACGTTGCGAGCGAGATCGTCAGGAGTGTCACGACGGCCGCGGTTCGCCGCATCGACGGCGGTCCTTCCAGCAACCAGATCGTCCAGATCCCGAGAGCGATCGTGCCCACGAACATGATCTGGAACGCCCAGAACAGGTTCTCGAAGCCGCTGCCGAAGAAGAGGACCAGGGTTCCGCCGGCGAGCGCAAAGAGTGGTCCGGCCCACCGTCTCAGGAGCGCGAAGACACCTGCCGCAACGAGAACGTGCAGCCCGATGAGGACCGCGTGGTATGGGACATACGTTCGCAGCCCGACCAGCTCCATGATCGATCGGAAGAGGACGACGTGAACCGTTGCCCAGTGTTCGCCGTGGGGCGGGAACCAGGTTGCCGGATCGAACAGCGAGCGGCCCTCGATGTAGTACCACTCGTCGCTGTAGAACGAGAGGCCTCGGCCCATCCAGACGAGGACCGCCCAGGCGGCCACCGCGATCACAGCGAATATCCGACCGGCGGTCACCGTCGCCGGGTCCGCGTCGCTGCCAGGGACAATCGCGACCACCCAACGGCCCACGCCGAAAGGGTGACCGCGGCCAGGAGGGCAAGGGCGACGCCAGCCAGCGTGGCTGCCGGCCGATACGTGAATGTGACCGTGTGCTCGCCGGCGGGGATCGCAACGCCGCGCAGGGCATCGTAGGCCGGCACGATCGTCGCGGCCGTGCCGTCCACGTCGGCCACCCAGCCCGCCTCGAACGTATCCGCCAGGACGAGCGCCCCGGGCCGCTGCGCTCGCGACGCGACTACCACCCGGTCCGGCGTATCGGTCACGATCGTGGCTCGGTCGGCGGCGTCCGGTGGGCCTCCCGGCAGGCTCAGGCCGCCGGCGTCGGCGGCCGCAAGGTACATCGTCGCGCGAAGGTCATCGGCGGTCGCCGCACCCAGCGCAGCAACCAGCGCCGGCCGCGATTCGAGCAGACGCACCTCGTGCACGACGAACGCGCGCGGGAACGCATCGGTGTTCTCGTACGCCGTGATGTCACCGTCGCGATGGCGCGCGACGAGCCCTGGCCCGGACAGTGTCTGGCCGCGGACGTACAGCCAGCGAGTCCCCAGGAGGTCGGCAACCGGCCAGTTGAGCTCGGGTCCGAAGGCATACGCCCGGTTGCCCCAGCCGTTGTAGTACGCCGCGCGGGCGGCATCGATCGCCAGGTGCGGCCCGATCAGCACCCCGAACAGCTCGTGGTAGCGAAGCGGGTAGATCATCACGTAGCCGTCGACCGTGTCCAGCCCGGCCGCCAGGGCCCGGTTCGCATGCTCGCCTACCGACAGGACCCGGCCGTCACGTCCCTCGGCCACTCGTGCGGCGATGTACTCGTGGCCACTCGTCGGCGCGAGGTTTGCCGCCCAGCTGCCCAGGTTCCCGTCCAGATCTCTTTCCGCCCGAGCGTACGCGAGGCGCTCGGTCGCGAGGCCGACGACGAGCATGGCCGCCAGCCCCACTGACAGGAGGCCGGTGGTGCGCCACTCGCCCCGCCGCCGCAACGCCAGCAACGCCCCGAAGCACAGGATCGCGAAGCCGCCGGCCAGGGCCAGGAAGGAAAGGTCCCAGCCGATCTGGACGAGTGCGCGGGACGTCGGTCGTAGCACATGCCGGAACGCAACGACGCCCTGCCACGCCAGCGCTGCTGCGGCCAGGGCGACGAGCACGCTGGCCGCCAACCACCGCCTTCGCGAGAGGGCATGGCTCGGGTCCGAGCGGACCACGAAGGCCACGGCGACCGCGACGTTCATCGCGACCAGGACTGGGAGCAGGTGACGAATGCGGACGAACTGGAAGGTCCGCAGGACCCCGAGGTGGTCCTGGATGGGCATGCCCAGGATCGCCAAAAGGTCGATGACCGGGATCGCGACGAGGATGGCAAGCACGGCGCGTTCCCGGGCGGACCGCCGCGGCACGACGAGCGAGAACGCCAGGAGGGGCAACGCGATGGCGCCGGGGAAGAAGCTGCCGTAGACCGCGGCGGACCCGCCGACATCGGCGGTAACCGGCAGGCCGATTGCCACCGAGCCGTACAGGAGTCCGGCATTCCGGACGGCGAGTCCGAGGGGCCCGGTGAGGTAGGCGAGATCCCAGATGGCGCGATGGGAGTCCGGGATGGCGGCGAGTTGGGTGATCAGGATGGGTCCCGCGAGCAGAGCAGCCACGCCCCAGATCGTGGCCAGCCGCGCGATCCGCCCGGGCCATGCCCGGATTCCTTCGGCCGTTGCCAGCACGTAGGCCAGGGTCGCCGCGCCCCCGATCACGACAAGCTGGATCTGGCTCGACAGCAGCGCGAACCAGACCACAGCAATCGCCCAGACGACCCGCCGCCGTGGCACGGTCCCGCCGGCCAGGGCGCGGTCAGCGCTCCACAGCAGGAGCGGTAGGACGAGCGCCCCGTAGCCATAGATGTAATGCCAGAACGAAAGCGCGGCGAGGACGCCGCCCGCGAAGCAGGCCACCCCCGGCAGCCGCAGCGAGTCGCGCAGGAACAGGTGCATGCCCAGGCCCGCCACGAATGCCATGAGCGTTGCGTTGATGACGTACGCGGCGAACGGCGGAACGATGAAGCTCAAGAGCACATCCGGGGTGGACGGCGGCAACGCGAAGTGGGCGAGGAGGGCGTTGCCGGCGGTCAGGTGCGGATCCCACAAGTGTGGCCCGAACGCCTTCCAATCCGACGCAATGGAGAACAGACGCGGCACGTCGTCGTCGAAGACGTCATGGGCGTACTCGACGGCGCGGTCGCCGGCCACGAGCATTTCCAGGATCGGGAACGCCAGGAGGGCCAGGACGAGGTAGACGGGCCACGGTCGGCGTTGGAGCACCGAGCCCAATGCGGCGGCACGCGACCGCCCAGCCTTCATCCGCTCGACCATGAGGCTGTATCTTGCCCGACCGGAGCCGCCCGGTGCTGCGCCGCCGGCTGGTAGCATGTCCGGCGATGTCCAAGATCGCGCTCCGCATCCTGACGGGCGGCATCCCGCCGGCACTGCTCGCCGCATGACCGTGGATCCGGGGGCGGCCGGGGGCGCGTTGGACGTCGTGGTCCTGGGCGGCGGCGGCCACGTCGGCCTGCCATTGAGCCTCGTTCTCGCACGGGCCGGGCTGCGAGTCGGAATCTTCGACACGAACGCGGCCACCGTCGAGCGGATCACAGCCGGCGAGATGCCGTTCATGGAATCCGGCGCCGACGAGCTGCTGCGCGAGATGCTGCCCACGGGACGCCTCGTTGCCTCGGCCGAGCCTGGGATCGTCCGCCAGGCAGACGCGATCGTGATCGTCATCGGCACGCCGGTCGATGAGTTCCTGGCGCCATCGATGACCGTCTTCCAGCAGGCCGTCGACCAGGTCGGCCCCTATCTCCGGGACGGCATGCTCGTCGTGCTGCGGAGCACGGTCTATCCGGGCACGACGGCCTTCGTCGCCCAGGCGCTCGCGGACCGCGGCCTGGCGGTCGACCTCGCCTACTGCCCGGAGCGCATCGCCGAAGGCCACGCCCTCGAGGAGCTCGGCAGCCTGCCCCAGATCGTCGGCGCGGACGACGAGCGGTCGGGCGACCGGGCGTCCGAGCTGTTCACGCGGCTGGGGACCAAGATCGTCCGGGTGAGCAGCCGCGAGGCGGAGCTGGCCAAGCTGTTCACGAACACGTGGCGCTACATGAAGTTCGCCGTCGCCAACCAGTTCTTCATGATTGCCCACCAGGCGGGCATCGACTACACCAACGTCCTGCGGGCGATCCGCCAGGACTACCCCCGCGCAACGGACCTGCCCGGACCGGGCTTCGCGGCCGGCCCGTGCCTGTTCAAGGACGCCATGCAGCTGGCTGCGTTCACGACCGACCACTTCCCGATGGGCCAGGCCGCCATGCAGGTCAACGAGGGCTTGCCGGCCTACATCGTGTCCGCCCTCGACCGCCGGTATGGCGGCCTGCGCGGTAGATGCATCGGCATCCTGGGTATGGCCTTCAAGGCGGAGTCGGACGACATGCGGGCGTCGCTCAGCTACAAGCTGCGCAAGCTCCTGACCTGGGCAGGTGCGCAGGTCCTGTGCACCGATCCATATGTGCCCGACGACCGCCTGGTGCCTCTCGACCAGGTGATCGCCGAGAGCGAGATCCTCGTCCTCGGCGCGCCGCATCGCGCGTATCGGGGCCTGCAGCTCGGCGGCCGCGATGTGGTCGACGTCTGGAACGTCATGGGGGACGGGATCCGCCTTTGAGCCGGATCCTCGTCACAGGGGCGGCGGGCTTCATCTGCGGCTATCTCGTGCCGGAGCTCCTGGAAGCCGGCTACGAAGTCGTCGGGATCGACGACTTCAGCAAGTACGGCCCGCTGGCCAAGAGCTACGACGACCATCCGCGCTATCGGTTCGTCCAGGGCGACGCCAAGGACGCGTCGCTCCTGCGCGAGCTTGCTGCCGACTGCGACCAGGTCGTCGCGGCCGCCGCGATGATCGGCGGGATCAGCTATTTCCATCAGTTCGCCTACGACCTGCTGGCCGAGAACGAGCGAATCCTGGCTGCCACGTTCGATGCGGCGATCGCCGCTCATCGGGATGGCCACCTCGAGCGGATCGTCGTCATGAGCAGCTCGATGGTGTACGAGTCGGCGACCGTCTTCCCCACGCCGGAGGGCGCCGAGCTCACGAGCCCGCCGCCGGTGTCCACCTACGGCTTCCAGAAGCTCGCCTCTGAGTTCTTTGCCAAGGGCGCCTGGGAGCAGTACCAGCTGCCCTACACGATCGTCCGCCCCTTCAACTGCGTCGGAATCGGCGAACGGCGGGCAGCTCGCGACACGGACATCATGAGCGGCAACGTGAAGCTCGCCCTGTCCCACGTCGTGCCGGACCTCGTCCTGAAGGTGCTCAAAGGCCAGGATCCGCTCCATATCCTGGGAGCGGGCGACCAGGTCCGCCACTACACGTACGGCGGCGATCTTGCCCAGGGCATCCGACTGGCGATGGAATCCGATCGCGCGGTCAACGAGGACTTCAACCTGTCGACGGCGACGTCGACGACGGTCCTTCAGCTGGCGGAGGTCATCTGGCGAAAGGTGCACGGCCCGGACCGGCCCTTCCGGACGATCTCGGACCCCCCGTTCGAGCACGACGTCCAGCTCAGGGTGCCGGACGTCCGCAAGGCCCGCGAGGTGCTCGGCTTCGAGGCGGAGACGACGCTCGAATCGATGCTCGATGAGGTCATCCCCTGGATCCGCGCCGAGCTCGAGGCCGGTCGCTTGTGACGGACGATCTCGACAGCGTCTACGCCAGGCGGTTCCCCGAACGCCACCGCGCGTCGAAGGAACGGATCTGGCCGCCGATCGCAGAATACCTTCGGCGCTACATGGTCGACGGACCGGTGATCGACATCGGCTGCGACCTTGGCTACTTCATCCGTCAGGTCCCGCAGTTCGAACGATGGGCCACCGACCTGCGCGACCCGGGCGAGTCCCTGCCGCCGGACATCCGCTTCATACGAGCGGACGGTCTCGCCCTGGACGAGGCCGTTCCGGCCGACTACTTCGGAACGGCGTTCATGAGCAACTACCTGGAGCACCTTCCCTCGCGAGACGCGGTCGTGGACCAACTGCGGGTGGTCCATCGGGTCCTCCGGCCGGGCGGCCGGGTCATCGTCCTCCAGCCCAATGTCCGGCTGATCGGGGGCGGTTACTGGGACTTCATCGACCACAAGGTGCCGCTCACGGAGCGCAGCCTCGAGGAGGCGGCCCTGACCGCCGGCTTCCGGACCCACGCGCTCGTGACCCGGTTCCTGCCGTACACGACCAAGAGCCGGCTCCCCCAGCACCCCGCCCTCGTCCGCGCCTACCTCGCCTTTCCGCCGGCCTGGTGGCTCATGGGCAAGCAGACGCTGTACGTGGGCGAGCGCCCGGCGTGACCCCCCGGGCGAACACGCCGGCGACGCCCAAGCTGCCCGAGCTGTCCATCGTCGTGCCGGTCTATAACGAGGGGGAGGCGGTGGCCGCGGTCCTTCGGGCGCTCGAGGCGTCGCTCACCACCCCCCATGAGACCCTCGTCGTGTATGACTTCGAGGGCGATACGACCGTGCCCGTCCTGGCCGGCCTCGCGGTCGAGCTGCCCGCCGTTCGCGGCCTGCGCAACGATATCGGCCGGGGCGTCCTGAACGCGCTGCGCGCCGGGCTCGCGGCGGCGCGGGGCGAGTATGTGCTGGTCACGATGGCGGACGGGTCCGACCAGCCCGAGGTGGTCGAGCGGATGGTCGCCCTCGCCCGGGCCGGCGCGGACGTCGTGGCAGGCAGCCGGTATATGCGCGGCGGCCGGCAGGTTGGTGGACCCCGCCTGAAGGCGTTGATGAGCCGGCTGGCGGGTCTCAGCCTGCACTGGTTCGCGGGCGTGCCCGTTCACGACGCGACGAGCAACTTCCGGCTCTACCGCCGGGCCTTCCTGGACAGCGTGACCATCGAGAGCCGGGCCGGATTCGAGTTGGCCCTCGAGCTCACGGTCAAGGCGACCCTCGCCGGCCGCCCGATGGCAGAGGTCCCCACGACGTGGCGCGACCGGACGTCCGGGCAGAGCAACTTCCGGCTTCGCAAGTGGCTGCCGGAGTACCTGCGCTGGTACGCCGTGGCGATCCGGGGCCGATTTCGACGCCTGGGTAAACGTTTCCGGCGCCGGTCACCGGTGGCTTGAGGGGCGGGAACCGGACGCTGTACCGGGACGATCACCGCGCAGACCGGTCACGGCCCCACCCCGAATCCCCGGAGGCGGAGATCGGCGAGGTGCACGATCCAGGCCGGCGCCGGCTGCACCGCGTCCAGGGCCAGGCTGTCGGTGAGTGGCAGGCCATAGGCGGCTTCGATCCGGCGGAGCGACTCGGGTGACGGAACGATCACCAGCGAACGGGACGGATCCACCCCGTCGGGTGGCGTCTCGGCCAGGCTGGCGCTGATGAGTGCCCGGGTGAACTGGGCCCGGACCAGGAAGAAGTCACGACCGGCGACGAGCAACTGCAGGTTGAAGACGAGAGCGACCTCCAGGACCAGCGTCGCGCCCACGAACAGGGCCCTCCTGCGCACAGGCGCGGCCGGCAGCGGAATCGACCCCGCCATCGCCGCGATGGCGAGCAGGGCCAGGATCCCGCCGAGATAGGTGTACCGGGTGTAGCCCGACTGACCGACGGTGACGCCCGCCCGGACCACCGCGATCAGCGCGTACTGCAGGATGAGCCCGAAGGTCAGCGCGATCGTCGGAACGGGCACGCGGTGTCCGCGGACCACCGCTTCCAGCAGCCCGAGCACCAGGCCCACGAACACGATCCCCGAGAACACGGGCCTGAGGCCAGTCAACGCGCCGATCGAATTCTCGACCCCCTCCGCGACGAACCACGGAGCCTGGAGCAGCTGATCCAGGGAGAACGGATTCCGCACCACCGAGATTCCGGTGCCACCGATCCAGAGATACCACACCAGATAGACAAGCACCGGCACGACCAGGCCGGGCGCGTAGGGACGCCAGGCCGGACGCTGCAGCATCGTCAGGGTGACGATGACGAGAAAGATGAGGGCCAGCCCGGACGTCGCCAGGCTGAGGACGAGGAGCAGCACGACGGCGCCGGCGCGTGCGGCGGTGGGCGGCTCCTGGAGGAGCCAGACCGTCCAGAGCCCCGCCGCAACCGCCGCAACGGAGGCGATCTGGAACGCCCAGAACAGGTTTTCGAAGCCGCTCCCGAAGAACAGCACGAGGATTCCGCCAGCCAACGCCGCCGGCGATCCGGTCCACCGCCGGAGCAGCAGAAACACGGCGGCGGCGGCCAGCACGTGAAGCCCGATGAGAACCGCGAGGTAGGGAACGTAGGTCCGCAGCCCGAACACCTCCATGAGCAGCCGGTAGACGACGATCGGGACCGTGGACCAGTGCTCGTTGTGCGGCGCGAACCACGTGGGGGGATCGAACAGGGAGCGGCCTTCGATGAATGCCCATTCGTCGCTGAAGAAGGTGAGACCGCGTCCCATCCAGATGAGGAACCCCCAGGCACCGATCGCGACCAGCGCGAAGATGCGGCCGGCGTATCGGTCGAGGACGCTTCGAAGCACGGCGGGGTTCGTCACCCGGATCCGCGCCGGGCAACGCGGGCCGGCGTCACGACCAGGGACGAGTCACCGGCTGGCCGCCGGACCGCCTGGGCCAGCGACGTCAGGCAACCGATCGCCACGGCCACCATCGTCACAGACCCCAGGAGCCCGACCGGACCGCCGATCGGGATGACGCCCAGGAGAGGAGGTGGCGGGATCGCCGCAAGGAGGTTCGCCGTGAAGGCCACCGACAGCGCGGCCCACAGCCAGCGGGGCCGGCGCTCGGGGAGGAGCAGCGCCAGGAAGACGATCGCCCCGTATGCGTAGCGCTCGTGCATGGTCGTCAGCGTGATGAACGCCGCCATCACCGACGCCGCCAGGCCGATCGCCAGAGTCCGGGAATCCGGTCGTCGGAGGACCGCGACGAAGATGCCGGCCTCCAGGAGACCGAACAGGGCCAGCCCGATCGTCCGCGGCGAGAGCGGGCCCAGGAGGGCGCCGCGATCGCTCAGGAAGTCGCCCCCGGCTCCGCTCTGCAGGATCCACCACGGGTTCCACGCCCGGAGCGACAGGACGCTGAAGTCGACGTTCTGGAGGTGCTCGAGCGTGTTCAGGTACCGACCCACGCCGCCATCGGCAAGGAACGGCAGCCACACGACCGCGATCGTGGCGACGCCGATGGCGCCGCAGATGGCGGTCTCTCGCCAGCCGTGCCGGCCGACGTACCACGCGGCGAATGGAATGACGAACGTCAGAGCCTGCGGCTTGGTCATGAGCGCGAGCCCCAGGGCGACGGCCGCCATGCGCGGTCGGCCCGCAGCCGCCAGGAGGAAGGCAGCCAGGCCGGCGAAGACGTAGATCGACTCGAACTGGCCCCACCAGGCACTGACGTCGATGACCGCCGGGTGGAGCAGGATCGCGGCGGCCCCGACCGTCGCCCAGCCAGGCTTCGTCCGCAGGTACCACCAGACGCCCGCGGCCAGGCCCAGGTCCGCCAGGCTGGCCGGGGCCTTGAGGGCGATGCGAACCGCCGCGTCGGCGGCGTTGGTCGCCGTCTGGAAGGCGGGCTGGATCAGGCTCACCAGCCACAGGATGTATGCCATGACGGGTGGGAACGTGAGCTCCAGTCGGTAGGCCTCACCGAGCCGGCCCACGGCCAGCCCGTGGACCCAGCCGGCGAACAGGTCCGTATCGTCGCGAACGCCCACCGTGGGTAGCAGGACCAGTCGGACGGCGATCCCCGCGGCGGCGACGAGGATCAGCCCCCGGTGGCGTACGAGGCGGTCGGCGAGGCCGATGGCCCGGCCGCCCGGCGTCTCGCGCGGTTCGTGCATCTCCGCCGCGCTCGACATGATCGGAGTCGTTACGGGCCTGCCGGTGCCGGACACGGCTCGTCGCTGCCGGTCAGGCGGCCGTCGAACGCCACGAATGCCGCGAGGAGGACCGTCACGTTGGTCAGGTTGAAGATCGGAGAGGCGAAGACGCCTGTCGCGATCGCCACCGCCCAGGCCGCCCGCTCGTGACGTCGAAGGGCCCAGACCGAGACGAGCCCGGCCACCGAAACGATCGGTGCCACGAGTGGCAGCACGTCCGCCGGCGTTCCGATGGTCGAGAGAATCCCGACGATGCTGCCCTGGATGCCCCCTCCTCGGGCTGCGGCGTCACCGACGTGCAGAAACTCCACGTGCGCCGCGACGCCCGCGCCGGCCACGCTCACCGCCAGGCTCGCGAGCCCGACAGCGATCCCCACTGCGAGTGCGTTCCAGCGCCGCGTCACGAGCAGCCACCAGCCCAGGAAGACGGGCGACAGCTTGAGCACGGTCGTGAAGCCGATGATCGCCCCGGCGGCCCGGTTATGACCTCGCTGGAGGAGCAGCCAGGCGCCCACGATCGCAATGGCGATGAACGTGCTCACGTTGCCCGACCACGCGGTGATGGCGAGCGGCACGAGCAGAATCAGGCATCCGGCCGCCGTCGCCCGGCCACCGCGCCATAGCAGCCAGACCAGAAACCCCAGGAGGCTGGCCATCCCAGCCGCCCAAAAGGCGATGACGACAGGCTCAAACGGCAGGAGCGCCGCGACCGGCCGCCACAGCACGCCCATCAGCGGCGGGTACAGATACGGCGATGGCAGGCCGAACAGCAGGGCCAGGACGTGCCGGTCGTCGGGGCCATATGCGTACAGCGAGTGGCCGACGTTGAGGCGCTCGCCCGCTGCGTAGTAGTTGGAAGTGTCGGCGATGAACACCATCGGGTCCGTGGCCCACGGTCGGGCATTGCCCACCACCCAGGCCACGGCCAGAACGAGGGCGACCGTCGCGGCGATCCGCAGGCTGAGATCCAGGCCCCAGTCGCCGAAGACGCGCAGGACCGGCAGCGTTCGCCAGTGGCCGGTCGGGACCGTCGGCGTTGCTCCTGAAGCGACCCCTGCGGCAGGGCCCGGCGCGACACTCGGTGGCATGACCGGCATTCTAGAGATGCAGGTTAGGCTCGGGCTGTGGCCTGAGAGTACCGTCGGCGTAGGCGCGGCGCGGCGACATCCCCTGGTACTGGTCGGGGGGCGGCCCATCGGTGGGGTGCGCGAGCGACCACCTACGGGATACCGTTGCACCCGCACAACACTGCCAGGGGAATGTACGCCATTGAACGCCGAGGCGAGAGTCGCTGGCCGCTCGATGCCCGAGCTTGGCACCTACGCCTGGTCGCGCTATCGAGGACCGATCCTGGACGGGTTGGCGTTTGCCGGCATTGCGCTCCTGGCCTACCTCCTCGTCGGCGGCGGCTACGGCTTCGACCTCTTCGCGTACTGGAACGTCGATCCCGGAAACCCGTACGCCATCGCGTACGGCATCGGCCACTTCCACTACACCCCGCCGGCCGCCTGGCTGGCGCTTCCGCTCCAGCCGTTCTCGTTCGACTCTGCGTTCTGGGTCTACCTCGTCGTCCAGATTGCCGCGCTCCTCGTCATCGGGGGCAGATACGGCCTGGCCTGGCTCGCCTTCCCCCCGGTCGCCATCGAGATCTACCACGGCAACATCCACCTGCTCCTGGCACTGGCCATCTGGCTCGGCTTCCGGTTCCCGTGGGCGTGGAGCGTCGTCCTCCTGACCAAGATCAGCAGTGGCGTCGGTCTCGTCTGGTTCGTCGTCCGGCGCGAATGGCGCAACCTGGCACTCGCTGTCGGGGTCACGGCGGGCATCGCCATCGTTTCGCTCGTTATGCGACCGGACCTATGGCAGGCGTGGCTCAGGCACGTGCTCACGTCGAACGAGATCGCGGAACCTGCCCCGAATGCGATCCACGTCTCGACGTTCCTGCGTATCGCCGTCGGAGCGCTGATCGTCGCCTGGGGCGGTCGCACGAACCGGCGCTGGACGGTCGCGCTGGGGTCGACGCTCGCCCTGCCGATCCTCTGGATCCATGGCCTGGCGATGTTGGTGGCCATGACGCCCCAGAACCGGCCCGGATTCCGCGACGGTCGCGTCTGGCCGCCCGCCAGGCTTCAGACGCGGACCGACGTCCAGTAGCGCTCGGCGAAGCCGCCGGTCAGCCCGCCCAGCTCGGCCACCCGCCGGCCCTGCCGGCGGACCGCGTCGGCCATCGGCCGGACGCCGCCGAAGAGCCGGTCCAGCTGGCTCGCGTACAGCCGGACACCCGTCACCTTGTACTCGATCTGATCGGCGATGGGAGCGTACTCGGGCCACAGGGAGATGCCCGGTGGCAGATTCGCCAGGGCCTGGGGCGGCAGGTCCTCCAGCCGTGAGAAGCTGGTCCACCAGGCGTAGGGGAAATCCTCGTAGAAGGTGACCACTCCGGCGTAATCGGGCCCTGGCATGATCCATCGTCGATCGTCGCCCAGGAGCGCCAGGCCGGCCGCCCGGGTCAACTGGTGATCCACGTGGCCGCCGACACCCAGCGGGAAGTACACCTTCTGGGGTTCGAGGCGAGCAATCTCCTGGCGCAGGATGTCCACCGGCGCCGGATCGTCATCTCGAGGGCTGCCCAGCAGCTGGGCGTCGCCCTCGTAGCCCCGGAAGACCGCGTCGGGCAGGTCCAGAAACACGATCGACGCCTCGGCGAACAGCGCGTAGCGCTCATCCTCCAGGCGCCGGCTCGCCATCGCCTCACCGGCCCCGGCCGCGTCCATCCATTCGTCGGTCATGACCGCGCCCTGATTGGGCTCGTCGTCGATGAGCGGCTGCCCTCCGAGCGGAACGTTGTGGATCTCCGCCCGCCGGTACCACGACGAGCGCTGCCAGAATCGCTTGGCCGCCGCATCCGCGTCGGCCTGGGTCGCCTCCAGCCGGTCCGCGGTCGCCGACCAGGGCGGAAGGGTCGCGACAGGATCCGCATGAGGCGCATAGTCCGCCGCGATGTGGGACCGGTTGAACGCCTCCGTCACCGGCCAGATCGTCTTCGTGCCAAAGCCCAGTGCCTCACGCTGGTAGGTCGACAGGCCGCCCGTCGGGGTAGCGCCGGAGTACACGGTCAGGATCGTGATGTTCTGGCCGATCTCGCGAAGGCCGGCGATGAGTCCGCCGCACGACAACGCGACATCGTCGGGGTGCGGCGCGACGAAGACATGGGCCATGGCCCGGCGAGTATACCGATCGGTGCGGTCGCTCAGGAGCCAGACGGAGAGGGCGGGGCCGAGGCGCTCGGCGTGCTCGATACGCCGGCGGCGGACGGTGAGGCCGAGGGCACCAGGCTCGCGCTCGGCGAGGCGCTCTCGCCTGGCTCGACAAGCGACGGAGACGGGCTGGCTGGCACGGTCGTGAAGAAGCCACCCGCGCCCCACAGCATCCCGAACAGGAGAATTCCGAGGAAGGTTGCGAGGACGCCGACGACGAACACCTGCGACGCCCGATCGTCGATGCGCACGGCTCGCTCGGACGGCGTGACCGTGGTGGCACCGGCTGCGGTGCCGTCGCCGCGACCCAACCGCTGGCCCAACCGGAGCCGCCGCGAGGCCGCCCCGGCGGTGGCGACGGTGGGCTCATCAACCTCCTCGTCCGCCCCCGCGCCGATCTCCGCCTCGGCGAGATTCTCGTCGTCCTCCTCATAGCCATCATCGAGGAAGGCCCCATCGCCGAGGCCCTCCTCCTCGGCGGCCTCGGCGTCCGCCGGGCTGGCCGGAGGGGTCGGGAATCGGTCCGTGTCGTCGGCAGGGCCCGTGCGTGGCGCGTCGCGCTCGCGGTCGGTCATCGGGTGGCCGTCTCTCCTCCGGGTCAAGCTGGATCGCCGCGGGTCGCATCGTCGCTCGCAGCAGTGGCCCACCAGCGGCGCCTCCGCGGCGGGAGCTCCCCGCGCGGCCGCCAGTGTACCCAAGGCCCGTCGGACCCGTGGGATGGTCTCGGATCAGGCGTCCCGGACGGCCGGGATGAGCAGGCCGGCAAGGCCGGCCAGCGTGGTGATGACGCCGAAGATGCCGATGACAGGGGCCGTGCCGATCGCGGCGGCCAGCAGGCCCGCGACGGCCATGGCCAGGGTCATGGACCCGAACACCAGCGAGAACCGGAAGCCCACGACGCGGCCGATGAGCTCGGGGGGCGTCCGCTCCTGAAAGAGCGTCTGGCTGGGGATGATGTAGACCATGTTGGCGATGCCCGAACCGATCATGAGACCGATCGCCAGGGGCAGCTGGCCGGCGATTGCCAGCGCGGTCGTGCAGATCCCCCAGACCGTATAGCCGGCGATGATCAGGCGGCCCTTGGCCAGGCGCGCACCGACCAGCCCGATGGCCACTCCGCCGACGAGGTTGCCCACGCCGATGCCCGCCTCCAGGAGGCCGTAGGCGGCTTCCCGGCCAACCGTGCCTCGCTGGATGACCTCGGAAGCGTAGATCGGGGTGAGCGCCAGGAGCACGCCGACCGTGAATTGGGCGACCGCACTCTGCAGTGTGTTGGCCAGAAGCACGGTCTCCCGTCGCAGGAAGTGCCAGCCTTCACGAAGCTCGCGGATGAAGTCCGGGGCAGGAGCGGACGTGCGGCGCCGCAGCATCGGCGGCACGGCCATCGACGCGATCAGGACAGCGGACGCAACGTACGTCCCGGAGTCCACCCAGAATGCGAGCGGCAGCGCCGCGCCCAGGAACGCCACGAATAGCGCGGCCAGGGGATAGCCGGCGATGTCGGCCAGCGTGTCGCTCAACCAGGTGGCCGAGTTCGCGGTCAGAAGCTCGTCGCGGGCGACGATCCGGGGGATGATCGCGGTGCGGGCCGGCCGGAAGAAGAGCGAGATCGTCGTGACGAGGAAGACCAGCGGATAGACGAGGACGAGGTTCACCTCCGCCGCGACCGGGATGAGGAGGACGACCGCCGCCCGGAGCAGGTCGCTGACGACCATGACGTCCTTGTGGCTCCAGCGGTCCACGAAGGTCCCGGCCACCGGACCCAGGACGAGGTTTGGCAGCGTGGCGGCCAGGAAGACGAGAGCTACGGCCACCGGGGAGTTGTTCGTGGCGCCAAGAACCAGGAAGGCAAGCGCCATCTGGTGAATGCGATCGCCGAATAGGCTGATCAGCTGGCCCACCCAGAGGGCCGAGAACGATCCGTTGAGGGCGAGGCGGATGTAGGGATGGTGACGCCGCGGCGCCGCCCGGCGGGCGATCGCGGCCGCCGAGGCCCGAGCCTGGCCGCCGGCCTCCAGCGCATCGAATTCACCGGGCAGCGGCGCCAGTGCGGGCGAGGCCAGGCCTGCTCCGCCGCTGCCCAGGACCAGCGGCCGCTGGAGCACGGACGCCTCGGCCAGGCCGGGCGCGAGGCCCGTCTCTGCTCGTACCCCGATTCCGCGGATGGCCGCGTCCACGGTCCGTGGCAGGCGGGCCGTTCCGGCCAGTCCCACGAGGGAGGGGCCCGAGCCGGCCGTCGGCGCGGGCTCCCCGGCGGGAGATGCTGACTCCGCTTCGGCGGCGGTCAGCTCGTCAGACCACTGGTCTCGCTCGGCACGACCCCCAACCACGCTCGCGAAGCCGAAGAAGGCCAGGCCGCCGGCGAGGAACACGTCGCCGATCGACGCGACATTCTGGATGAGCGGGAGAGGGATCGGAATGACGTCGCCGAGAGGGCCCGCCCGGAGAAGGAAGTCGGCATTCAGGCCGGCCGGCAGAAGCGTGTGGAAATGCGATGTGACGTCGGCCGGTGTGAAGCCTGCCGCCAGGAGGCTCGGCGTCCAGATGGGCATGAACCCGCCGTTGACGATTACCGGAACCAGGTTGGAGGCGATGCCCACGAAGGCCAGGCTGAAGCCGGGTTCGCGACGGTTCGCCCAACAGCCCAGCAGGAGGAGGCCGAAGGCAATCCCGAACAGCGGCAGCCGGAGCGCGTCTGCGGCCGGCACGCCGGCGTTGAGCGCGATCTCAGTCCCGAAGCGGACGATCGCGCCGAAGATGAGGACCGCCAGCCAGCGTAGCCGCCGCGTGTTCTCGACGAGGTTGGCGAACGAGCCTCGGGCCAGGAAACCGGCGATCAGGCCGAGCGCGATGCCGCCGATCAGCACGCGCTAGCGAACGTCGGTCTGGGCCGCTCCGGGCTCCGCCAGGGCCGTCGCCTGCGTCATCCGGCCGGCCGCCTGGGCCAGCAGTGGGATCGGGCGCGGCTGGAAGGTCCGGCCAGGGTCGGGTACGCCGTCCACCCAGTTGGTCCGCACGAAGGCGTCCACCACCGCGGGATCGAACTGGATGCCGGCGAACTTGCGCAGCTCCGAGAGTGCCTGCTCCACGGTCAGTGGCGTCATCCGGTAGGGGCGCTGGGCGGTCATCGCCTCGAACGCGTCAGCCACGTGGAGGATCCGGGCCAGCCACGGGATCTCGTCGCCGATGAGCCTGTCCGGATAGCCGGAGCCGTTGTACCACTCATGGTGATGACGGATGATCGGCAACTCCGGTGCCAGTTTGCGGACGGGCGAGATGATCTCGGCCCCCAGCTCGGGGTGCGCGTTCATCTTGATCCGTTCCTCACGGGTGAGCTTCTCCTGCTTGAGGAGGATCTCGTCGCGCACGCCGATCTTCCCGATGTCGTGGAGCAGGCCGCCCCACTCCAGGGCCTCCATCTCGTTCTCGTTGCACTTCATCTCGCGGCCGATGTCGCTGGCGATGAGCATCACCCGCTTGGAGTGGTTGCTGGTGAACGGATCGCGCTTGTCCACGGCGTTCGCCAGGCTCTCGATCGTCTGGGTGAACATCTCGCGCATCTCGACGAACCGGTGATGCGCAACACGGGTCGTGTACAGGGGCAACGCAAACAGCAACGTCGCCCACCAACCTGCATTCGCGATCTTGAAAATCTCGGCCATTAGCCATGCAAGCGGTGCCAGGGCGAAAACACTCGCTGCATAGGCTCTGGTCTCGCCGAGAACCATGGATCGAATTGATTGTCCGTCTCGAATGCCAACCCCGACAGCCGTGATCATCACGTTCAGGGCGAAGAACACTGATGCCCCCGCCATCGTCGCTAGGAAGATTCGCATGGGGTCGGTATCGCTGGAACGGAGGAACTCTGCGATGAGGCCCCCAATCGTCGCGGGCAGAACAATCCCGGCGTGATTTACGAGCGTTCCATACCAGGGGATTCGACCACGCAACTCGCGGAGTTCCGTCGTGCCGAGGGCGGCGACCCATCCCGCGGCAACCGGACCGCCAAGAACCATCGCCGCCACGATGGGTGCCGTGTTGACGGACACGACGGTTCCACGCGGCATGCGCACGGGGAGCGCCGACGCAAAGAGTGACAGGACCGTCCAGAAGAGCAACCCGGCGAGGGCTTGAATCTCTTTTTCGGACTGTCCCATGGGAATGCCTTTACCGATTTCCGGGCGCATTCCCAGCATGAATCCAGCGTGACTGGAAAATGAATAGCTCGTGACCAGCAGCGCCACTGCGCCGGAGGCCACGAGCCAAACGTAATAGAGCTTCAGGGATCTGGGCATGTCCTTCGATCCGCTTACCCGACCTCTGAACTGTAGCAGTCCCTCCGTTCAGGGTGGTATGGGACCAATGTACTCAGAAGCCCCGCAGGGATCCTCCGCCCGCGAGAACCGTCGCGGCGACGGTCGCGAGTGTGACGGCCAATCGAACTAGCCGAACCTTCATCGGTTGATCCCTCTATCGATCCGTCCTGGCTACCACTGCTTGGTACTGGACTCCGGGTTCACGCTCGTTCCTCCTAACGGCCTTCCTGCCTCCTAGAGACACGAAAACCGACCTGACTGATGAGGTCGGTCGGTTGCACTACTCGCTCCGCTCCACCCTAAGTGCCCATTTCAGGTGGTGCTTCTGCGCGTCCGAGCGTCTTAACGTTGCTTCCTAGTACTGGAGTACTAGGAAGTGGGCCGGACTATAGGGACGCCGGAGCGCACCGGTCAATACGTCAGGTTACCTATCTTTATAGACCCTCGAGCGGCGGCGGCTCAATTCCTTCGTCTCGAGAGGCTGCCGAGTAATGCGAGTACTGCTCTGCTGCGGCCGCGTGAGAGCCTGTCTGGCGATATAGACGAAGAAGCGCGACCTCTAGGGATGCGGCCTCCGCATCGATCGCCATTGCGCGTCGGGCGAGTTTCCCAGCACGATCAAACCTCCCCGCATCCGAGTCGGCCCGAAGCGCCTGCTCGATGACGTCGAGATACAAGGCGTGCAGCGTCTCGCGATACGGCGATGCCCAGTCCTCGTATTCGAAATCGACGGCGAAGCGCCCGGAGTAACTCGTGCTCACCTGCTCGATTTCATCGGGATCCAGCGTATTACGAGCCTGCTCGAGCAGGTCGCGGCAGAGGGTGCTCTGACTCGAGACAAGTTCGGCGTCGAAGCGCACCACGTCTCCATCGTGGTGGAGGTAATTCGCGGACTCATCTTCGACGTAGCGCGGCTCAAAGACCCGTCGAAGGAAGTAGACGGTCTGATTTAGGGAATTGACAGCAACTCCTGGATCGAGATCCGGCCACAAGGCCTCGAGGACCTGGTCGCGTGCGGCCGTGAATCCTGGTCTTGTGAGCAGGAAGCACGCCAACGTGAGCACCTTCCGACGTATCGATGATCCATCGACTCTTCGCTCACCGATCAGAACCGTCACGTGACCCAGGTCAAACACGTGGGCACGAGGTGCGAGGCGTCGAGCGAGGCCCCGTCCAAGGCCCGCTGTCGCCGAGTCTCTGTGGAGCCGCGCGAACGCCCGTAAACGTGCGATGTCGTGGATCTGGCCGACTTCATCGAGGCATTCCGCCGCGAAGAGCATGGAAGACTTCTCGCCGCGGTCCATGACGCGACGCAACACCGGACGCCATCTCTGTGGACGCAGCCTCACCTCCGCGCGAAGCAGGCCCTGTGCCTCTTGGCCGAGCTCGCCCAGACGTAGCGCAAGTTCGTCCGCGCAGATGGTTGCGTACACTGGCTCCCACCCGCAGATTCGCACGATGGTTGGACCCAGATCGGTCGGCCTGCATTCGGCGATGGCTTTGACGAGCGCGGCGCATCTTGTCCAGTAGTCGGCTCGCTGACGCACGAACACGTCGAGCGCCAATTGGAGTTCCGGCAGCGTGGATTGCCCTGCCCTCAAGGCCGCCCTGGCGCGTGTCAGATGCGTCCGGCCGACAAAGGAAACCGTGGGGCGAGGACGGGCAAGATCGACACCGACCATCAAGGAATCGGATGAGTCCGGTGCCGTCCGGCTCGTCAGGTCTGCGAGAACGAGGCGTCGGAGGTCATTCGCGTCCGGCTGGAGGTCGAGGTTGGCAGCCTCGTCGAGAAGGAGCCTTGCCACATCCGGATCGCCGTAGGATGCCTCGATCTCCGCGCTTTCGATCAACATCATGGCTCGTTCGGGGCCAACCGGCGGCACTGCCTGCGCCAGCGCTTCGGCCGCCTCCGCACCTCTGTCGAGGTGATGAAGAGCCCACGCCTTCGTCGCATGAAGGGTATAAATTTCGACTCCGGCCGAAGAGGCTGCAAGCAATTCGAGCGCCTGGTTCGAATGCGTCAGCGCCTGCTGGGCGAGTCCTCGCGCTCGACTGGTCTCGGCTAGGTTGAGCAGCGTGATCCCGCGATAATGTTCGTGACCGCGGCGCAATTGGAGCGCCAAGGCCTCATCGAAGATCCTCGCGCTCTCCTCCAAGTCTCCGTCGAGCGACTCTGAAGCGAGGATAATCGTTCCCCGCGCAATCATGCTCACGGCGGGTTCTGGCTGGAGAGCTTGCAGTTGGCGTGCGGTCAAGACGGCGCTCGCGATGTCGCCAGTCAGGTGCTTGATCGAGGCCAGGTTGGCTAGCGCCAGCTGCGCTTCTCGGGAGGCTTTCTCCGCAGGATACGCGTCCACGGCGGCCTGCGCACGGGCGCGGGCCATCGCGAAGTCGCCGCGGTAAATGTCTCGACGCGAGAGGAACAATCCGAAGGACGGATCGGGATCGAGGTCCGGGTAGCGGTTGACGTACGACTCCGCCAGTGCGAAGCCGCCACCGCCCATGATGTCCTGGATCGATGCCACCAGGACCCGGCGAAGATCCTCGATATCCCCCGCGGCGGCGTAATGGTGAGCCGCGAGCTTCCAATCGGTGGTCTCGCCAAAGCGCGCCATCCGGCGATGCAGGTCGGCAATGCCGGCATCGCCAACCTCGCGGCGGAGACGGTCCAGGAGGAAATCGCGAACGAGCTTGTGATAGTGATACGTGCCTCTCGATCGTCCGGCGCGCGGCAGCAGCCCAACTCGTTCCGCGGACTCGAAGTGGCGGCGCGCCTCATCCTCCGGCACCGAGGCGACGACCGTTGCGGTGCTGACGTCGAGCGTCGTCAGGATCGACGTGCGCATGAGAAACGCCTGCAGGGAGGGGTCGAGCTCGCCGACCACCTCCTCGGCCAGGTAGTCGTGAAGCGTTCCATGGGCGCCACTCAGCGCACGGATGAACGTGCGCGTCTCCGTACTCGTGCGCTCACGGAGAGCGGATTGCACGAGCTGGAGTGACGCCGCCCAGCCCTCCGTGTGCCGAGCGAGCTCCTCCAGAACGTCGGACTCGAGTGGGCGGCCGTACGTCTCTCGGAACAACCGCTCGGTTTCCTCTGAGTCGAACCGAAGGTCCTCGCGAGTAAGCTCGGCGACTTCCCCCAGCGCGCGGAGCCTTGCGACCGGGAGCGCCGGCTGGCGCCGGGTCAGGATGACGATCGAAAGGCGCTCTGGCGCCTGCGTGACGATCTCGCGAATGATGTGCTGGACGTCCGGCTGGTCTTCGACGGCGTGGTAATCGTCAAAGACGAACACCGCGCCACGCTCCCCGATCGACTGCAACTCTCGAATGAAGGTCGCCAGGATCGCGTCCTTCGACGAGCCGCTTGTGCCCAGCTCGCCGAGCATCGACCAGGTCGTGGGTGCGAACTCCGGGTCGACCTCTCGGCCGGCCGCGACGAGGTAGTTGAGAACCGTTACCCAGTCACGATCGCCCTCATCGAGGCGATACCAGAGCGTCCGGAGCCTCGTACGACCGGAAAAGTCCGCCAGCAGTGTGGTCTTCCCGTAACCAGCCTCTGCGGTGACCAGGACCAGCCGATGGTGGATCTTGACGTTCAGCCAGTCGAGAAGTCGATGACGCGTGAGCGTCTCTTCTCGGAGGGCTGGCCGCTGGACCTTGGATGCGTGGATCGGGAAGGCGTTCACGTCGGAGGCAGTCCGCGGGACGAGGCTGGATGATTCGATCGTCGGACCGCTGGTGCCGACCGGCACGGGCCGGCGCTCGGCGGCTGCGTGTGACCCGGCGGGGCACGTGGTGGCTTCAGATGGCTCGAACGATAGGGACCCGTTTGCCCGCGTGTCAACGCGACCGGACCGGGTGCCGGATGAGCCGCGCTCGGACGAAGCCATGTGTCGGATGGTGGCGCCGGGGGCTCACCTCCGGCTTAGCTGCGAGGCCCTCGCTGTGGACATCCGACGATGCGTGATCAGCCCTCGTACTCGAAGCCGATCTTGAGGTCTACCCGGTACTCCACGATCTGGCTTTCGTCGACCATCGCGGTCGACTTCACGACCTCCACGGTCCTGATGTTCCGGACCGTCTTGGAGGCCGTGGCGACCGCTTGACGAGCAGCATCGCTCCACGAACGCGGGCTCGTGCCGACCATCTCCCGGATGATGATGACGCCCATCGCCGTCTCCTCCACTGCCTGGGCGGCCGTCACGATCCGCCTCCGGCGGCAAGTCTAGGCCGCGGAATCCTTGGCGGCTTCTCGGGTGGGGTCGAATGTCAGGCGGGCGCGGTCGCCGCGTTCGCCGTCCCGGCGCGGACCTTGTCGAAGCAGGAGCTGCAGTACACCGGCCGATCGTTGCGGGGGGCGAACGGCACGGTGGCCTGGCCACCGCAGTCGCCGCAGATCGCGGTGTGGTACTCGCGCGGTCCTCCCGAGGTCCTGGCGCGCTTGGCCACCGCCCGGCAGGTCGGGCAGCGCTGCGGGTCGTGCTGGAGACCCTTGCTCATGAAGAAGGCCTGCTCTCCGGCGGAAAAGAGGAACTGCTCGTTGCAGTCCCGGCAGGTCAGTGTCCGGTCCTCGTACACCCTGTCCTCCACGTGTGCACCCCGCGGTGTGGCCGCGGCTCCCGGGACCGGGCGGCCTTCCGACATGCAGGCGAGGATACGCGCGGTGTCAACGGGCGGATAGTCGATAGAATCGCAGACTCAGGCCCAATTCGGTGCGATCTTCGTCACCGGCGGCCGCTCGCCGCCAGGTATCGTCGGCGTCAGCCGGCCTCGGCATAGCGCTCTCCGGCGTAGCTCACGAACCGGGTCTGGCGCTTCTTGAACCAGAGATCCACCTCGCCGGTGGGGCCGTTGCGGTGCTTGGCGAGCTTGAGCTTGATCACCTCGCCCTCCTGGTCGCCGTCCTCTGAGGCGCGTTCCTTGTCGCGCCACAGGAACAGCACGAGGTCCGCGTCCTGCTCGATGGCACCCGACTCTCGCAGGTCGGACAGGCGTGGCTCCTTGCTCTCGCGCATCTCCGGCTGCCGGGACAGCTGGGAGAGGGCGACGACCGGCACCGACAGCTCCCTCGCCAGGGCCTTGAGCCCGCGGCTGATCTCCGAGACCTCCTGGACGCGGTTGGCGTCTCGCGTGCTGGTGGGCGCCTGCATGAGCTGCAGGTAGTCGACGATGAGGAGATCCAGGCCGGACTCAGCCTGCAGGCGGCGGGCCTTCGTGCGCAGCTCCATCGTGGAGATGCTGGGCGTGTCGTCGATGTACATCGGCGCTTCCGACAGGGCGTTCATCGCCGGCGCGATGCGGGCGAAGTCCATCTCTTCCAGGAAGCCCGTGCGCAGCCGCTGCGAATCGATGTTCGCGACGCTGGACAGCAGGCGGAGCACGAGTTGCTCCTTGCTCATCTCCAGGCTGAAGATGCCCACGCTCTTGCGGTCGCGGACCGCGGCGTGCTCGGCGACGTTGAGAGCGAGGCTGGTCTTGCCCACCGACGGGCGGGCAGCAATGATGATCAGGTCGCTCTTCTGGAGGCCGGTGGTTAACGCATCCAGGTCCGTGAAGCCCGTTCGAATACCGCTGATCTCGCCTCGATGGGCATGCAGGTAGTCGAGCCGGTCGTATGCCTCGTGGAGGAGCTTGGCCAGCCGGCTGAAGCCGACGGTCACCCGGCGATTGCTGACGTTGAACAGCTCGCTCTCCGCCCGGTCGATCGCCTCCTGGATCTCTGCCGGGTCCTCGTAGCCGATTCCCGCGATCTTGCCGGCCGCAGCGATCAGGTTTCGGAGGACCGCCTTGCGCTCGACGATGCGGGCGTAGGGCACGGCGTGAACGGCGGTCGGGGTCTGGTTGGCCAGGCTGGACAGATACGTTCGGCCACCGCCGGACTCGAGCTGGTCCGTCCGCTCGAGCGTCTCGGCGACCGTGACGATGTCGACGGGCTCGCGGCGCTCGTAAAGGTCGAGGATCGCTGCGTAGATCGCGCCGTTGGCCGGCCGGTAGAAGTCCTCCGGGCGGAGGAAGTCGGCGACCTCGACGATCGCGTCGCGGTCGATGAGCAGGGCCCCGAGGATCGATTGCTCTGCTTCCAGGCTTTGCGGCGGTAGTCGATCGATCACGCGAATCTCCGGCGGGAGGGATGCACGCCATCGTGGCGTCGCCGGCGCGCGCCGATAAGAGGCTTATCGACGGAATTCATCCACGGGATTCGAGCCGGCCGCATGGCGCACTGTGGATGCCCAGTGGATTGACCTGTGGAGACCCAGTGGATAGACCTGTGGACCGACCAGGGGACAGAGCTGTGGACAGACCACTGGACGGCGTGTGCGATCAGTCCAGCCGGCGGATGACCCCGATGAGCTTGCCCTGGATCCGGACGTCGTCATAGATCTGGTCCGGGTACGCCGCATTGGCCGGCTTGAGCCGGACCTTGTCCTTTTCCTTGAAGAACCGCTTCAGCGTGACCGCGTTCTCCTCCACCTGGGCGACGACGATATCGCCGTTCCGGGCCGTGGACTGCGGCCGGATCAGGACGAAGTCCCCATCGGCGATGTGGGCCTCGATCATGGAGTCGCCCCGGACCTTGAGGACGTAGGCGTCCCCGCTGGGCGCGAGCATCTCCGGGACCGCGAGGGTCTCCGAGGCGTCACGGTATGCCTCGATCGGACCGCCGGCTGCGACCTCGCCGATGACCGGCAGGACGCGCGACTCGGCGGCGCCCGCCTGCGGAACGAGCTCGCTGGCAAGGCCGAGATGAATCGCCGCCGTGGGCGTCAGCCGGATTGCCCGAGACTGGGCCGCGCCGCGTTCCAGGTAGCCCTCCCGCTCGAGCATCTGCAGGTGGTGGTGGACGGCGGACG
>WNFU01008266.1_pt1 | contig 27641 bp, 32 predicted proteins | sample 5400121 | NCBI WGS metagenome assembly WNFU01 (sample SAMN13153360, study PRJNA577476) | soil metagenome | isolation source: 100 cm soil or saprolite under grassland replicate 1 | place: USA:California | collected 2016-06-15 | reverse complement strand
AATCGCCTTTATCGCGCCGCCGTGAAGCGCGACTATGCTCGCCCTCTCAAGACCGGTGGCGTGCGCAAGCTGGGGAACATGGCGGTCAACATCTCCGCATCGGAGATCGCTCCGTTCAGGGACGCTTGGAACCTCATTCGTAGAGCGGTCACCCCCGATGCCTAACCAAGCACTGGAGCCAATCCTTGGCCCTCGCGATGAAGCCAACGGCCCTATTGCGAAGCAAGTTGACTCATTCACTCCCGCTCATTCGGCCTTCGGCTTTCCCATCTATGTCGCGCGCCCCTTCCCGCAGGCTCCATTCAGCGTGCTTGCAGCTACACCGTGCAGTGGCTTATCTCTGTCTCGTTAGGCGATTGCTGTGGCTAAGCCCATTACAACATTGCGGAACCGTGCCAAACGAGGCGATCGTGGTTTGCCGCGTGCAACGCTTGCGTTTTATGGCCCAAACGATCGGATGGCGACCAAAGCAGTTCTCGGTATTTTCCTCCGCAAGGGAGATGAACCCATTATCCATCGTTATTTTACTGAGGATGCGGATGCCCGCTACACAGTAGCTATTCAGGAGAGCATTCTTGCCAGATTGCGCGAGCATAATGTTCGTTCGCTTATCATGATGGAGAAGATATTCGGCTGCCCGCACGAGGAAGGGATCGACTATTCCGTGGGAGAGTCTTGCCCGCGTTGCCCATTTTGGAAAGGCAGAGACCGTTTTGCTAGGTGATGACATCGCGTAACCAATCGCTGAAGCCGACCGCTGGCCGACACGGGCGCAAATCTGATCTTATGAAAGAGTTTGTAGCGTTTGCCACACTGGCCGCCGCTAGCGGTGGCTGAGCTTCGTCTTGTTACATGCGATCCATCTTCGCGACTCGGGATGACGACGCGTTACAATTTCGTCCTGCCCGAAAGCGCGGCTGATAGAGTCAGTTCATCGGCCGATTCAAGACCACCGCCGGCCGGAATGCCGCGGGCGATGCGGGTGAGCGCGACCGGTTTCTTCTTCAAAAGTTCGACGATGTAATTCGTGGTCGCTTCACCTTCGACATCTGCGGCCAACGCAAAAATAATTTCCGAAATTTTTTCCCGATCGATGCGATCCACCAATTCTTTGATGCGCAAATCTTCGGGAGCGACATGATCAAGGGGAGAAATCTTGCCGCCGAGGGCATGATATCGACCTCGAAATGCGCCCGTTTTCTCCAGAGGGAGGATGTCAGTAGGCTGTTCTGTGACGCAGAGCAGATCAGTCGATCGCGATGTGTCGGCGCAGATTTCGCAGATTTCGTCGACAGCAAAGAATCCGCACAAATTACAGGCACGAATAGATTGACGCGTATCCGTGATGGCACGCACAATTTGCTCAGGTTGATCGCCCCGAGCGCGCACCATCCAGAGCGCAATCCGCTCCGCTGAGCGCGGACCGACGCCCGGCATTTGCCGCAGTTGCGTAATTAAGTCCCGGATCGTCGCCGGATATTCCGTCCTTCTCAACACGTGCTCAGATTTATTCCACCGGCCATTCCGTCAATTGAAGGAGTAGTGGCTCCAGTCGCCGCAAATAAAATTCCAGCGGTGGATCGTCCTCAGTTTCCGAGCCGCGCGCCTTCTGAAATTCGGCATATGCTTCCGCCCAGCGTTTCTCTCGGTACAGAACGACCCCGCTCCAGAACGAGTCGCGCTGCGCGACGCGTTCCGGTCCGGCTTCAGCTGCAAGCCAAAGCGGTTCGTAAACTTCAAGCCTGTCATGCGAATTCAGTCCGCTCACAAAATCAATTGGGCGCGCGACGACTGCTTCGCCCACTCGATCAAAAGTCACCGTGTCCATCAAGGCCCTGGATCCGTAGAAACGATTCAGGGCGCAGAATCTGCGCGCCAGGTCGATGGGCTCGCCGCTCGCCAGGAGTAACGAGCGCCTGCTTTCTTGCAATGCGCCGGCAATGATCGCGCCGGAGCTGATTCCGGCCCGGATGTCCCGGCTTAGAGCAGCCTCCTTATCTTCGCCCCGTTCGCGAGAATTCTTGATCATGTCGAGAACAACGCGCGCTGCTTTTTGGGCGTGTTCCGGGTCGGGCGCGGGAAATCCAAAAACGCCGACCACGCCTTCTCCGTCGGCGGCTTGCAAGTAAGCACCTTCTTCCACCAGACGCGCAGCAGTCTGCCGAATGAATTTTGCCGTGGCCCCGGTAAAAGCGGCAGGCTCGCCGCCTTCCGCGAATGTGAGTTTGTTGCCGATGTCGCATACCACGACGGTTACATCGTATGTCCTTGGCTCGGCACCGAACGAAATTCTCCCGTCGCTAAGACGGCGGAATTGCTCGTTGGAAACGCGATCTGCAAACACCGTGCGGATTAGATGTGAGCGGTTCCTGCGTAAGAAAGCCGACCACCCTTCTGCGGCGAGGACTGCAAACACGAGCGCCAGCACCGACGGCGCCGGCGGAAAAAATACGCGGTAAAGAGAGCAAACCCACGCGAGGCCAAACAGTTCCACCAGCAATAACCCGATTAATAACCAAGCGCGCCACCGTCCCGCACCCGCGGGATTGCTCAAGCTGAGCCAGGCGACGCCGAGGGCGATCAGCAACACGAAGACGTATTGCCATTTTTCGCCTACGACGCGTGTCGCGCCCGCATAATCGGTGACGAGTTGCGCGGCAACAGCCTCAAAGCCAGCGATGACTTTCGTCGCATGCAACGCTCCGACAATCAGCGTTACGGCGACTCCAATGATGAGCGTTGTGATCAACGAACGCTTCATGACAATCAGGCGTTTTGCGCCGATGCAGTCGGGTAGTACGATTGCACCACAAGGTCGCTTAGGAATTTGTCCGGAGCGTCGATCGCCACAGCATTAAGAACAAAGTGCGTTCGGGCCGTGTTCTTTTTGATGAGACTCATTCCGAATTGGTAATCTTTGAACAAATGCGCGCAGAGATCGCTCATGGTCATGCGCTCGGCTTGCGCTCGCTCGACAAGGCGACGGATCGCGCTCTCGTCGAAAACAATTTGTAATCCATGTTCCTTGCTGAATTTCTCTGCGAATTCGCGCGCGCCGGCTTCGAGCATTTGAGCCTCGAGCTTGTGTCCCTCGGCCATCAGTTGCTCGAGAACCCGTTGTGGCTCCCGCACGAGCGTCGCGCTCACGCGCAACTGGCTCAGTCCCGAGCCCGCCAGATGGAATTTGTAATCTCGAAACAGCTTCTCAAACACGGTCAGCAACCCGCGCGCGCCGGTTTTTTCCGTCGCCGCAGCTTGTGCCAGCAAACGCAGCGCTTCGTCCTCAAAGCTGATCTCTATTCCGTAGGCGCGAAAGGCACGCTCGTATTGCCGGAGCAAACTGCCCTCGGAAAACTTCATGATGTCGAATAGATCCTTCGCGTCGAGGTCCTCACAGACGACGCGTACCGGCAAACGCCCGATGAATTCCGGCTCGAACCCATACTCGATGAAGTCCTGCGTGGTGACGTGTTGGAACAATTCGTTGTCCATCACGTGAATGGGTTGCGCGCTGAACCCGATCTGACCGTGACGGACGCGCCGCGCCACTTGTTCTTTTAACTTCTCAAACGCGCCGCTGACGACGAACAGAATGTGCCGGGTGTTGATCGTGTCGCGTTTAGCTTTGCCACGCCGCTGAAATTCGAATGCTGCTTGCAATTGCGCCTGGAGATCGTTCATGCTGCGCACCGGCACTTCGGTTTCTTCCATTAGCTTCAGTAGCGTGGTCTGCACGCCGCGCCCGCTGACGTCGCGGCCTATCAAATTTCCAGCCGACGCGATCTTGTCGATCTCATCGATGTAAATGATGCCGAACTGCGCAAGGTTCACGTCGCCGTCGGCTTTGTGCACCAGTTCGCGCACCAGATCCTCCACGTCGCCACCGACGTAACCGGTCTCGCTGAACTTCGTCGCGTCCGCTTTTACAAACGGCACTTTGATCAAATCGGCGATGTGTTTGATCAGATACGTTTTGCCGACGCCGGTTGGTCCAACCAGAATCACGTTTTGCTTGATGTATTCAATTTCCTGAGCGCGGTTCGGATCCTCTTTCTCGAGCCGCCGGAGGTAATTGGCGTGGTTGTAATGATCGCAAACCGCGATCGCCAGGACTTTCTTCGCTTCCTCCTGTTTGATGACGAACCTGTCCAGATGCGCTTTGATATCGCGTGGCAGCAGATGGAACTCGAATTCCTTGTGCTCGGTTTTCTCCGGACTTTCATCCTCCTCTGCGACCACTGGCTCTGGCTCGGTAATTGTCGCAACTGAGACGCCGTCGCCGAAGTTCTGTTTCATGAACTCCGTGATCTTGGACTTCAGCTCCTCGGGCGAAGGAAACGCTGGTGGTGTTGGCGGTGGGTTTTGTGCCATGTGAAGACAAACATCGAGTCAAACAAGCTTTGTGGCAACGCTTCGTCTAGAGTCTGACCCTCACGCGTAACGTTTGTTCACCCTCGGTTTTGCATTTGACGCTGGTAGGGCGGGCAGTCCCCTGCACGCCGCATGGCGTTTGCAACCGACGGCGCGCACGGAGTGCCGCGCCCTACCTGCGCTACATCGCCCGCGCGGGACTTGTTCAGGGTCTCAGCGCCGAAAAAAGCGAACGAAGGACCAGCGCGATGAATGTCGCCGAGCCTCCGCAATCTCGAGTGCTCGTCGCGCGGCATCAAGTTCCGCTAGAAGCTGGTCGTAAAAAGAAAAACGCTGCTTCGGATCAGGTGCGATCATTCGTTGCAAAAGGCGCGCCGTCGGCACTGATACCTCCGGTGCGATAGCCCGTAACTCTGACGGGTGCTGCTTCAATTCGCGCAACTCTGTCGCGGAGGTCGTGCTGCTGTCGATTGGCGGTTTCCCCGCGACGGCATGAAACAGCGTTGCGCCAAGGCTGTAAATGTCGCTGCGCAGGTCCTCCGGTTGGTTCCACAATCTCTCCGGCGCGACATAGGCCGGCGTTCCCCAGATCACGGTGTCGCTCTGTGGATCCTGCGTTGCGAACGCAGCCAGGCCGAAGTCGCCAATCTTCGCCGCCTGTTCGTCGACAAACAAAATGTTGGCCGGCTTCACGTCTCGATGAATCAAACCCTTCCGGTGAGCTGCGCGAAGTCCTCTCGCGATCTGGATGCCAATGTCGAGCATTTGGTGTTCCGGCACCCGGCCCTGCGACTCAATGAGATCATCGAGGCTTCCACGATCGATCAGTTCCATAACGACATAAAACTGGCCGTGGTCCATTCCCAACGAGAATATCTGCACGACGTTGGGATGATTCACAGAAGCAGCGATCCGCGCCTCTTGCTGCAATTGAAGATCATGATCCGCTTCGCTACCAAGATCCTTGTGCAACAATTTCAGCGCAACGAACCGCTCCAGTTGTGTGTCGCGCGCCTTATACACTGTGCCCATTCCACCCGCACCAAGCGTCTCCACAGGTACAAAATGATCGAAGGTTCGTTGCAGCAGATTTTTTTGACCGCAGTTCCGGCAGACCACCCGCACCAGAGGTTCATAACCGCCGGCATCGAGCGCGGCACCGCATATCCAGCACGTTGGCGTCATGAACAACTTCCTTCAATCGACATGGAAATCGACTGTAACATTGACGAGTTTGAGGGCAAAAGGAAGGCCGTGGCGGCGTTGAAAGCGACAAGCGAGACACCGACAACGTTCAAATTGGTCGTGCCAAAAGAGCATGCCCGGATGCGCCTTGATCTTTTTCTGGTCAAGTCGCTTCCGGAATTCTCGCGCTCTCGCATTCAGCAATTAATCCGCGCCGGCTTTGTTCGTGTCGGTGGCGCAACCACGCGACCGCATCAGTCTGTACGATCTGGAGACGAAATCGAAGTCACAGAACCGCCACCCGAAAAAATCCAAACCGAACCGGAAGCAATTCCCTTGGCGATTTTGTACGAAGACGACGATCTGATCGTCATCAACAAAGCAACCGGGATGACTGTGCATCCGGGTGCGGGCCAGCGTGAACACACTTTAGTCAATGCGTTGCTGCATCACTGCTCCACGTTATCGGGCATCGGCGGAAAAGAACGGCCTGGCATCGTTCATCGTCTCGATAAGGAAACGAGCGGCTGCCTGGTCGCAGCAAAAAACGACGTGGCGCATCGAGAATTATCAAAACAGTTCACCGCGCGCACAGTAGAAAAGATTTACCTCGCCCTGGTTGCCGGGAAATTGCGGAAAGAGACGGGCGTAATCGAAAACAAAATCGGACGACATCCGGTGCATCGACAAAGAATGAGCGTGAGTTCACCACGCGGTCGCGCGGCCAAAACCGAATATCGCGTTCTTCGTTCGAGCGAGCAGGCGAGTCTGGTTGAATGCAAGTTGCACAGTGGCCGCACACATCAAATTCGGGTGCATCTGCATCATCTTGGTAATCCGGTGTTGGGTGACAAAATCTACGCGCCGAGGTTCGCTAAAGATTTTCCCCGCCAGATGCTGCACGCATGGAAGCTCGGTTTTCGTCACCCGCGCACTGACGAATGGAAGCACTTTGAAGCGCCGTTGCCTGACGATTTTAACCGAGCGATCGCAGCGACCGGACTCCAAATGCCCTAATTACGAGACTACGGACAACTGACTTCCGGATTAGCGCATCAATGCAATCCCGATCAGAGGTCGCGTCGCAACCAACTTGCTCATCCTCCCCGCTTCCTGTCGTCTTTGTCCCGCTTCGGCACCATCGCACTGGCCTGCATCGTTTGCACGACTTCGCCACGCTGATTGGTCGTCACGTTGCGCAAGCGAAGAATCCCATGCCCAGGCCGGGATCGTGAGGGGCGCAATTCAAGAATCTCGGTATCCACCGTGAGCACATCCCCGGGCCGCACCGCATTCGGCCAGCGCAGTTCATCCACGCCAAGACCGATTGCGCCCTCGGCGAAGTTCAGCGTTTGCACGAACAGGCGCATGCTCATCGCCGCGGTATGCCAGCCACTGGCAATCAGGCCTTTGAAAATGCTTCTCTCCGCACGCCTCCGGCTAAGATGAAACATCTGCGGATCAAATTTGTGGGCGAACTCGACGAGCTCTTTTACCGTCACGCTCAACGGCTCGGATTTAAACCGATCACCTGTTTTCAGATCGTCGAAATAACGCTCCTTCATGATGAGAATGGCCGAAGCACATTGTTGCGTGATCGATCACAGTCGAGCAATACATAAGTGAAGGCGTCGGCACTACCTGCTCATCCTCGGGCGATCGTGCGAAATGAGTTTCCCGCACTTGAACGCTGCGCGAGAAGGCTCAAACTTCATATCATGGCCCAGGTTGCTCTGCGCAGTCCCTCAGAGAAAATAGGCGGCCTTTTTTATTTCGGTCGGATGCTCGACAAGATCCGGTTGCACGCCAGAGGCGAATTGCCTTCAGACTATCACGACAATCTGGGAAAGGGTTTTGATGAAAAATGCGTGAAGTTTCTCCGTGTCGACTACGCTAAGCTGGTCGAGCGCGTAAAACAGGGCGGCACTGATAAAGAAATGTTGGATTGGTGCTTCACAGTCGGCCGCAAACCAACCGCGGACGACATTTATGTTTGGAACGAATTCATGCGGAAGCGCGGCTGGAACGATGAAGTTTCGGAAATGGTGGTACGCCGAAAAGCCGAGGCAGGAATGACCGACCGTTCCGATATTCAGACCTCATTCCAATTCATCGACGCCGATGAAGGGCGCCTGCCGAAATCCGGGTAGAGTCGGCACGCCGCGCAGTCGGACGACGCAGCGTGCCGTCGCCACCCTTTCTATTCCTCCAAGGTATCGATTCGTTCGGCCAGATTAAAATCAAGCTCCGTCAAGCCGCCTTTGCTGTGGGTTGAAAGCACCAGACGGACCTTGTTGTAGCGGATATCTATGTCGGGGTGATGTTCTTCTTCCTCAGCCACCTCAGCGACCCTGTCGACAAAATCGATCGCATCGACAAAATCATCGAATTCGAAAGTGCGCTCGATTTGGTTTTTCTCCAATTCCCATTCCGGGATCTTTTTCATGCGATCCTTGAGCTCGCTTTGTTTGATCAAGTCAGCCATAACGGGACAACGAGTATCACCCGAAAATCGTTTTGCAACGGCAAATCGAGCGCCTAAAAAGCAAGTATTCGGCGAAGGTTTCGGATCGAGTCGAAGACTTCTACCGCGCACTGTCGCGCTTTCTTGGACAGCCGCGACCAATCGTGCAGCACGTCGCGAACAGCGGCCTCGGCCTCGGCGGCGGACCGGATAAAACAGAATCCGTTTTCGGCGGGGAGATAACGGTTTGCTGCGGTGTCTTCTGTAATCACCGGGCGACCCAACGCCAAAAAAGCCGCAGCGCGATCGCTGACCCAGCCTGTGCGCCACGCCACGTCGACGCCCTTAATCGCCGTGAACTCCGCAAGCGCACTGGCGAGGTAGCGTCGGTACGTGCCAGGCGTGCGGGCGACGCGGTGCGGATCGGCGATTTGCCAGCCGAGCCGACGCAGTCGTTCCCTTTCGGGATCCTCCGCAGCGAGGTTCATCGCAAGCTCAAACCGCGCTTCGGGCACGCGCGCTGGAAGACGTAGGTAAGGTTCGAAGGCAAATCTTTTGGACAGATCCGGAAATTCGCCGGCGACCTCCACCGCGCCACCCCAATACCATTGCCCGACCGTCGTGAATTTTGGTGAGCGCGGCCGCGATTGTGGCCGGAACAATTTCGTGTCCACCAGCGGATAAAATGTTTTCCAAGCGAGCGCTGATTTCGGTAGCTGACAATCGTCGCGATGAACATTGAGGCCGATTGTCCAGAACTCGTGATGGTACGACTGCCCCATCTCCATCTGCGTCATCCAATAGAAGACTTCGCTTGGATCGAGATCGCAAAGAATACGTCGCTCAAATTTCAGGAGCAGCGGCGGATGAATCGAATATGCCAGATTGAGTAGAACATTCGGCCCATCGAGGCGCTCGAGTAGTTCGCGTTTAGAAATTCCGATGCACTGCAGCGAATCCAGATCGTGTGTGTCCGCTGCCGGCTTCTGGTAAAGCAAACAATACCGCCCCGCCAATCCATGCGCCCGCAATTGCCTCTGAAAATTCCTGATCTTGGACCGGTCCGCCAGGACATTGTCAGTTCCCGGCAAGAGCTCCAGCCAGATCGCATCCAGCTTTAGTCGCTGCAGCCCGAGCATCCATTGCAGCGGAACCGAAAAATTGCCGCCGCCTTCTCGATACTTCGCCGCAAAGCCGCAGCCCAAAAAGATCGTCACGCGAGCAGAATGGTCTTTCTGCTCGCGTGCTCAAGCTCCAAAGATTCTCTGGTTTTAGAAGATGCGGTTGTGCGTCGGCATCTTCGCTGTTCCAGGGAACACATGCCTCGGCTCTGCGCGCTGATCGCAGAGATGTGCGTTCGGCACCGGGGTCACTGAATCGAGGAACTGCGGCTTTCTCCGTATTTGCATCCGCTGCTCCAGATCGTAAGCGAAGCCAATCAATTTTGGTTCACGCAGGAAGGTGCTGTACATCAGCATTCCCGCGGGCTTGCCGCTCGGGGGACGGATCCCTACGGGAAGCGACAAGTTCGGATAACCCGCCACGGCAGGCCCGGTCGAATTCGTAAGGTGCGGTGCGACGATTGCATCCAGATTGCGGGTGGCGAGTGCATTGTCGATGCCACGGCGGGCTAAATACTGGGCGCGATTTCGCGCGTGAACATACATGGGATTGGTGGGATAACCCATCGTCTGTTCTGCGAGTTCAAAGACCTCCTGACCGTAGTAAACCAGTTCTCGCTTGCAATGTACTTCGTTGAACCTAATCAGGTCAGCCAACGTTCGCATATTTGTGTTCGTGAGCGTTGCGAGGTACTGCGCGATTTGCACTTTGAATTCATACAGCAGAGCGGTGAACTCGTCGTCGGTATACTCGAATACATCACCGGTGTCACAGTCGACGATGGTTGCACCCAGCTCTTGCATCACATCCAATGCGTGCTCTGCAAACCCTACCGTCGAGAAATCGCCCGGAATGCCGCTCCCGTAGTAACTGTAATCGAAATAGCGCACGTCGCGTCCGATCCGCGCGCCTTGCAATGCGCCGCGCCGCAGGAACCGCGTATAGTCGTCGGGCAAGGGCTGGCCAATTACGCGACCGAACGGCGACTGCAATGCGTTGAGAAGAATTGCAACATCGGTGACGCTGCGGCCCATTGGCCCAGCCGTATCCTGTTGATGGGCAATAGGAATAATTCCCTGTTGCGAAACAAGGCCAAGAGTCGGTTTCAAACCGACGATACACTCGACGGCGGACGGTCCAGTGATTGATCCATCTGTCTCAGTGCCGACTGCGACCGAGCACAAATTCGCGGCGACGCCATTTGCGGAACCGGAACTGGAACCCCATGACGTGTAGCTCAAGTTGTATGGATTGATTGTGTTTCCGCCACGTGCACTCCAGCCCACGGCCAGTGGATACACGTTGATAAAACCGCGGAAGTTTGCCCATTCTCCCAAGTTTGCTTTGCCAAGGATTACTGCGCCAGCACTGCGCAGCCGGCGAATGATGACTGCGTCGCCCGGCACAACGCTACCAATCAGCGCCAGCGACCCGGCAGTCGTTTGCATCATCTGCTCATTCCCGTTACAAACTTCACTTTCCGTCGCGATGTTGTCCTTGACCAAAACAGGAATTCCATGGAGCGGACCACGAACATGCCCGTTACGCCGCTCCTCATCGAGCTGCTGGGCGATGCAGACCGCAAGTGGATTTGTTTGGATTACCGAATGCAGCAACGGGTTGAGCGACTCGATACGATCCAGGTAACCCCTCACCAGGTGTGCGCTGGTCAACTGACCCGAAGCCATTGCGCTCTGAAGCTCGGGGATTGTCGCCTCAACAAATTGGAAGTCCCCCGCAGCTGAAACAGATCGCGAGACAAGTGAAGTTAATCCGCCGCCTAACAGCGCCGCGCTGCCGAGAGCAGCCCTCCCGATAAATTTGCGGCGTGTGATGCTGTCATCGAGGTCGCTACGATCAGAATCTTGCTTGTTCATGGTATTCTTCGGTTAACGCTGTTTCGCGAGTGAACAGACGTGAGGTTATGATTTGTTGGTGTGACTGAAAAAAGTCCGCTCCGCTTGGTTCGGATTTGAGCCTGGCTGCTGTTCGCGATGCAAACTCCATAGCCCTGCGTGAAGTAATCGATTCCAACACTTAAATCGGTTGGAAATTCCATCCGCCTTATTTGACCGCCGCGCCGTTCCTCCGCAAATTACCGCGCTTCACGGGCGCCCGTAGCTCAACTGGATAGAGCATCTGACTACGGATCAGAAGGTTAGTGGTTCGAATCCTCTCGGGCGCGCTTTTCGCGTCCCTGCTCCTGCTCTTAATTCAAACCGGTCACTGAAAATACGGCCGGATCTGCGCGTATTTCTTTCCGCCAATGCCGCTCACTCGCTTCAGATCATCAGCGCTTCGGAACGGTCGCGCGGCGATAATACGCGCCGCCATCACGTGCCCGATTCCCGGCACGGTTGTTAGCTCTTTTTCTGTCGCAGTGTTGATGTCGATGTTCCCGAGCGGAATCTTTTCCTTCGCGTGCGACACATTCTTCTCGACTGGACTGCTGCGCGTAATCGACGCGGCTGGTTTCGCGCCTGGAGAAAAAACGGCAGGCGAGCCCCCAGGTGCCAAAGGTGACCGAGTCTTTCCATCGGCAACAAAAGAACTGAAAGCCGATGGCGTTTGTGCATGCGCGTTCAATCGCTGCGCGTTGACGCCCCAAGCTCCGATTTTCTCCTGCCGCGCTTCGTTTTCGAATTGCTCAAGTTTTTCGACTTCGATTCGCGAACTCTTTATTCCCGGCGGCGCGGCTTTGAAGCCGTAGGGCTATACTCTCGGCAGTCTGCTGCTGCCCATCGCATCTGACATGTGTGTAAATACGGTGAACGGCTGAGACAGTTTCTCTTGCGTAAACTCTTTCGCTGCCTGACCTACTTCGATGGCCTGCGGCACAGTAATTCCGAAATATTTCCCCTGTTCAACGAGGCGCCCTGGGACCATTGCGTCGGTTTCGGGTGTGTCAACGAAGTACAGGCGAAACAAATATTCCTTATCCCCGGCACTCACATGAAAGCTATCGCCGTCATTGGCGGGATTCGGGATGAGTCGGCAATCTTTCAACACAATCCAATCTTTTGATTGATCTCGTGCGCAAAGATCGACAGCCGCGCTCCAAACAACAACAGTAATGAGCGCGCTTACACTGACTCGTGAGAAGATCGAAAACCGAAAGATCAAACAGTCACCTCGAATTGGCTCATGATCTTGAACAGCTAACAGCGTTCGCTCAAGCCATTTTGAGCCGCGCTAAATGCACCGCATATGCGGCGATCAGCGCGCCTAACACGCTTCCCGCGATCACGTCACTAACAAAGTGATAATTCATCGCCACGAGACTCAGGAGCATGGGAACAGAAAGAACGAGCGCTACCACTCGAGTCCCGGGCGTCGCAATCATCCATACTCCGGCAAACCCCAGGATTCTGCAGGCATGACCTGACGGAAAGCTGCCAACGTCGTCCCCTCGCTGAAACGGATGAAACCCGTATGCGCCGGTGCCGATCAGCGAGGGATTGTCATGCGTCCAAGTCTGCGGCCAATAGCGGCCGAAAACGTCGCCTAACGAGATACGGAAAGTATCGGCAACGATCAGGCTGATACAGGCGACGAGAAGCACCTTCTGCCATCGCAGAAATGGTCCCCACGCCCGTCGAACAATCAAGATCGTCAACACCAGAGCCGACCAGTTCTGCACTTCCGGAGGCGGGTACGTGAGCCAGCGAAAGACTTCGATCCTGTTGATGTGATGGTTGTAAACAAAGAAGGCCACGCTGCGATCAACCCAGAAATAACAGATCACCACTGCGAGAATGCACGAACCCGTTACGACCAAGCTGCGGCGTAGCAGATTGCGATACTCCTCGTTCGTCGTCATTCTGGCGGCACTTCGAATTGGCTCATCAGTTTGAACATCTCGTAGCGCTTCGCGATTTCCTCCATCGAGAGATTACGCAAACGCTCCAGGCTGAATGCTTCCACGCAGAAACTGGCCAGCACACTTCCATAGATCATTGCTTTGCGCAGATCGTTGAAGTGCACCGTTTTTACCGTGCCCGCGAGATAGCCGGCCATGCCGCCGGCGAACGTGTCCCCTGCCCCGGTCGGATCGTGGATGTCTTCGAGTGGATATGCGCCACAACTGAAGAACTGTTCACCTTCGCCAAAGAGCAGTGCGCCGTGCTCACCTTTCTTAATGGCAACGTGGGCTGGCCCCATTTTCTGAATACGACGTCCAGCCTTGATAAGACTCGTTTCCTTGGTCATTTCGCGCGCTTCGCTGTCGTTCAGGATTAAAAGATCAACGCACCGAAGCAGCGCATCGAGATCCGACCTTGCTGTCTCGATCCAAAGATCCATGGTGTCGGCGACAACGAAACGCGGACGCTCCATTTGCTCGAGCACGTGCGTTTGCAGCGATGGCGCGATATTCGCCAGCAGAGCGAAATCGGTCTGCCGATAGGTCTTCGGCAACTCCGGCTTGAAATCTTTGAACACATTGAGATCGATGGAGCGCGTCTCGCGCGTGTTCAGGTCCCACGAATATTCGCCCGACCATCGGAACGTTTTTCCATTCACTCGTTGCACGCCTTCAGTATCAATCTTGCGCGATCTCCAAAAATCGAATTCCGATTTCGGAAAATCATTGCCGACGATGCCGACGAGCCGAACCGGCGAAAAGAAACTTGCCGCAAGTGCGGCGTACGAAGCCGAGCCGCCTAACAATTCGGAGTGTTCCTCCACCGGCGTCTTAACCGCGTCGATTGCAATGGATCCAACAATGAGAACAGACATCCGAAGAAGGTTAAATGGTTAAAAGGTTACACGGTTACAACGTCCGCTCACGCGAGCATATCTGTGGCGCAGCGTGCGTAATCAACAATGTTGTGCGCCTTGAGTAACGCTGAAACCATGACAACGCGCTTTGCGCCGGCGTCAATCACGCTCTGTAAATTGTCGATATTGATGCCACCGATACAGAAAATCGGCAGATTCACTTCTGTGTGAACGCATTTGATCTTTTCAAGACCAATCGGCACGTAATCAGGTTTTGTCGGAGTCGCGAAGATCGGGCCGAAGCCGATGTAGTCCGCACCTTCGCCTTGGGCGGCGTGCGCTTGCGCCAGGCTGTGCGTGGATTTTCCGATCAAAATGTCGCGGCCCGCTTTTTGTCGCGCGATCTCGATCGGGTTATCATCCTGGCCGACGTGCACGCCTTCGACCGGCACGCGTGCCGCGATTTCAGCGTAATCGTTTACGATCAGCGGGGTGGAAGATTTCGCTGCCAATTCATGTAACTCCGCTGCGAGATCCGCAAGTTCGCCGATTGATTTGTTTTTTCCGCGTAGCTGAATCAGATCGACGCCGCCCTCGATCATTTGTTCCACAATGCGAGCAGCATCGCCTCGTTCCACGTAGCCGAGGTCTATAATCCCATAGAGACGACAATCATGTAGTGGCCTCATTATAGTCGTAGTGTCCGCTGTCCTCAGCGGATTGCAGCCGCGCCAAACCCAATGCGCTGAGGACAGCGCACGCTACAGCACGCAGCGTTTCACTCATGACAAACGAAGGGGCCGCGACTTTAGAGTGAGTTTGCCCGCTGAAATGAGGCGGTCGATCAAACCAGTGTCGTAGTTTCCGTCGCGGAAATCGCCGTTCCGCATCATGGCGGCATGAAACGGCACTGTCGTTTTGATTCCGGTGATGTAGTACTCATCCAGAGCACGTCGCATTCGATCGATCGCATTGATCCTTGTGGAACCGACGGTAATTATTTTCGCAATCAGCGAATCGTAATATGGCGGCACGGTGTAGCCGGTATACACGTGCGAGTCGATGCGAACGCCGCGACCACCTGGCGCATAATAAAAATCGATGCGGCCCGGCGTTGCCTGAAAGTTGTTGGCCGCATCTTCGGCATTGATACGGCATTGGATCGCGTGCAGCCGCGGTTCTGCGCGCGCGACATGCGGCGAAAGCGGCTGGCCCGCGGCGATGCGGATCTGCTCTTTGACGAGGTCGCATCCATAAACTTCCTCCGTGACGGTGTGCTCCACCTGGATGCGTGTGTTCATTTCCATGAAGTAAAAATGCCTGTTCTGGTCGACCAGAAATTCAATCGTTCCCGCGTTCTCGTACCCGACTGACTTGGCCAATTTCACCGCAGCATTTCCCATTTTCCTTCGAAGACTTGTCGTCATTACCGCCGACGGGCATTCTTCGATCACTTTTTGGTTACGCCGTTGAATCGAGCAGTCGCGTTCGCCAAGATGGACGATGTGGCCGTGGCTATCGGCCATGATTTGAAATTCAATGTGGCGCGGATTGACGAGAAGCTTTTCCAGATACACCTGATCGTTTCCAAATGCTTTCTGCGCCTCATGACGCGCGCTATGGAAAGCGGATTTAAGGCTTGGCTCATTATGCGCAGCGCGCATCCCGCGGCCGCCGCCGCCGCCGGCCGCCTTGATCATCACCGGGTAACCAAGCTTCTTTGCGATTTTCATCGCGTCTTCCTCTGTCTCAACGATCCCATCGCTGCCGGGCGTTACCGGCACGCCGGCTTTGCGCGCAGCCGCACGAGCAGCGTTCTTGTCGCCCATCGATTGCATCGCACGCGAGGAAGGGCCGATGAATTTGATATTGCAGCTTTCGCAGACTTCCACAAAATGCGGGTTCTCAGCGAGGAACCCATAGCCGGGATGAATCGCGTCAACATCGCCGATCTCGGCCGCGCTCATGATCCGATCGATTTTCAAATAACTCTCAAGGCTGGGCGCTGCACCGATGCAGATCGCTTCATCGGCGAGCTGGACGTGCAGCGAATCGACGTCTGCTTCCGAATAGACTGCGAGGGTGCGAACGCCGAGTTCCTTACAGGCGCGAATCACCCGCAGCGCGATCTCTCCGCGATTAGCAATTAGAACTTTCTCGAACATGTGGGACGCGTGATTCGGCGCGTCAGGCGGTCGCGCCCTACCGTGTTTTTGTTAGCGCACTCTAAAAAGCGCCTGGCCAAATTGGACCGGCTTACCGTTGTCCGCGAGCACTTCGGCGATAACGCCGCTAGTTTCGGCCTTAATCTCGTTCATCACTTTCATCGCTTCGATGATGCAAACGACGGTGTCTTCGGTGACGGGTTTCCCGACTTCAACAAAAGGGAGCGCCTCGGGCGATGCAGCGCGGTAAAATGTACCCACCATCGGTGAAACGATCTCCTTCATCGGTACGCTCTCGATCGCCTTCGCAGCAGGCGGCGGCGGTTCGGCTCCCCCGACCACAGCCTTGGCCGGAGCGCCAGCCGCAGCCGGTGCAGCTATCGTCGGTTGCGAAGCCGAAGCGCCTCTCTGCAGTTTTAGACGGAAGCCCTCCTTTTCGATCTCGAACACGGAGAGATCATGCTTTTTCATCAAATCGATGATCGCTTTGATTTCTTTGATGTCTTTGGAATCCAAGGCCAGCTCCTGGTTAAGGCTGAGGCGTTTTAGGTAAAACAGTTTTGTTACCCAGGTCAAGCACGGGAATCGAGGGTTCGATTACTGATTGACCGAGTATTAGCCTTTGAATTCAGGCATATTCCCTCGTCCATTATTCCATTACTGCACTCCTTCACTTCGAAATCGTAGATGAGACTAACGATTACGTCGTCGTCAATAAGCCGCCATTTCTTCTCATCCATCCTACCAAGCCGAACGGCGCGCCTACGTTGTGGAAACAATTACGCGAGCTGCTCGCATTCGAGATCGCAAGCGGCGGACAGGTTTCAATCGTGAACAGATTGGATCGCGAGACGAGCGGGCTGGTGCTGGTTGCGAAAACTGCCACGGCCGCACGCGAGTTTGGCCTCTTGATGCAACGACGCGCATTGCGCAAAGAATATCTCGCGGTCGTTTGGGGCTGGCCTGAATGGGAATACAAACTCGTTGACGCTCCGTTAAATCGTCAGGGCAAACATCAAGACTCTGTGATCTGGCTCAAGCAAATGATTCACGCCGCGGGCGCACCGGCACAGACGGAATTTGTTGTTGAACGGCGGTTCAGAAGGGCGACGTCCTCGAGCGATCGCTTCAGCATCATTCGTGCGATTCCGCGCACCGGACGTACTCATCAGATTCGGGTGCATCTCGCCTCAATCGGTCACCCAATCGTAGGCGACAAGATCTACGGCCCCGACGAGCAGTTGTACCTGCGTTTCATCGAAACTGGATGGACTCATGAGCTCGGTCAGAAACTTCTGTTGCCACGACATGCTTTGCACGCGGCGAAACTAGCGATTGAGGACCACCGCGAATGGACCAGCACCCTCCCTCCTGATCTTGCCGACTTCTGTAACGGCGATTTCTGAGCGACAGGTCCAAGGAGCGGGGGTCTCTAGTCCGCCGCTGGGCGATCTCCAGATCGCCCTTCCTTGACTTCGGCGCTCAGGGAGCGTCCCTAGAGGACAATTGCAATCCGATCAAGCGTTCCTATCGTAGCGCGCGAATGAAATACGCTCGTGCATGCGCTGTATTGTTGTTTCTCGGCGTTTGCTTCCGGCTGTTGGGGGGCACGCCGGAAACCCAAGTTGAATCCGTGCGTAGCGACTTTAATCCCCAGCGATTCGAATTCGCAATTGAGTCCGCCTATTTGTTAGGCGCGATCAATGCCCCTGTCGGCTACGAAATCGGAGCTGAATTCCTGACCGGCCGGATTCGTTGGGGAGTGATAGATGGCGATACGTGGCTGCGCGGTTACCATCAATTTTACGTGAGCGCGATGGCAGAGCCGATCTTCCGCGGCATCGAGAACTACTATTTCGGTTTTAATCTCGGCTTTCGCTACAATTTTGTGCCAAGGGGCAGCCGCTTCATTCCGTACATTTCCGGCGGAGTAGGCGGAGGGTGGATCGATAGCCACGCGAACATTCCTGGCGCCCAGGGACAGGATTTCACGTTCAACATTTTATCGGCGGCGGGCATTTCCTACATGGTGAATGATCAGTGGAAGCTGGAGGTCGGCGCGCTTTACCAGCATCTGTCCAACGCCGGACAAACCGATCCTAATCCCAGCCTCAACTTGTTTGGCCCGCAGGTCGGCGTCACGTACTCGTTTTGAAGTTTCCTGTCATGTCGAGCGAAGTCGAGACATCCCGCGGCGAAACTATGGGCATTGCAACGGGATTCCTCGACTTCGCTGCGCTCCGCTCGGAATGACAGCTTCATGATTGCGCCGAACGAAAACGTGCTCGTCGTCCGGCGGGAACTATTCGACCAGCTTGGTAGCTTTCACGGCCTCAACTTCGAGCCGCAGAAATATCTCGACGCGTTCCTCTCGCGTGGGAACAATTTCTTTCTCCCGCGCGCAGAAGCTGAGATCAAACCTGCGTACAAACAGATCATTCCTTACGCGCTCATCGCGTTTCAGGACAAAATGGCTTACTACGTCCGCGGGAAAAAAGCCGGCGAACAGCGCCTGATCGCAAAAGGCTCAATCGGGATTGGCGGTCACATGAATGAGACCGACGAATCTCTCTTTGCCATGGATGAACAGGCGTATCGCGCGGGTGTGGAACGTGAAGTCAACGAAGAGATCAAAATCGATGCCCCGTTCGAAGATCGCATCGTTGCGCTTCTAAACGACGACAGCACCGAGGTCGGACGCGTGCATCTTGGCATCGTTCACGTATTCAACCTCGCCGAGCCGAAGATGAAAAAACGGGAAGCGATGATCACCGGTCTGACATTTCTTACGAAGGACGAATTGTTCGCGCGCCGCGCAAGCATGGAGACGTGGTCGCAGATTTGTCTGGATTCGCTCGACCGCTTGTTGGTGTAGCCGCTTCCCCTGACTTCTTTTAGCCTCCAGCTCCAGGCGTACCTGTAGATGCGGGTGGAGCTTGCGGTGCAGGCGCACCTGGAGACGCAGGTGGAGCTTGCGGTGCAGGCGCAGCTGGAGGTGGCGGTGGAGCTGCAGGGGCAGGCGCCGGTGCAGCCGGCACTTGTTGCTTAATGAAGCTAATCTGGTCAATCTGCCAACGGCCCACCGGATGCGAGATGGTGAGGTCCATATCGGCGTATCTCGCCGGATAATATATCCGCGCATGGAAAGACCCGTGTGGCTCGAAGAACTGCGAATTAAATTCAATCTTGCCCTGAACGTCGACCGGGCGAACGGGGGCACCGAAGTCCACAATTTCTTTCATGAACTCCTGTTGCGTCGAAGCCGGAAAATTCATGCGCGCCTGCGGACTGAGCCGCGCATTAAAGAAATTAATGTCATGCTGGACCGCAATTTTCTGGAACGCTTCGTTGGCAAACTCTCTTCCTTCTTTGGCCGAATTCTCTTTGCTGGAATAAAGCCACCACCACGCGCCACCAAGCAACGCCAGCACGATGATGAGCAGAACAACGACCTGCCCGGATGATTTCCGTTTAGAACTTAATTTGAATTGTTTCATCTTCGTTTAATAACCGAACCCCATGCTCTTGATTACCTCGCCATTACGAATGACCACAGAATGTTTTTGCTTGCCTGTATAAGAGCCAAAACGATTTCGCGCGTTCACGGTGAAATTAACGAGATAACCGGACACAGCTTCGCTGCCCTTGCCCACATCGGATGGTTTTGGTTCTTCGTTCCACTCAATGCGTGCGCTGTCCGGATCGATCAATTGCTTGTTGAGCCACTGCATAATGATCTCTTTATAATTGGTAGGGTAAGGGCCGTAGCGCGCCGTGTCTGGGGAGGGTGTTTGGGCATTTAGGCTGGCGACAAAAGCCATTCCGAGCGCGAACGCGCAAATCAGCGACCCCGACACGAACGCTTTCATGTTGTTTCTTTACCATCGTTAGCGGCGGCTAGTCCAGCTTAATGCGACGGTGACTGTCAAGCTTTAGAGAACAGAGGCGGTTTCCTTACATTAGGGCGCGGTCCCAACGTGCACACGCGGCCCGATGCGGATTGCGTCGCATAATAACGCTGCTTTCTTTGTCAACTCGGTGTTAGCGATGTCATGCCCTCGTGCCCGTGAAGAAATTATTGCTTCCAATTGCGATAGTCACCGGGTTGGTGAGCTCATCGATGTCAGTGTTATCTGACGAAACTCCCGCGCAGACTTCGAGTGCTACGTCAGGCGATGCTGCAGTCAAAATCAGCGGGCCCGGCACCGACTCCCCCGCCCTGCAACAGTCCACACCCCTTGATCCGGCTGCGGCGGCGCAGACGTGGTTGGACAGTATGCCGCAAGACAAGCGTGAAAAATCAGATGCCTACTTCGAGGGAGGCTACTGGCTCCTTCTTTGGAATTATCTTGTGGCTGCTGGCATCTCAATTTTGTTGCTGTCGTCCAGGATTTCAGCGCGGCTACGCGATTTCTCGGAACGACTAACGAAGGCGAAAACGCTGCAAGTCGCCTGCTACACCGTTCCGTATTTACTGCTCATTTATGTCTTAAGTTTTCCGCTCAATCTCTACGAGCACTTCTTTCGTGAGCATCAATACGGACTGGCAACACAGACTTTCGCTGCGTGGTTTCGGGAGCAGTTGATTGGTCTTGGCATCACGCTCATCGGCGGCACGATAGTCTTGATCGTGCTCTATGCTGTTTTCCGGCGAGCACCGAAAACATGGTGGATTTGGGGAACTGCTGTCGCTGTTGTTTTCTCGTTTGTTTTGGTCTTTATCGCGCCGGTATTTATTGAGCCGCTCTTTAATACGTATAAACCGCTTACGAAACCCGAAATCAGCGAGGCTATTCTCGCAATGGCGCGGGCGAATGAGATCCCGGTGAAACAGGTCTTCGAGGTGGATGCTTCGAGGCAGACGTCGCGTGTGAGCGCGAACGTTTCAGGGTTCCTCGGCACGACCCGGATCGCGCTCAATGACAATCTGCTCAAGCAATGCACACTCCCGGAGATACGACTCGTGATGGCGCACGAGATGGGCCATTACGTTCTTAACCACGGCGCGAAGTTGCTGACCTACCTCGGAATTTTCATACTCATCGGATTCACGCTCACCCGAATTCCGTTTGATGCGGCCGTCAGGCGCTGGGGTGACAAATGGGGCGTGCGCGGCATTGCCGATCCAGCCGGACTCCCGCTGCTGGCATTGATTTTCAGCACATTGATTTTTCTCGCCACGCCACTTCTGAACACCGTGGTGCGCGTCACCGAGCGTGAAGCCGACGCTTTTGGAATCAACACCGCGCGCGAGCCCGATGGCATGGCAAAGGTGGCGCTTAAACTCGGTGCCTATCGCAAACTCAATCCAACATCTCTCGAGGAATTCATCTTTTACGATCATCCCAGCGGCCGCGCCCGGATTCGCATGGCGATGGATTGGAAAGCTGCAAATCTATCTGCGGGGGAAAGTCCGAGGTCCGAATCTCAAAATCCGAAACAAACCGAGGAATAATTCCCTCAACCCATCTCGCGGGGATGCTGTGAAGGCGCGGCAGCAGTCGGAGGGGAGCCGCCCTTTCGAATCAACATCAAATTGCGAATGTAAATCATCGAATTGGGAAGATAGGCGAGGATGCCGACCGGATCGCGTTTGAAGATGAAGTAAAGGCACATCATCACGCTTCGGATGACGCTTTCGCCCTGCCGCTCCGAGGCGATCCACTGTACAAGGAAACGCATCGAAAACGTGGCGTTCCCGATTAGGCCGAGGATAACGAGGTAGCTCCAGTCCAGCCCAAAAAATCGATATTCTTTGCCGATCCAAGTGATTGCGATAAAAGCGAGTGTGTTCATAAGATGCCGTTGTTTAACGTTTCGCCTCTGGTTTCACAAGTGCCGCGCTGTAGCCGAGGCGTCTGTAGGCGTCGCGAACGGACGCCCAAGTCTTTTCCGCGACCGATGCCCAACCGGCGCGGGGATGTAGCGCGGCCGCTGGCGGCGCGACCCGCGTTTTTTGAGCGGCCTCGGCGGTCGCTCTTTTCCTAAATTTTTACGAGAGGCTTTTCTTTTGGTTCGCTTACGGGACGATCGGCGACGGTTTATTGAAACACGACAAAGAGTGAAATGAGTTCGACCGCGGAACACCGCATCTATTTTCGACTCGACCTACCCACGAGGAAAAAGTGGCAATGAAAAGCGAATCAACGCGGTGCGCTAAAGCGCATCTTCTTCAATCCGGTTTCTTCAAAGCACGGAAAAAACGGAAGAAAAGTCTTGATGTGCGTTCGACGCTTTGAGTACAAGCAGTGCTCGCACTTCAAAATGAAATCCACTTCACATACACCGCGAACACTCGTCAAGAATGCCTACACCAGCGGTTAGTCCAACAGCCACGCCCACTCCAACAGCTACACCTACGCCAACCGCCCACTGCAACTCCAACAGCGACAGCTACGCCGACGACATCTGCGACTCCAACGCCAACACATAGAGCTACACCTATTCCGCGGCCTCGGCCCAGCCCAGCACCGCGCCCTTAGCTCTCGCCTATGAAAAAGAAACACACTGCTCGATCTAGTTTCTTCAATCTGCGCGTTCTAATTGGCCTGTTTGTAATTCTGGCCGGCATCTTTCTGGCGCTGGCTGGTCTTCGCGCGTTCTCTGCATTGGCTCAGAGCGTCCCGCAAGCGCAGCAAAAACATAAGATCATCACTAACTCGAAGGACCCTCTGGTTCCGAACGGTTTTGATTGTTCCAGAATTCACGAGCTGGGCGTCGACAAGCAAATGAACCTCCGGGCCGGCGCAATCATGTTTGCCTGCCAGGCGCAGGGAGGTGGGACTTCTGGGATTTCGCGGGCTTCCCCTCTGGGTGCTTTGACCCAGTTTATCCGAAAACTGTTGTCACCGCTGGCGTACGGCGGCACGGACGTTGATCTGATTACCGGCACAGAAACTTATCCCAACATTGCCCAGTCGACGACATTCTCCTGGGGCAACCCGGATAACCCGAACCAGATCGTTGTGGCTTACAACGACTCACGAGGCGGCAACTTTAACCCCATCGACTTCTCCGGCGCATCGGTCTCCACCGACGGCGGCCTAACCTTCAGCCGCCTCACCGCCGCGAACGGTCAAAGCCCTTTCCTCAATACCTTGGGCGACCCTGTTGTTATCTACAACAGGGCAACCAGCACCTGGTTCACCGTTTGGCTGGACGCTGCCTGCGGCAGCCAGGGCCTTGGCGGTTACAAGTCCACCACTCCCTTGGACCCATCCCCGGCTAGCTGGACCCATTACAACTGCGTTCACAGCGGAGCTCAGGACGATCGAGAGTCTGGCTGGAGCGACATTAACCCATCCTCTCCTTTCTACGGACGGATGTATGTCTCATGGAACGACTTCGCTCGCGGCGGGAATCTCTTCGTTCGTTATTCCACAGACAATGGTAACACTTGGACCACCGAGCGGCAGGTTACCAATGCATTCATTCGCAACGTGCAGATCACCGGTGATCTGGTCACGGGCGACGTGTACCTCGCTGGCATGGACGAAAACGGCGGCAGTGGCTGTACTTCCGGCTGCGGCACCGATCGAAATAATAAGATCTACCGCTCCACTGATGGCGGCAACAGCTGGACCAACACCTACACCGGTCCCGCCTTCGTCGGCGCTTGCCGTAGTTCTGCGGGCTACTTCTGCACGATGTACTCCAGCCCGGCACACTGGCGATACATGGGCTGGGGCGAGCCGGCCGCTTATAACCATGTCGTTCAGTACGTTTATGCCGCGCGCAATCCCAGCACCGGCGATCCTGGCGACGTCTTCTACATCCGCTCGACTGATAGCGGGGTGACCTTCAGTGCTCCATTCCAATTGAACAGTAACGTCGACCCTGCCAAGGCGCAGTGGATGCCCAATCTTTCGGTCAGCCCGAGTGGCACTGCCTTTGCCGTCTGGTACGACGAGCGTGATGGCGGCGGGGCGTCGACTTGCATAGCTGGCAGCAACAGCCCGTGTTACAGGATGTATGCGCGCAGGTCCAACGACAACGGTCTCACCTGGTTGCCTGACGATGCCTTCTCGGACGTAGTCAGTCCCCTGCCCGCGGGTGGTGCGAACTACGACTACGCCTCCGCGGTGGCCACCAAGCACCTCGCTTCATGGGTGGACGCGCGAGTGCCCATCAATGGTACCTACCAGCCGGATGCCTTCACCGATCAAGAGGTGGTAGGTTCGACACCTACGCCGACACCCACGGCAACTGCCACCCCGACCGCAACTGCGACCCCGACAACAACTGCGACTCCGACAGCAACCCCACATGCGACGCCGACACCTAGAGCTACGCCGGTCCCGCGGCCTCGGCCTACCCCAGCACCGCGGCTGTAGCGGCAGATATTTACTCCGAACTCGAGTTCCGACTACGTGCGACCTTTTATTCTCGATATGAGCGTATCGGCGATTGCGGCCGGAGTTTCAGAAATAGCGATTCCTGCTGCTTGCAGTGCTTCGACCTTTCCCGCTGCAGTTCCTTTTCCGCCGGAAATGATCGCACCGGCGTGACCCATCCGCCGCCCGGGCGGGGCTGTTTTTCCGGCGATGAATGCTGCCACGGGTTTTTTGCAGTTCGCTTTGATCCATTCCGCGGCCTCTTCTTCGGCGGACCCACCGATTTCCCCGATCAAGATCATCGCATCTGTGCCCGGATCGTCATTGAACAATTTCACACAGTTGAGATGCGACAGACCATGGATCGGATCGCCGCCAATCCCGATGCAGGTTGATTGTCCATAGCCGCGTGACGTTAACTGCCAGACCGCTTCGTACGTAAGGGTTCCGGAGCGAGAGATCACGCCAATGTTGCCGGGCTTGTGAATGTAGCCGGGCATAATCCCAATCTTGCATTGCCCGGGTGTGATGATGCCCGGACAATTCGGCCCGATCAGTCGCGACTTTTTTCCGCGCATTAACGCTTTCACGCGCATCATGTCCATCACTGGAATTCCTTCCGTGATGCAAACTACCAGCTCGACTCCGGCATCAACTGCTTCAAGGATCGAATCCGCAGCGGCAGGCGCAGGCACGAACACCATCGACGCGTTGCATCCGGTTTCTTGTCGCGCTTCCCAAACAGTATCGAACACCGGCACTTTGCCCTCGAACATTTGGCCGCCTTTCCCGGGTGTGACGCCGGCAACCACGTTCGTGCCGTAGTCCATGCACTGCCGGGTGTGAAATGCACCCGCGCTGCCCGTGATGCCCTGCACGACAAGCCGTGTGTTCTTATCAACCAAAACAGACATCTGAATCAGGAAAGCAGGAAAAGAGGAAAAAATCTGGAACCCATGAAGCCATGAAGCAGATCAGCAGAATTCCTGCGTTCCTGCTTTCCTGATTTGTCTCCTGGTTTCCTGGTTTCCAGATTCATTTTTCTTTTCTCTTGTGAATCACCAGCTTGTTGCCGTCGGGGTCGCGAAATTGCGCCATCCAGCAAACCGGCGTCTCCATCTTTTCCATGTCGAAGTTTACGCCTTGCTCTTTGAGCTTTGTGTACGCAGCATCGAAATCTTCGACCTCGAACGCGACGGTGGTTCCCTCGCGCGAAGGTTGCCAGGCCGGGTGACAACCGACTCCGATCGTGGTCGGACCAAGATCATACTCGACCCACGCGCCATCCATCTGTGTGCGCGTAGGCTTTAACTCTAGCGTCTCCTGATAGAATTTTCGCGCGCGTTCCTTGTCAGAGACCGCAATAGCAACAAAGGCCACTTCATTTTGCAGACTCCTTTCTCGTTGTCGGGTTTGAGTTTGTGAATTATGAGCTTGTTTCCGTCGGGGTCTTGCACCACTGCCATGTGACAACACGGCGTTTCAAAGGGCTCAGCGGCGAACGGTACGCCTTGATTTCTGAGCTCGCCAATCGCTTCGTCGAAGTTTTCCACCTCCAGCGCGGCACCTGTCCCTTGATCTGACGGCTTCCACTCCTCGCCGACGTTCGCAATCGCGAGCGTGTTATCACCAACCGTGTATTCGATCCATTTTCCGTCCATCATTTCGTCTGAGACCTGCAGGCTAAGAACCCCCTCATAAAACTCTCGCGCTCGTGCGATTTCAGTCACTGGAATTCCAATAAACGCGATGTTGTTAATCTTCATGCGTAATCGCTTCGTTGCGTAGCCAGTCGACTAACAACCCGATGATTTTGGAATCGAACGGCGCGCTCTTTCCTTTGAACGCGTCAGCCAAACTCAAATTATGCTGAAAGGTGTGGCCTGTCTGGGGGATTTCATAAAACGACGCGAGATCGCCATTGTGGTTCACGTATGAAGCGATCAATTCGGAATCGTCGCGACTCATGATCCAATCGAACGCGCCGCGAAGAACGTAAGTGGGAACTTTCAAGCGCGACCAGGCCGCGGCGAGATTCAGTTGTTGTAATTGCTGATAAAAGCGAAGCGGTCGCCCATAAAGATGCGCATGGTCCTTTCCCTCGGGCCAAAGATCCGCCAGCTGCGGTCGCTCTTTCAAAACGTCGTCGACCGGTCGGCCTTTGATCAGCCACTCGTGATAAAGCATCGCCGCGCCTTTCATGCGATCGTTAACTTCGCCGGGCGATTTCCCCATCAAGGCGAAGCGACGTCGTTCGATCTCGAGCATGTGCTCAAACCAGGTCTTCACCCAGCCGCCGACTGAAATGTAGCCGCGGACCTGCGCTCGTTCTGTCTCTGATTCCGGAACGAGCGGTGCAAACCCTCCTCCATTGCTGATCCCGAGAATGTAAATTTTTTTCGTATCGATGAAATCGTAATTCTTCATCGCGCGGAAGGCCGCGCGATAACCGGCGAGCTCCGAATCGAAATCCGTCTCGGAGCAAACGCCTTCGCTGTCGCCCACACCCTGCTTATCCATTCGGAACAGAACAAATTCCGGAACCTGAGCCAGACCGCGAAAAACCAGGCCGCTCTCGTCCTTCGTGCCAGCCGGCGCTTCGACCGAATCGCAGCTCAACCAACCTGCAACAAAGATGACCGGGAGTTTTCCTTTTGTGTTCCGTGGCTTCGTAATGATTGTGCACAAACGATTCCCATCAGGCGCGATGACGGAATCGTAGATCACGTCGACATTCGGATAAGTTTCACGAGGCGTTTTCGATTTGCGCGGAAGCTCCTCGCCGCAAAGCGTCGCGGTGAGCGCGACTAAAACCATCGTTAAAGCGACGCGAGGACGCGCGCGCACTCCTAAAACTTTCGCGAAATAGAACAGGCTTTGCGGCCATTTGGCACGCAGTGCCTTTGGAGTGCGATGCGTCCTCGCATCGCGTTCATTGTACAGCGTCATGATTCGGAATTTACCGCAGCAACGACTTTTTGCGCCGCATCCGCGAGATCGTCGGCTGCGATCAGCTCGATTCCGCTCGCCTTCAGCAACTGCTTTCCTCGCTCGACATTGGTTCCCTCGAGACGCACAACGAGCGGCACTGACAGTTTGACTGTTTTCGCGGCGTTGATGATGCCTTCGGCGATCACGTCGCATTTCATGATCCCGCCGAAAATATTTACCAGAATCGATTTTACTTTCTTGTCGGCGATCAGGATTTTGAACGCTTCGGTCACCTGCTCTTCGGTCGCGCCGCCGCCGACATCGAGAAAATTCGCCGGTTCGCCGCCATAA
>WNFU01002849.1_pt1 | contig 27656 bp, 17 predicted proteins | sample 5400121 | NCBI WGS metagenome assembly WNFU01 (sample SAMN13153360, study PRJNA577476) | soil metagenome | isolation source: 100 cm soil or saprolite under grassland replicate 1 | place: USA:California | collected 2016-06-15 | reverse complement strand
GGGCCGGGTCCCCGGGCTCACCGCGACGCAGCGCTCCGACCTGCACGCGGTGCTCGAGGCGGGGCTCGTCTCCGCCGCGCGCCGCGGCACCGTCAACCCGCGCTCGCCGCTGCTGCTCCCGTCCACGTGCGGCGAGCTCCCGGCCCCCGCCTGCCTCGGCGCGGCCGCGAGGGACGGTCTCGTGCTCGCGGGGCGCGGCGAGATCAAGGCGGGGGTGGTGCTCATCACCGCCGCCCTGTGGGACGGGAGGGGCGCCCGGACGCGCGAGGTCCGGTTCGTCGTCGACCTCGTCATCCAGAACATGCGGCCGGTGGGCGAGGCGCTCGCGGAGCTCGAGGTCGAGATCGAGCCGGACGGCACCGTCGCAGGCGACGCGAAGCCGCTGCCGGCGCGGGATCCTCACGGCCCGAAGGTGCCCGCCGTCGTCGCGGCGCCGTCCTCGGAGTCCCGGCCGCCGCCCCCCGCCCCGCCGCGGGACCCGCCGCCGGAGCGGCCGCCCATTCCGTTCATTCCGCTGCCGCCTCCGCCGAAGCTGGCGGCGCCGAAGGCCGCCCCGGCGAAGGCCGCGCCGGTGAAGATGGCGCTCGCGCCGGTGCCGGCGCCCGCGCCGCGCCTCTGGAAGAGGACGGCCGGCCCGTGGCTCACCGGCGTCGGAACGGCGCTGCTCGCCGGCGGCGCGGCGGTCGGGTACGTGAACCGCGGGCTCGCCCGCGACCTCGAGGCGAAGCACGCGGGCGGCACCCTCACCGCCGCCGACCGCGCCTCGTTCGACCGGGTGGATCGCTACAACGTGCTCTCGACGGCGCTCTTCGCGGCGGGCGGCGCCGCCGCGGCAGGCGGCGCGTTCATCTGGATCACGGCCCCCGCCGCGCCGGGGCAGCCCGCGATGGCCGGAGCGGGGGGCCGGTTCTGATGCGCCCGGCCCCGCTCGCTGCGCTGCTCGCGCTCGCCGCGCTCGGGCCGGCGTGTCTCTACTCGCCGAAGGGCCGCTGCGACGCCGCTGCCGACTGCGCCGCCGGCGAGAGCTGCGACGGCGGGGTCTGCGTCGCCGATGCGAAGCAGACCGGCGGCGGCTCGGGCGGGGGCGTCGACCCGACCTCCTTCACGACCGTGGCGTGGAGCCGGCTCGACGGCCGGGCGGGGACGACCTTCCACCCGGACTCCATCGGCGCCGACCTCGCCGGGAACGTCGTCGTCGCCGGGGCGCTCGAAGGGTCGTACGACTTCGGGCCGACGCCGGTCACCACCGGCGCGTTCGCGGTGCAGCTCGCCGCCGGCTCCGGCGCGCCCGTGTGGGCGCGGCCCTTCCCGACCTTCTCGGACGGACGCTTCCGGACGGCGGTCCTCCCGGGCGGCGACGTCCTGTTCGCGGGCGCAGCGGTCGACCCGACGTCGCTCGACGTCCTCTACACGCCGGGCCCGGGCGGCTCGCTCCTCGTCGGCCGGCTCGCCGCGGGCGCGGGCGCCGTAACCTGGACGCGAGAGATCCCCTCGACGGGCGCGGCGGCGCCGCTCGTCCCGGTGGCGCTCGCGACGCACGGCGCGGACCTGCTCGTCGCCGGCACGGGGAGCGGCGACTTCGGGTGCGGCGCCGACACCGCGAGCGCCGCGTTCGTCGCCTCGCTCTCCGCCGCGGACGGGAGCTGCGTCTGGTCGCGCGGGCTCGCGACGCGCACCCTCTCCGACCTCGAGCCGAGCGACACGGGCGAGGTCGCGATCGCCGGCCTCTGCACGCCGTCGGCCGCGTCGTTCGATCCGGGCGGCGGGACGACCTGCACGAAGGGGCTCTTCGTCGCGGTCCTCGGCGCGACCGGTCAGACGGTCTGGGCGCGCACGACGAGCGGCGCCGGCCAGGTCACCGCCGTCCGGGACCTCGCGGTCGCGCCGGACGGCAGCGCGACCGTCGCCGGCGACGCGACGGGGATCGTCGGGTTCGGGGGCGCGGCGCTCGACTTCGGCGCCGCCGACGGCTCGTTCGCCGCGACGTGGGGCCCGGCGGGCGCGCCCGGCGCCGTCGTGCGGCCGATCGAGGCGCCGTACGCGCAGCAGCCCGACGCCGCCGTGTTCTCCCGCTGCGCGTACGACCGCAAGGGAAAGCTCTGGCTCGCCGGGCGCTACCTCGGCCAGCCGACGCTCGGAGGCATCCGCTTCACGAGCTGCCGCCCGCCCGGCTGCCTCGCCGCGGCATTCCTCGCGCGGCTCGACGCCTCCGGGAACGTGAACCCGTTCCTGCCGCTCCTCGCGGCGCCCGACGCGGACGGCAGCGCGTTCGCGGACGACCTCGTCCTGTTCGCGACGACGGGCACGGTCACCCTCGGGCTCCGCTTCAGCGGGACGGCGAAGGTCGGCGGCGCGACGTGGACCGGCGTCGCGGGAGATCTCGGGACGCTGCAGGTCGTGCCCTAGCCCCCTCACCCCGACCCTCTCCCCCGGCTGCGCCGGGGGCGAGGGAGGACCGCGGTTCAGCGGCCTTCGGCTACTTTTCGACAGGCCACATCGATCCGCTGCCCCTCACCCCGACCCTCTCCCCCTGCGCCGGGGGCGAGGGAGGACCGCGGTTCAGCGGCCTTGGGGATCCGGCGCCCTCACCCCGACCCTCTCCTCCGCTCCGCTATGCTCCGCGGGGCGAGGGAGTCGGTCACCCCGCGCTGGGCGGGCGCGTGAGCGCGGCTGCAAGGGGGCTCGCCCCGGTGCCGCGGAGCACGCGCTCCACCTGCTCGAGCCAGCCGCTCCCGTTCCCGGTGACGTCCTCGAGCGTCGGCTCGTAGCGCACGTCGGGCTCGACGGGCCGGTTCTCGATCCCGTAGCGCTCGAAGAAGAGGCGATCGGGGATCTCGACGCCTCCCGCCGGCGGCCGCGGGGGCGCAGCCGCGAGCTCCGACGCGGGCACGACCGGCCCGGCCGGCGCGCGCGGCACGCCGAAGGTCGCGTTCGGGATGGCGACCGTGAGGAGCTTCGCCGAGTCCGTCCAGCGCGCCGGGAGCGCGGGCGTCTCCTGCTGGCTTCCGCCTGCGCCCTCGGTCGGACCGCCGACGAGGATCGCCCGTCCCGAGGCGCGCAGCAGCGCGGCGAGCCGATCGCACGCGCTCATGCAGGCGGGGGACGTGAGCGCGACGACGCGCCCGGGGAAGCCGCCCACGGCGGGACGTGAGCGCAGCGGGCCCGGCACGAACGCAGGGGTGAGCGCGCGACCGTCGCGGCGCGCAGCGCCGATCGTCTCGAGCACGTGCCGCGGCGCGAGCACGTCCGCCGGAGCAGGGCCGGCCCCCGCCGCCGCGCCGGACCGCTCGCGGTAGACCGCCTCGTTGCGCTCCGTCGCGCGCAGGAGCAGCGCGGCTGCGGGCTCCGTCGCGCCCGCGGGCGCGAGCGCCTCGGCGACCGCGGTCGAGTGGTCGAGGAACCCGCCCTCGTTCCGGCGCAGGTCGAGCACGAGGTCGAGCCCCTTCGCCGCGCAGCCGCGGACGAAGTCGTCGACCACCTCGGCGAAGAGCCGCCGCCCCTCGGTCCCAGAGAGCCCCTCGGTGTGGAACGAGAGGATCTGCAGGTAGCAGACGGAAGCCGCCGGCGCGCGATCGACCGGGCCGAGCCGGACCGCGACGCGGCCGCCGTCGTCGGCGTAGTCGCGCAGCGCCGCCGGCGAGACGACGGGCGCCCACGCGGGCGCGCCGTCGAGCGCGGCGCCGGGGCGGGGCCGCACCGCGTCCTCGAACCACGGCAGGAGGGTCGTCGGGGGGATCGCGGTCCGCCGCGCCCACGCGGCGGCGAGCGGGTGCGCCGCGGCGACGGGCGACACCCACCACGGCAGGTCGACCGTGCTTCGCACGCCGTTCGCGAGGACGGTCAACGCGGCGGTGCGCTGCTCCGGGTAGGCGAAGTCGCGGCGGGTGAGCCCCTCCACGCCGCGCTCGAGCCGCGCCGCGGGCGAGCTGCCCGGCACGAGCGCGGCGAGGGCCGCGGCCGCCTCGGCGACGGGGCGGCCGTCGATCTCGACGATCTCCGCGCCGACGGGGAGCGCGTCGAGCGCCCGCTCGCCCGCGAGCTTGCGGAGCGCCGACTCGCGCGACGCGACCACGATCCGCCCGCCCGCGCGGCGCAGCATGACACCGAGCGCGACCTGAGGCAGGCGCGCGGGCGCGCTGACGAGGAGGTGGCCGTCCTCGAACGCGCCGAGGCACGCCCGGATGCGATCGTAGAAGCGGAGCGGGTCATCCTCCCGGCCGATCGCCCGCTCGCCCGCGACGCAGGCGTCGAGCCGCGCACCCGCGTCGAACCCGCCGCCCAACAGCGCGAGCTTCTCGTCGAGGAAAACGTAGCGCGCGCGCATCGCGTCGCGCAGCTCGCACGCGACCCGGACGCGGTCCCTCGCCGCGCACAGCGGCGCCTCCCCGCACGACGGCTCCGGCGCCGGCAGCGCGCGGAGCTGGCGGGGTGGTCGAAGGTCGCGAGGAGCGCGGACAGGGCGAGGGCGATGTGCATGCGGTGGTCGGGTGTGCGAGCAGGCACCACCACGGATGGCAGTACTGCGTGCGCGTCCTGACCAACCGAAGTGAAGGAGGGACGATTCCGACCGGGGTGGTTTCTCGGCGAGCGGGCGAGGGGGAGGCTGATCGGCCGATCCAGAGAGACCGGTCACGGTCACGGTCACGTTCACGGGGAAAACCGGAGACGGTGCACGGGAACCGGACCGCAGCTCACTCGGCCCGTCTCCGGATCCCGCGTCTCTCCCGTTCCCGGTAGTTCCCGTGAACGTGACCGTGACCGTGACCGTGACCGTGACCGGTTTCTCACCCGCCGCGCCCGGCGTGGTTCAGACCACGAACGGCTTCAACGCTTCCGGGAACGCCGCGACGAGCTCCTCCGGCGCGGAGACCTTGGATCCCGTGACCATGCCTTCCAGCATCTTCGCGTTCGCCGCGGCCTGCCCCCGGAAGTGATTGTTCGTGACGACGTACACGTCCGGCGCGCGCGCGGACCCTGCGAGCTCCTTCACGCGCTCCGCCCACGGCTCGAGCTCACCCTGCGTGTACAGGTAGTCGTAGCGCGCGTCGCGCCCCGCGCCCTTGCGGAACCAGTCGCGGTAGTTCCGGCCGTGGACGCGGACGTACGCCACGGGCGAGGTGACGCGCGCGCCCGGGCGCATCGAGGCGTGGAAGAGCGGCTGATCCACGTTCACGATCCCGGCGCCGGCGCGGGCGAGGTCGTCGAGCACGTCGGGCGCGTCCCAGGACGCGTGGCGGACCTCGACGACGAGCGGCAGGCCCGCGAACGCGTCGAGGACCCCGCGCAGCCACTCCTCGCTCTCGGGCGCCCGCTTGAACGACCACGGGAACTGGAGCAGCGCCGCCCCGAGCCGGCCCTCGCGCGAGAGCCGATCGAGGGCGGCGCGCGCGGCCGTCACGTCGTCGGGGGTGAAGGCCTCGCGCCGCTCGTGCGTGAAGCGGCGCCAGACCTTCGCTCCGAAACGGAAGGCCGGCGCGTCCCCGACCCGCTCGCACCAGCGCGCCGCGACCTCGTCCGAGAACGGCCGGTAGAAGGTGGCGTTCACCTCGACCGTCGTGAAGAAGCGCGCGAGGTGGCGGAGGCGATCGAAGCTGCGGGGGGCGGCGCGCGGGTACACGACGCCCGCCCAGTCCGGATACTCCCAGCCCGCCGGCCCGATGCGGATCACGCGCCCCCCGCGCGATCCGGTAACCCGCGACGCGTGCGGCGGCAAGGCGCGCCCTTGCCACCTTTGGGTCCGCCCGGTCGACCCCTGGTCCGCGCGCGGGGTAAGATTCGGTCCGACCGGAGCCCCGATGGCGAAGCGTGGAAAGACGCCGAACGAAGAGGAACACGAGGCGACCTGGACCACGATTCCACGGTTCCCTTCGGCGTCGGCGAAGCACGCGTACCTCCTCGTCCTCGCCGGGCCGCAGTTCGGGGAGATCTTCCCGCTCGCGCCGGGGCGCGAGCTGCTCCTCGGGCGGCGCGACGACGCCGACGTGACGATCCGCGATGACGGAGTCTCCCGCCGCCACGCGACGATCCGCGTCGAGGGGGAAGGCGCGCTCGTCGCCGACCTCGGCAGCGCGAACGGGCTCTTCGTGGACGGCCGGCGCGTCCCGGAGGCGCACATCCGCGACGGCGCGCGACTCCAGGTGGGCGGACAGACGACGCTCAAGTTCATCTGGGCGGACGAGCTCGACGCGCGTTACCAGATGAAGCTCGCCGAGGGCGCGCTGCAGGACCCGCTCACCGGCCTCTACAACCGCCGCCACCTCGACGAGCGGCTCGCCTCCGAGCTCGCCGGCGCGCAGCGCCACGGGCGGCCGGTGTCGCTCCTCATGATCGACATCGATCACTTCAAGGCGGTGAACGACGCCCACGGCCACCTCGCCGGCGACGAGGCGCTCAAGATGGTCGCGTTCGTCCTGCGCGGCGCGGTGCGCAAGGAGGACGTCCTCGCCCGCTACGGCGGGGAGGAGTTCGTGGTCATCGCCCGCGAGACCGCGTTCGAAGGCGCCCGCGCGCTCGCCGAGCGCATCCGGCGCGCGGTCGAGCGGAGCCACTGCTCCTGGCAGGGGCGGGAGCTCGGCCTCACGGTCTCGATCGGCGTCACGGTGTCGGTCGGGCTCACCGAGTTCCTCCCCGGCCGCTCCGAGCGGGAGGTGCTCGAGGCGGCGGATCGGGCGCTCTATCTCGCGAAGCAGCAGGGGCGGAACCGCGTCGTCGCGCTGCCGCTCGACACGGGCCCCGCTAAAAAGTCCTCGTGTTGACGCCTACATGCCGCACACCTGCGTCATGACGCCGCGCGTCACCCCTCCTTGATATCGGCCGCGTCCGGAGCGATGCTCCGCGGTCAGGAGAGAGCCATGAGGTCGAAAAGTTCGCACCCCGCCGGCGCCGCGGGAGCGCGGCACGCGGGTGGGGTGATCCACGTCCCGGCGAGTGCGGGCGCCCCGACCGCACAGGCCGCGACGGCCGCGGAGCTCGCGCACCTCACGCAGTCCGAGCGCGCGACGCGCGCGCTCGAGCAGGACCGCGGGCCGCGGGAGATCCCGATCGACCGCGCCTTCCTCGAGGCGGCGCTCGATCTCCGCCGCACGCTCCGGACCCTCGTCTCGGCGGTCGTCCCGCGCTTCGCCGACTGGTGCTTCGTCGACCTCATCGACGGTGACGGGGTCCCCCGGCGCGTCGAGGTCGCGCACGCGGACCCCTCGAAGGCGTCGCTCGCCCAGGAGATCCTCGCGAGCGGGTCCGGCCCGGGCTGGGCCACGCCCGGAGCGCAGGCGATCCGCGATCGCGCGCCGCGCCTCTACCGTGAGCTCACGAACGAGCTCATCGAGTGGGCAACGCACGACGAGCGCCACCTCGCCGTGCTCCGCGCCATCAAGCCGAGCTCGCTCATCGCCGTGCCGCTCGTCGCACGCGACCGCGCCATCGGCGCGCTCACGATCGTCCGGTCCGAGATGGTGCCCGGGCTCGACGAGCAGGCGCTCGTGTTCGCGAAGGAGCTCGCGGTCCCCGCCGCGCTCGCCCTCGACAACGCGCGCTGGTATCAGGCGGAGCACGCCGCGCGCTGCACCGCCCAGGAGCTCGTCGACCGCGAGCGGGCGGACCTCCTCGAGGCGGAGAAGGCCCAGCTCCGGCTGCGCCGGATCGAGTCGGTCGCGGGGAGCCTGTCCGGGATCCTGTCGCCGTCCGCGATCGCGCGCGTCGCGACGGAGAACGCGCTCTCGCTGCTCGAGCCGTCGAGCGTCACCGTCGTCGCCGCGACGCCGTCGGGCGAGCGGCTCGAGGTGCTCCACGCGCAGGGCTGGCCGGACGACCTCGCGCGCGAGCTCCCCGTGGACGCCCCGGCCCTCGTCGCCGAGGCGTTCCGGATCCAGACGGCGATCTGGGTCGAGAGCGAGGACGCGCTCCGGCAGTGCTACCCGAGCACGGAGGAGCTGGCGCGCCGGATCGGCGACCACGCCTGGGCGTCCGTGCCGCTCCGCGTGGACGGCCGCTCGATCGGGGCGATCGGGCTCGGGTTCCCGCGGCCGCGCGAGCTCGACGCCGACGAGCGGCGGTTCGTGCTCACCGTCGCGCAGCTCGTCGCGCAGGCGATCGAGCGCGCGCGGCTTCGGTAGCGGGCTACCGCAACGCCGCGCCCGCGACCTGCAGGACGCGCAGCGCGGCGAGCTGCGCGTTCAGCGCCTCGGCGGTCTGCGCGAGCTCCGCGTTGCGCAGCTGCGCGATCGCGTCCGCCTGCTCGACCGCGGTCGCTGCGCCGGCGCGGTAGGAGACGTCGACGAGCCGCTGGTTCTCCGCGGCGAGCTCGCGCTGCTCCTTCGCCTTCGCGGCGTTGGCGCGCGCGCTCTCGAGATCGAGGAGCGCCTGCGCCACCTCGAGCCGGACCCGCGACTCCGCGCTCGCGACGTTCGCCTCCGCCTCGTCGACCCTCGCGTTCGCCTCGCGGAGCTCGGCCTCCCGCAGGCCGCCGTCGAGGAGCTTCCACTGCAGCGACAGCCCGACGGACCACAGCTCCGCGCCGGTCAGGCCCGCGACGTTCGCCCTCTGGTAGTGGCCGAAGGCGGCGACGTTCGGCAGGTACCGCGCGCGCTGGCCGCTCCGCGCTGCGGCGGCCGATTCGAGCGAGCTGCGCGCCGCGAGCACGTCCTTGCGGTCGCGGAGCGCCGCGTCCTGGAGCTTCGAGGGATCCGCCGGCAGCTTCGGCTCCTCCGGGTCGACGATGTCGAAGTCGGCGGGGCGGTCGAGCAGCGTCGCGAGCGCGAGCCGCGCCGAGTCGTAGAAGTTGCGCGCGCGGCGGAGGTCCTGCTCGGCGCGGGCGCGGTCGATCTCGGCGCGGAGGAGCCCGACCTTGGCGATCGTCCCCGCCTGGTACCGGATCTTCGCGTCCTTCTCCTGGCGCTGCGCGATCTCGAGGAGCCGCGCCGAGACCTGCGCCGACTGCCGGAGCGCCGCGACGCCGTAGTATGCCTGCGCCGTGCCGAACAGGATCGCGCGCCGGACGTTCTCGGTCGAGGCGCGCGCGGAGTCCGTGCCGCGCGAGGCGGCCTCGATCCCGAACCAGAGCGCGGGCGAGAACAGGACCTGCGAGGCGTCGATCGACCCCTGGAGCTGGTCCTTCGGAACGACCGTGACGTCTTGGGTGACGAGATTCTGCGCCTCGGTGGTCCCCGGCGGAATGGGCGATACCGTCGGCAGCGCCGGGTGCGTCAGATCGACTGGGAACGGCAGCGCGACCACCGACCCGTTCCGCGTGTACGAGCCGGCCGCGGTGACCTGCGGGAGATAGCCCGACAGCGCCTTCCAGTATCCCTGCTCCGCCTGCCGCAGCCGCGCGGCCGCCGCCTTGAGGTCGATGTTCCGCTGCTCGGCGAGCTTCAGCGCCTCGTCGAGCGTGAGCACCACCGCGGGCTGCGCGAGCGCGGGCTGCGCGTCCTGCGCGGGAGCGGGCTGCTGGACCTGCTGCGGCGCGGCGGGCGCCTGCGCGAGCGCGAGCGCGAGCGTGAGGGAGAGCGAGATCATGGCCGAGCGAAGTACCGCCCGCGATGCGGCGCGTCAAGAGACTCGGCGTGGGCCGGGGCGCTACTTCACGCCGCCGGAGAGGTCCTCGATCTCCGCCTCGATGTCCTTCTTCTCGTCCGCCTCCGGCTTGAGCTGGAGGAAGCGCCTGAACTCGGCGACGGCCCGCGCCTTCTGCGCGCGCTCTTTGTACATGTACCCGAGGTAGTAGTGCGGCATCGGGTTGTCCTTCTCCTCCTTCGCCGCGCGCTCGTACCAGGGGAGCGCCGCCTTCGCGCCCACGGACTCGTGCACGGCGCGGCCGACCTTGTAGAGGACCTGGACCGCGGCGGGGTCGAGCTTCATCACCTCGCGGTAGGTGCGGACGGCGTCGTCGTACCTTCCGAGCTTCGCCTTGCAGTCGGCGAGCGCGACGCGGTGGCGCGACACCTTGGGAGCGGCGGCGATCGCCTTCTCGAACGCGGCGGCGGCGTCCTCGAACCGCCCATTGCTCGCGAACAGGAGTCCGAGCCGCTCGTGGGCGTCGGCGCTCCTCGGGTCGGCGGCCGCGGCGGCGCGGTACTCCTCGACCGCCTCGGCGAGCCCTCCGGAGCGCTCGAGCGCGGCGCCGAGGTGGACGTGGTGCTCCGGGTTGCGCGGATCGAGCTCGACCGCCTTGCGGAGCATCGCGATGGCGGAGGGGGTCTCGCCCTTCTTGAGGAGGGCACGGCCGAGCCACTGGCGGGCCTCGGCGAGACGGGGGTCCTCGTTCGTCGCCGCGGTGAGGCGCGTCACGGCGCCGTCCACGTCCTCGCCCCGCTCGAGCTTCACCGCGCCGAGGCGCAACAGCGCGACCGCGTTCCTCGGCTGCAGGTCCACCGCCGCCTGCAGCTCCTTCTCCGATGCGGCGAGGTCCCGCACCCTCCACAGGAGCGTGCCCTGCGCGAGGTGCCCCTCGACGTTCCGGGGATCGATCGCGAGCGCGCGCCCGAGCCGCGTCCGCGCCGCCGCCTCGTCGCCCTTCGCGATCGCGAGCTTCGCGAGCCCGATCTCGGCCGGCGCGTACTCCGGGTCGATCGACAGCGCGGCCTGGAACGCCCGCTCCGCGGCCGCGGCGTCGCCCTCCGCCGCCGCGAGCTCGCCGAGCCCGGCCTGCGCCGCAGGCTCGCGCGGCCCCTTCTCGGCGGCCGCCTGGAGGTCCAGCCGCGCCTGCGCGAGGTCGCGGCGCGCGAGGGCGAGCCGCCCGAGGGCGAGCCGCGGCTCGTACGCGCCGGGGTCGCGCGCCGCCGCGTCGCGGAACAGGAGCGCCGCGTCGTCGGCCTTTCCGGAGGCGTCGAGCGCCGCCGCCTTCGCGAGGAGGAGGGCCGGATCCCCCGGCGTCTTCGCGAGCGCCTGGTCGCTGAGGCTCGACGCGTCGAGCGCGCGCCCCGCCGCGGCGAGCGCCCGGATCCGGATCGCAGCGACCGCGGGCAGCGCCGCCGCCTGCGCGGCGAGCGGCTCGAGCGCGGTCACCGCGCCCGCCGCGTCGCCGCGGCGCAGGCGGTGGCGCGCGAGCGCGAGCCGCGCGCCGACGAGCCGGGGGTCGGCCTTCACCGCGGCGTCGAGCACCTGGTCCGCCTCCGCGGACCTCGACGCCGCCCGCGAGAGCAGGTTGCCGCGCAGCGCGAGCGCCCGGGCCCGCTCCGCCGGGGCGAGCTTCTGGTCGGCGCCGTCGACGAGGAGCCCCGCGAGCTGGGCCTCCGCGTCCACCCGATCGCCTGCCTCCTCCGCGATGGCCGCGAGCTCGAGGCGGGAAGGGAGATGGCCCGGCGTCGCCTGGAGCACCTTCTCGAACGCCGCCTTCGCGCCCGCGACGTCCCGCCCCGCGAGGAGCGCGAGCCCGGCGCCGTGGCCGGCGCGCGGGGTGCCGGGCTGGAGCGTCTCGAGCCGCGCGTAGAGCGCGGCCGCCCGCGGCGCGTCACCCCGCTCGAGCGCCGCGCGCGCGAGCAGCGCGAACACCTCCGCGTCCGGCGGCGCCTTCGCGGACGCCTGCTCTAGCGCGGTCTCCTGCTGGAGCGTCGCCGGCCCGGGCGTCGTCGCGAGCGTGACCGCGAGCCGCGCGGCGAACGCCGGCAGCTTGCCCTTCTCGTCGGTCTCGAGCCGATCGGCGGCGCGGCGCGCCTGCTCGAGCGCCTCCGCCGGCGCGCCGTGCCGCACCTCCAGCGCGGCGACGACGATCGCGTGGAGCGCGGCGGCATCGGAGGAGTCGGCGTCCGCCGCCACGGCACGCGAGGCCGCGTCGAGGGCGGCGCGGTCGCCCGGGTACTCCGCGCGCGCCAGCGCGGTGCGCGCCTCCGCGAGGAAGCCGGGGACCTTCGCGACGTCGCCGCGCCGGAACACCTTCACGAAGAAGAAGCCGTAGCTCGTGAGCCCCGCACCGGCGCCGAGCGCGGCGACGAGCAGCAGGGCGAGGGCGGGCAGGAGGAGCTTCTTCCAGGCGCGGCGGGGCGCGGCCTCGCCGTCCTGCTCCTCCTCCGCGCCCGTCCCCTCGACCACCTTCGAGCCCGCCATCCGGTCGCCGAAGGGGACCGCGCGCTGGACCTCGCGTCGCCCGGCCGGCGCGCTCGGCTCGGCCGAGACCTTGCGGAGCGCCTCGCCGAACGCGGGCACCGCGCCGATCGCAGACCACGTGGCACCGCCGTCGGGGGAGACGTCCTCGTTCCCCATGAGCTCGCCCTTCGAGAGCATCTCGACGACCTGCGCCTCGTCGAAGGGGCCGAAGATCTTCCCGGAGCGGCGGCGGACCTTGTAGCCCCCTGCGCCCGCGGGCGCGGCGCCCGCAGCGGCGCGCGGCGGTCCACCGCTCTCGCCGAAGAGCATCTCGAGCTCCTCGCCGGGAGGGGGCGGCGGGGGAGGGGCGACCTCCTCGAACGGGTCCGCCGGCGCGGCCGGGGGCGGCGGGTCCGCGAAGTCGACCTCGCCGAAGGCGAGTGGCTCGGCCGGCGGGCGCGGCGCCGCCGCAGTCGGCTCGGGGGCCGCGAGGTCCGGGAGCGGGATGCCGTCGAACGCCGGCGGCGGGAGGTCCGCCGCGGTCGGGTCGTCGAACTGCGCGTCGCCCCCCGGCTCGGGCCGCGTGGGGAGCGGATCGTCGGCCGCCGCGAAGTCCGCGGCGGGAAACGCGAAGGGGTCGGGCGCCGCAGGCGACGGAAGGGGGACGGCGGCGGAGGGCGGCGGCGGCGCGATCGCGCGGGCCGACGGCGCGGGGAGCGGGACCGGCGCCTCGGCCTGCGCGAACGGGGAAGCGGCGGGCGCCGGCGCCACGCGCGCCGCGGCCTGCGCGGGGGCGGGGAGCGGCACCGGGGCGCCTTCGCCCGGGGCGGCGTCGGCCCGCCTCACCGGAAAGGTGTTCCGGCACTTCGGGCAGCGGACCTTGAGCCCGGTCGCCGGCACCCGGCGATCGTCGATCGTGTAGGCGACGCTGCAGTGTGGGCAGGCGACCTTCATGGCACGTTCCTCGCGGAGGGCTCGTCCGGCTCGAACCGCCGCCGGAGGGCCAGGTAGTCCTCGAACTCGGCGGTGCCCGGGCCGCCGGCGATGCCGCCGTCCGGCGCGAGCCGCGCGTGCAAAAGCTCCGTCGCGATCCCGTCCGCGCCCTCGATCTCGAGCTCCGGCGCCTCGGACAGCTCGCCCGCGGCGATGGCGTGGTACCGCGCCCGCAGGTCGAGGTAGCGCAGGAATGACTCGACCACCTCGGCGGGCGCGAGCTGCGCGTCCACGCCGACCTCGCGGACGAGCCGCGCCCGGCGCAGGCGCAGCCAGAGCGGGTCGCCCGGCGGCGCGCCGGCGCGGAGGGAGAGCCCCTCGGGGCCGACCTCGCGCGGGATGAGGCGGAAGCCGTCGTCGTCGGCCGGGCCGGAGAGCGCGCGCAGCACCTCGACCGCGCGGCCCATCGCGTCGGCGGAGAGGAAGTTGCGGATCTGGCGGTTCGCCTCGCGCAGGCGCGCCGAGAGCCGCCGCAGGAGGCGCAGCGCGATCTCCCCGTTGCGCCGGACGAGGTCGCCGAAGGCCGCCTCGTCGATCTCGAGGATGCGCGCGGGGCTCTCGACGATCGCGGTGGCCGAGCGCGGCTGTCCCTCGAGCAGCGCCATCTCGCCGAACGCCTCGCCTGGACCGAGCCGCGCGAGCGTGATCTCGCGCGCCCCGACCCGCTTCACGATGCGGACCTCGCCGGACTGGAGGACGTACATCCGGCTGCCCGGATCGCCCTCCTCGAACACCACCGCGCCGGCCCGGAAGTCGCGACCGTAGATTTCGGCGGCGGAGAGCTCCGAGGGCATGGGCGTCGATCCGGGGCCGGGTGCGGGCGCGCGAGGGAAAAAGCGTGAGTTGACGCGACGGTACCACCCGGTCGGCGGCCCGTTCAAGACGGCGCGGGACGCGCGCGCCGTGCTAAACGAGGGGGATGGCGGGCCTCGGCGACGCGCTGCGGGAGCGGCTCAAGGCCTGGACCTTCGAGCTCGGCGGCCCCGGCACCCGGGCGCGCCTCGAGACGCTCACGCCGCCGCGGAACGAGTACGGCGTCGATCCGTACGGCCTCGACGTGGACTTCGTGGTGTCCGCGATGGCGCCCCTGCTCTGGCTCTACAAGCGCTACTTCCGCGTGGAGCTGCACGGCGCGGACCGCGTGCCGAACGAGGGGCGCGTCATCATCGTCTCGAACCACTCCGGCCAGCTGCCGTTCGACGCCGCGATGCTCGAGGTGGGGCTCCTCGTCGACAAGGACCCGCCGCGCGTCGCGCGCGCGCTCGTCGAGAGGTGGGTCCCGACGCTGCCCTTCGTCTCGACCTTCATGGCGCGCTGCGGGCAGATCGTCGGCACGCCGGAGAACTGCCGCCGGCTGCTCGCGGCGGACGAGGCCATCCTCGTCTTCCCGGAGGGCGTGCGCGGCCTCAACAAGCTCTACCGCGATCGCTACCACCTCCAGAGGTTCGGGCTCGGGTTCATGCGGCTCGCGCTCGAGTCCGGCGCGCCCATCGTGCCCTGCGCGGTCGTCGGGGCCGAGGAGCAGGCTCCCGCGCTCGCCGATCTGAAGCCGCTCGCGCGGCTCCTCGGCTTCCCCGCGTTCCCGCTGACGCCGACGATCCTCCCCTTCCCGCTCCCCGCCCGCTACCACGTCCGCTTCGGCGAGCCGCTCCGCTTCACCGGCTCGCCCGACGACGACGACGCGGAGCTCGAGCGCAAGGTCGCGGACGTGGAGCACGCGGTGCGGGCCCTCCTCGAGCGCGGCCTCGCCGAGCGCCGGAGCATCTACCTGTGAGCGCGCCCGCTCGCGTCGAGTCTCGCCGCGACGACGGCCCCGAGGCCGCCCCGCCCGCGACCGTCCTCGTGACGGGGATCTCGGGGAACCTCGGGCGCGCGCTCGCGAAGCTCCTCCACACCGAGGCCCACGTGGTGGGCGTCGACCGCCGCCCCTTCATCGGGCGGCCGAAGGACATCGCGCACCACCAGGTCGACATCCGCAAGGCGAAGGTCGAGGAGGCGTTCCGTCACGGCCGGATCGACGCGGTCATCCACCTCGGGATCATGCACGACCCGCGGATGCCCCGGAGCGAGGCCCACTCGTTCAACGTCGTCGGCACCCACAAGATCCTCGACCTCTGCGTGCGCCACGACGTTCGCAAGGTGGTCGTCCTCTCGTCCGCCAACGTCTACGGCCCGCGACCGGACAACTCGAACTTCCTGCCGGAGGAGACGCCGCTCATGGCGGCGGAGCGGTTCAGCGAGATTCGGGACCTCATCGAGCTCGACATGTACGCGCAGTCGTTCATGTGGCGACACCCCGAGCACGAGACGGTCATCCTGCGCCCGGTGAACATCGTCGGCCCCACCGTCCGCAACGCCCCCTCGAACTACCTGCGGCTCGCGCGGCCGATCACGGTCCTCGGCTTCGACCCGATGGTGCAGCTCATCCACGAGGAGGACGTCTGCCGCTCCCTCGCGCTCGCGCTCCGGCCCGGGCTGCGCGGCGTCTTCAACGTGACCGGCCCGGGCGAGATCCCGCTCTCGTCCGCGCTGCGCGAGCTCCACCGCAAGCCGATCGCGATCCCCCACCCGCTCGTGCGGCCGCTCGTCCGCCGCGCGTTCGAGGCGCACCTCACCGGCTTCCCTCCGGAGGAGGTCGATCACATCCAGTACCTGTGCGTCGTCGACGGGGCCCGCTTCGCGCGCGAGGCGGGCTGGGCGCCGTCCCGCTCGCTGCGCGAGACGATCCGCAGCGTGGCGTGACGTTCCGGGGTAGAGAAGAGCCGATGACGGACCGGCTCTGCCGCGGAATCATCCCCTCCCATGGCCTCCGCGCCGTGTTCGTGCGGCTCGGCGACACCGCCCGCATGGCGCGGGTGCTCCACGGCCTCTATCCCACGAGCGCCCGGGTGTTCGCGGAGGCGCTCGCGGCGGGCGCGCTCCTCGGGGCGCTGCAGAAGCACACGGCGCGGGTGAACTTGCAGCTCCAGTGCGACGGTCCCCTCGGCGGACTGTTCGTCGACGCGGACGCCGACGGGAACGTCCGCGGCTACGTGCAGCGCCCGGCGGTGAACTTTCCGGGCGACCCGGCGCGCGGGGCCCGCGCCGCGCTCGGCGGATCGGGGCTCCTGTCCGTCCTGCGCGACCTCGGCGGCGGCCAGCACTACCGCAGCGCGGTCCAGCTCGAGGCCCTCGACCTCGCCGGCGACCTGCGCCGCTGGTTCGAGGCGAGCGAGCAGGTCGCGACGGCGCTCGAGCTCGCCATTGCGCCCGCCGCGGACGAGCCCCTCGGCGAGGTCGCGGGGCTCCTCGTGCAGACGCTGCCGGACGGCGACGTCGCGGCGCTCGAGGAGGCGCGCCGCCGCATCGCGGACGGCGCGGTCTGCCGCGCGCTCGCCGCCGGGCAGGGAGCCCAGGAGGTCATCCGCGCCGTCGCGGGCGAGGGGTTCGACCTGCTCGCCGACGTGGAGGTCGCGTACCGCTGCGGGTGCAGCCACGAGCGGGCCCGCTCCGCGGTCTCGGCGCTCGGGGCCGACGGCGTCGCGGACGTCATCGCGAACGAGCGCGAGGCGGTGATCACCTGCGAGTTCTGCCGGACCCGGTACGTCGTCACCGAGCCGGAGCTGCGCGACATCCGCCACCGCCTGCTCGAGCGGGACGAGGCGAGCGGGTCGTCCTAGACGACCCGCCGCGGAGGGGCGCGTGCTAGATTCTCCCTTTCCGGCCGCACGCCCGGCCGCCCTCGGAGGCCTCGCCATCGCCACCGCGAAGAAGAGGAAGACCCGCGCGCCCGCCAGGCGCCCCCGCCGGTCCCGTCCGGGCGCGCGCGCGCCTCGCCGCGACCCCGACGCCGATCACCCGATCGGCGAGGGCGTCGCGGACGGCTTCGCGCTCGACCGGCTCGCCGCGCCGGCGCGCCTGAAGCGGGCGCCCAAGAGGGCGATGCGGGAGCTCGGCTGGGCGGCGTTCGGCGAGGTGGCGCGCACCCTCGCCGCCGAGATCGGGCGCAAGTTCCGGCCCGCGGTCGTCGTCGGGATCGCGAAGGGCGGGGTCTTCGTCGGCGGGGCGCTCGCCGCCGCGCTCGGCGCCGACTTCTACCCGGTGCGCATCGAGAAGCGGCGCCGCGACGCGGGCGCGCTCCCGGAGCCCATCCAGGAGCTGCCCGACCTCACCGGCAAGAGGGTCCTCGTCGTGGACGACGTCGCGGCGACCGGCGCGACGCTCGCGAAGGCCCGCGCGCTCACGCGCAAGGCCGGCGCGCGCGAGGTCCGCACCGCGGTGCTCGTCGCCCGCCCGCGAGGCGCCCGCCCCGACTTCGCAGCGTTCGCGACGGACGAGCTCATGCTCTTCGGCTGGGACTACCAGCTCGACGCGGCCGGCTCGGGCCCCGACGATCCGGGAGAGGTGGGCGTCTAGAGCGTCCCGCTCTGTGGCGCGCCGCCCGTACGGGCATGAAGCGGGTCGTCCTCGGGACCGCGGGCCACATCGACCACGGCAAGACCGCGCTCGTCCGCGCGCTCACCGGGATCGACACGGACCGGCTCCGCGAGGAGAAGCGGCGCGGCATCACGATCGAGCTCGGGTTCGCGCACCTCGCCCTGCCGGACGGCTCGGTCGCGGGCGTCGTGGACGTCCCCGGCCACGAGCGCTTCGTCCGCGCGATGGCCGCGGGCGCGGGCGGGATCGACCTCGTCGTCCTCGTCGTCGCCGCGGACGAGGGGGTCATGCCGCAGACGCGCGAGCACCTCGACATCTGCCGCCTGCTCGGCGTCCCGCGGGGCCTCGTCGCGGTCACGAAGGCGGACCTGCTCCCCGGCCTCGGCGCGGACTGGCTCGCGCTCCTCGAGCAGGACGTCCGCGCCGCGACGAAGGGGACCTTCCTCGAGGCGAGCCCGATCGTGCCGGTCTCGGCCACGACGCGCGAGGGGCTCGACCGGCTCGTCGCGGAGCTCGGGCGGCTCGCGGCGGAGGTGCAGGAGCGCCCGGCGGACGGGCCGGCCTTCCTCCCGATCGACCGCGCCTTCTCGATGAAGGGGTTCGGCACGGTCGTGACGGGGACGCTCCTCTCCGGCCAGATCGCCGAGGGCGACGAGACGGCGCTCCTCCCCCCCTCTCCCGGCGTGGAACCGCTCCGCGTCCGCTCGGTGCAGGTGCACGGGAAGCCGACGCCGCGCGCGCTCGCGGGACAGCGCACCGCGGTGAACCTCGCCGGCGTCGACCCGGCGGCGATCCGCCGGGGCCAGGCGCTCGTGCACCCCGGCGTCGTCCCGGCGTCGGCGATCCTCGACGTCGAGCTCACGCTGCTCGCCGTCGCCGCCCGGCCGCTCCGCCACCGGGCCCGCCTCCTCCTCCACGTAGGCACGGCCCAGGTCTCCGCGACGGTGGCGCTCCTCGACCGCGGGGAGCTCGCGCCCGGCGCGACCGCGCTCGCGCAGCTCCGGCTCGGAGAGCCGGTCGCGGCGCTGCCTGGCCACCGCTTCATCCTGCGCGGGTTCGCTCCGCTCGAGGGGCGCGGCCGGACGGTCGCGGGCGGACGCGTGCTCGCCGTCGCCGCGCCGAAGCGGCGGCGCGGCCGGCCCGAGGTGCTGCGGCAGCTGCAGGCCCTCGCCGGCGCGGACGCGGACGCCCGCCTCGAGGCGGTCCTCGAGACCGGGGGCCCTGCCGGGCTCGCCGTGCCGGGGCTCGTGGGGCGGACCGCACTCTCGCCGAAGGCGACCCAGGCGACGCTCGAGCGGCTCGGCGCGCGCGGAGGCGCGCTGCTCTTCGATCGCGACCGGCGCGCCTGGGTGGCGGGCCCGGTCGCGCGCGACCTCGCCGCGCGCCTCGTCGCCGCGGTCGAGGCGTTCCACCGCGCGCACCCGCTCGCGGCGGGCATCGGCCGCGAGGAGCTGCGCGGCCGCCTGCCTCCTGTCACCGACGCGCGGCTCTTCCAGCGGCTGCTCGCCCAGCTCGCCGAGCGCGGGGAGCTCGTCGTGGAGGGCGACCTCGTTCGCAGGAAGGGGCACCAGGCGCCCGCGTCCGCCGGGGCGGGCGCGGCGCTCAAGGACCGGATCGCCGCGGCGCTCGCGACGGGCGGCGTCGCGCCGCCGCGCCTCGCCGACCTCCCCGCGGCGGTCGGCGCGAGCGAGGCGGATGTGGGGGCGGTGCTGAAGCTGCTCGCCGCCGAGGGGCGCGCCGTGCGCGTCTCGGCGGAGCTCTGGTTCGACGCCGGGCACCTCGCCGCGCTCCGCGCGCGGCTCGTCGCGTTCCTCCGCGAGCGGAAGTCGATCACCACTCAGGAGTTCAAGGACCTCGTCGGAGCGACCCGCAAGCACGTCATCCCCCTCGCGGAGCACTTCGACCAGGAGAAGGTCACGCTGCGCGTCGGTGAGAAGCGGGTCTTGCGCGGAGAGGGGCGGGCGTGAGCGCGCCGGCCTCGCGCGCCGGTACGTTCGTCGTCCGGGGCGAGCGCATCGTGTACGCGAGCGAGGGCCTCGCGGCCCTCGCCGGCCGGCCGCTGGCCGAGATCGTGGGCCGCTCGCCGCTCGACCTGCTCGTGCCGGAGGACCGCCCGCGCGCGCTCGACGTGCACGTGCGCGGGGCGCTCGGTGAGCCCGTCCCGCGCTCGCTCGAGCTCACGCTCCTCCTGCCGGACGCCGCGCGCTGCCCGGTGGAGTGCCACTTCGACACGGACGGCCCGGAGCTCATCGTCCACCTGCGCGACCTCGGGGCGCAGGCCGCGCGCCTCCTGCGACTCGAGGCGCTCGCCGCGGTGGCCGCCGAGATCCGGAACGAGCGGAGCGTCCAGGCGGTCCACGACCGCGTCCGCATCGAGCTCGGGAAGCTCGGCCTCGCCTCGGCGATGCTCCGTCCGGTCGCGGCGGGCGCTCGGATCGTCTGGCTCTCGATGCCCGAGCCGCTCCGGGCCGAGCTCGTCGGGGCGACGTGGGTCGCGCCGGAGGGCTTCACCGGCCCGCTCACCGCGTTCGGGCGCGTGGTCGCCGCCGAGGGGTGCGCCTTCACCGAGGACTGGGCGACGGACGTCAGCGCGCTCGTACCGCCCGCGGTGGCGACGGCGGCGCAGGCGATCGTCCGGCGCGAGGGCTTCTCCCGGGCGGTGGGCGTCCGCATCGAGGAGCCCGGGGCGGACACGCTCCACCTCTACGTCGCGGCCCCGTGGCTCCGTGGCGAGGACGTCCCTGCGATGCGCCTCTTCGGCTCGCAGGTCGCCGCGGCGCTCGACTCTGCGCGCACGATCGCCGACCTCTCTCGGCGGAACGCCGCCCTCGCGGTGCTCGCGCGCGTCGCCGAGCTCGCCGGGGAGGCGACCGACCTCGGCGCGTTCTTCGCGCGCGCGTCGGAGGTCCTCCGCCCGGTGGCAGGCTACTCGGGGTGCGCGATCTACGTGCCGGACGAGGCCGCCGGCGCGCTCGTGCGCGTCTACGGGGAGGGCGCGCCGCCGGAGCTCGCGGCGCAGACCGAGCGGCTGCCGCTCACCGGTCCGCTCGGCGAGGTCGTCCGGGAGCGCGTCCCGCGCGTCACGTCCGTCCCCTATCCGGGCGGCGATCCGGAGCGGATGGGGACCCTGGGATTCGAGGCGCTCGCCTGGATCCCGCTCGTCTCCCGCTCGCGCGGCGTAGGCGCGCTCGTCGCCGGGTTCCGGGGCGACGAGGCGCTCGCGCGCGGCGCCGTGGACCTCCTCTGCGCCGTGGGCGCGCACTTCGCGAGCGCGATCGCGTCGCACGGGCTGCTCGGGGACCTGCGCCGCCGCGTGGGAGAGCTCACGCTGCTCGTCGACGTCGCGCGGGCCTCGGCGCAGCTCGACCCCGCGCTCCTCCTCGACGCCGCGCTCCGCCGGGTCTGCGACACGATCGGCACGGACGCGGGCGCGGCGTTCCTGCGCGACGGAGACCGGCTCGTCCTCCTCTCCGCGACCGGCCTCGACGCCGACTGCGCCCTCGCGCTCGGCGAGCTCGACGCGCGCGAGGGACTCCCCGGCCTCGCGATGTCGCGCCGCGCGCCCGTCGTGGCGAAGTCCACCGACGCCTTCACCGGCCGCTGCCCCCGATTCGGGAACGCGTCCGCGCCCGGACCGGTCATCGCGGTCCCCCTCCTCGCCAAGGCGGAGGCGGTGGGCGTGCTCGTGCTCGGGCGCGTGGGCGCGGCGCCGTTCACGGACGGCGACGCCGCCCTCCTCTCCTCGATCGGCGTGCAGCTCGGGGTGGCGGTGGACGCGGCGCGGCTCTTCTCGGACGTCCGCCGCCGGCTCTCGGATCTCGAGGCGGTCCACGCCCTCGCCCTCCGCGTCTTCGCGAACGCGCCGGGGGACGCGGGCGCGCTCCTCCAGGACGCCTGCAAGGAGCTCGTGCAGGCGCTCTCCGCCCGCGCCGCGGCGATCTTCCTCCCGGGCGGCGACGGGACGCTCCGCATCGCGGCGTCGGTCGGCGTCTCGGGCGTGCTCGGGGCGGTGGCGGTCGATCTCGCGCGGGACGGCGTCTCGAAGGAGGTCATGCGCACCCGGCTCCCCGTGGTCTCCGAGGACGTGACCCGCGACCCGCGCTCGCAGCTGCTCGGCCGTCCGGACGTCGAGCCGCTGGCGGTGCTCGCCATCCCGCTCGCGTCGCGCCAGGACGTGCGCGGCGTCGTCTACGTCGGCGACCGGCCCGGGCGGTCGTTCAGCCCGGCGGACGTGGCGCTCGCGAACGCGCTCGCCGGCGCCCTCGGCGTCGGCATCGAGAACGCCGAGCTGTACGCCGACGCCCGGCGGCGCGTCGACGAGCTGTCGGCGCTCAACGAGGCGAACGCGCGCCTCTACCTCGAGACGCGGCGCCGCGCGGAGGAGCTGGGGCTCCTGCACGAGGTCGGGCGCTCGCTCGTCGAGACGCTCGACATCGAGCAGGTGCTCTCGGCCGGCGTGCGGAACCTCGCTCGGATCGTGGACGCGCCCGACGCCTACCTCGCCCTCCTCACGCCCGACGGCGCGCACCTCGAGCTGCGCGCGGTGGCGGGCCCGCGCCGCGACCGCGTCGGGCGGCGCGTCCCGCTCGAGCCGGAGGCCCCGCTCCTCGCGACCCTCGTCTACCGGCTGCGCGAGCCGATCCTCGTCGAGGACGCGCTCTCGGATCCTCGGGTGGCGGACGAGGTCCGGCTCGCCTCGGGCGCCCGCGCCTACCTCGGCCTCCCCCTCGTCGTGCGCGATCAGGTCATCGGCACGGCGGTGATCGTCGAGACGCGCGGGCCGCGGCTCTTCACGCCGGCGGAGGTCGAGCGGGCCGCGGCGATCGCGAACCAGCTCGCCGTCGCCGCCGACAACGCCCGCCTCTACGAGGACCTTCGCCGCAGCTACGCCGATCTCGCGCGCGCACAGCAGCAGCTCATCGAGGGCGAGCGGCTCGCGGCGCTCGGCGAGCTCTCGGCGGTCGTCGCCCACGAGGTGCGCAACCCGCTCGGCGTGATCTTCAACTCGATCGGCTCACTGCGTCGGCTCGTGCGCCCGGCCGGCGACGCGAAGATGCTCTTCGACATCGTCGAGGAGGAGGCGGACCGGCTGAACCGGATCGTCGGCGACCTGCTCGACTTCGCGCGCCCGTCCACTCCGCAGGTCCTCCCCGAGCTGCTCGACCGGGTGGCCGAGGACGCGGTCGGGGCGGCCATCGCGCAGCACGGCGGGCGGGTCGAGCTCGCGCGCGACTTCGATCCGGACCTGCCGCCCGTCGCGATGGACGCCCGCCTCGTTCGGCAGGCCGTGCTGAACGTCGCCGTGAACGCGGTGCAGGCGATGCCGCGCGGCGGCCGGATCACGCTGCGCACCCGGCGGGAACCGACCGCCGCCCGCGTCGAGATCGAGGACAGCGGGCCCGGCATCCCCGACGAGGTCCGCGAGCGAATCTTCGAGCCCTTCTTCACGACCAAGGCGAGCGGCACCGGGCTCGGGCTCGCGGTCGTCCGCCGGATCGTCGAGGGCCACGGCGGCGAGGTGACGGTGTGGAGCGCGCCCGGGGCCGGCACGATCTTCGTCCTGCGCTTCCCGCTCGGCGGGCCGCCCGTTGAAAACGGGCCGGTGATGCGTTGAGATCCCGCCCGTGACGACCGACGCCGCGCCCGGACTCTCCGCCCCCACCGAAGTGCAGCCCGCCGACGGGTCCGCGCCCGCCCGGGGCGCCGACGCGGGCCGCGGCAAGGTGCTCGTCGTCGACGACCAGCGGAACATGCGCGCCACGACCGCGATCGTGCTGCGCAGCGCGGGGCACGTCGTCGAGGAGGCGGAGGACGGCCCCGCCGCGGTCCAGCGGATCCAGCAGGAGGCGTTCGACGTCGTCCTCACCGACCTCCGCATGCCGACCGTCGACGGCATGGAGGTGCTGCGCGAGGTGCAGCGGCTCGCGCCCGAGACGCAGGTCATCGTGATGACCGCCTACGGCACGATCGAGTCGGCGGTGGACGCGATCCGGCGCGGCGCCTACGACTTCCTCGCGAAGCCCTTCAAGGAGGACGAGCTGCTCCTGCGCGTCTCGAAGGCGCTCGAGAAGCGGCGGCTCCTCGGCGAGGTGAGCCTGCTCGCCGGCGAGTTCCGGCGGCGCTACGGGCTCGACCACATCATCGGCCGTTCCGGCGCGATGCAGGAGCTGCTCGATCGCGTCGTGCGCGTCGCGCCGACCGACGCCACCGTCCTCATCTCCGGGGAGTCGGGCACCGGAAAGGAGCTCGTCGCGCGCGCGCTCCACGTCTCGAGCCGGCGCGGCGCGCGCCCGTTCGTTCCCGTGAACTGCGCGGCGATCACCGAGACCCTCCTCGAGTCCGAGCTGTTCGGCCACGCGAAGGGCTCCTTCACCGGCGCGTCGCGCGCGCGGCGGGGGCTCTTCGAGGAGGCGCACGGCGGCACCCTCTTCATCGACGAGATCGGCGAGACGAGCCCCGGGTTCCAGGCGAAGCTCCTCCGCGCGCTGCAGGACGGGGAGATCCGGCGCGTCGGCGAGTCGACCCCCATCCAGGTGGACGTGCGGGTCATCGCGGCGACGAACCAGGACCTCCGCCGCGCGATCGCAGAGCGGCGCTTCCGCGAGGACCTCTACTACCGGCTCGCGGTCGTGCCGATCCGGATCCCCCCGCTCCGCGAGCGGCGCGAGGACGTGCCGCTCCTCGCCGCCCACTTCGTCGGCCGGTTCGTCCGGCGCACGGGGGCGACGAAGACGCTCTCGCCCGAGGCGGTGGCGCGGCTCATCGAGCACGCCTGGCCGGGAAACGTGCGCGAGCTCGAGAACGTGATCGAGCAGGCCGCGGCGCTCTCGCCCGGGGCGGAGATCCGCCCGGCCGACGTCCAGATCGAGCCGCACGGCGCGCCGGCGCTCCTCGACGAGGCCCGCACGCTCGCGGCGGCGGTCGAGGACGCCGAGCGACGCGCGATCGAGGCGGCCCTCCACCGGGCGTCGGGCGACCTCGGGAAGGTCGCCCGCGAGCTCGGCGTGTCCGCGACGACGCTGTGGCGCAAGATGAAGCGGCTCGGGATCGAGGGAAGAGGCCCCGGGAGTCCGGGGCCGTTGCACACCTGAAACGGGCATTTCACGGATGCAATGCCACGGCGCCGCCGCGGCGCTGGCGCTGGGCGCCGACCCCTCAACCCCGCGAAATCAGGCGCCACGTCGCGCGCGAAGGTGCCGCAGCCGTTGGCACCCCTGTTGCTCTTCAAGCTCCTAGAAGTGCAAAGCTGCCTGTTGAGGTCGGTCCCCCCCCGCCACTTCAGCTGCGCTTTGCACTTCGTTTTTTTTTGGATCCCACGATGTCCGCGTTCCTGATCGTCGACGAGGACCGGAACTTCCGCGACGCGCTCGCCATCGGGCTGCGCCTCGACGGGCACGTGGCCGTCGCGACGGGTGACACCGAGGACGGGCGCGCGCGGCTCGCCGCGGGGTGGTTCGACTGCTGCCTCGTCGACGCGCACCTCGCGGGCGCGGACGCGCTCCTCGAGATCGCCGCGACCGCGGGGCTGCGCGCCATCGCGACGGGCCCGTACGCCGAGCTGCTCGAGGTCGCCGCCGCGCGCCACCCGCACGCGCAGGCGCTCCCGAAGCCGTTCCGCGCGGCGGAGCTGGTCGCGCGCCTCCAGCGCGCCGCATAGCTCGGCGGGCGCTTCCTGCCTGCGCCGGGCGGGCCGAGCGCTACAGAAGGATCGCGCTCGCCGCCTGCGCAAGCCGCACGACGGGATCCGCGACGAGGCCGAGCGCCACCACGACCGCCACCGCGGCCGCGAGCGCGACCGACGTCGCGGGCGCGGAGAGCGCCTCGCTCTCGCCCTCGGACGGGCGCATGTACATGTAGACGACGACGCGCAGGTAGTAGTACGCGCCGAGCACGCTCGTGAGGATGCCGAGCACGGCGAGGCCGTACAGCTCGGCGCCGACGGCGGCCTGGAAGATGTAGAGCTTCCCGAGGAACCCCGCGGTCGGCGGGATGCCCGCGAGCGAGAGGAGGAAGACCGCCATCGCGAAGGCGAGCACCGGACGCCGCCGCGCGAGGCCCGCGAACCGCTCGAGGTCCCAGGTGTCGGCGGGCTCGTCCTCGGCGCGCCCGCGCCGCTCGACCGAGCCGACGACGGCGAAGGCGCCGATGGCGGTGGCGCTGTACGCGGCGAGGTAGAAGAGGATCCCGCCGAGCGCCTTTTCGCGCGCGCCGGGGACCGCCGACGAGACGACGCCGATGAGCAGGTAGCCCGCGTGGGCGATCGAGGAGTACGCGAGCATGCGCTTCACGCTGCGCTGGGGGAGCGCGAGCAGGTTCCCGAAGATCATCGTGAGGACCGCGAGCGCGGAGATGATCCCGCCGAACGCGGACGCCTGCGCCGCCGCCCCGCCCTCCGCGGCGAGGAAGATGCGGGCGAGGAGCGCGAACGCCGCGGTCTTGACGCCCGCCGCCATGAACGCGGTCACCGGCGTCGGCGCGCCCTCGTAGACGTCGGGGGTCCAGGCGTGGAACGGCACCGCCGCGATCTTGAACGCGACGCCGGCGGCGACGAGCCCGAGCCCGGCGAGGTAGAGGGGCGAGCCCTGCCCGCGCGGGAGCGCCGAGAAGAGCGTCGAGCCGGTCGCGCCGAAGAGGAGCGCCGCGCCGTAGAGGAAGAGCGCGGAGGAGATCGCGCCGAGGACGAGGTACTTGAACGCGGCCTCGGCGGGCCGCCGGCCGCGGCGCAGATACGCCGCGAGCGCGTACGTCGCGAGGCTCATCGTCTCGATGGCGATGAAGGCGACGAGGAAGTCCGACGCCATGCCGAGCAGCGACATCCCGGCCGCGCCGAAGAGGGCGAGCGCGTAGAACTCGCCGCGCTCGGCGTCGCGCGCCTGGAGCCACCCCGTGCCGACGAGCGCGGAGAGGGCGAGCCCGCCGCAGACGATCACGGTCACGAAGGCGGAGAAGCCGTCCGCCGTCGCCTGCCTCCCGAACACCGGGCCGGAGACGGGCGCCCAGGCCGCGTAGAGCGCGGCGGCGGCGGCGAAGCCGACCGTGAGGAGCGCCTGGTACGTGCGGCGCCCGGAGACGAGGAAGACCTCCGAGAGCAGGAGCGCGATCGCGCCGGCGGTCAGGATCGCCACCGGCACGAGCGCGGCGAAGTCCTTGGTGGGGAACGGGGTCATGTCAGTGGACCTCGGGGACGGCGGCGTGCGGGCTCGGCAGCGGCGCGGGCACCTGGAGCAGCTCGCCGAGCGGCGCGGCGCGCGGCGGCAGTGCCTGGCGCGCGGCGATCGCGGTCGTCTGCGTCCCGACCGTGGTCGGCAGCCCGAGCCGCTGCTCGGTGGCCTGGAACCGCTGCACGAGCCGGTCGACCGCGGGCTTCGCCGGCGCGAGGAACGGCTGCGGCACGAGCCCCATCACGACGATGAGCGCGATCATCGGGGCGAGCACGAACGACTCGCGAACCGAGAGGTCGGGCAGGTGGAGGTTGTGCGCGTTCCGGAGCTTGCCGAAGAAGACGCGCTCGACGAGGAGCAGCATGTAGACGGCGCCCAGGATGACGCCGAGCGCCGCGAGCGTCGAGAGGAGCGCCGAGGAGCGCATCCGCGACAGCCAGGTGCCGGAGAGGATGAGGAACTCGCCGACGAACCCGTTCGTCCCGGGGAGGCCGACGGAGGAGAGCGTGACGATGACGAACACCGTCGCGATGCCCGGCACCTGCTTCGCGAGCCCGCCGTACTCGGAGATGAGGCGGGTGTGACGCCGCTCGTAGAGCATCCCCACGAGGAGGAACAGCGCGCCCGTCGAGATGCCGTGGTTCAGCATCTGGTAGACGCCGCCGGTGAGCCCCTCCGGCGAGATCGCCATGAGCCCCAGCATCACGAAGCCGAGGTGCGAGACCGAGGAGTAGGCGACGAGCCGCTTCATGTCGGTCTGCACGAGCGACATGAGGGCGCCGTAGAGGATCCCGACCACCGCGAGCGCCGCGATGGCGGTCCGGTACCGGAGCGCCGCCTCCGGGAAGAGCGGCATCGCGTAGCGGAAGAAGCCGAAGGTCCCCATCTTGAGGAGGACGCCCGCGAGGATCACGGAACCGGCGGTCGGCGCCTCGGTGTGCGCGTCGGGCAGCCAGGTGTGGAGCGGGAACATCGGCACCTTCACCGCGAAGGCGAGGGCGAAGGCGAGGAAGAGCCAGCGGCCCGCCTCGGGGGTGACTTGAAGGGCGCGGCGCGCCTCGAGGTAGT
>WNFU01003478.1_pt1 | contig 27666 bp, 32 predicted proteins | sample 5400121 | NCBI WGS metagenome assembly WNFU01 (sample SAMN13153360, study PRJNA577476) | soil metagenome | isolation source: 100 cm soil or saprolite under grassland replicate 1 | place: USA:California | collected 2016-06-15 | reverse complement strand
AATCCCGTGGAATGACCTGAAAGTGAGTGCGACGGGATCCCTCGACTTCGCTCGGGATGGCAAAAAAACTCAGAATCGCTTTCGTTCGCCGCGGCTATTCGCGGAGCGGTGGCGCAGAGGCGTACTTGAAACGACTTGCGGATGGATTCGTAAAAGCCGGCCACGAGGTCCAGCTTGTGACGACGAATGAATGGCCCGAGGAGCAATGGCCATTTGGATCGATAAAACGCTTGGGAGGGACGACCGTAATCGGGTTTGCTGACGAGCTTGAACAAATTCGACCGCAGCTGCAGTGCGATGTTTTGTTTAGTCTCGAGCGTGTCTGGAATTGCGATGTGTACCGGGCAGGGGACGGAGTTCACAGCGCCTGGCTTGCGCGCAGGAGAAAATTCGAGGTCCCATTGAAGCAATTTGTTCGCGGCGCCAGCCGGAAGCATCGGGATTTGTTACAACTGGAGGAATCGCTTTTCGAGAAACGCAAGGCTCGGCGGGTGATCGCCGCTTCGCAAATGGTCGTGAACGAGATCACCGATCTGTACCGTTACCCGGCGAATAAGATCGATGTCGTGCGCAATGGCGTTCCGCTCGACAAATTCAGGTTCGATCCCAGACTTCGCGAAAAATCTCGCGCGGAGTTGAAACTCAAGCAGGACCAAATTGCGCTGTTGTTTGCAGGTTCGGGCTGGGAGCGCAAAGGGTTATAAAACGATGCGCCTGCGTTTCTGGCGCGAGGATCCCGTTCAATTTCTCGGCGAAGTTGAAGACCTTGTGCCGGTCTACGCTGCTGCGGACATCTTCATTTTGCCCACAATTTATGACCCCTTTTCGAATGCCTGCCTCGAAGCGCTGGCCAGCGGGTTACCAATAATCACAACGCGTTCCAACGGGTTTAGCGAAATCATCGAAGACGGAGTGCACGGATCGATTGTCGATAACCCAGCAAATCTAGTCGGCTTGCGTGACGCTATTCGATTTTGGTCGGACCCATCGCGTTGCGACGCAGCCCGTTCGGCTAACATCGAACGCGCATCGCAATTCGATATCTCGAAGAATGTCGCGCAAACGCTCGAAATTCTGACACGCGTCGCGCTGTAGGGCGTCTGTGTCAGACGCCATCTCATCGGCGTTTCATAGAAACGCCCTACAATTCCAGATTGTGCGGTCGCGCTGTAGAGTCCGCTGTCCTCCGGCGAATTTGCCGGTCAGATTAGCCAGCCAGCGCGGCATCCGCGTCCGGGAAAATCTGAAAGACCTGATCGAGCCGCGAGATTTCGAAAATCGAGCGCACGGTTTCCTGCAATCCGGCCAGCATGAATTTGCCTCCGTAACCTTCCACCTTTTGCATCGCTTGAATCAAGGCCGCGAGCCCCGCACTGTCGATGTAGCTCACGTCGGAAAGATCGACCACCAACCGCTCGGGTTTCTTGTCGATCACATCATTGAGCGTTGCCGTGACCGTGGGCGACACGTGCAAATCGATTTCGCCCTTGAGCGGCACAACGTTGGAACGGCTCTGACGCGGCGTGGTATTTGATGAGGCTGAGTCTTTTTTCATTTCACCGTGCAATTCGTGAATGGATCACCATCCGAGTGTGTCCATAATTGTTTCCACGTTCGAGAGATCATCAATCAGAAAATCCGGCTGATGCTTTGCGAGCTCATCCCGGGCCCATCTTCCGGTTGCGACTGCGATCGTCCTCGCGCCGAGGGCTTTGCCGCACTCGATGTCGCGCGGGGTGTCGCCAATAACATCTATCTCGGACGCGGCGAACTCCCGTCCGTGCTTCTCCTTCGCGCGGGCGCGAGCGAATCGGCCGAGCTCGTTTCGGTCGTGGTGATCATCGGCAAATGCGCCGAATTCGAAGAAATGCCAGACGCCGTAGTGCTCGAGTTTTAGTCGCGCACCGCGGGACACATTCCCCGTGAGAAGCGCCAGCACGACGTGTGGCCGCGACTTCAGCCGTTCAAGTAACTCCAGCACTCCGGGAAGCAGTTTGCCTTTCCGGCGCGGCAGTTCCAATGAAAGGAAATGCATGTAGCTGTCGAGGAACCCGCTGACGTTTTCGTTAATCGCAGGAATTTTATGCTTGTTAAGGATACTCAGGACGATGCCGGAATCCGTCATGCCCGCGATCTCGATATCGTGCAAATCATCATCAATACCGAAGCGTTCTTTGAAAGCCGATTTGAGCGCATGGACGCCCGCGCCGCCCGAATGGATCAACGTGCCGTCGATGTCGAAAAGCAACAAGCGCTTTGTTCGCGCTGTCATCCCGAGCGAAGTCGAGGGATCCCGGTGCATTAACGTGGACTTTGGCACGAGAGGGGTCGGACTCAAAGTGCAGGCGCATGCATCATCAGCACCGCAATGATACTTCCTACAAAGACAAGCAGCACAATGCCCAAACCGATAAGAATTCCAGTGCGCACCGGGTCGTTCCGCTGTTCCTGGCGGCGGAGAGGAGATGCGCTGCTCAAATGGGGCAACTCTGCGCCAGCTTCCGCGAAATGAGCCTTGATCGCCTCAGGCTTCGGCAACGGCTTTGAACCGCCGACTTCCGACGACTGGTATTTCGCTTCGGCTGCCCCGAACCGAATCCGATCATCAAACCGAAGCACCGTTTCCGTTACAGGCTTGCCATTGACGCGTGTGCCATTGGTCGAATCAAGATCCTTCAATCGATACGTATCGCCTTCCAAGAGCAACTGCGCGTGATGAGTCGAGATGGACGGATCGTTGACGACGATTGTGTTATCCGGTCCGCGACCGATCGTGATCGCTTCGTCCACGAGCTCGTGTGTTACGCCTGAAATGATCAGCTTTGGCATGCTCCTGATTTTAACCGAATGAGGAGAGCTCGACAAATAGCGTGGCCATGGCGATTGACCGCGCACAACCAGGCTCGGATAGTGGCGCTTCCATGTCCATTGAGTTGACGCGCAATTTTTGCATCATCGCGCACATCGATCACGGCAAAACGACGTTGTCCGACCGGTTGCTGGAGCGCACCGGCACGATCCAGGAGCGCGAGAGGCAGGACCAGCTACTTGATTCGATGGACCTTGAAAGGGAGCGGGGGATCACAATCAAGGCGCATCCGGTGGCGATGCGTTACACAAGCAAGTCGGGTGAGGGGTATCGGCTGAATCTGCTCGATACGCCGGGGCACGTCGATTTTTCCTACGAAGTTTCGCGCAGCCTCGCTGCGTGCGAGGGCGCGCTGCTGGTGATCGATGCGGCGCAGGGCGTGGAAGCGCAAACGGTGGCGAATGTTCATCTCGCGCACAAGCAGGGCCTAACGATTGTTCCGATAATCAACAAGATTGATCTGTCGAATGCCGACGTGGCTTCGGTGCTACGGCAACTGGAAGAAATCCTGGCGATTCCCGCGGAGGAAGCGATCCAGGCGAGCGCAAAAATGGGGATGGGGATTGATGAAATTCTGGAAGCGATCGTGAAGCGCATTCCCCCACCGCAATCGCCAACAGACGAGACACTGCGGGCGCTGATTTTTGATTCGGTATTTGATGTTTATCGTGGCGTGATCGGCTATGTCCGCGTTGTTTCCGGAACAATGGAAGCGAATCACGCGATCATGTTGATGAGCAATGACACGCGATACGAGATCAAGGAAGTGGGCGTGTTTACACCGAAGATGCGCGTCCAGGAACGGCTGAACCCCGGCGACGTCGGTTATTTCATTGCGAATATCAAATCAACTGCCGACATGAAGATCGGCGACACGATCACCGACCAGCGGCATTCCGCGCGAGAGCCACTGCCCGGTTTCCAGGAAATTCATCCGATGGTATTCAGCGGGATCTATCCGATTAACACTGGCGATTTCGAACATTTGAAGACGGCGATTGGCAAGCTGCGCCTGAACGATTCCGCGTTTGTTTATCAACCGGAAAGCTCGGTTGCGCTGGGTTTCGGATTTCGCTGCGGCTTCCTCGGGTTGCTTCACATGGAAATCATTCAGGAGAGGCTCAGGCGCGAGTACAACATGGACATCATAGCGACCAGCCCCAGCGTGGTGTACGAGGTGTTAACGACACGCGGCGAGAAATTCCTGATCGATAATCCGGCGCATCTTCCCAACCCGAGCCTGATCGCGGAAATCCGGGAGCCAATTGTAAGGGCATACGTGCTTTGCCCGAATGAAAACATCGGTGACATCCTGCAATTGATTCTGGAGAAGCGCGGCCAGATGGAACGCACCGAATCGCTGGATACGCGTCGGGTGATGTTGCATTGCGAATTGCCGCTCAACGAAATTCTGGTCGATTTCAACGACAAGATTAAGAGCATCACGCGCGGCTACGGTTCGATGGATTACGAGCACGCCGGTTACAGGGCTGCGAAACTGGTTAAGCTGGATCTGCTCGTTAACGGCGAACCGGTTGATGCGTTCTCTACCATTGTGCATAAGGCTCGGGCCGAAGCGCGTGGACGCCAGTTGGCGGCCAAACTGAAGGAAGTCATCCCGCGTCAGCTTTATGCGGTGGCAATTCAGGCTGCGATTGGCGGGAAAATTATTGCGCGCGAGAGTGTTTCCGCTTTACGAAAAAATGTCACCGCGAAATGCTACGGCGGCGATATCACCCGGAAACGGAAATTACTGGAGAAACAAAAAGAAGGAAAAAAACGGATGAAAAGCATCGGGAAAATCAACATTCCGCAGGAGGCGTTCATTGAGGTGCTCAAAGCGCAGTGACGCACTTTAAAATGACGAAATCCGAATGACGAATGACGAAGGAAATCCGAATGCCTAAATCCGAAATACCAAGAGTCTGGCGACGTAATTTCCGCTCCTTTGAGCTTCGTCATTTATTCGTCATTCGTCATTCGGATTTCGTCATTTAATCCATGTTTACGTCGCGCCACATCAAACACAGTCGGCTGCTTTTGCGGCACGCCCGGAAGTACCTTCGTTACAAGCACGACAAACTCAGTGACGCCGACCGGGAACAAATCGTCTCCGAAATGCAGACGCTTCGCGAAGCTCTGCGCTCGAGAGACCGGCAGAACACTCACAGCGCAGCGGAGACACTCGATAAGACGCTCCACAAACTCACACCGGTGACGTGGGAATCGCATTGGCGAGAAAACTGCGAAGTGATTCTGGTTGCGATCGTAATCGCGGTGGGGATTCGCTCCTATTTTCTGCAGCCGTTCAAAATTCCCACCGGCTCGATGCAACCGACGTTAAACGGAATTATCGGTCATCCGAGCAGCGAGCCGCCGCCAAATATTCTGCGACAAATCGTCGAATTCGTTCTTCTGGGTCGCAATTACATCAATGTCGTTTCGAGCGAGGACGATCAGATTTTCGAGATCGTGCCCAAAAAAGTGGCGTTCTTTTTTACTTTTTCGCGGCTCGTATGTGAGCGACAAAGTTTCTTCGTATACGCCCCGCCCGACACGCTTCGTCAGGATTTTAACGTCTTTCCCGGTCGCCTTTGCCATCGCGGCGAAGTTATCGCCCGAGGCGCGATCGACACGGGCGACCAGGTCTTTGTCGATAAATGCAGCTATAACTTTGTTAACCCGCACAACGGGGATGTTTTTGTCTTCAGAACAAATAATATTCCGGCGATTCGCCCGGATCCGATCGCCGGACCGCCTTTTTATATTAAGCGATTGGCCGGTCTGCCTGGCGACCAGTTGCGCATCGATCCGCCATTTCTTTACATCAACGGCAAAAAGGCGGAGGGCTACGGCTTTGAACGGGTAATCTCAGCGCGACCGCCGTACCGCGGTTATGCTTTCGGCCACGAGTATTTGTCGAAACCTGATCAGACGTACACGGTGCCTCGCGACGGCTATTTCGCCATGGGTGATAACAGCTATAACAGCTACGACAGCCGCTATTGGGGACCGGTTCCCGTCGAGAATTTGGTCGGTCGCGGGTTGTTTGTTTATTGGCCGTTTTACCCGCATTGGGGACTCATTCGTTAGGCCGATGATGGAGTGATGGACTAATGGAGTGTTGGAGTGATGTTCTGACTCGCATTACTCCATTACCAATTCTTGCTGAGGTGGGGCAAGCCGTGCCCGGCCTTTACGCCTGGCTGGGGCTCTGCGGTGGTTACGTGCTGGTAATGGTTTTTGCGCCGGTGCGGCGAGCGCTCGTTGACGGTCTTCACTGCCTTGAGCGTTACCACCGGATTTGGATCACCTTCGCGGTCCTTGGGTTTGGCTACTTCATTTTTCAGTTTGTCACTTTCACGCCAATCCGGAACTGGGCGGACTTGGAGCTGAGCCAAATCACTTCGTTGCCGCAGTGGGCTTGGCCAAGGTTGAGTGAGATATGGACGGAGACTCTATTGCCCGCGCTAGAGGGCGTTGCGGGAATTTTCGATAACGCCACCACCACGTATCCGCTCTCCGTCGTCGCGGCGGTTTTGATGATTGTGAACTGGCGCGGATTGCACGGCGCCTTGTTGCGCGCGCTGCGGAAACGGTACGGCTTTTGGGGTTATCTGGTTTATTTGATTCTGTTGCTGAGCGCGCTGGCGTCGCTGCTCAAGCCCATCGTCTTCTGGCGATTACCGGAATGGAGTGGCCTTTTGCCTGAAGCCGGTCTGCTGCGCGTGTCGGCTACGGTGGATGCGACGGCATTTATTTTCGAATATCTCGTGGGCGTTTACATCCAGGTCTATCTCATCACTGTGTGTCTGGCCTGGATAAGGGGCTTTAGCTTTGAAGAGGGCGAATTGTTCCGGTTCGCCATGAGGCGGTTCAGTTATGTGTTGGAATGGGCGGGCATTGTGGTTGCGGTGAGCACGTTAATCCTCCGGCTGCCGCTCGTGCTTGCCTACTTCATCAAAATCCCGCGAGTCCTCGATTACCTCCCCATTGCGAGGGTTCTCATGAGCGGCTTGATTATTGCGTTTTGTTCGGTCCAAATCTCGCTGGTGCTGCACAACGAAACACTGATCGAAGCGATGCGCGCGCACGTTCATTTCATCCGAAGAAATGCGGGTCGTCTCGCATGGTTTCTGGTGATCTGCGGGATCCACTTTTATGGCATCATGGCGTGCGATGCCATTCTGCGCGGCGCGATCGCCGATCGATTGGGCGCGCTGTTGCTGTGGAAATTCAGTTTCGCCTGTCTGCGAGGCGTGGTCACGGGCTGGCTGTTGGCTTCATGGGTCTGCCTGTTTCGGCAATGCGAAACACGGAGAATTCATCAGGAAAAATGGATTCAATATTGATCAAGCAGGTTACGAGAAGGCGAACGTGAATGCGGCCGCCATCACGCGCCAGAGCAAATCCAATCTGGCCCTCGCTTTCGTTTCGTTAGGCCGTGAGCGCAGACGCGACATCACGATTTTCTACGCGTTCTGCCGTGTGGTCGATGACATCGCCGATTCGGCCGAACTAAGCGTCATCGAGAAACGAGTGCGTCTGGCGAATTGGCGCCAGATGCTTCGCACCGGCGCTCCGGACGAGCCGCTGCTCGCCCGCGACGTGCGGCAATTGATGCACAAATATTCGCTTCCACCCGACATGCTCGAGGAAGTCATTGCCGGGGTGGAAATGGATTTGAGCATCGCGCGATATCCGACCTTTAAAGAGCTTCGTGTCTATTGTTACCGGGTCGCCAGCGCAGTTGGGCTCGTCAGCATCGAGATTTTTGGTTATCGCAACCCGCGCTGCCGGGAATACGCGATTGATCTCGGACTTGCCTTGCAAATGACCAACATTATTCGCGACGTCTGGAAGGATTTTCAGGCCGGGCGCATTTATCTGCCACAGGAAGATCTGGCCCGGTTCCACTATTCGGAAGCTGATCTGGCGAAACGACAATATAACGAGCACTTCTTAAAGTTGATGCAATTCGAAGCATCCCGCGCGCGTGAATTCTTTAGCCGCGCGGTAGCTGAGCTCCCGGCTGAGGATCGCCGCGCGATGACGCCCGCAGAGATCATGCGCTCCATTTACGGCGCGCTGCTTCAACGAATTGAACTGGACAACTTTCGTGTTTTCGAAAAAGAATATCGGCTAAGCAAGCTGCAGAAAGCAGGCCGGATCGTGCCGCAACTTCTCAAATCTTTTTTGAATTTGCCGTCGCGCACATCCGTCTGAGTTGCACGCTGCGAAAACCTTACAAGAGTAAAAATATGAAAACCAAATCTCTGAAAATTGTCTCGGCATTGTTAGTCGGTTTGTTCCTACTCGGCACAACGGCGTACGCGCAACAGAGGGATGCCACTGATACCCGAACATCACGCCCTGTGATCGAGGGAACGGCGATTACAAAAGAAGAGGCTCAGAAGAAATATCCGCCGAAAGCCGGTGCGTATCCGCCTGGCAACCGGAACCCGCATGATGAGTCAGGAGTGGTTGCAAGCCCATATCCGCCATATCAAAAGTACAACTGCTCGAAGATCAGCCACGGGGGGTTGGTACTCGACGTACGTGCAAAGCAAGTATTTGTATACCCCTAATCTCGGTTTCAGCCGGACAAAGGCTGTCTTGACGCCGCTTTCGCGATGTCTGCCGGACTTCGCGGTCAGTGCCGCAAGCTAAAACAAATCATGCGAACGATTCCCACGCTTAGCTCGGTAATTGCATTTAGTTGTTGCATTCTAACCTCATGTGACACGCCGGTTGGCCAGGGCGCAGCGTGGGGCGCCGCAACTGGAGCGATCATCGGTGGCGCGGCGACTGGAAATGTCCGCGCGGCGTCAATCGGCGCAGCGGCAGGCGCAGCTGCTGGCGCTTTAACTGGTAAGATTATCCAGGAGAACCAAGCTGCGCAGTATGGGCCACCGCCGCCGGGCGGTTACCCTTATGCGCGATGGGCTGGAAGATCAGGGTTTTTCTACAGCCCTTATACAGATCGCGTCTACGATCTACGCGGCGTGCCGCCCGGTGGCCTCACTCGCGATGTTGATACGGGTCGCCTTTTCCGTAGGCCATAAAAGGACCGCCGCGCTGCGGCTTATTGAGTGCTTTCAACGCGCTTGCGTTTGCAGCTTGTCGACCAGCGCTCGCGCCTCGTCTGTCATGCTTAGTATTTCCGGCCACGATCGGTGATAGTTTTCGCCCGGTAATTTGCGCGTCGCATCAAACCCCATGTGGGAACCGATGTTCTGTTCGCTCGGCGCGTGATCGAGCGAGTCGCTTGGATTTTTAATGATCGTTGTGTCTCGGGCAGGATCGGTGTTCGCACACAATCGGAAAAGCACCTCGCTCGTGTTATGCACGTCGCAATCTTCGTCCACTGCGATGATGTACTTGCTGAACATCATTTGTCCCATCCCCCAGAGCCCATGCATCACTTTGAAAGCCTGATAGGGGTATTGCTTCCGGATGCTCACAAAAACCAGATTGTGAAATACCCCTTCGGGCGGCAACGTTATATCCACGATCTCCGGGAAATTCATCTTGAACACCGGCAGAAGAATTCGAACTGACGCGTCGCCGATGTAGAAATCTTCCATTGGCGGTTTGCCGACGATCGTTGTCGGATATGTCGCATCCCGCCGGTGCGTGATCGCGGTCAGATGGAAAACGGGGTAGTTTTCGACTGCGGTGTAAAATCCCGTGTGATCGCCAAAGGGCCCCTCCGGACGCATGTCGCCTGGCTGCACATAGCCTTCTAAAACAAAGTCGACATCCGCTGGCACCTCCAGATCGATGGTTTTGCACCGAACCAGCTCGATTGATTTTCTTCGCAGGAACCCGGCAAATAACAGTTCGTCCAAACCGTCTGGCAACGGTGCGGTTGCCGCGAATGTGTAAACAGGATCGCCACCCAGCGTGACAGCCACCGGCATCCGCTCCCCCCGTTCGTAATAGCGTTTGCCGTGGCGCGCTCCGACTTTATGAAGTTGCCAATGCATTCCGGTCGTGCGCTCGTCGTACACTTGCATTCGGTAAATGCCCACATTGCGTGCGCCGGTCTCCGGATCGCGCGTATGTACATTTGGCAGGGTGACGAAACGCCCGCCGTCTTTCGGCCAGCATTTGAGGATGGGCAGATCGAGCAACGAAAAACCGTCGCCACGTTCGATTTCACGCACCACTTCCTGGCACGGCGCGTCACGGACTGATTTCGGCCGCGCATGCAGCAGATGGATTCCTTGTTTAAGTAAATTCCAGCCTTCGCGCAGATCCGTGGGCGGTTTTGCTTTCAGGATGAGCTGAATTTCGCGCGCGACATCTTCAACGTCGGAAACCTGTAGTGCCATCGCCATGCGGCGGCGCGATCCCATGGCGTTAATGGCGACCGGAAATTCCGATTTTTTTCCATCCACAATCGGTTGCTCGAACAACAAGGCCTTTCCGCCGCCGGGCGATTTCATCTCGCGGTCTGCCCATTCGGCAACGAGAAGTTCGGTATCGACAGGGATTGCGACGCGCTTCAGTTCGCCCGCTTGTTCAAGAGCATCGAGGAACTGTCGAAATGAGCGGTAAGCCATGGATCAGACCCGCTGGAATACTCATCCGTCACGTGTCACAACGCGACAGAATTTTTTGATCGGATCTAATGCGATGTGACGTATTGGAAGGACACCGCTTTGCCGTGCGCGAAAGTGACGAGCTTGCCAGGATAAGGGATGCTTGGCGGGAACCACGAATAACAAAACGGATCGTACAAAGGCGCCCCGAAATATTCGTCCAACGGTTCATATGGGTAGTACGGGCAGCTGGCGTAATAAGTGTAAACCCAAGTCTCCGTAGTACCGCCGCCCATGTTGCCGATAATTCTTCGATTGGGCGAACCCCACGCCAGCCACACGGCGGGTCGTGACATACCGATTCGAATTTGCCCCTGGTTTACCAGCGCCTGGTCTCTGTGTGAAATACTCTGGTAAAGATCTGGATACTCAGAAATTCGCGTTTGTGGCGTTGAACAACTGGTGAGAACGAACGTGCCGGCCGCGACAGCCAACGTCGATGCGCGAAGGAAAGAGCAACGCTTCACGCCGCGAGCAAATCATACCGACCGCTGGGTTGGCAAGCCAAACTCGGCGTTACAGCGGCGGTGGCGACGGCAGGTGTCGGAAGAACACAACTCTGCCGTTTGAGAAGGTGACCCCTTTAGACGGGTATGGGAACTTTGGGGGGATGTATGACCAATCAAATGGGCCGTAATAATAAGGCCCGCCGTAGCTGGGAGGCGTATTGTAACGCAAATAGACCCAAGTTTCGGTGAGACGACCACGCATATTGCCCGGAATCTTTTGTTCGGGTGTGCCCCACGCCAGCCACACCGCGTCCATGGCCATCCCTGTGCGAATCTGCCCTTGGCTGACCAATGCCTGGTCTCTCGGCGTGAGGCTCTGATACATTTCCGGATGTTGTGAAATGCGGGTTCCTGTAGTTCCGCAGCCGCTGAAAATCAGCGCCCCAGCGATTACCGCGAATGTCAGCGCGACGCGCGCCACTCGATCCGTCATCCGGTACGATGATGCGTTCGCCGCATTGCGTCAATGAGTGGGGGTTGGTTGATTCACTGTCGCGTTCCCACTAACATATCGCTGCAATGCAGGACCGTTACGGCCACCGGATTTCCTATCTGCGCGTCTCGATTACGGACCGTTGTAACGAGCGCTGCAGTTATTGCATGCCGCAGGAATTGCAGGAGTGGTTGCCGCGCCACGAAATCTTGACGTACGAAGAGACCCTGCGGCTCATTCGCATCGCGGCGGAGCTCGGCGTCTCGAAAGTGCGAATTACTGGTGGTGAACCGCTGACACGTCGGGGAATAATCGATTTCGTTAGGCAAATTCCTGAGATTCCCCGGATCACGAGCATCGGTCTTTCGACGAATGGCACCTTGCTCGCACGGGAAATCACGGCCGCCAAGACAATGGCGGAAGCGTTGCGCGATGCTGGTGTGCAATCGGTGAATATTTCACTCGATACCCTCGATGCTGGAGTTTATTCGCAGATCACGGGTAGGGATTTCCATGCACAGGTGCTGGGCGGAATCAACGCTGCGATCGCCGCAGGGTTCGACCAGATCAAACTCAACGCAGTCCTCATGCGGGAGCGCAATGAAGATCAACTGCTGCCACTAATCGAATTCGCTGCAGCGCGAAACCTTCTGCTTCGGTTTATTGAACTGATGCCGGTGAGCACCACGGAAGTTCTAAGCGAGAGTAATTTTATGTCGGTGATGGAGGCGAAACGGTTAGTCGAATCGGCTTACGGGAGTCTGATTCCGGAGACGGGGTTTCGCACGAATGGTCCAGCCACTTACTACCAGATTCCGGGACGCGAACAGCGCATAGGTTTCATCGGTGCGATGACGAACATGCATTTCTGCGAGAACTGCAACAAGCTCCGGCTTACATGCGATGGGAAGTTGCGCCCATGTTTAGGCAGCTATTTGGAGTTTGACATCATGGGACCGCTGCGGGCGGGCGCGAGCGATGAACAGCTCAAGCAGTTTTTTCTCAGCGTGGTTGAACGAAAGCCGCAGGAACACGATTTTCGAAACAATTACCAACCGAATCGCAAAATGATTGCGATCGGCGGGTGAGCAGTCCGGGTCATGTCGAGCGAAGTCGAGACACTCCGTTGCGTTAGCCTCGGTGGCGCCGCGGGATTCCTCGACTTCGCTTCGCTCTGCTCGGAATGACAGGCCAATGAAATGAAACGACTAAGTCACATCTCTTACGATGGTCGCGCGCAAATGGTTGATGTTTCAGCGAAGCCGCTCAGTAAACGAAGAGCCGTTGCACGCGGAAACATTCGGCTGCGGCGGGAAACACTCGATCTGATCGCAAGAGATCATATCGCCAAGGGCGATGTCTTCGCGACTGCGCGCATTGCCGGAATTCAGGCCGCCAAGCAAACTGCGCAGCTCATTCCTCTTTGCCATACTCTGCCGCTCGGCCAGGTAAACATCGATATCGTTGCTTCAAAGGACGGTGCGGAGGTGAAATGCACCGCGAAGACAATCGCGCAAACGGGAGTCGAGATGGAAGCCCTGGTCGGCGTCACCGTCGCATTGCTGACGATTTACGACATGTGCAAGGCAGTGGACAAAGACATGATCGTTTCCGACGTGCAATTGCTTGAGAAGACGAAAAGCGCTGTAGCGGCGGTGTGTGACCGCCACAGCGAAAGAACGCGAGGCTCATAGCGACGCCGCCACAAGCATGCAAATACAAGTTGGTATCATCACGATTTCTGATCGCGCCAGTGCGGGTGATTACGACGACTTGGGCGGGCCGGCCTTGAAAGAAGTCGCGCAAAAAACTGGGTGGCACGTTTCAGCCGAAGCGATTGTGCCAGACGAGATGACCCGAATTCAGGAAACAATTCAATCGTTTGCCAGGCAAGGTTGCGGCTTGATTTTGACGACGGGGGGCACGGGTATCGGCCCGCGTGATGTTACGCCGGAAGCGATTCGTGCCATGATGCGAGTAGAATTGCCAGGATTCGGAGAAGTGATGCGCGCCGAATCGATAAAGATTACGCCCAATGCCATTCTCTCGCGCAACCTCGCCGCGGTCGTCGATCAGGCTCTGGTGATCGCGCTGCCAGGGAAGCCGAGTGGCGCTGTGGAATGTCTCAGCTTTGTGCAAGGCGCAATCCCGCATGGTGTCGCGCTTGCGCAAGGCACGCCGACCTCGTGCTGAAATTTTCGGCACGCATTTAATTCGGCCAGATCAGCAGTCGCATCAACTGCGCGCCATAGTTCGTGAGATGCGCGTTTGCTCCGCGACCGGAAACTATATCGCGAGTGAGATAGGAACACTCCGCCGAGCTGTTTTTAACGTAGCTTACCTCGGGCTGCGTTACGCGTTTGTCGGTTGATTCAATCCTCAAGGGGACACCGGACCGCGCGAACGAGACTTCCCATGACGATCCACTTCGTTTTCCTGCTCCAGACATCCATGGATACAGTGTTGGCAAATCGAAGTGTCGCGCCTTCGGCAAGGTGACCTTATAGAATGTCTCTTCAGCGGCGAGAAATTCGGGAATCGTGAGTGCCGGATTCTTCCGGAGCGCCAAATAGAGACGCGCCACGTCGAGACCGGCGAGGTTCATCCCGTTGTAGAGGCCATGGCGATTGGGATCTTTCCTAAAAAATGTGCTGTACCAGGCTTCGAATTCACGGCTGAACATCAGGCACAATTCCAGATGCAGATGTGCGCGTTCGCGGTTTATGCCCGTTCCGGTGTAACCCATCACGGCGATAGGCTGACCGCGCCTCACCGTCTCGCCGGGCTGCACTGCGATCGAGCTGAGATGTCCGTACAAACTATAGTAGTTCGAGCCACCCCATCGATGCTCGATTACGATGTATTTGCCATAGTTTGAGTAGCCAGGCACGAGATTGACGTGCACGACTTCGCCATCGGCAATGGCGCGCACTTCATCGAGCGGCTCGCCATTTGCATCGCGGTGCACGGACCGAATATCAATGCCTTCGTGAAAGCGGGTATAAATCACGCCTCCCCCAGTGCTTTTCGGATCACGGACAAAGCCGTATTGCCCGCCTTCCCATGGGGTCCCTTTCACGCCGTTATAGTCTCGGTCGACATATTGGTAAAAAGCGGGGCCATCTCCCGAAAAGAGGGCACCATTGCCCGTGGGCAGAACAAGATCGAGAACCTGACTTTGTGCCGTTTGAATTGTCATCTGAGCAGAAAAAAGGAGAGCGAAAAAAACTCCGGCGAACAATAGTCGCATGGGCGATGAACCGCTTAGCGCTTTCGTTCCCCGAGCAAGCGCCACTGTTTCTTCATTAGCTCAATATCCGCGGCAGTTAGTCCGGACGGAACATAAATCTTTCCATCCGACACTCGCTTGTCGATCTGTAGTTCGGTGATCATTCTGCCGTTGATGAATACAAAGAGAAAACCGCCCCGGCGCTCGACGCTCAAGGTATCGAGCACAACGCCCCCGTGCTCGTCGAGCTGAAACAATGCGCCAAAGGTTCCGTCCTGGGCTGGGTACGGAGCAAAGGCCATGACATCGTGCTCCGTAATCCACGGCGTTTTTTGAATGGCAACATCTTTCCCAGAAGATGTCGCGCGCGCGGATATTGAGAACACATCGGTATCTCGAGGGTTTGCTTGCGCATGTACGCGAAACGTGCAGTGTCGTTGCTTCGCTGCTGCATCAACCAGCGCAAAAGCCAGACAAAACACGAATACACAAAGAAGTCTCATGCCAATTGACTGCGAAGACATTCGCGAGTTCATAAATGGTTTGACAGCAATTTTGCAACCTAGAAAAGTTTTCGGGCTGTTTGGGGCCTCATGAAGCGCCGCCTTGTTTTGCTCGTTCTGATAGTTTTTGTGGCTGGGGCCATGGTCGGCCAGGACGTTACGCCCACGCCCACACGAAAACGAGGTTGGTTGAGCCGGATTCTTCATCCGTTTTCTCCCAACGTCGTTCCGCAATACAAAGATCCACGGCTGCGTGGGCTCGCCCTTGATCTGCAAATCACTCCCCAAACCGTGAAGTTATCTGAAGTCCGCCAGCTCAGCGTGAAAGTCACACTGGCAAATCTGTCCAAACGCCCCGTCACACTCGATTTTCCCACGACTCAACGCATTGAAATCTATCTCACGAATTCTGCGGGCGATGTCCTGACAAAGTGGTCTGAGAACCACGCGATCACTGAAAAAGCTGGGACCATTTTAATTAACCCGTCCGAGCGGATCGAGTACAACGAAACAATCTCGACCCGCGAACTTACGCCCAACAAAGTTTTTATCGCCGAGGTTTTCTTTCCTCAATTTCTGGAGTTGCGCATTCGGCAAAAGTTCCTGGCAGTGCCCTGACGAAGCGACGGATTAGTGGAGTGATAGAGTAATGGCTTCTGAAGCATTTCCAACACTCCAGCACTCCAACACTCCATTACTTCTCTTTTCCGACTACCACATGCACCCGCAGGGACATCGTGTGCAGCGATACACGCAGGAATTACTCCAGCCCTGGGCGGACTCGGCGCGGAGATTAGGATTAAAGGATATCGCTTTCACCGATCACGATCGTTATCACGCCGGAATCGATTTTGACGAAATCAATCGCTTGCGGGAACGAAATCCCGATTTGCGGGTCCGCGCGGGGATCGAGCTGGATAACGACCCCGTCCATTCACCGGCCGGCCGCAAATGGATCGAAAAAAATTGGGACAAACTGGATTTCGTTCTCGGCTCGGTGCATTTCCTGGAGCGAGCCGATCAGATGTTCGACAGCGTGCCGGATGGCGCGGCGCAATTCGAGCGCAGGAACATCGACGAGATGTATGCCGATTACTTTCGCCGTCTTCGCGAACTAATTGCGACTGGATTGGTCGACTCTGTTGCCCACTTGGATTTGATCAAAATCCATGGACATCGCCCAGTGGCGGACATCGGCACGTTGGTTTATGAGACACTTGAATTTATTCATGCGCGCAATCTTGCGATTGAGCTTTCCACCGCCGGTTGGCGCAAACCAGTGAACGAACTTTATCCCAGCGATTCAATTATCGAGTTGGCGATGGAGAAGGGGATCCCATTTACAACCGCCTCCGACGCGCACTCATATGTCCAACTTGGCGAAAATTTTGCTAAGCTCGCGCACAAGATGGCCGAAACAGGGATTCGCCAGGTTTGCATTTTTGAAAAACACAAACGTGCCAAAGTACCGCTACAACTGTAGATCGAGCTGCGATTCTCTCTCCGCAGAAAACGCCTGTTCTGTTTCCGGCGGCAGCGGCAAATCGAACCCGAGCCGTTCGGCGAGACGTTGACATGTTTCCGGTGCAAACCCTTCAAAGTGATTGCCGGCAAATGCCCAGACACTGCGCACGTCTGCGAGATGCCGCTGAATTTTCAGCGACCAGCTTTCCAACGCGGCTTCGCGTTTCCAGAGTAATTTTTCGTAACGATGGATGTGGCCACCATCGACGTCGTATTTGGTTGCGTAATCGCCAAGCAAACGCAGGTAAAGAAAATCAGTGGTGCACGGCAGAAATTCGAAGGGCGCAAGGTTTCGCTCGTTGAGCGGAGTGGTATCGGCCCAAACCCAGCAGACGCGGTACTTTTCCACTAGACGAATAAACTGCGGCCGATGCCAGCCGGCGTGGCGAAATTCAATGGCAAACCGGAAATCCCGCGGCAATTGCACCAGGAACTTGCGCAGCGCCTGTTTTCCGTCTGCTGGCGTCAGCGAAGGCGGTAGCTGAATGAGGATGATCTGGAGTTTTGGCCCGAGTAGTTCGATCGCGCGGAGAAACGAACTTAGCTCTGCTGCGCAATCTCGGAGACGGCAAATGTGGGTGATTTGACGGGGAAGCTTGCAGGTAAACCGAAAACTGGCGGGAGTCGTTTCGGCCCAGCGGCGAACCGTTGCTTCGGTTGGCGCAGCGTGGAATGTAGAGTCCACTTCGACGGCCGGGAAATGGCCTGCATAAAATTCGAGCCAGTGCGACTCCGGCAAATCATGCGGATAAAAGACAGCGCGCCAGTCGTCGAAGCTCCATGCGCACGAGCCGATGCGTATCTTCTGTTGATCCGTAAGATTCAAATGAATTCAAACATTAATCGGTTTTGCTCGTGGAAAAAGCTTCTGCCCTAACGAATGTAATCCGGCTCGGGTCTGGCATTGCGCGGGGGCACGGTCTGTTGAAACTTGACTGGCAAGAGAAGTTAATTACCCTGCGACACCCGAATGCAATTCCTTATTCGAGTCGTTTTAGCCCTGATTGCCGTAATGTTTTTTGTACCCGGACCGAGCGGGGCATCGATCATTTTCCGAGCGGGCAAAAAAGCGGAGTACGTACCACCGGGCGAGGAAGCAATAAGCGGCAATGCGGCCGAGATCTATCAGACCGCGCAGAATGCCGAAAAGGAAAACAACCTCAAACGCGCGATCAGAGCTTACAAGACCCTTGTCAAACGTCACCCAAAAGACGCGCTGGCTCCCAATGCTCTCTTTCGTGCTGCTCAATTACAGGAACAGACCCACCAATACACTCCAGCAGCCGATTCATATCTCCAGCTGGTTGAAAGATATGCGAGCAGCGCACATTTCGATGAAGCGATCGAGGGGCAATTTCGTGTTGGTGAGATTTATCTGAATGGAAAGAAATTGAAGCTGTTGGGGATTCCGATCGCGTCTGCCTTGGATCGAGCGGTAACCATTTTCGCGAATGTTGTCCGCACCGCGCCGTATGGAAGATACACCGCACGAGCGCAGTTTAATATTGGCATGGCGCGTGAGAAGCAGGGAGCGAACGATGCAGCGATCCAAGCTTATCAAGCCGTCGTGGACAAGTTTCCTAACGAGCCAATAGCCATCGATGCCCAATATCAAATCGGTTATATTTGGTTTACGGCCTCGCAGCGAGGCACAAATGACGCCGCCGCCGCAAACAATGCGAAAACGGCTTTCCAGGATTTCCTTTTCCACTATCCCAAGAGCGAGAAAGCAGCCCAGGCGCACAAGAATCTCGACCTTCTTGAGCACAAGCAGACAAACAATTCTTTTAAGGTCGCGAAATTTTACGATAAGCAAAAATATTATCGCGCTGCCGTCATATATTACAACGAAGTGATTCGGCAGCAGCCGGGATCAGAGGAAAGCAACAAGGCGAAGAAGCGGATCGACCAATTACGCGCCAAACTCGGCGATGCTGTGCTGCAGCCGGCCATACCGGTTTCACAGAACGCAAAGAAAAAAGCCGAAGCGCACCCAGGTGGAAATGCCGGAAGTGGATCGGCCAAGCCGGGTGCACCGAATAACGAAGCGCCCCTGCCTGCATCGGACGGCGATAGCTCGCTTCCGCCGCCGGCTTCGCTCGCGCCGGATACCACTACTGCGCCTGAACCTCTCTTGCCTCTGCCGGGCACGAGCACAAGCTCCGATCCTTCCAGCGCTCCTGGAGCATCGGCCTCCCCCGAAGAAGAGGCGGCCTTACCGGCGCCTTGAAAGCCTCACTCGCGACAATCCTTTGCCTCGCGATTTCCGGTTGCCTTGGGTATCACGTCGGGCCGGTAAAGCCGTACTATCTGCGAGACGTTCACACCATTGCGGTGCCGACATTTAAAAATCGCACGCTCGTGCCGCGGGTCGAAGTTTTGGTGACCGATACGGTGATCAAACAATTCCAACAGGATGGCACGTTTCAAATTACAAGCGACGACAAGGCGGACGCCACCTTGAGTGGAGAGATATCTCGCATCAATCGGCTGCCAGCGCGCTCGGTGCGCGGGAATGTGCTGGCCACAACGGAATTTAACCTCGCGCTAAGCCTAAAATACTCGCTCACTACACCAGACGGCAAACAGCTGGCCGGTCCTGGCGAAGTAACCGGCACCACCAGTTTCTTCGTCAGCGGCGACGTAACAACAGACGAACGACAAGCTTTGCCTCTCGCCACCGAGGACCTCGCCACCCGATTAGTTACTCAACTAAGCGAGGGATGGTGATGAGATGAAAGGCGAAGAGAAGCTGTGGGCGATCCTCAACGAAAAGCTCGACAATCTCCGCGCCACCAATCGCCTGCCTCAGGCAATTCGAGTCGCCGAAACAGCTCTTGAAGTTGCGAGGCGCGCATTCAAAGGGAACCAGACGGCACTCGCCACGAGTTTTGAGAAACTAGGCCAACTGCTCGAACAAAAGGGAGACCACGCTGGAGCCGAAGCATATTTGCGAAAGGCGCACGCGATCCTTGAAAAAGGAAACCCGCCAGATCAACGCGCCATCTACCGCTCGGCACGACGATTGGCCCTGCTCTTCGATAGTCTTGGTCAATCCGAAGAAGCGATCGATTTTTACCAGAAAGCAATAGCTGCTGGAACCGAGGTCGAAGACGTCCCCTATTCAGATATCGGTACCATGCTAAACAACGTCGCCCTGATTCTGCGCAAGTCGGGCCGGCAAAAGGCGGCCGAACCGTGTTACCTGCGCGCCTTGGAGATTTATGAGAAGCAACTCGGACCTGACCACGCCGATGTGGCGTCGGTGCTGAACAATCTGGCTGTCTTTTACACCAACGAACGCCGATACACCGAAGCTGAGAAACTACATCTTCGGGCGTTGGCGATCAGAGAGAACCTACAGCCGCGCCCGATTGCCGATATTGCTCAGTCGAAATGCAATCTGGCGGTGGTCTATCATTCTCGTGGTGATTATGCGAAGGCTGCGGAACTCTATCAATCCTCACTCAAGAGCTGGGAACAAGTTGAGGATAAACCCTCGAAGGATTACGAGATTGTCGTGTCGAATTATGCCGATCTCCTGCGTTCCATTGGGCAGGTGCGCAAAGCGCATCAATTAGAGGTGCGCGCACGCAAGAAACTGGCGGGCTGAGTTATCCCCGGGGAATCGCTTGATTTCAGCTTGCAGGCACGCTGTCACCCTCGCATTGTAAGACCCCGCTTTTTTGCTCGCGTGGCGGAACTGGCAGACGCGTACGGCTCAGGACCGTATGGGGCAACCCGTGGAGGTTCGAGTCCTCTCGCGAGCAGTTATTCTTGTCGTACACCCGACTCTTAGATCCACCAGCAGCCGGCCGATGTTGGGAGCGACCGCAGTTGCTTATTTCGAGCCGGCTTTCCTTCTGGCTGCCCAGCGCGCTTTCATTAACTCGGAAAGTCTCTTTCGGCCGGCAGCTGTGAGAGCACCCTTTTTCCGGATCGACGCTTTTTGTTTTCCTCCTGCTTTCCTTCTTGCCGCCCAGCGAGCTTTCATTAGCTGGGAAAGCTTCCTTCGGCCAGCCGGTGTTAGCTGACCTTTTCTCCTAACAGGAGCTGCTGCTCCGGTGCCTCGCTTCCTTGCCCAACGAGCTCTAGCGGCTGCCGCAAGCTTTGCTCTTGTGGCAGGCGAGAAGTAGCGTCCGGGGGCGGTCGGACCCGTTGGCCTTTGAGGTGCACCTCGCAAAAGAGAGGAAAGGCGTCGTTGCAGATTATCGATTTGCTGGCGAATTGAGATCGCTTCCTGTAGATCTTTAACAGATATGTCCATCCCGCTAGATAGCCGTGGTTGCCGCGTATGGCAATTAGTAATTTTATGGCGAGTTCCCGGCCTTGTTCCTCAATGTTAGCTTGTTAGCTATGCCATGGGTCACAGTACGGAGCGCCTTAACAAATGCGGGCTGACGTTTCAATGAAATTTCTGAGATGACTAGCAAACCTGCGCACGTTCGCGAAATGTTCGCGTCGATTGCAACGCGCTATGATGTCGCAAACCACGTGCTTAGCTGCGGTCTCGATTTCTACTGGCGAGCGCGCGCAGCTGAAATCGTCGAAGCCTGGCGCCCACATACGGTCGCTGATCTTGCCGGAAATGCTCGAGCTTGCGCGGCGCAAAGGTGTGCGGCGAGTGGTACTGGCTGATGCAATGAAACTCCCGTTTGAGGATGCGTCGTTCGACTGTGTCACTATCGCCTTTGGCCTGCGCAACCTGGAAAACTGCTCAGGCGCGCTTACTGAAATGTGGCGCGTGCTCAACGCCAGGGGTCACCTGCTCGTACTAGAGTTCTCATTGCCGACAACGCCGATCCTGCGTGCGGCCTATCGCTTTTATTTGCATCGCTGTCTACCATTACTTGGCTCGTTTCTAACACAGAAGAAAAGCGCCTACGACTACCTCGGTGATTCAATCGAGGAGTTTCCGAGTGGCAACGCAATGTGCGAATTGATGCGGGGAACCGGTTACGTTTCTCCAAGCTTTGAACGTTTGACCGGAGGGATCGTAACAATTTATACCGCTGCAAAATCGTAGGCACAGTGTGACAAGCCAAACACGGAAAGTCCCTTGCCACAGCGCGCAAAGAGAGGTACAAAACTCGGCGTGATTGATTACATCCAAAAAGGCGGATTATTGATGTGGCCAATTCTGGCCTGCAGCGTTATCTCAATTGCTGTTTTTGCGGAACGCCTTTTTTATTTTCATCGCGCCACCATCCATGTAGGCGAGTTCTTGAAAGGACTATCGAATCTGATCCGCCGTCGCAATTTCGCTGAGGCTTTGCACGAATCCGCCGGCACACCCGGCCCGGTGGCACGAGTGATTCATGCTGCGATTATCCGGCACGATGCGCCTCGGAGTGAATTACGCGACATCGTGCAGGAAGCTGCGGGGATGATCGACGCTTTCGGAACGATCGCCTCGAGCGGTGGTTATGCGACGGTGACGGAGCTTTCCGGTGGCGTTTACAAGAGTTTGCTGACGACCGCGGCTGGGCTCGTTGTAGCAACACCGACATTTGTCGCCTACAGTTATCTTTCGTCCCGAGTAAATACCATGATGCATGACATGGAGCGCGCAGGCATTGAGATTGTCCACATGTTGACCGAAAGCCGTCCAATTAGCGGCATCATCAGTTTCCAACAACCTGATGAGACGGTGCGGGAGATTGAAGCACGGCAGGACCTTTGACGGCCGACGGCTTCATTGGTTGGGTCCTTGAAGCCGGAAAACGTCAAGGCATTTAATTGTGAAACTCAGCCGAACAACAAACTATAACTTCGCGTGGCTTTTGCTGATCGGGCTGGTCGATCTCGCTTTCCTGCTCGCTTTTTTTCTGTTGCTGAGTTCGAATTTCATCCTGCAACAAGGCATCTCAATCTCGATGCCGTTCTCGCGTTTTTCGCTCGGCCCGCAGAGCAATCAACAAATCATCAGTATTACGGGCGGGGCAGTTCCCGCGACGGGTCACCATGGAGCAGCTTGGGCCATTACTCGATGCAGCCAAGCGCAAGGACCAATCTATCATTATCAAGGCTGACCGTTCTGCTTCGTATGAAACAGTCGCTGAAGTGACGAACGCTGCGCTCGAACACGGCATCACGTCGGTTGCGCTCGCTGCAACTCCGCCACGATGAATAGCGTCGCTTCTGAGTTTGCAGCCGAACCACTTCTTTTCAGCTGGGATTCCCCTCGACGGCGAAGGACGATGCTCGCGGCTTTCTTGGTGCTGTCGCTGATGGCCCACGCCCTGTGCTTTTATGTCTTTCAAATTGTTTACCCGACTCCGGTAGCGCTTCTGCCACCCCCGGGCCGAGTCACATTTATAGTGCCCGCCTCCGAAGAAGGCCGCAGGCTGCTTCGTTGGATTGATGCAGAAGATCCTGCGGTTGCGTTCACAACGCATCCGGCACCGGGAGCAAGGCTTGGCGCTCTTCCAAGGACTGAGCATCTGCCGTCCTATTCTGCGGTAAAACCAATTCTAAAGGAACTTCCATCGTTGAAGCCGGATCTAAGGATTCCAAGTTCCCGGCCACCCGGTGCCGTACATTCCATCGCCCAGCCAACGGCTTCCGCCAGAGGCACCCCAAAGACATACATTTCTTTTTCCAAGGAACTCGATCAATTTGGCACTCCGACCGTGCCACAATCGGGGTTTGCAACGTCGAACGAAGAAACACCCGAAACACTTCGGTTTCGCGTGGCAGTAAACGATTTGGGTGAAATTCGCTACTGCTTTCCAATCAACTCATCGGATGATCCAGCTCTGAACGAACAAGCGCGCTTACAGGTCATCCGTAGCCGTTTCTCACAAAACAGACAAACCGGCACCAAACCCGGCTCTTCTCTCGTTTGGGGTATGGCTACAATTCAATGGGGCAGCGACGTCGCACGCCCGCAGCAAGCACCGGCAGCCACCGTCACGCCGTGATTCGCGTCAGTCTTGCTACTCTGGTCACGATTTATCTGCTGCTTTTTCTTGCGGCGGTGTTTCTATTCTGGATAGTGGGAGAATGGAACCGCCGGCGGCGAGAGCGACGGTCTCTTCAGCACCGGTTGCGTTGCGTGATTTGCGCGTTCGAATTTGAGGATCGCACGGATGCGCTGCTTCCCCGGTGCCCACACTGCGGAAGTTTAAACGAACGATTCAGGATGGAGAACATTTAACATGGGAATGTGGATAGGCCGAAACCGCAAAGCGCGCGTGACTTATGGTTTCGACGAGATCGCGCTTGTGCCCGGTCGCGTGACAATTAATCCGAACGAAGTGGACATCACGTTTCGTTTGCCCCGCAAAGCAGCGGAGCCGCTTGAGTTGAAGATTCCGATCCTCGCCAGCGCGATGGATGGGGTCGTCGATGTCGGCTTCGCCATCGCAATGAACAAACTGGGCGGGCTTGCCGTTTTGAACCTGGAAGGAGTGCAGACGCGCTACAAGAACCCGCAGGAAGTGCTGCAAAAAATCGTCGAAGCGAATAAATCGGAGATTACTGCGTTGCTGCAGCGAATTTACCAGGAACCCATCCAGCAGGATCTCATTGCGGCGCGTGTGCGGCAAATCAAGGACGCCGGTGTTGTAGCCGCGGTGAGTTCCATTCCTCAGCGCGCAGCGGAATTTGGCAGGATCGCGCAAGAAGCTGGCGCGGACGTTTTCGTTGTGCAGAGCACGGTTTCCACCGTTCGTCACATTTCGTCGGAGTACAAGTCGCTCGATCTTGAAAAATTTTGCCGTGAGATGCGTATCCCTGTGATCGTGGGAAACACAGTCGGATACGACGCGACTCTCGAGATAATGGAGTGCGGGCCGGCTGCGGTCCTGGTTGGCGTCGGGCCCGGAGCTGCTTGCACTTCGCGTGGTGTGCTCGGCCTCGGGGTTCCGCAGGTGACTGCCACGGTCGATTGCGCGGCGGCGCGCGACGCTTACTTCAAAAAAACATCGCGGTATGTGCCGATCATCACCGACGGCGGCATGAGCAGAGGCGGCGACGTTTGTAAGGCGCTGGCTTGCGGCGCAGACGCGGTCATGGTGGGCAGCGCGTTTGCCAAGGCGCAGGAAGCGCCCGGATGCGGATATCATTGGGGCATGGCCACTCCGCACGCCAATCTTCCTCGTGGCACGCGAATCAGGGTGGGCGCGACCGGTCCATTGAAGCAAATTCTATTCGGCCCGGCCGAAGTTGACGACGGCAGCCAAAATCTCGTCGGCGCAATCACCACTTGCATGGGCAACGTAGGCGCACGCAATCTTCCTGAGTTCCAGCAAACTGAAATTATCATCGCGCCTTCGATCAGGACGGAAGGAAAACTCTTCCAAACTGTGCAAAACGTCGGCATGGGAACCAGCTGACGCTCCCACGTTTCAACCTTAACGCTATATCGTCATGCCCGAGCGCAGAGTAGTCATCACCGGTATGGGTGTTGTCACGCCAGTCGGCAACGGCGTTGAGACGTTTTGGTCGAATCTGAAGAACGGCGTCAGCGGCATTCGTACGATCGACGCATTTGATACCAGCGGATACGATTGCAAAATCGGGGGACAAGTCCGCGATTTCGATCCCAAGTCGTTCTTCAAAAATCCAAAGGATGTGCGACGTACCGACCGCTTTACGCATCTTGCAATGGCCGCCTCAAAAATGGCGGTCGCGGACAGCGGAATCGACATAGACAATCTGAAAGAACGCGACCGTTTCGGCGTAATCGTTAGCACCGGAATTGGAGGCCTGAAAACGTTACAGGATCAGTTGCAGATTCTGGTGACGAAGGGGCCTGGGCGAAACTCGCCCTTCACGATCCCAATGTTGATCAGCAACATGGCCGGCGGCGTCATCTCGATGGAATTCGACCTGCGCGGTCCGAATCTCTGTATCGTTACTGCATGCGCTACATCGAACAACGCCATCGGTGAATCCTGGCGAATCATCAAGTTTGGCGACGCAGATATCTTCCTCGCTGGAGGCGCCGAGGCGTCCATTGTTGAAATCGGCGTCGCAGGATTTTCAGCCATGAAGGCGCTCAGCAAGCGCAACGATGAGCCCGAGCGCGCCTCGCGGCCATTCGACCGGGACCGCGATGGTTTTGTGATGAGCGAAGGCTCAGGAGTCGTCGTCGTGGAGGAGCTGGAACATGCCAGGGCGCGCGGCGCAAAGATTTACTGTGAAATCACTGGATACGGAGTCTCCGCCGATGCCTACCACATGACTGCGCCACCTCCGGATGGCGAAGGAGCCGCACGGGCCATGAAACTGGCGCTCGACCACGCGCGCATCTCACCTGAGCAGGTCGATTACATCAACGCGCACGCTACTTCCACCGACATCGGCGATCTTTGCGAAACCCGCGCCATCAAGCAAATCTTTGGCGAAAATGCGGGCAAGGTTTCGATCAGTGCAACGAAATCGATGACTGGCCACTTGTTAGGCGGCGCTGGTGGAATAGAGATGGCCGCCTGCGCACTGGCCATCCGCGACTCAGTAATTCCGCCCACCATCAACCTGGAAAATCCGGGCGAAGAATGCGACCTCGATTACACGCCCAACGTTGCCCGCGAAAAGAAAGTGCGCGTTGCACTCAATAATTCCTTTGGGTTTGGCGGCCATAACGCCACTCTAGTCGCGAGCGCGTATGAAGGTTAGCCCCCGCCGCGGTGACCTGCGATTGCGATGATGCAATCGCTTTGACTAGTCACTCGTCGCTTGGCACTGTTGAATTCATTATCCGATGCGGGCATAGCTTAATGGTAAAGTTCCAGCCTTCCAAGCTGGCCATGCGGGTTCGATTCCCGTTGCCCGCTCATTTACTATTAAAATCGCCGGATAATTCAAAACTGGCGCTAAAAGTCAGAACGAAAAGTCAGACATCGTCCACGGAGAAGGCCATTCCAGAGGCAGAGTAGGGTCGCCAGCGCGTTTTGTGGGCATTAGATGGGTCAGCGCAGCGGGCTGACGGCGCCGGGCCACTCAACGGCCTCCTAGACGAGATGTTCGAATTCTTCAGAACAGTCGGTGACGGACCCCGATAGGGGTTCACTGGTTCTAACCGGTCTGTCGATTTCTTCCAGCAGCGCAAAATCTGTCCGTCGAAAAAAATAACTCCACTTTAGGTAACCCCAGCGTCCTTTTAAGGCGTTGGTTCCGGGTTCGAGTCCCGGCCGACCCAAACCTCTCAAAACGGATTTTACCATCGTAAAATAGCGGTTTTCCTTGTTTGCGTTAAATGACGGAAAGCAACGTTAAATATCGCTAATTTGTAGTTTTTATTGGCAGTAACTGGCAGTGCGATCTTTTTTGTTCGGAGCATATCGAGATAACGGACGGCTTCGGCGAGCCGCGAACCTCTAAAATCACGCCGACATTACTCGTTCCTATCCTGTGCAATTTCAGGCATATCTTCGCAATGATGAACCTACCTGATCCCGAACCAATGATGTCGCTTGATAAATTTTTGGAGCAGACCGGACTGTCGAACACCACTGTTTGGCGCTATCGGAAACAGGGAATCTTAAACACTGTCAACATTTACGGTCGCCAGTATATCCTGAGGTCTGAAATTGCCCGGTTTAACGCGCGAGCAGCCTCTGGCGAGTTCGCGAGAACAGCACGCGTGCCGAGGAGGTCAAAGCACTAGCCATCACGTTACGCGCCAGACTTAGGATTCCGAAATCGTCGATTTCAAAGCATTCCTTTTCGTTTCAAAAAATGGTCGATTTACGATAGGAAAACGCGATTTTTTACGATTACGGTCGCGTTCGCGACTGATGAGCAAAAACGTCCTCGTTCTAGCACAATTCTTAGTACAAAACGGTCGTAGCTTGTGGGGACGTTACGAAATTAGCTACCGATTTGATCGGGAGGTCCGCAACAACGGGCGCAACGATCATCGTGGAAGATGCTTTCGTAGGAGTCTTTCCGTCTCGGCGGTTCGGTCAAACTTTCGGTAAGCCGCTCGAAGCGCTCGGTTAATTTTCTGATTACTGCGCAATGAGAATGACAACGCTCGCGAGA
>WNFU01002070.1_pt1 | contig 27706 bp, 29 predicted proteins | sample 5400121 | NCBI WGS metagenome assembly WNFU01 (sample SAMN13153360, study PRJNA577476) | soil metagenome | isolation source: 100 cm soil or saprolite under grassland replicate 1 | place: USA:California | collected 2016-06-15 | reverse complement strand
CCGGCTGCTGCCAGCGAAGAGCGCAAGGAGGATCTTCCATGGACATCCGCATGACGCCACTCGCCTTCCAGTTTGCCATGGCGTGCTTTATCTGTGGTGAACCGCTTGAGCCAGACGTTGAGCTTGCCATCGCCTATACACATACCAAGGTCGAACTCGGGCCAATCTGCACCCGCTGCCTTGAGAGCGATGCCGCGAGCCTCCGCCGGCGCGTCCAGCACCATGTGGGCACCCTGCGCCACGAACTCACAGTGCTGGAGCACTTGGTCGGCGAAGACCAAGCACTGATGCGCTGCAACTGACGAGCAGGATGGTCAGTTGCAGCGCATCGCACATGCGGCAGGGCGTATGCGGTGGCAGCTCCCCTCGTTGCACCATACATCGTTCGCTCCACTCGGGGATCGCTGTGTTTCGACGCACAGGGTGCGCCCTTCGAAAGGAGTTGACCGTATGTGCAGACTTCCAATGCGTAATACCCGCGCACGGCTTATCACCGGGTTCGCAGCCGTCCAGCTCCTGAGCTTGCTTGCCGCCTGTGGTAGGACAACACCCGCTGGACCGAGTGTATCGTCGGCAACGACCGCATCTGTGGGTGGTGCGACCAGCGTCTCGAGGGGCGCAGCGGCCACCGCAATGCCTGAACCGACTTCTGGCACCACGGTGGAAATTGCCCGGCCCTCGAATCCGGGCGGGCCCGGCGCGGCTGCCGCCATGACCGGCGACCCGAAGGCCGGCGCGCTGATCTTCGCAGCCAACTGCAAGCCGTGTCACGGGGATGCGGGCAAAGTCGGCGTGAGCAATCCCGGCTCGACTGACGGAACAGTCCCGCCACTCAACCCGATCGATGAAACGCTTGTGAGCAAGGACCCGAAGGTGTATGCGTACAACCTGGACCTGTTCATCCAGCACGGCTCGACGCCGGAAGGGGATAAGCCGACGCTGAAGATGGCCGCCTGGGGCGACGATGGCAAGCTCACACAGCAGCAGATCGCCGATGTCATTGCCTATATCATAAGCCTCAATCCCGCGAAGTAGGCGACCAAGCACCACGATGCGACTGCGTAGTTACTCAGTGCTTAGCTGCTAGTCCTATGACCAATGGCGTGGCGGAGGACCAGGCGATGATGGTGTGACCGACAGCGCCACGAAAGGTGATGAATGTATGAACCAGCACCCACTCCGCACGCCGCTGGAGCAGTTACAGACCGAGCTTGACCGCGTTCCTCCGCCGGTAGCCGCCGACCCATTGCTGGAGGAGGTGCGTCACGCGACCACCGTGCTGCTCGCCCAAACGACCACCTCGCCGACCGTGGCGCCGCATCCATCGCTTCGGGAACAGCTCAGTACCGCCATGGATCGCTTCGAGGTGATACATCCGACTCTCGCAGCAGCGATAGCGCAGGTAATCGATACGCTCAACCGGATGGGCATCTAGCACCGATCAGGAGTGCCCTGGCGCTCCATCTTGGAACGGGATGGCTTTTGGCGCGAGCTACGGCCTGTTCTCCAGCACAAGCGTTGCTGTTGGAGCCCCAAAAGAACATTCCGGGCCCGCTGGTGCGATAATTTCCAAACACCCTCTCATAAATCGTCCTTGGAAAATAAGTATCGCGAATGAGACTGCTGCTATAATGCCGACTACCACTAGACAGGGTATCCAATTGGGCCGGTGGCCGACACCGTCACCACACCCGGCAGTTCGGCCGGCGCCACGCGGCAGTTGTTGCGCATGTCGCGCGTCTCGGCCGTGTCGGGCGGCCAGTCGGGGCTGATGGTATCGATGCCGGGATGCTGCAGGTCCATCTCCTCGTTGCCGGCTGAGGCGACAATCAGCACGCCGCGCTGCTGCGCGTATCGCGCGGCCGACTCAAGCTCCTCGAGGATGGCGCGCTGCTGTGCGTCCGATTTGCAGAAGAACAGGTAGGGATCGACAAACAGGCTCAGGTTGACGACGTCGATCCCCTGGTCGCCGGCGTAGCGCAACGCCGCCGCCACCGCATCGGCGAAGCAGAAGCCTCCAGCGGTGCAAGCTTTGAGCGCCACAAGTGTTGCGTCGGGAGCGACCCCGGCGATCCCAATGCCGTTCACTGGCGCGGCGATCAGTGATGCAACATGGGTGCCGTGCGCGAAGATATCCTGAATTGCAGCCTTGTTCGAGCAGTCACCATTGGCGATTTCCTGTGGCTCGGCGGTCGGTGTGCCGGTGGTGATGAATGAACATGACCTTTCCAGGTCGAGGTTCGGCGCGATGTCGGGGTGATCCGGATCAATGCCGCTGTCGATGACGCCTACTGTGACGCCCTTGCCCGTGGCGATCGGGTAGCTCGTGTCTTCGCCGGCGTGGAGGCTATTCTGCACCATTCCCGCCCGAAACGCAACCTCCACATCTAGGCGTGCGTCGCATGGCGTGGTCGAGGCGCTGAGTGTCAGTCGCCCAAGACCGTCAGGTCCAGCTGGCGGAGGCGCGCGGGGTCAGCGAGCACGTCGATTTCGACGATCTTACCGCGCCTGACGGTGAAGACCATTACTGCAAACAGCCGTCCACGCGGAGCCACAACGATTCCAACGGCTCCGTTCACAAGCGCCTTCTGTGCGAACCGGGCACGCCGCGAGAAGGTGAGTGCCTGCTGGGCCACCGCCCGGGCACCGCGGACCTCCCTCAATGCGCCCGCAGGCCCAGCAGCGCGGTCGGCTCGGACCACGACATCTGGGTCGAGCACCGCGACAAGCGCGTCGAAGTCACCATCGCGGGCGGCGGCGAAAAAGGCGTCGACTACTTCTCGCTGGCGGGCCAGATCGGCGTCGGGAGAGGTGGCCACTCCCTGCACTCGGCGACGGGCGCGGCTCGCGAGCTGCCTTGCTGCGGCCGGGGAGCGACCCACAATGGAAGCGATCTGGTCGAAGGGAACGGCAAACATGTCGTGCAGCACAAACGCGAGCCGCTCGGCGGGAGTCAGCCTGTCGAGTATTACGAGCAGTGCGAGACCGAGCGAGTCGGCCACTAGCGCCTCGTGCTCAGGGTCGATCTCTTCCTGGCGGCTCACGATCGGCTCGGGCAGATGCACGCCCAACAGCTCCTCGCGTCGCGACTTGCGTAAGCGCAGCATGTCGAGGCACACCCGGGCGACGACAGTCGTCAGCCATCGGCCGAGGTTCTCGACGCCGCGAGTGTCGGCGCCGCTCAGGCGCAGCCAGGCTTCCTGCACGGCATCGTCGGCCTCGCTGAGTTCGCCGCGCATCCGGTAGGCCACTGCCCAAAGGTGGGCGCGGTGGGCTTCGAATCGCTCCGCCAGCCAGTCGTGTTCGTCCATCGGTCACATTCGCTCATCGCGTTTCGTCATTATAGTAGACCAACGGAATCTAGCAAATGTGACAAGGAGATGCGCTCCAATGACTATCCTCGCCAGTTCCGCCTCCTCCACCCGAGGCCGCACCATCGCCTACTGGGTCACCACTGTGCTCGTTGCCGCCGAGTCCATGCTGGGAGGAGTGTGGGACATCCTGCAAATACCATACGTCCGCGCGGACATCGACAAGCTGGGCTACCCAGCCTACTTGTTGGTCATCATCGGCGTCTGGAAGCTGCTTGGGGCGGTGGCGGTGCTCGTGCCGCGCTTCCCCCGGCTCAAGGAGTGGGCCTACGCCGGCATGTTCTTCAACTACACAGGAGCGGTCGCCTCCCACCTGGCGGTGGGTGATGGCGCTGAATCTGTGGCATACCCGATCATCATGACCGGCCTCGTGGTCGCCTCCTGGGCCCTGCGCCCGTCGGCTCGCCGCGACCTCGCGCGGAGCATTTCCATGAGGGGGTGACTAGGACGAGTGTCTGGCCTATATCTACGAGCCTTCACGGCAAGTCCTGAAGAGGCAAAGTTTTATTTATACAGCCTCTATATATTCCCACTGCTCTGCCCGCTTATGCGAGGAATCCTATGTCTACAGTGTATTGTGTGTGGAGAAGAAGTTTCCGTCGTATATGAAGATCTCTTCACCATGAGCCATCCGATCTCTTACCTGGTACCAGATCTTTTCACGAGGCCGGGATGAGCATGACCAGCAGGCATTGGCACCGGTCCAGCATCCCAAAATCGAGACGTTCGCACAGGCGATCCGCTCGACGCAGCGGGCCGAGATCACCGAGATGCAGATCTATCTGGCACAGTAAACGGCTGCGGTATGCCTCACCATCGTCAGCCTCAAGTTGGGGATGTACGCTGGGACAGTGGCTGGTACGAAGCCGGCTGCTGTCCTTTGGCCACTGGTGCCCGTTTTTACGCCAAAGGTCCTGGCGCTGACGTCAAGGTGCCTGATGCGCCAAGGTATCCTTGGTATAGTCGCCCAGGAGCTTCCGCACCATGATCTGGATGCTGCCCGCATGCGCCGGCAACTCACCCTGGAGCACCCGGCCGATCTCCTTCCGCTCAAAGTAGGCCGCTGCGTCCGCCAAGGTATCAAACGTAAATTCGATAATCCGTTGCGGTGTGGCAGAGAAGTAGTTATCGTACGCCGCGAGCCGCTTCAACTCCTCGGGCGCCTGCAGCGTGTCGGCGACCTGACATACCTATTCCTGGTAGGCCCGCTTCTGTCCGAGTGGGTAATCGATCATGTAGACATACTTAATCATTGGAGCCCTTCTTCCTGATTGTCAGGGTCGGCAGCATGTCGTTGTGCTGCCTCCTTCCTACAAAGACACGAAAATGACGAGTCCTCAAGCGGGCAGATGGCTCGCCCGCGCTCGGTACGAGAGAAGCACATCAGCGAAGGGTGAGAAGGAGGTTAACGGTGGAGGGAATCGGAAAACGAGCGGCACGCTTCCCCTCTGGTCTCGACTATACGCTAGGATCGGCCGGCGGGGAGAATAGGAATATACACATTACTGGAAAGAAAGCTTCACTGGCCAGGAGAGTGGTGCTCGATCGCAACCACAGGTTGCCACATCTTTTCTCTAGACCCGGCTCGTGACAATAAGATACACAGTTACACACCCCCCTTTACTCCGAGGTGTATCGTGACAAAGGCAATGAGAAAAGCGCCGTTGGCGCTCAACAAGGGGTCTTGGCACCCGTCGATAATTCCAGGGCAAATTGTCGTGGTATCGACGCTCAACGCGCACGGAGAACCGAACCTCGCGCCGAAGAGCTGGATCACCATGGCGTCGTTCTCAGGGCCAATCATTGCGTTTGGCTGCAACACGGCACATGCGACCTATCAGAACATCGTGGCTACAGGCGCGTTCGTCATCAATATTCCAGCGGAGCCTCTGGCCGAGCAGATCTGGTTGCTGATACGCTTCCACGGCGCGGAGCGACTCTGGCAATCCGGCTTCACATTCCAGCCAGCGCAGAAGGTCAAGCCACCGCTGATCGCCGAGTGCCGGGCACATCTCGAATGCGAGTTGGAGAGTGTCAAGCAGTACGCCGACGAGGTCGTCATCTTTGGGACGATCGTCGCGGCGAGCATTGATGCGGACTGCCAGATTGGGGAACTCGCGGACCAGTACTTGGCCCTCCGGCCGATCTTTTTCCTGGAGGACAATACCTATGGTTGCGTCGATACCGCCAAGCGCATCGATCGGGTGTGTCCCGCCGAGCAGCGGGGTTTCGTCGTGGCAATAGAGCTATCGCCGGATCAGCGCGTGAACGCAGTGCTGAACGCAGAGCACGTACGATTTTTGCGCCAGCTACGGGCGTTAGGGCGATTGCTGATGGCTGGGACGTTTGTCGACAATCTGGGAGCTGGTGCGGTGCATGCTCCTGACTCTGCGCATCTGGCCAACGAACTGTACGTTATCAGCGCCACCTCCGACGAGCAGGCCGCGGCAACGGCCGCGCAGGATCCGCTGCTGCTAGCCGGCGCTCAGTACAAGATACGGGCATGGACGCGGAGGTTCTGAATGCCTCCAACCCTGCGGCTATGCTTCCAGGAAAGGAGCCAGCGATGAACGATTTGATCGTGATTGGTGGTGGACCGGCGGGGCTCGCCGCCACAACCTACGCCATGAGCAAGGGGCTCGACACAGTTCTGATCGGCACCAGGCTCGGTGGCCGCGCCGGTGATACCCAGTACTATGCCGGGCAAGTGGAGGGTGAGGAACTGGTGGGGGAGGACGCCGCGCTGAGCTTGCAGCGGTACCTGACGACACACTTGCAGCGCCTCGTCGACACAGTGGTCGTTGGCCTGCGCAAGGATGACGATGTGTTCTCCGTGCGAACCGAGGACGCTACCTGGTCAAGCCGAGCCGTGATTATCGCCACCGGAGCGCAGCCACAGACCCTGGGCCTCTCCAGCGAATGGCGCGCAGTTGGACTTGGGCTGAGCTATTCCATTACCACCCACGCCCACGCCGTCGCTGGGCGAGACGTTGCCGTCGTCGGCACCAGCCTACGCGCCCTATTGGGCGTGGCCGAGCTGGTGGATCTTGCACGCTCGATCGCGCTGATTGCGCCGGATTCGGGGGCCTTGGCGAGCCCACTTGGCCAGCGCCTGCAACAGCATCCGCGAGTACGGCTGCTGGACGGGTTCCACGTTCAGGAGATCGAAGTTCTTACTGGCAGTGTTCAGGCGATCGTCGTCGCCCGAGAGGATATCACGCTACGCCTGCCAGTCCAGGCCGTGTTTGTCGAGCTCGGCCTGGTCCCCAATTCGCAGCTAGTGCGCGAGCTGGTGCCACTGGACACCAGGGGCCATATCGTGATTGATGCGCTGAACCGCACCGCGCAGCCAGGGCTATTTGCGGCTGGCGATGTAACCAATCGGGTGTGTGAGCAGATCTTGATCGCAATCGGTGAAGGCACCCGGGCGGCGGTGAGTGCCTACGCGTATGTGCTGGCACAGCGCTTGGGCATCGGGGTTTCGTCCGTCTCTACGGGGTGAGACGGCGTATATGTGTGCCCGGTGGGGAAGCCAGGAGGACCTGACTCCGTCTGGACCACGGGGCTGTTTTGGGCACGGCGACATGGACCACCGGGCGGCGTTTTCGCGCCGGGAGATAGAGAGGTGAATTAATAAAACCCATCAAAGAGATTGGGATGCTTTATTATTACAAAGCGATTGTCTTCTCACAGACCATCATACGCGTTACGATAGGAGTTATGGGCTCATAGGAACCAGGAAGTCATCTGGAGGTTTGGAACCAGATCGGCGATCGCTCAGCATCACTGCCGCACTTCGGCAGGTGCTGGCACATGATATGCTAGCCGGGTCGTGTCTCGTCATTTTGGCGTGTGGCATTGGCCACAATCGATGTGCTGGTGGAGGTGCTCGTATGCGTATGCTCAGTAGCGCCCCTCGACGGATGCTGACACATGCTGCAGTGTTGTTCATGCTATGCTACCTGTATGTCCTCGGGCGGACCATGCTTAGCGCCGATGTACTGAACCAAGCACGGCGCCAGAGCCAGCCACGACGGTGGCCGTGGCAACACAAGACCGTCCGCGACTATGTCGGCGCGTATCGCGCGGATCTTGCGGCGCTCGTCAGTCAGCAAGGGACCGCACTCCTTGCTACAGTCCAGCGGCAGTCGCGCCGACGACGCTGGCCCTGGCAGCCCAAAACCATTCGTGATCTGCTTGAGGAACGGAGTGCCGAGCTTGTCGCGCTGGCGGCGGAATGGAGTGCTGAACTGGCCGAGGCTGTAGCCAAGCGTACAGCCGTGCTGCGAGCCACCGCAGAGCGTCAGATACGACCACGGCGCTGGCCCTGGCAACCGAAAACGTTTCGTGACCGCGTCGGCGAGCGGAATGTGGAACTTGCGACCCGTGCGGCCGAGCGCAGCGCCGAACTTGCGTCGCTCGCCAGGCAGCGGCGCGATGCGCTGCTCAAGGAACTGCGCCGGCAGAGTCAGCCTCGCCGCTGGCCCTGGCAGCCCAAGACAATACGCGACCAGCTCAGCGAGCGTGGCAAACTGGCCATGGCGAAACAGGTCACCACTGCGACCGACCGTCTGACGCGTATCACTAATTCATCAGCCCAGACCGTATCTCAGACGGCCAGCGCCATGGGCGACCGAATGCAGCAGTTACTTACAATCGCCCCCGGTGTGATTGACTCAGCAAGTACCACGGCCACCAGCGCACTGAAAGAGGCGAGCCAGAATGTCAGTACAGCGCTGAACGCGACAGCTGAAACAGCCGCGGCAGCGGTGCAGCGACCGGTCACCGCCGTGAGCGACAACGTTCAAGCGGGCAGGCGTCGGGTGCGTCGTGGTGTGCGCCTGGTCCGCACGGCGCTCTGGGCTGCACTCATCGGGGCCGTCCTGGGCCTCATATTTGCAAAGACCTCAGGTGCCGAGCTTCGGCGACAGATCCGTGCGATCCTCAATCAGACCGCTGAAGGTATACGCCGGCAGACGGGAGCGACGATTTCCAGCTAATCCAGCTGGAATGAGCGGAGGGTCTGTGCTCTCTGCATCTCCGACATGAGACGAGGCCAACGACACGCGGGGTAGCTTGGGCCGGCAGCACCATTCGCCGCACAAGTGTCAGGAATGTGTCGCGGCCAGTTGGCATCGCGACGTGCTTGGCGACCTGGTGGCCGAGCTGGGCGAGCACGAGCACGCCCTGGATCTGCGCGAGCAGGCGCTGCGGCTGGCAGACGAGGTTGGCAGCACATTCTGGCTGCCGCGTCAGCAGGCGAACCTCGTCCTGGCGCGGTTGGCCATGGGCGACGTGGCGGTCGGCCCGCTGCTTGAAGAGGCGCTGGGCTTCGCGCGCCGCCGCGAGCAGGGGTTTCACGCCACCCGCTGCCTGGAAGGCCTGGCCGTGCTGGAGGTCGCGCGCGGAGCATACGCCGAGGCAGTCGGCTACGCGGATCAGCTCATGGAGCTCACGCGCGCGGGCGGGATGACCGCGCACGAGGCGATCGCCCATTTCTGGCGTGGTCGGGCGCTGCTCGGCGGCGGGCAGCGCGCCAAGGCCGCTGCCGACCTCGAGCAGGCCGCCGATGCCGCGCAGGTGATCGGCCGGCCGTACCTGCTGACCAGTGCACACCATGCACTGGCAGAGCTCTGTGCCGCCGAGGGCCGCATCGCCGAATCCGAGCGCCACCACGCCGCCGCCCGCGCCGCATCACTGTTGATCCAACGGCCATCGGCTGACGACCTCGTCATTCCTCTTTGAGCAACAGCTTGGCCAGTTCTCGAGGGGATCCAGCCCTGGAGTTCCCTAACACCCTCAGGCAGCAGGCCGAGCATGCCTCGGGCCAAGCCGTCTGGGCCTCGAAGCTTGCCCATGCGCTGTTTGCGCCTACAGCTACGGCGGCAATGTGGTTTCAACTACACGTGCTCGCCGTCAAGGGTCGTGCGTACAAGCAGCCCAGCTCGGGCCTGCTGCTCGACTGGCTCGATATCAAGTAGGGCGCCCACCCGGAGCGAATAATCTGGCTATATTAGCCCATAAGTCGCTATACCGCACATTATTGGTTCATCGTCACTTTCTGTGGTTGAGGCCGAAAACTGGCATTTACCCTTTCGCCCTACCGCGGCAGTAAGCCGCGCCCGGAATCGACACCACGGAAAGTGACGATGAGCCACATTATCGTGCGTGAGCCCAATCATGACCAGGCTTATGGGATAGGTTCTGTACACTCGGAGGGTGATGCCGTCGGTATCGGCTCGGCGTCATCTGCACCAGGTCGGGAAACCTCCGGAAAACCCGGAGGTTTCCCCACGCCCGCCGTCCGTAGCCTGCCGTGGGTTATTGAGGCCACTCGGGAGCGTCTTACGATCTGACTGGTGCTCGGTAATGTGCCTGCCGGTTGAAAAAGGTCGTATGCCGGGGCTGGGCTACCGCCGGTGCCCATTGGGCTGACCTTCGCGATTGGCCGTTGGGCCCTATGGTCCACGCATACTTCTGGTCGCAGCTTTGTCCCTGCCGCTATGGAACCTCGCGCCGCACCAGCAGACGCAATTGATCCAGCCAGCCGCCCCGTCGATCGCTTGGGTCAACTGACTGGAGCAGCGCCCGTGTTGCCGGCGCAAGCACCTGATCCTGATGCTGGTTCAGGTCACCCAGGACGGCCGTCAGCGCCATACTGTGCCGGATGTACCAGCTTGCTAGGTCGACCTGAAGCTGCTGACGGGTGCGCACCGCCAGCACATCGTCACTCAGACCGATCTCCCCCGCCAGCGCCTCGGCGTCATCTGCCACCAGCACCAGCCAATGCTGCGCCGCGCTGAGAGCCGCACAGGAACGGCAGATCGTGCCGCGGCAACCGCCGCACTCCACCGGACATTCATCCAGGCAGAGTGTCGTCACGGCCACCCCGCGTGCCTCAGCCCGCCCGATCGCTTCCGCCAACACACTCGCCTCCGCTCGCCCGATCGCGACCAACAATCCTTTCTCGGTGGAAGCGATAAGTGCCTGCGCATGGTCGATCAACGCCGCGTATCCCTGGATGTTCCACACATACTCGGTCGCCGCTGGCATCGCGAGATTCGAGAGCGCCTGCTGGGTCGCATCCAGGACATCCTGGAAACGACTCGCGATCCGCTGGGTCAGCTCGGTCGGGGCAATCGGCGCGTAGCGCGCCCCGCTCGGCATGTCGAGGCGGACCACGGCCCCACGTTCCTCAAGCTTCTGCAGCACCGCATACACATTCGCGCGGGGCAGGCCCGAGACCTTCGCCAGCTCATAGCCATTGAGCGGGTTCCGTTGCAATAAGGCGAGGTAGGCGCGCGCCTCATATTCGCTGAACCCGAGCTGCTGCAGCAGCGCGGTGGCGTCAGTCATGGCTCCTCCTTCACGGTTGTTCAAGCGCCGATGGCTGGTATCGGCATGAGCAAAATAGCGACCATGAACGGTGTGCTGAATTGATTTGCATGTGCCGGCTGTCCATCGCTTAGGCCCTCGTTTCAAACGCATAGCGCAGAAAGAGATGGTTCCCGCCGCGTTTGACGCCTACCAGTGTTCCCCAAACCGGGTGCTCGGGCGCAAACTGCTTCCCGGCAACCAGGCCGGGACGCTCAACCGAATCGTCACGGCCGGCGAGTTGGGGCGCGAGCGTCAGGTAGAGCTCATCCAGCAGGTGCTCGGCGAAGAAGTCGCCGATCAACTGCGGCCCGCCCTCCAGCAGAGTGAGGTCGCACGGACGAACCGCACGCACTGTATCGAGGATCGCGCGGGCGGTGAGCGCGCCTGCTGGTTGCACCGCCGCGACCTCAACCGAATGCGGAAGCACGTGTGTGCGGATACGCTGTGCTCCCGCTTGGGTGGTCACAACCAGGACCGCGACCTCACCCGACTGGAACACTGGCAGTGCCATGTCGATCGCGCCGCTCGCGGTGACGATGACATTCAGCGGCGGCCCAGACTTCCCCAGGGCGGAGCGCAGTTGCTGATACTCGTCGGCGAGCGGTCGATAGATGTGCTCGGCGGTCCAGAGGTGTTGCCGAGCCGACCGCAACGTCCCGGCGCCGACAATGATCGCGTCGGCTACTGCCCGTAAGAGACCCATCACCATCTGGTCGTGCTGGTTAGACCCGCTGATCTCGCCACCGCCCGACTGATCGGAGTCGTTCAGCGCCACAACGCCATCCAGTGTCGTGACGAAATTGCCGATCACGTAAGGCGGGCGCGGGTGGGGCGGGAACTGAAGGCGACCATAGAGCGATGCCAGTGCCGGCGGGAGCGGGAGATCAGTGCTCTGCTGCCCATCGTAGAGTGTCTCAAGCGGTTCGAGCGCGCTCATCGCGACACCCCACAGATGGTCAAGAACTCAGCGCGCAGCGCGGCGTTGTGGTCGAACTCGCCGCGCCAGAAGGTCGTGCGTGTCAGTGGCAAGACTTCGCGCACCCCGCGCATCTGCATACACAGGTGATGCGCCTCCAGATACACCGCCACACCGTGCGGCTGGAGCATCCCTTCCAGGGTATCCGCGATCTGCTGTCCAATGCGCTCTTGCACCGCAAAGCGCTGGGCGAACACACGGACCAGGCGCGTGAGCTTCGAAAGGCCGATGATGTGCTCGTGGGCGATATAGCCGACGTAGGCATGCCCGTAAAAGGGGAGCGCGTGGTGCTCGCACAGCGCAAAGAACCGGATCGGTCCCTCAATCACCTGGCTGAGCTGGCAGTCGGGCCCACCGCGACATTCGGTATCGAAGACTGTCAGCAGTTTGGGGTCGCCGTCGTATCCGGCGGTCGCGTCAAACATCGCTCGCAGAAACCGCCGTGGTGTTTCGGTGGTCGCGGGCGTGTTCAGATCTAAGCCAAACGCGGTAAAGATTTCCGTCACATAGCCTTCAAACGTCCGCCACTGCTCGTCCGAAAGCTGACGGCGATGCAGGCCCATGGCTGGATGGGTGTCATCATTAAGATGATCCAGATCAAAGGACATCGTTCTCCCTCCTTAGTCTCAGACCAAACGGATTGGACTGGAAAGACCAGAAACAGGTGGTGCTAGGCCGGCAGGCGCCCACGCAGATCGGCTGGCTGAAACGGCCCCGGCTCCGCGATCAGGCGCCGTGCCGCATCCACTTGCTCCCAGACGTTCCACAACAGGACTCCGCGCACCCGCCCGTCCCGCACATAGTACAGCACTCCCTCGCGGAAAGGCTCTTTCCAGTCTGCCACGATCTCCAGCCGCGCGTTCAGCTCACCGACGGCTTCATAACCCAGATCGAACAGATCCGAATAGAAGAAGGGCAGGTGATCGTAGGACTCCTGCGTGCCGGCCATAGTACGGCCGGCATACTTGCCCATGGTGTTGGCATTGTCTTCGTGCTCGACCCGCAGCCGCTTTCCCAGGGCGGGGTTCGCGAAATTTGCCACGTCGCCGGCAGCGTAGATATCTGGGTGGCTGGTGCGGAGCAGCGCATCTACGACGATACCATCGTTGACGTGCAATCCGGCAGCTCGCGCCAGTTCGGTGTTCGGCTCGATGCCGATCCCAGCGACGACGCCATCGACCAGCAGCTCGCGGCCGCGCGCTGTTTTCAACGCGAGTCGCTCGCCGCGCCGCTCCAGGCCCTCGGCCGTGTTCCCGGGAAGCACCTCGACGCCGTGCTGCTGATAATACTGGTTCAGGAACGCCGACAGATCCGGGCCAAAGATATGTTCGCCAATTCCTGCTCCGGGGAAGAGCAGTATGACCTCCTTCCCATGCATCGCCAGCGCCGCAGCAATCTCCGAGCCGATGAATCCACCGCCGATGACCGCGAAACGCTGGCCCTGCTCTGCCAGCGTATGCAACCGCTGATAATCGTCGAGCGTGCGATAGTAGATCACCTCATCGCCGCCCCAAGGGAAGCGCCGTGGAGTGCCGCCCGTCGCGAGGAGCAGTTTGTCAAAGGTGTAAACGCTGCCCTGGTCATCCGTCACGCGTTTGTGCTCCGCGTCGAGCACCTGGGCCGTCCGCCCAGGCGCCAGTTCGACTCCCTGACCAGCAATGTCAATCCACACGCTGTCGAGCGGCGTACCCTTCCAGAGCGCCTTGGAGAGCGGCGGCCGTTGATAGGGCGGATGGTGTTCACGCCCGACCACCCCAATGGCGCCTGTCGGATCGACCTCGCGAATACCGTGAACAGCGGCCGCGGCGGTCATGCCGCCTCCGATAATGAGATAGGGATAGTGAGGCATCGTGTCCTCCTCTGAGCGAAGAACGTGAACCAGGGCAGTTCGCCAGCCCATTCTCACATGTCTGGCTCACGCACGCAAATGACTTCGTAGAGCGTATAGGTTGGCGCTCACCGTCATCGTCACTGGGCCTGTCGTAGACCCGTTTGACCGTGATGATCGTTCTCCTGTGATCTCCGCTGGTTGTCGGAGGGGCGACTGGCATCGTTGACAGCCGCCCTCCTTTGAGCACCAGGTTCAGCGCGCGACGACAATGACCATGCCCTGCATGTCCTGGGCGTGGTAGGTGCAGATGTACGAATACGCGCCGGGCTGGTCGAAGATGATCGCACCCGATTGGCCCGGTGGGAGATTGAGGAAGGGGAACTTCCCGCCCACGACGCTCACCGCGTGCGTAAAATGATCGGTATTGCGCCAAGTCACCGTCGTTCCGACCGGAACCCGGATCGCTGGTGGATCGAACCGGTAGCTCGGCGGCATGGTCACCTGCGCCGTCTCGACCGGCGCGGCTGCAGCGCTGGTCTGGGCCGCGCAGCCGGCGAGGAGCACGATGATGACGGCGAGCGCAGGAACGAGCTGTATCGTACGCATGGACATCCCTCAGCTAGGTACTCGACACCGCGGCTCGCCGCAGCCCGAGGACGGTCTGCGTGGCGCCGGTAAAGATTAAGGCGAAACTGGCGAGATCGAGCACTTCGGCGATGGTGTGGGCGAAGAGAAAGACGGTCCAGTCGAGGTGGTAGGTCATGTAGATGATCTCAGCCAGCGCGTAGAGCGCGAACCCCCACCCGAGCAGCCGTGCGTCCGCGGTGAACGAGCGATAGGCGAAGAATACCCCGACTGCAAAGCCGACCAGATGCACCAGCAGGAAGAGCGCTGGTGGAAAGCTGTTGATGAACGATCCGAATGGCATGGCAGCGCTCCTTATGATTTAAACTGCTTCGGAAACTGGTGGATGATGCCGACGCTGAGCATATCGGCCATCTGCAGGATTTCGTGATGAACCTGCTCGTACGCCGCAATGTCCGCCGGCCAATCGGCATGCAGGCGTGCAACCGCTTCAGCAAGCGTGAGATCGAGATGCTTCCGCATCATCAGCTTCATCTCATCGAGCGGCCACTCGTCGGGGTTCGCCTGGTGCAAGAATGTCGCGATCTCGTCGGCGTTGGCATACCAGCGCGCGCTGGCGTCGGCGACCCCCGCGGAATTTCCGGCTTTGGCGGCCTGCAGTAGATCGGCCGCGATCAGGATGTGGTCGCGCAGCAGCGCGGTGAGCTGGCGACCGGCCGCGTCGCCATAGAACGGCTTGATCGCATTGCCAAGATTGGTTTGATTTTGCAGTAAGCGCTGCGCCGTCAAGTCGGTGTCGGGCAGGCCAGCCGCAAAGCTGACAATAAACAGGCGCGTCCAGGTGATATGATCCTCCCACAGCTTGCGCATGCCGTCGTGGAAGGCCAGCTGTTGAGCCGAAAGATGTTCTGTATGTTCATGTTCCGACCGGTCGTGACCATGGGCCACGGTGCGGCCCGCGCCAGGGCTGGCGGCCAAGGCATTGTTGCCTGCCACGTTATATGCGACCAGTGCGGCGATGGCAACGAGAAGTACCGCTGCGCTGCGCAGTAGTGTAGATCGAGAGAATGCCAACATATCTGCTCCTCCGCTAACGTTTCGATATCCAATCTTGTGCTGAGCTCGCTTCGTGCCCGATCGGCGTCCTTTCCGATGTCGCATCCGGCACATGCGCAATCTGCACGGACGCCCGACGAATGAGGAGACCAAGCAGGGTCACCACCATCCCGAGCAGCGTCACGACGTGTGCGCCCGCGCCATGTACACCCAGGTAGCGGTCCAGATCGATCGCCCAAGCCAAAGGTGCCGCGTGATACAACAGATCCGAGGTGCCGCCAGCGGCAAGGATCAGCACACCCATTCGCATGACTGTTGGGAGTGCCAAAAACAGGAAGATGATCCGTTGCGCCATAACATGTCCTTTCTCAAAATATATCACCTGAGTGATTAGTAGTTGCTAATACAACTACTATAGGATGTCTGGCAGAAAGAAGCTACTGTCCGTTGGTACAGGCGTAGTTGGTAAAGCAACTACGATCGGCATATATTTTTGGGCGTATATAGCTGTAGCGGTGTGGGTGTCGATCCGGGCGCGCACCTGACTGCCCCAAGCTGACTCTCTAGGGTGCCGGCCGACTCGAACCTGAGGCCCGAAGCGCCCGTGGCCACCCGGTACTCCTCGACCAGAACCCATCCACAGTTGATTGAACTGGATACAACAGAGCTGAGCGGCCATACTGTACGGGCTGGGCGGGTCACGGCCGCACCGCAGACCGGGCACAAAGATGTGCGACCGCACGACGCTCTATTCCTGAAGGCTCGCTGTTTAGCGAGAACGCGGCGGGAATGATTGAGTTGTAGCAAATATGCGACGAGCGATTGAGCGCGGGGAAGAGGGAGAGATGGATTCGGATGACGTTGGCTCAACCGTCATCCGCACGATTGGCTTGGCCAGCGGCATACTGAACTATTCAGTATAGCCAGATGGCATAATTACAAATGACAAATTCTGCTGCACTCGTTATCTTCATTTGAGGCTGCGTGCCTCACACCGTCCCCAACCAGCGGGCGATAATTCCTTCCAAGCGGTCAGACAGGCCGACAAAGGAGGCAATCATGAAACGTGTATGGACGGTGCTCCACCACAAGGTGCCACGGACCGATGCGCAGCGGCGCTGGGATCAGGCCTATCAACTTCTGCTCCTCGTCGCCAGCCCGTCGAGTAGCACCACCCAGCAGGAGCAAGCTCATGCGTGTCGCAATCTATGCGCGGGTCTCGACGAGCCGCCAAGCCCAAGCCCAGACGATCGAACAACAACTCACGCGCCTGCGCAGCTTGGCTGAGCAGCAGGGCTGGACCCTCACGGAGGAGCATATCTACCGAGATGACGGCTTTAGTGGCGCCAGTCTTAATCGCCCGGGGCTCGATCGCCTCCGCGATACTGCTGCCCAGGCGGCCTTCGATGCCGTCCTGATCACCGCGCCTGATCGACTGGCGCGCAACTATGTCCATCAAGTGCTGCTGATCGAGGAACTGGAAGGGCGCGGCTGCCACCTTCTCTTTAGCGAGCGACCAATGAGTCATGACCCACACGACCAGCTGGTCTTACAAATCCGCGGTGCGGTGGCCGAATACGAACGCGTCCTGATCAGTGACCGCATGCGGCGCGGACGACTGGCCAAACTGCGCGCTGGTCAACTGCTGCCGTGCTCGCGCCCGCCGTATGGCTACCAGATCGATCCCCAACATCCGCGTGACCCGACGCGAGTGCGAGTGGATGCAATCACAAGTGTGATCGTCCAGCAGATCTTTGCCTTCTACCTCGAGCCCCAAGCCACTCTCTACCAGGTTGCGCTGCGCTTGAGCACCGCGCTTGTACCTACCCCTACTGGCAAGCAACGCTGGACGACAGCGAGCATCCGCAACATGCTCACGAATCCGGCCTATATCGGCACAGCGTATGCCAATCGGACGCGCGAAGTCCCAGCTCGCCAGCGTAAATCCGCCCTGCAGCCGCTCGGACGAGGGAGCAGTTACGTCCAGCGCCAGGCGGAGGACTGGATCCCGATCAGCATACCGGCGCTTGTGGAGCAGGCGGTCTTTGCGCAGGTGCAAGCCAAACTGCACCAGAGTGAGCGCCAAGCTTCACGCAATAACCGAGCGCATGCCTACCTGTTACGCGCGCTGGTCAGTTGTGGACACTGCCAGCACAGCGTCGTGGCACGCGCGTTGAGCAATGGCTACCACTATTCTATCTGTCGCCGCCACACCGATACGTTAGAGCTCGCTCGTGATGATCGCTGTCGGTCGCGTTACATTCCGACCCAAGCCCTTGACGATTTGGTCTGGGAGGATCTGTGCGCCATCCTGACCGAGCAGGAGCAGCTCACGGCGGCGTTGGCACGCGAGGAGGAGCGGCGAGTGGTTGCCGCAAGAACTGCAAGCCAGACCGGCGAATGTGCAGCAGGCGCTCGCTCAGAGTGAGCGCCAACAGGAACGGCTGCTCAGCGCCGAGGAGGCCGAGGTGATCGATCTGCAGACGTTCGAGCGCAGCCGCGCCAGCTTACAGCGACAGCACCAAAGTCTGACAATCCAGCAGCGCGAGTTAGCCGCCTGGGCCCAAAAACAGCTCGATCTGAGTGCGGTCGCGAGCTCGCTAGAGGAGTTCTGTGCTCAGACGCGTGCAGGATTGGCGAACGCGAGCTTTGAGAGGCGGCGCGCACTGGTCGAGTTATTAATCGACCGGGTGATCGTAACGGACGGCGAGGTGGAGATTCATTAGGTGATCCCCACCTCGCCGGCCAGTGTGCAGATTCGTTTTTGTCATTTGCGTAAAGTCTATCATGAACCAATAATGTGCGGTATGCATCGTGAGCCGCTTGTATGCGTGGCTACTATCGTGCTCCAACCCTGGAACAACGAGTGCTGAGGAACTCTTCAGATCTCTGCTCCTGAGCAGCCGCTCATACCTCTTCACCGCCCGCGACCGGTTTCCATACAACGCGTGAAGACTTCTTCACCCGGCGTTGTCGTCTCGTTTCTCCACCCACCGTCCTGCGCTACTATGCTTGTCTCCACATTAGGATGGGCTATTCCGCGCTCGTCTTTCCCCTCCATCCCCAGACCACCACGCGTTGCAGCCGACTCGGCGCTACGCGCCTCACGACCGGGCGATACGAGCGGGCAAGCTGCGTTGGCGAAGGGGTTGGCAGGCTGACGTACGCGATGGAGGCTGACCGCGAACATTGGGCGCACAGCCTATCATCGCATCGCTTGAATGCACGATGGATTCTCTGGGAATTGCTGGAGATATTTCAATGCCTGAGCCTTTGTTGATGACGAAGGTCAACCTGCCGATAGTGCGGCATATTCTGGTGCCTAGGAAAAAGCTTCTCAGGCAATTAAGCGAGGGAGTTCAGGATGGACATTTGCTCACCCTGGTATCCGCCCCAGCAGGGTATGGAAAAACGACCACCATCCGCATGTGGGTTCGGGAAGCAGGCCATCCTGTTGCCTGGGTCACACTGGAAAAATCCGATAATGATCTCAGGCAATTTCTCACATACGTCCTGACTGCCCTCCAACAGGCAGAAGATAATCTCGGTCAGGCAGCCCGAGAAGTAGTTGAAAATACCCAGGATATGAATCTTCAGCGCATCCTTGGGTTATTGATCAATGATCTGTACGACTTGGATCAGCCGATCGTCCTGGTATTGGAAGAGTATCACTTGATTGAAAACGAGACAATAGACCAGGTCATTGAATTGATGCTCAACCAGGCTGTCGCAAACCTGCACCTGGTCATTACAACCCGCGAGGATCCCAACCTGCCACTGACGCGCCTACGGGTCAGGAACCAGCTCACGGAGATCAGGGCAATCGACCTGAGTTTCTCGCTCGAGGAAGCCGGTGAATTTTTCTCGAACGTGATGGGCGTCAACCTGTCAAAAAAGGAAACGGAGATCCTTAAGAACCGGACAGAAGGCTGGATTGCCGGTCTTCAACTGGCAGGCTTGTCACTCAAAGAATGTGGGGATCCGACAAAATTCGTGGAGGCATTTCGGGGCACACACCGTCACGTTTTGGATTACCTGATCGAAGAAGTACTTCACAGCCAACCGGAAGAAATACGAATGTTCCTACACCGGACATCTATCCTGGATCAGCTGTCTCCCGCTCTGTGCGAAGCCGTAACCGGCCAGGGAGCCAGCCGGAAATATCTCCATCATCTAGAAAACAATAACCTGTTCCTGGTTTCGCTTGATGAAGAGCGAACCTGGTATCGATACCATGCCTTGTTTGGTGAACTGCTCAAGAATCAACTATTGCAGGCCGAACCGGAACGTGTTGATGATTTACACGAACGCGCTGCAGACTGGTACCAGAAAAATGGTTTCATTCAGAAAGCGGTCGAGCACGCCTTTCAAATCTCGAACAGCAGTAAAGTGTCTCAATTGATCGAGAAGCACGCCATTCCCATGCTCTACCAGGGCGAAGTCTCAACAGTTGTGGGGTGGTTCGACAGATTGCCAGAATCGCTCATGCAATACTCTCCAATGATGTATATTGGCATGGCATGGTCGCTGGCTTTGATGCAGCGGCAGACGCGCACGGAAGAGGTTGAACGGGCATTACACGCTGCTGACGCCGCCCTGCATCTAGCACATGCGGATGCAGCACTGCGAAATCTGATTGAGGGGCACATCGCGAGTATTCAGGCGTTCCGCATGCAATCACCGGCTTTCGCTGGTCAAAAGCCGGAGAAGTTGATTGAGACCTCCCAAAAGGCGCAACAACTCCTGCCGGAAGATGAAAAAGGCATTCGCAGCGTCAATGCTTTGAATATTGGTTATGGGTATACAGCGCTTGCCGATTTGCCGGCAGCTGAGAAGGCTTACAAACAAGCATTTGAGGACGGGGTGGCTGGTGGAAATTGGTATGCCGCGATTTATGGAGCGATTGACTGGATCGTGATCGCCATCATCAGAGGACAGTTGAAAGATGCCTTGCAGTTGTGTGAGACGAATATCGATCGGTTCAACCAATTAGTAGCCGGGCAGAGATTCCCGCCCATGGGCGATCTCTACATCCTGAAGGGCAGCATCCTTCTAGAGGAAAATCGCTTGGCGGAGGCGGAACAGGGATTGACACAAGGCCTGAGTCTCGTACGCTGGACTGGGGAATATGATGCTCACATACGAGGCTATTCAGCCTTGGCGCGATTGCGCTCGATTCAGGGCGACTGGGCGGGAATGTTGGAAAGTATAAGAATGCTCGCAGAGTCCCGGACGGAGACTGCCATCTATGCACAGGCTTTGCGTCATCGATTGTCGGTACGTGATTGGGTTGCAAACAAAACCAGTCTTGAGGAGGCGCATCTCTGGGTGGCGCAGGCGGCAGTCAGGTTTAACAACTTACCCGATATAACCGGTGTTGACCCTTTGAGCAGAATCTCTTTTCAGGCTTACCTGAGCGCGGCCCATGTCCTGACCAGGCTGGCGGTACGAACTCCACAGGCGTATTTATTGCGGGACGCTCACAACTACCTGGCCCGCCAGGAAAGCTTTGCCGACACTCACGAGCTTGTTGGCTGGCTGGTTGAGATTTGGATTGTTAGGGCCTTGATGTATCACGTGGAAGGAAAAGCGGAGGATGCGCATCACATGATACAGGCGGCGCTGAGCGCCTCAGCGCAGCGGGGCTATTTCCGAATCTTTCTGGATGAAGGTGACCTCGTGCGTCCCCTGTTGGAGTCGGCTGAAGCTCGCCTGAAAGACAACGATCTATCCGCTTTTGTGAAGCGTTTGCTGGAGGCAATGCCAGGAGAGTCCGCCAAACGCAAAACCAACTTGGTGGATGAAGAGAAATTGAGCGACCGGGAGCTCGACGTGTTGCGCCTCTTGGCTGCCGGGCAGACCTATAAAGAGATCGGGCAGCAGCTTTTCCTCAGCCTCAACACGGTTCAATTCCATATCAAGAGTATCTATGGCAAACTTTCGGTCAACAGGCGGGTACAGGCGATTGAAAAAGCTCGGGAGAAGAAGCTGATCTGACCACAGCAGTAGAACTACATATTTGCCTGTCGCGGAACCACATACATATGTGGTTCTTTTTTTTATCTTGAGTCATAGGATGGCATCGAAATAGAGTCGCTTGAGGAAAAAAGGAGTGAGTCATGAAAAGTAACACATCAACATCACAAATAATCGGATGGGTGATATTCATCATTGGTGGGCTGTATATGTTTGGCTTGGGCTGGCTGTATTCGTGGTGGGTGGTGCCCGCGGCCAATCAGTATGGCAGCGATGCCTACTCTGGGTTGTTGGGCTTGATCTGGGCGCTATCTGTACCGCTGGGAGCATTCATCGTCGCCATAGGAGCAGCCCTGACCGCCAGGGTCGAGCGCCGTGTATTTTGGCTGCTGATCCTGTTGCTCGTACTTTTTACGGCCTGGCGAATAGCCGGCACAACCGACCACATGATACCGGCACTCTTCGGGGTTGGTGGCGGCCTGATCACATTGTTTTTCCTTGGGTCGATTTGGCAATGGGCAAGGACTCGTCCAATGCTCACAGGAGCAGGCAAAACGGGATCAGACCTGCGCATGGTCGGATACATCTTCTTCGTTGTGGCTGCCTGGGATTTGTGCGGCATATTTGGTATAGCCAATTTCGTTTTGAAATCCGAGCTGGCAGACAAGTTCTCTGTGCCGATCGGCAGCACGATCAACTCCGCATCGAGTGTAAACATCTTGCTGGTTCTCGGTTGGGGATTCACCTACTTCGGTCAACTGCTATCTCGTCAGGCCCAGGCGGTTGCTCCCGAGGTAGATAAAATCCCTCAGATCGCTGCAGCTGATTAGCGGATTACAAAAAGGAGAAATCTCATGTCAACTCAAAAAGTAATCACCATGATCAAGAAATCCCTGGCGTTATCTATGACGATTATGTTGACTCTGGTGCTCCTGCTGTCAATTGCCGCGCCAGCCACGGCCCAAGAAAACAGGATCGCCGAGACAAGGGTTGTTCCCACCGCGCCATCACAACAACGAGGTCCGACCGACCCCGCCGAACTGGAAGCTTTCCTCGATGATCTTTTTGGCAAAGAGATGGCAGAGTACCACATCGCCGGGGCAGCCGTCTCGGTCGTCAAAGATGGCAAGGTGTTTTTCGCCAAAGGCTACGGCTACGCCGACCTCGAGAACAAAATCCCTGTTGACCCTGAACAGACGATCTTTAAAGTTGGTTCCGTTACCAAGCTGTTCACGTGGACGGCGGTGATGCAGCTTGTTGAGCAGGGAAAACTAAATCTGGACGTGGATGTCAATACGTATCTTGATTTTCATATTCCAGACACGTATCCACAGCCGATCACCCTCCGGCATTTGATGACCCATACGGCCGGGTTTGAAGACCAGCATGTCGATTTGGTGAAATTGAAGGAAGAGTATCTGGCGCCGCCGCGCGAATGGCTGGTGTCCCATATCCCGGCACGGGTTAGCCCGCCCGGGGAGCGCGCGGCATATTCAAACTACGGGGCCGCCCTGGCGGGCTACATTGTGGCGCGGGTCTCGGGGGAATCCTACAGTCAGTACGTGCAGGAACATATCCTGAATCCGCTGGGTATGAAGAATTCGACCTCTCAGTTGTCGATACCGCCGGATTTGAGTGCCCATGAATCGGTGGGCTACATGTATGCCAATGGTGCGTTTCAGGTATTCCCACGCTTATTAGGTCACGTGGATCTCTTCCCCGCTGGGATAATCCGTGCCACCGTCACGGATATGGCATGCTTCATGATCGCGCATTTGCAATACGGCCGCTACAGCCATGGGGACATTGCCAAGGCGCGCATTTTGAAAGAAGCCACCGCACGGCAAATGCACAGCACGTTGTACACTCCCGACCCGCGACTCCTGGGCACGACGTATGGCTTTTTCGAATTCAGTGACAACGGGCAGCGAGTGATCGGGCATGGTGGCGAAGGAGAACCGATGCAATCCACGCTGTTCCTTTTGCCCGACCAGAACCTGGGCGTATTTGTGGTTTACAACAGCCTGGGCGCCGATGGACTCACTTCCCAGCATCTTGGGTTCCAGAGAGCGTTCTTTGACCACTACTATCCCGCGCCTGCGCTCGAGCCAATCCAACCTCCCGCGGATTTTGCGGAGCGGGATGATCGGTTCGTGGGCGCCTACAAATCGACGCGGAGTTCATATACCACGCTGGAAAAGTACGCGACTTTGAGCCCCGCCGTTGAAGTCAAAAATCCCGGCGACGGCACATTGATCCTTGCAACGCCATGGGGCGAGTGGAGTTTTATCGAAGAGGAACCGCTGTACTTCCGCAAGGTGGATGGACCGTTCCACGTCCTCTTTCGCGAGGACGATCAAGGTCATATCGCCTATCTTTTTACCGACTATACGCCTATGATGGCATTTGAAAAAGTACAGTGGTACGAAACGCTCGGCTTCAACATGCCATTGCTCCTGGTCAGCCTCCTGCTGTTCCTGTCCATGCTCCTCGTTGCGTTGATCCGCGCGATTCGGAACCGCCGTACGAGCGGTGATCAGAATCCCGCGTCGCGCGGCGCCCGCGTCTCCTATTGGCTGATCATTGGAATCGCCATCCTCAACCTGCTGTTCGTGGTAGGCAACGTGCTCTGGGGCGAGCAGATTGTGTTCGGGGTCCCGCTCATCTACAAGGTTGTGCTGGGACTAGGCGTTCTGTCTGCCGCACTGACAGTCGGCGCGCTGGTCTACACTGGGTTGGCATGGAAGAACAGCTACTGGGGCGTCGCCTTCCGCGCCTACTACACGCTGGTGACGGTTGCGGCGGTAGCTTTTGTCTGGTTCCTAAACTACTGGAATCTGTTAGGCTGGCGGTACTAATCGGCAGATGTTTCAAGGCTGGCGGGCCTATCATCTATTCCCGCCAGCCGATCGTCGAAAGGCGAAAACTCGTGTCAACTCAGGAAATAGCCTCAACGAATAACCTTCGAGAAGTTTCGATGAATTCCGAGAAAGGTCAGTACACCCTTTGGCAAGTCCTTGGAATCTGGCTGGCTGCTGGCGCTCCCATGGGGCTGCTGGGCTGGGTGGCTTACCCGGCGATGAGCGCCGGCCTCCCGACGCTGGATGCCGGTCTGTTGCGTATCAAGTTATTTACCGTCGGGCTCATTTGGCAGTTCGTGTTGGCGATGGTCATTCTCTATCGCGAAGAGGGGGACATCCGGCTGAGCACAATCCGTCGCCGTTTCTGGCTGAACCATCCGGTTTCAGCCAGAAACGGAAAGAAAAAGAAAGCCTTATGGTGGTGGATCATTCCTTTGTTCCTGCTGAGTGCCTTCGTAAATATAGTCTTGAGGTCACCTCTCATCGATCTATGGGGAGAGATCGTTCCTTTCTTAGCCGAACCAAAGGGCTACGATATGTCCGCACTGTTTTCACCCGAACTGCGCGCACAGATGGTTGGCGACTGGGGCTTGCTTAGCTTGTTCTTCGTGTTCGTGCTATTCAACAATGTCCTGGGCGAGGAATTCTTGTTCCGCGGCGTGCTATTACCGAAGATGCAAGGCACATTTGGTAAATGGGATTGGGTGGCGAATGGGGTGCTATTTGGGTGCTACCATCTTCACCAGCCTTGGAGCATATTGGATTCCATTTTAACAGGTTGGATCATGGCCTTCTCCGGTAAACGCCTCCACAGTAACTGGTTCCCCATCATTCTGCATTCCGCGGAGGGTGTCTTCTTCCTGTTTCTGATCTTGGGACTCGTCCTCGGTCTGGCGTGATACTCTATCAAGGAATCGATATGTCGCAATCCATCAGTCTGAATTCGCAAAATAGATATGAGATCACAATTTCTGGCCAACCGGATGCCTCCTGGCTGGGCTGGTTTGGGGACGCGAAAGCTCTTGTCGAAATATTGGTCGATAATAGCTCGGTCACCACGTTCTCCAATGTAACCATGGATCAGGCCGGGTTGGTTGGCCTGATCCGGCGATTACATGGAATTGGGATAGTATTGATATCCATTCGGCAGGTTTAGATCATTCTGCTGGCATACTCCCAAATGGGAGGTTTGGAGGGCTTCGCGCTAGTATCTTATGAACTTTTATTATTAAATCGGGCATTTCGCACCGTCACACGCGCGGGGCTAAAGCACCCGCGCTAACAGCCCAAGCCCGCTGAAGCGGGCTACCCGATTAATTTCTTAATCTTCATTAGATATAGCGTTGCCCAGAAGATTATCAAACCAAGGAGCAAATCATGTCCCCGAAAAAAAGTACGTCTTTGGCTCATGTCCAATAGGCGTGCGGCCGGCATTGCCAGGTCGGAACATGTCAGCCCGTCGATCGAACTGATCGTCCCGCTACAAGGAACGGAGCTGTGACGGCGAGAGCCGCATAGATTAGGGCGAGGCCGAGGTATTCCGAAAGCTCGAACGGTCCGATAGCGCTCACGGTCCAGTCGTACGTCATTGCCGAGCCGAGCGCGATCGTGTTGCCGACCAGTAACGCCCACCAGGCCCAGCGCTGACCACGACGGAAGGCAGTGGCAGTGATGGCGATCGCCAGCAACCCGAACGCCACGTTGTATGCGCCGTACACTCGGAAGAGCACCGTCATGAACTCGGCCGTCTTCGGAGACGTGCCCGCGAGTTCTGGCCATGAGCCCCCAGTGAAGCTCTCGTACTCGGCGGCCAGGATTGGTGTCGAGCCTGGTCCGGGCAGACGGTCCGGCAGCAGCGCCGCCATCGCGCCCCAGGCGAGTAATCCCGCATCAGCGATCAGAATGAGGAGCCAGGCGACGCGACGCCATCGCTTCAGCGCCGTCGCCCAGGTTCCAAATTGTTGTGGGTGGTCCGCCAGTGGGTCTGAGGATCCACCGGATGCACGTGTGTTCATGGTTTTCTCCTTATACTCTTTCGATTTGCCATTTGCAGTTTGGTTGGCGAATTTCACATTTCTGTTCTCTCCTCCTTTCAAGATAGAGTTTACTGAATCATCGTTCACTTGGATGGTCTACCCGTTAGGTACTGGGATTTCGTTTCTGCCGGCGCGCCACGCTTTTCGAGCGGAGTGTCGAATAGGGTATAGTCCCTCAGCCCAAATGGCAGCACACGTGCCGGTTCAGCAACTTGCGTAGAGGTGTTTACAACTACTTGTTCATTTAGCCAGGTCAGGATTCGCTCCGCCACGCTCTGCCATCGTTGCTCGAGCATGCTGTTATGAGCCACACCTGGAATGATTTGAGCCTGTGTGTTGTACGCCCTCGCCGTCGCTTCGATCTCACGAGGTGAGATCATGTTGTCTCGCTCAGCGCCCAGGATGAGCAAAGGAGTCTTTACCCTGGCAGGTTTGGGCAGGTCCAGCGCGACCATATCCAGGAAAGCCATAAAGGAATCATCCTGCGTAAGTTTCCAATAAGCCTGCATTTTTTCTTCCGGCACATCCTGCGAGAAAAACGCCTCGCGTACCAATGCGGGAGTGGCAACCAGCGGGAGCAAACTGAGCGTCAGGTTGACCCTGGCGAAGATAAGCGGATGCCGGTGGGCGTTTTTGATCGCCGTCGGCAAAAGCCCGGCAGGTGATGGGGAAGACAGTAACACGGCGGCTGGAGCGATATGATCTTCCAGATACTTTTGGATGATGAATCCGCCCATGGAGTGGCCGATCAGAATGGGCGGGCTGGGCAGTTGCTCAACTGTATTTGCCACATCTTCGACGAAATCGGCAATCCGGAACCAGCGCAAGCCTTCTCGTCCCTCGCTGTTGCCGTGTCCGCGCAGGTTGACGGCATGAGAAGCATAGCCGTGTTGAGCGAAGTAATCGAGAAAATGTACATCCCAACATGAGGCTCCATGAAACGTACCGTGGATAAAAAGCAGCGGCGTTGGATGCTGGTTCTTGACAGGGTATTTGGAGATGATTTCCAGTTTCATTGCGTTCCTCCATTCACATTCAAGTAGTTTGGCACCATTTCCGCTTAATCGCTGGCGGGACTGAGGTAATGCGGTTGGGAACTGCACCACCCCTCTTTGCTCCTAGGCAGATGCAGGGTACTTCCTGAGACTGAGGCAGTTCAGTCGGCCGACCCCTCGTGTGCTGGCTCACGGCGGGGCATCGGCAGGGCTGAAGCAAGACCGAGGACGATCACGACGCCAATGATGAGCAGTGACCCGCTCAAATCCGGTCTAGCGGTCTTGAGCAACACGATGCCCAAGATGATGGCCACTCGGGTCTGGATGGATATCCAGAGCAGTGGGTGGTTCGCTAAGCGGTGGAAGGTTTGCGACACCGCACCTTGCTCCGTGGCCAGCGCCCGCCCAATCGCCGCCATTCGTGGGCCACTCAGCGCCAGCGAGAGCACGATCACCACGACGAGTGCTCCCACCGTGACGATGATCCATGCCACACGGCCCCAGGCCATCGCCATCAAGTAGACGCCAGAGATGACGATTGCCAGCATGGAGACGAACCCAAACCTCCGTGCGCTTTTGAGCAGACCCATCGAAGCCCGAACCTCCTGGCAAAGCAGGGCGCTTCGTAGTTGCCAGAGTCCG
>WNFU01002345.1_pt1 | contig 27718 bp, 25 predicted proteins | sample 5400121 | NCBI WGS metagenome assembly WNFU01 (sample SAMN13153360, study PRJNA577476) | soil metagenome | isolation source: 100 cm soil or saprolite under grassland replicate 1 | place: USA:California | collected 2016-06-15 | reverse complement strand
GATCCCCTCCTCGCCTCCCTCGGCCAGGCCCTTCACCCGCAGCGCCACGCCGATCGCGCGCGGGGCGCCCCACAACCGGGCCAGCTCGCCCTCCTCGCGGGCTAGCTCGAGCGCCTCGTCGCGCCGCTCGAGAGCGAGCAACGGGAGCGCGAGATGCGACCGCCAGGCGAGCATCGCCGGGTTGCGCATGTCGAACGACTCCATGATGCGGCCGAGCCTCTCGAAATCGGCCCGCGACCCCTCGAGGTCGCGGCGCGCGAACCGTAACCAACAGCGCGCCCCGAGGAAGAAGATCATGTGGCCGCTGTGCGGAACCTCCTCGGGGAGGCCCAGCTCCGCCAGCGTCTGCTCGGCCTCGTCGAGCTCGCCGCGGTTCGTGAGCACGTCGGCCAGGTACGACCGGAAGTAGATCGCGGCCTGCTGGGTCGGCAGGTACCGGACGAGCTCGTCGGACTCGCGCAGATCCTGCATCGCCGAATCGAGCTCGCCGCGCTGGGCAAGCGTCAGCCCGCGGAAGCAGAGCATGTTCGACAGCGTCACCAGCTCGCCGCGCTTCTTGGCCGCCTTGATCATCACCTCGAAGAACCGGTCGACGTCCCGGTCGCTCTCGGCGTGGATGAGCGCGGTCGCGGCGCACGAGATCGCCACCGAGGGCATGCTCTCGATCAGGGCGCCGACGACCTTCGGATCGCCCAGCTCGTGCACCGCGTCGCGGTTCGTCCCGCGGCGGGCGTCGAAGTAGCGGAGCGTCGCCACCATCACCGCCCGGCCGACGCCGCCGGTGAGATCGGCCTCGTCGACCTCGGCGATCCGCCGCCGGGAGACCTCGATCACGTTGGGATCGAACCCCGAGGAGTTGATCAGCTCCGCCTGGAGGATCATGCGCAGCTCCTGGTCGGCGTCCCCGAGCCGCTCGATCGCCTCGTCGAGCACGCGGACCGCGTCGGGGCCCCGGTTGAGGCGAAACAGCGACCGTCCCAGCTCCAGCGCCACCCGCGCCCGCCGGACCGGCTCGTCGATCGCGTCGATTGCGCGGCCGAGATGCTCGGCCGCGGCCGAGACGTCCACCCGCTGCTCGGCGAGCCCCAGCTCGCAGAGCGTGTCCACCCGCGCGGCCTCCGGCGGCGGCTCGGCGAGCGCGCGCATGAGATAGCGGGCCGCGGCCTCCGGCGCCCCGCGGATCAGGGCCCGGTCGGCGGCCGCACGCAGGACCTCGACGACGAACGGGTCGGCGGCCGGCGCGACCAGGTCGAGGTGGGCGGCAACGCGCTCCGGCTCGGCGTCCGCCTCGTGGAGCAGCGCGGCGGCGCGGCGGTGAGCAAGCGCGCGCTCCGCGGGCTCGATCGTCTCGTAGACCGAGGAGCGCACGACCGGATGGACGAACTCGATCGCGGGCGTGCTCACACGCACCAGATCCGTCCGTGCGAGCGCCGTCGCGGCGAGCGAGGCGAGGTCGGCGTCGAGCTCGGCGAGCGCCGCCGCGTCGCGCAGGCCGCAGCCGTCGCCGAGCACCGCCGTCGCCACCGCAAGCCGCCTCGCCTCGGCCGGCAAGCGAGAGAGACGCAGCGACACAGCCCGGGCGACCGACTCCGGCCCGATCTCGCGCACGCGCTGCGCGTTCGCCGCGATCGGCTCGCAGCCCTCGCTCTGGAGCGCGTCGAGGAGTGCGCGCACGAACAGCGGATTCCCACCGGTCGCCTCGAGGCAGTACGCCACGAACGGTTCCTCCGGCTCGACCTCGAACACCTCCCGGGCCATCGACCCGACCGCGGCCTGGCTGAGCGCCGTCGGCCTGATCACGAGCGCGCTCGGGTCGGAGACCAGCTCGGTCAGGAGCTCCGCCTCCTGAGCCTGCTCCGGCGGACGCAGCCCCGCGATCACGAGCAGCGGGAGCCCCTCGAGCCGCCGTCCGACGTAGGTGAGCCAGCGCAGCGAGGGAGCGTCCGCCCAGTGGAGATCGTCCACCACGAGCGCGGTCGGCCGCCGCGCCGCCGTATTCGCCGCCAGCCAGTAGAGGCCGTGCAGGACGGCGAAGGAGACGTCGCCCGAGGCCGAGCCGGTCAGCTCGGTCTCGTCGAAGAGGCGGCCCGCGAGAGCGGCCGTCCCGGAGAGCAGCTCCGCCCGCTCGTCGGCCGTGATCGAAGCGAGCAGCGGCTCGAACAGCTGCCGGACGACGTTGTAGGCGAACTCCTGCTCGAGCTCCGCGCTACGGGCGACGAGCACCTCGTGTCCGGCCGCGGCGGCGAGGGCGCGCGCCTCCGCCACCAGGCGCGTCTTGCCCATCCCCGCCCGCCCCTCGATCGCGACCACGCGCCCGGCTCCGGCATGGGCCGCCTCCACGACCGCCTGGAGCGCGGCCAGCTCGGCCTCTCGCTCCAGCAGCGGCGCGCTCGACACCTGCACCTCCACGCGCCGCCGCATCGGCCTCGGCTTCGGCCTCGCCTGCTCGCGCGCCGACAGCGGCGGGAACTCCTCCGGCAGCCCCTCGACGACGAGCTGGAAGAGCCGCTCGGGCCGGTCGAAGTCCGGCAGGTTGGCGTTGCCGAGGTCGCGGAGGTCGAATCCGGCCGGAAGGTCGTGCCGGATCAGGTTGGCGGTCGTGCTCGAGAGCAGCACCTGGCCGCCGTAGCCCGCGTCGCCGATCCGCGCGGCCTGGTGCACCGCGAAGCCGACGTAGCCGTCGCTGCCGAGGGTCGCCTCGCCCGTGTGGATCCCGATTCGCACCCGCACCGGTGCACCCTGCGGCCAGTCGTGGGCCGCCAGCTCGCGCTGGGCGGCACCCGCGGCGGCAACCGCCGCGCCGCCGCTGCCGAAGGCGGCAAAGAACGAATCGCCCTTCGTGTCGATCTCGACTCCTCCCGCCTCGGCGAAAGCCGTGCGCAGGAGCCGGTTGTGCGCCGCGAGCACCTCCCCGTAGCGGTCGCGCCCGAGCCCCTTGAGCAGCTTGGTAGAGCCTTCGATATCGCTGAACAGGAACGTCACCGTCCCCGTGGGCAGCGCGGCAGACGCCTCAGAAACCTCCGAAACGCTCAGAGCTCAAAACCCCCAGTCGACAAACCGGTCAGGAGAAAGTGTAGAGCGGCGGCCCGAAAAATCTTAGGGGCGGGTTTGGGGCTGGCCCCAATGCGAAGAGCACCCGCGCGCGCGGAGACTGCGGGCACCAATCGACGCAGCCAGGAGGAATCGCATGTCTTCCATCTCCATCCCCGCAGAGGTGCCGATCGAGGCGGTGCCCGAGCCCGCCGCCCCCGTCGCATCCGCGACCAACGTCGTCCGCCGCTACGGCGAGGGCGACACCGCCGTGGAGGCGCTTCGCGGCGTCTCGCTCGACGTCGCCGACGGACGGCTGACCGCGATCATGGGACCCTCGGGCTCCGGCAAGTCCACCCTGATGCACATCATGGCCGGGCTCGACCGTCCGACCAGCGGGAGCGTGGTCCTCGACGGCGTCGAGATCACCGACCTCGCGGACAAGAAGCTGACCCTGCTCCGGCGCGAGAAGATCGGCTTCGTCTTCCAGTTCTTCAACCTCCTCCCGATGCTGACCGCCAAGGAGAACGTCGTCCTGCCGCTCTCGATCGCCGGCGAGAAGCCTGACCAGGAGTGGCTCGACTCGCTCCTTGGAACCTTCGGCATCGCCGACCGGCGCTCCCACCGGCCGGCGCAGCTCTCCGGCGGCCAGCAGCAGCGCGTCTCGCTCGCCCGGGCGCTGGTGTCCCGGCCGAAGGTGATCTTCGCCGACGAGCCGACGGGAACCTCGACTCCTCCTCCAGCGAGGAGGTGCTCTCGCTCCTGCGGCGCTCGGTCGACGAGCTCGACCAGACGACCGTGATGGTCACGCACGACCCGCGCGCCGCCGCAATGGCCGACCGGATCCTCTTCCTCGCGGACGGGCGTATCGTCAAGGACATCTCCGAGTCGACGGCGGTCGAGGTGCTGGCCGCGATGCAGGAGGTGACCGGTCGATGATCCGCGTCTCGCTGAAAGGCCTCGCCGCCAGGCCGGTCCGGGCGATCCTGACCGGCCTGGCGATCGTGCTCGGCGTGGCGATGGTGAGCGGCAGCTTCGTCGTCACCGACACGATCACGAAGGCCTTCGACTCGATCTTCACGAGCTCGTACCGGCACACCGACGCGGTGGTCAGCGGGCGCAAGCTCGTGGACTACTCGAACAGCGGCAACGCGACGGTCTCGAAGTCGCTGCTGGTGAGGATCCGCGCGCTGCCCGAGGTCTCGGCGGCCGCGGGCGCGATCCTCGACCTGAACAACGACACCACCAACACGAAGCTGATCGACCGGAACGGCAAGGCGATCCAGTCGAACGGCAACCCGACCTTCGGCTTCGGCCTCGACCCCTCGCAGCCGCGCTTCAACCCGATGCATCTCGTCAACGGGCGCTGGGCGACCGGCCGGCACGAGGTCGTGATCGACTCCAACACGGCCAAGAAGCACCACTTCGCCCTGGGCGACTCGATCGGAGCCGCTGCGAGGGGCCCGAAGGAGCAGTTCCGGATCGTCGGGATCGCCAAGTACGGCGACGTGGACAGCCTCGGCGGCGCCACGATCGCGGTGTTCTCGATCCCGACCGCGCAGAAGCTGCTCCAGCTCGACGGCTTCACCGCGATCTCGGTCGCCGCGAAGCGCGGCGTCTCCACGTTGCGCCTCGTCGACGCGCTGGAGGGAGCCGTTCCGGGGAACGTCCAGGTGAAGACGGCGGCGGAGCAGGCGAAGGCCGACAAGAAGGACGTCGACACCTTCGTCTCGTTCATCCGCGGGTTCCTGCTCGGCTTCGGCGGGATCGCGCTCTTCGTCGGCGCGTTCGTGATCTTCAACACGCTCTCGATCACGGTCGCGCAGCGGACGCGAGAGCTCGCAACGCTCCGCACCCTGGGCGCGAGCCGGCGGCAGGTCTTGCGCCTGGTCGTGGCCGAGTCGCTTGCGATCGGCGTCGTCGCCTCGGGCGTGGGGATGGCGGCGGGGATCGGCCTTGCCCGCGGTCTGACCGCGCTCTTCGACTCGCTGGGGCTGTCGCTGCCGCAGAGCTCGCCGGTCTACGCGATGCGCACGTTCGCGATCTCGCTCCTGCTCGGCGTCCTCGTCACGTTGCTCGCGGGTGTGTGGCCCGCCATGCGCGCGACGCGCGTGCCGCCGATCTCGGCGGTCCGCGAGGGTGCGGTGATCGAGCGGCGGAGGCGGCTGGGGCCGATCGCGGGGATCGCGCTCTTCGCGGTCTCGATGGCCCTGATCGCGTACGCGACCCTCGGCGGCCACCTCGGCTCGGGCAAGGGGCTGCTGTCGCTCGCCGGCGGCACGCTGGTCGGGCTCCTCGGCGTCGCCGGCTTCGCGCCGGCGCTGGTCACGGCCCTGACGAGGCTCGTGGGATTCCCGGCGCGGACGATCGGCGGGCCGGCGGGACAGCTCGCATCGAGCAACGCAGTGCGGAACCCGGGCCGCACCGCCTCGACCGCCTCTGCGCTGATGATCGGGCTCGCGCTGGTCTCGTTCGTCGCCGTCCTCGGCAAGGGCCTGCAGGGCTCCGTCGAGCGAGCCCTCCACCAGCAGGTGAACGCGGACTGGGTCGTCAGCTCGGAGAACGGGTGGTCGGCCTTCACTGCGGCGGCGGGCACGGCGGCCGAGAACGTGCCCGGCGTCGCCCACGCGACGAGCATCCGCTCCGACCGGGGCCGGGTCGACAACGCCAACGCGACCGTGAACGGCGTCGACCCCAAGACGGTCGCCGGGCTCTACCACTTCGACTGGAAGCAGGGCTCCGACGCGACGCTCGCGAAGCTCGACGGCAACGGGGCGCTCGTCAAGCCATCGTTCGCAAAGAGGCACCACCTGCGGATGGGCGAGGCCTTCACGCTCCGAACGCCCGCCGGCAAGCCGCTGCACCTGCGGGTCGTGGGCGTCTTCCAGCCGGCGCGACTGTACGAGCTGCTGGGCGGGATCGTGATCTCGCAGCAGGCATTCGACCGCAACTTCGCCCGGCCCGGGAACACGCTGACGCTGATCGACGGCAGCGCCTCCAAGTCGCCGCTGGAGCGGGCGCTGGCGGCCTACCCGGACACGAAGGTCGAGAACGAGGACGCGTACGTGAAGAGCCAGTCCTCGTTCATCTCCACGATGACGAACCTGCTCTACGTCCTGCTGGCGCTGTCGGTGGTCGTGAGCCTGTTCGGGATGGTGAACACTCTCGTCCTCTCGGTCTTCGAGCGGACGCGCGAGCTCGGGATGCTGCGGGCGGTCAGGCTGACCCGGCGCCAGGCCAGGCGGATGGTGCGCCACGAGAGCGTGATCACGGCGCTGATCGGCGCCGCGCTCGGGCTCCCGCTCGGGATCCTGCTGGCGGCGTCGGTGACCCATGCGCTCGGGCGCTACGGGCTCGCGTTCTCGTTCCCGGTCGTCTCGATCGCCGCTTTCACGGCGACGGCGATCGTGGCCGGAATCCTCGCGGCCGTCGCCCCGGCGCGGCGGGCCTCGAGGCTCGACGTTCTCGCCGCGCTCCAGTACGAGTAGGATCGGGGCGCGGGGTCGGTCGACGGGAGGAATCCAGATGAACGTGATTGCAGGGATCGACGCTGCCCACGAGCGCTGGAACGTGCTCGAGCATCCGTTCTACGTCCGCTGGGAGCAGGGCGAGCTGACGCGCGAGGAGCTCGCGCAGTACGCGGGCGAGTACCGCCACGCGGTCGTCGCCCTCGCCCGGGCAGCCAGGACCGCCGGGCTGCACGCCGAGGAGGAGGCCGCGCACATCTCGCTCTGGGACGACTTCGCGACCGCGCTCGGCACGGAGGAGCGCGAACCGTTGCCGGAGACCCGCTGCTGCGCCTCGGCCTGGGCCGCCGGAGAGGACGAGCTGGGCGCCGCCGCGATCCTCTACGCGATTGAGTCGAGCCAACCCGAGATCTCGCAGACGAAGCTCCACGGCCTGATCCAGCACTACGGCTTCGAGCCCAAATCGTCCGCGACGGAGTACTTCGAGCTGCACGCCGAGCGAGACCACGAGCACGCCGCCCAGGCCCGGGCCACGCTGGAAGGGAGCGATGACCAGCGGCTCGTCGCTCTCGCCGAGTCCGCGCTTGCAGCGAACTGGGCTTTGCTCGACGGAGTTTCCTGAAACTACCGAGGCCCGGTTGGGGCCGGGCCTCGGGTTACCGCAGTTGTGGAGAAGGCTATGCGCCCTTGGCGAGCGTGCCCCTGATCGCACCCGCCGGGAACGTCACGGTGTGGACGTTCACGTAGTAGTTCTCCGGGTGCATCAGGATCTGCTTCACGAGCGCGCGGGCGGCGTTCGTGCAGCCGGTCGCCGAGCCTGTGAACGGCGTCGGCAGAGTGAGCGGCACGACGATCTGCCCGGCGTTCGGGCCGACGCCGATGTGGATGTGGGCCGCCGTCACGTCCGCGAGGCCGGTGACCGTCAAGCTCCAGCAGATGCGCCCCTGCCCGATGTTCGAGCGGGCGACGAAGGTCCCGCTGCCGAGCGTGTTCGGCGCCACCGGCGTCAGCGTCGCGCTGATCGGCCGGCCGCCACGCGTAGCGCTCAGCGGCTGCGACGGGCAGACGCCGCCGGCGGGATTGATGATGTCGCCGTGGTGCGCGACCGTGTGCGCCCGGATGACCGCGCGCGAGCCGGTGACGATCCGGACGTACGGCTTCTTCGCGTTCTTGGTCGCGTGGCAGATCACGGTCTTCTTCGGGTTCGGCGGCACAGCCTGCGCGCTCGTGTAGGCGACGAGCGCGAGCAGGGCCACCATGGCCAGGATTCCGTAGCGTCTCATCTTCGTATCACTCCCCTGAATTCGCGGTCTCGGCAAGAAGTTCCCGCTTGCAGGCAAAACGTGCGCCCCGCCGGACCGCCTTTACAGGCCTTTTACAACGGATTCCGAGCGATCAGGCGGCGACGCCGCTGAACTGCGGGATGATCTCGTTGCCGTAGGCGGCGAGGGTCTCGTCCTGGCCCTTCGTCATCAGGTAGATGTCGAACTGGTCGACCCCGATCGACTCGAGCTCGCGCAGCTTGGCGATGATCTGCTCCGGGTTGCCGAGGACGCAGAAGCGGTCGCAGATCTCGTCCGTGACGAACTCGCCGTGCTTCGCACCGACGCGGCTGTGCTCCTTGTAGTCGTAGAACTTGCGCGCCTTCACGTAGTCGGTCAGCGCCGCCGGGATCTCGTCCGAGTTCTCGCCGTAGCGCTCGATCAGGTCCATTACGTGGTTGGAGACCATCGCCGGGAACCAGCGCACCTGCTCACGCGCGTCCGCGAGGTCGTCCGAGACGTGACTCGGCGCACAGACGATGCACTTGAGCGCGTCCGGGTCGCGGCCCTCCTCCTCGGCGGCCGCGCGGGCCGTGGCCATGATCCACTGGATGATCTGCGGGTCGGCGAGCTGGATGATGACGCCGTCGCCGACCCGGCCTGCGACCCCGAGCGCGCGCGGCCCGTAGCCGGCGACGTGCATCGGAATCTCGGGCAGCTCCTTGCGCACCCAGGCGAGCTCGAGCTCCTTGCCGTTCCAGTCGACCTTCCGGCCGTTCATCAGGTCCTTGATCATCCGCAGGCGGCGCTCGAACTCATCCACCTTGACCGGCCTCAGGCCGACGACCCGACGCGAGGAGTCGCCGCGGCCGATCCCCATCACCATCCGGCCGTTCGAGATGTCCTGCATCGTCGCGTACCAGCTCGCCGTGATCGTCGGGTCGCGGATCCCCGGGTTGGTGACGCAGTGGCCGAGCTTGATGTTCTTGGTCTGGGTGCCGGCGATCGCGAGGAGGGCGTAGCTCTCCTGCCAGAGGATGTGCGAGTCGTAGGTCCAGCCGTGCTCGAACCCCTCGTCCTCGGCCTGCTGGAGGACTTCGATCAAGCGCGTGTACGGCGGGTCCGGAAGGACGGTGACTCCGAAGCTCAGCATCTGCTCCTCCCCGGTCGCTGGCAGGGGAACGAGCATACCGCCTCGAAATCAGGCTGGAAGTGGCCTTTGCATTCCTCGTGCTCGCGTCCGCGGCGGGCGGTACGCTCCCGGTTCAGGCGGGGATCAATGCTCGCCTGGCCGGCTGGGTCGGAGGGCCGATCCGCGCGTCGATGATCTCGTTCGCGGTCGGCACGGTCGTGCTCTTCGTGCTGGCGCTCGTGGCGACGCGAGGGGTCGTGAACACCGGACGGTTGGACGAGATTCCGTGGTGGGCGTGGCTGGGAGGCGCGGTCGGCGCAGGCCACGTGGCGAGCACGGTCGCGCCCCGGCTGGGCGCACTGAACCTGTTCGCGGCCGTGATCTTCGGCCAGCTCGTCTGCTCGGTGCTGCTCGACCACTTCGGCGTGCTCTACCGCGCGCACGCGCTGAACCCGGGCCGGATCGCGGGCGTGGTGCTGCTCGGCGCCGGCGTCGCCCTCGTGCGCTTCTTCTGAGTCGCCGGCAAAGATCGTCACGTTTTTGTGACACGCGGGCACGGCCCGTTGGGCCGTGCCCAGGGACAGTCCCCGGCCGGGGCCCGGCAGGGCGTGTCTCGAGAAGCCTCGGCCGCTTCTAGGCGACGGCCACGCGGGCGATCGTCTTGCTCGCCAGGCGGTCGAGGGCCTGGACCGAGAGCTCGAGGTGCTCTTCCTTCGTGTCCTCGAGCTTCGTGTGCGAGAGGCCGCGCAGGCTCTGGACGAACAGCATCACCGTCGGCACTCCCGCGCGGGCGACCTCGGCGGCATCGTGGAGCGGGCCGCTCGGCAGGCGGTGCGACTCGCCGGCGACCTCGCGGATCGACTCGTCTGCCAGCTCGATCAGGGCGTCATCGAAGAGGATCGGCTCGATGTTCCAGATCTGCTCCCAGGCGACCTCGACGTCTTCCTCCTGCGCGAAGCGCATGGAGGCAGCTCTCGCGCTCTCCAACATTTCCGCGAGCTTCCCTGCGTCGAGGTGGCGCTGGTCGAGCAGGCACTCCGCGGTCTCCACCACCGAGGTGACGATCCCCGGCTTCGTGACGACCCCGCCCATCGTGCAGACCGCCCCCTCGCCGGTGCGCCTCGCGATCTCGCGGAGCTCGAGCTCGAGCTTCGCCGCGCCGGCGAGCGCGTCGCGGCGCTTGTCCATGGGCGTCGAGCCCGCGTGGGCGGCCTGACCGGTGAAGGTGACCTGGTGGCGCTCGACGCCGAACGTGCCCAGGACGACGCCCAGAGGCAGATCCATCGACTCGAGGACCGGCCCCTGCTCGATGTGCAGCTCCAGGTAGGCGGCCGCGCCCTCGAGTTGCTTCCGCGCCTCCAGCGCCCGATCCAGGTCGACGCCCCGTTCCGCCAGCACCTCCGGCAGCGGCCGCCCGTCCGCGTCCCGCCGCTGACGCAGCTCGTCCTGGTCGGCCATCGAGCCGCCCGCCGCGGAAGAGCCGAAGAGCGAGCGGCCGAACCGAGCGCCCTCCTCGTCCGCCCAGTCGACGAGCCGCACCGTCGCCGCCGGCTCGCCTTCCTCCGCGAGCCGCCGCATCACCTCCACTCCCGCCATCACGTCCAGAGCGCCGTCCAACCAGCCGCCGTTCGGCACCGAGTCGATGTGCCCGCCGATCAGCACAGCCCGCTCGGAGCCGCCGCGAAGCGTCCACCACTGGTTGCCGGCCTCGTCGATCCCGTGCTCGAGCGGCAGCCCCGCGAGCTTCTCGCGCAGCCAGCCGCGCGCGGTCTCCCAGGTGTCGGTCCAGGCGACCCGCTGCGCGCCATCCTCGTTCCCGCTCAGCCCGCGGAGCTCCTTCAGCTCGGCGATCGTCCTGCTCGGATCCAGCGGCATGGGACCGACTCTAACCCCCGGCCCGCGCGGTGTGGTAAGCATCGTCCCGATGGCCTCGATCGCCGTCCAGCGGCCGGCGCAGCCGAGGATCGCCGCAGCGGCGGGCTGGGCGAAGCGCGTCCTCCTCGTGCTGGTCGGTCTCGCCGTCTTCTGGGGAATCTGGGAGGGGTACCGCTGGATCGGCGAGCGGGCCGGGATCACCTGGCCCTTCGCGGTCAACGAGACCAACATGCCGCACGTCCACGAGATGCTGTGGACGCTGACGAAGCCGCTCCAGCCCGGCGGCCCGTCGCTGCTCCAGGAAGAGTGGCACTGGGCGCTCTTCACCGGCAAGGAGGCGCTCGTCGGCTTCCTCCTGGGCGGCACGATCGGCTTCACCCTCGCCGTCGTGCTCGCGCACTCCACGATCCTACGCCGCGGCCTGCTTCCCTACATCGTCGTCTCGCAGACCGTGCCGATCCTCGCAGTGGCGCCGATGGTCGTCGTCGGCTTGGGGACGAAGGGCGTCCAGCCCTGGGTCGCGGTGGCGGTGATCGCCGCATACCTGACCTTCTTCCCGGTCGCGGTGAATACGCTGCGCGGGCTGATGTCGCCGGACCCGCGCGCGCTCGAGCTGATGCGCTCCTACGCCGCCGACCGCCCGGCCGTGCTGTGGAAGCTGCGCCTGCCGGCCTCGCTGCCGTTCGTGTTCTCGGCGCTGAAGATCTCAGCGACCGCGAGCGTGATCGGCGCGATCATCGGCGAGACGCCGGCCTCGATCCAGAACGGCCTCGGCGGGGCGATCGTCAACTTCAACCAGTACTACTCGACCGCGCCCGAACGCTTGTGGGCGACGAACATCATCTGCGCCGTGCTCGGCCTGTTCTTCTTCGCGCTCGTCCTCGTCGCCGAGCGGCTCGTCCTCAAGCGCGCTCCGGAGCACGTCGCGTGAACGAGCAGGCGTCGGCGGTCTCGCTCAGACGCGTCTCCAAGTCGTTCAAGGCCGGCGTCACGGCGCTGACCGGGATCGACCTCGACGTGCGGCCGCGCGAGTTCGTCTCGTTGATCGGCCCCTCGGGCTGCGGCAAGTCCACCCTCCTGCGGATCATCGGCGACCTGATCGAGCCCACCGAGGGCACAGTCGAGGTGAACGGCAAGAGCGCGCACCGGGCCCGGCTCGACCACGATTACGGAATCGTCTTCCAAGAGCCCGTGCTCTACGACTGGCGCACGGTCGCCAAGAACATCGCCCTCCCGCTCGAGCTGCTGAAGTGGAACCGGGAGCGCCGCGGCGTGCGGGTCAGGGAGCTGCTCGAGCTGGTCGAGCTCGAGAGCTTCGCCGATCACCATCCCTGGCAGCTCTCCGGCGGGATGCAGCAGCGCGTCTCGATCGCCCGCGCCCTCTCGTTCGATCCCGCGCTCCTCCTGATGGACGAGCCGTTCGGCGCACTGGACGAGATGACCCGCGAGCGCCTGAACATGGAGCTGCTCCGGATCTGGGAGGCGAGCGGCTCGACGATCGTCTTCGTCACGCACTCGATCCCCGAGGCGGTGTTCCTGTCCACGCGCGTCGTCGTCATGTCGGCGAGGCCCGGACGGGTCGCGGGGATCGTCGAGGTCGACCTGCCCCAGCCCCGCGGCGGGCGGACGCGCGAGGAGCCGCGCTTCTTCGAGCTCGTGACCGAGGTGCGCGAGCGGCTCGTCGCGGGCGGCGCCGACCTGGCCGAAGACAGGACGGTCGCCCAAGCGGAGGTCGCGGAGGAAGCTCTGTGAGCGTGGCCGTCCTTCAGCGCCGCGCGCTCGAGTGGGCGCCCGCGTTCGTCGTCTTCGCGCTCGGCATCGGCCTGTGGCAGGGGCTCGTCGCCGCCTTCCACGTCCAGGAGTTCCTGCTTCCGAAGCCGAGCGTGATCGCGCGCACCTTCTGGGACGAGCGGGGCCTGCTCTGGCACGCCGGCATCTACACCTTCAAGGAGGCGCTCGGCGGCTTCGCGCTGGGCTCGAGCCTCGGGATCCTCGTCGCGATGCTGTTCGCGGCCTACCGCCCGCTCGGGACCGCCTTCATGCCGTTCGCGGTCGCGGCCAACGCGGTCCCGATCATCGCCTTCGCACCGATCATGAACGACTGGTTCGGCCTCCTGAACCCGTTCTCGAAGATGGCGATCGCCGCGGTGTTGTGCTTCTTCCCGGTGCTGATCAACACCCTGCGCGGCCTCACCTCGGTCGACCCTCGTTCGGTCGAGCTGATGCGCTCCTACGCCGCGGGCCAGGGCTCGCTCTTTCGCAAGGTGCGGATCCCGAGCTCGCTCCCGCACCTCTTCACCGGCCTGAAGATCGCGAGCGTGCTCTCGATGATCGGCGCGATCGTCGGCGAGTACTTCGGCGGCCCTACGGACGCCCTCGGGGTGACGATCCTGAACGCCTCGTCGTACACGAACTTCCCGGTTGCCTGGGCCGGGATCGTGGTCGCGAGCGCGTTCGGGATCCTGTTCTACGCGGCGGTCGCGCTGGCCGAGCGGCTGACGACGTCGTGGGATCCGTCCCGGCGGGACTTCCACGCCGAGTGATTCCGGTTCAGAATGGCGCCGTTGGAATCTCGGTTCGTCGACACGAAAGGGAGTGGGAGCGAATGAACAGTCGGAGGTTGTGGCTTGCGGGGCTCGCCGTCCTCGTGGGTCTCCTCGTCGCGGGTTGCGGCGGTGGCGGAAGCAAGTCGAGCGAGAAGGGCGGAGGGAAGCAGCTCAAGCACGTGACCCTTCAGCTCAAGTGGGTTACCCAGGCGCAGTTCGCCGGCTACTACGCCGCGAAGACGAAGGGTTTCTACCAGGACGAGGGCCTCGACGTGGACATCAAGGTCGGCGGGCCGAGCATCACGCCCGAGCAGGTCGTGCTCGGCAAGCAGGCGGAGTTCGGAATCGACTGGCTGCCGAGCCTGCTCGCCTCGCGCGACCACGGCCAGAACCTGGTCAACATCGCGCAGGTGTTCACGCGCAGCGGCATGACCGAGCTGACGTGGAAGGACTCCGGCATCACCACGATCGCCCAGATGAAGGGGAAGAAGGTCGGCGTCTGGTGCTGCGGGAACGAGAACGAGCTCTACGCGGCGCTGCGCAAGAACAACATCGATCCGAAGAGCACGAGCGACGTGAAGATCGTCAACCAGCCGTTCAACATGAACCTGTTCCTGAACCGCGACGTCGACGCCGCCGCGGCGATGACGTACAACGAGCTGGCCCAGGTGCTGGAGACGAAGAACCCGAAGACGGGCAAGCTCTACCAGCCGAGCAACCTCAACGTGATCAAGCTCGAGGACGTCGGCACCGGGATGCTCGAGGACGGCATCTTCGTTCGGGGCGACTGGATCCAGAGCAAGGACAACCAGGCGACCGCGAAGAAGTTCCTGACCGCGAGCTTCAAGGGCTGGGCGTACTGCCGCGACCACTCGGCCGAGTGCACCCAGATCGTGCTCGACAACGGGCCTACGCTCGGCAAGGGCCACCAGACCTGGATGATGAACGAGATCAACGCGCTGATCTGGCCGGCGCCGAAGGGGGTCGGCGTGATGGGCAAGGCCGCCTACGAGCGGACGGCGAGGATCGCACAGCAGTTCGGCGTGATCACGAAGCCGCCGAGCGCGGATGCCTACCGCACGGATCTCGCGCAGGCGGCTGTCGACGAGCTCGACTCCAAGGGCGTGGACGTGAACGGCTCCGGCTGGAAGAAGCAGAACATCAAGGTGACGCCGGGCGGTTCCTAGAATTACGAAGCCAACTCTAGGGAGGCCGCAATGTCCGTACTGATCAAGGGTGGCCGCATCGTCACGGCCGCCGACGACTACGTCGCCGACCTGTTCGTCGAGGACGAGACCGTGACGCTGATCGGCGAGTCGCTCGACCAGCCGGCCGACAAGGTGATCGACGCGAGCGGGAAGTACGTCCTCCCGGGCGGGGTCGATCCGCACACCCATCTCGACATGCCGTTCGGCGGCACCGTCACGATCGACGACGTCGAGTCGGGGCAGACGTCCGCCGCGTTCGGCGGCACGACCTGCCACGTCGACTTCGTCATCCAGCCCAAGGGCGCGACCTTCGCCGAGGCTTTGGAGGAATGGCAGGCGAAGGCCAACGGCAAGCAGGTGATCGACATGGGCTACCACATGGCGGTGACCGACCTCGCCGAGGGCGGCACGCTCGAGGAGCTCGCGACGCTTCCCGACCAGGGCATCACCTCGTACAAGCTCTTCATGGCCTACAAGGGCGCGATCATGGTCGACGACGAGACGCTGTTCCGCGTCATGCAGGTCGCCGCCGACACCGGGGCGCTCGTGATGGTCCATGCGGAGCACGGCGACTCGATCGACGTGCTCGTCAAGCAGGCGCTCGCGGAAGGAAAGACGGAGCCGAAGTACCACGCGCTCACCCGCCCGCCCGAGACCGAGGGCGAGGCGACCAACCGGGCGATCCAGCTCGCGCGGGTCGCAGGCTGCAAGCTCTACGTCGTCCACGTCTCCTGCCGCGAGTCGGTCGAGCCGATCCAGCTCGCGCGGGAGAAGGGCTGGGACGTCTGGGGTGAGACCTGCACCCAGTACTTCTTCGTCGACTACAGCTTCCTCGAGCGACCGAGCTTCGAGGGCGGCAAGTACGTCTACACGCCCCCGCCCCGAGCGAAGGAGAACCAGGAAGTGCTCTGGACGGCCGTCGCCAACGACGTCCTCTCGGTGGTCTCGACCGACCATTGCGCCTTCCTCTGGGACGGGCAGAAGACGTTGGGCAAGGACGACTTCTCGAAGATCCCGAACGGCGCGCCCGGCCTCGAGAACCGGCTTCAGATGATCCACGAGCACGGCGTTCGCGGCGGGCGGATCACGCTCAACCGGATGGTGGAGCTGCTCTCGACCAACCCGGCCAAGTACTTCGGGCTCTACCCCAGGAAGGGCACGATCGCCGTCGGCTCGGACGCCGACATCGTCGTCTTCGACCCGGAGAAGCGGGTAACGATCTCCGCCTCGACACACCATTCGAAGAGCGACTACAACCTCTTCGAGGGCACCGAGGTGGCCGGATCGCCGGAGGTGGTGCTCCTGCGCGGGCGCGTGCTGGTCGAGGGCGACGAGCTCGTCGCCCACCGGGGCGTCGGCGAGTTCGTGCGCCGGGCGAGGTTCGGCCAGGAGCTGCGGGCGGCAGAAGCGGTCGCGTAGGAGCGGGACCGTCTAGTCGCCCGGGTACGCCGACTCGTCGAGGTCGAGCCGGCGGAGGGCGCGCCGGGCTACCGCGGGGTCGGCGAGCGCACGCCGCGCGACCTCGCCCGCCGCGACGAACTCGACGTCGCCGCGAGCGAGGCCGTGCTCGATCAGTCGCCGGATGATCTCGACACGGCCCGGGCGTCCCGAGAGGAAGGGATGGCACGTGAGGACGAAGAGGCAGCCGTGGCGTGCGTGGGCGTCGAGCTCCGCCGTCCAGAGCTCGGCGACCTCGGCCGCCGAGCGCGTCTGGTTGCGCGCGATCGGCGGCAGGTACGCGGTCTGCGGCCAGTCGTCCAGCCACCACGAGACGGGCAGTTCGACGATGTCTCCGCTCCCGGTCTCGAGGACGTACGGACGGTCGTCGTCGAACAGGCTGGAGTCGTAGGCGAGGCCGTACTCGGCGACGAGCGCCGGCGTCCGCCACGCCGGCTCCCAGCTCGGCGTGCGGTAGCCCACGGGCCGCACCCCGAGCCGCTCCAGCGCGGAGAGCGCGCGCTCGAAGTCACGACGCTCCTCGCCCTCCGACTGGTCGATCGGGCTCACGTGCGCGTAGGAATGGTGGCCGACCTCGTGCCCGGCGGCCACGATCCGCGCGACGGTCTCCGGGTAGCGGTCGGCCGTCCAGCCGGGGACGAAGAAGGTGGCCGGCAGCTCGTACTCGGCCAGGAGCTCGATGATCCGCGGGACGCCGACCGTCGGCCCGTACGCCTGGTGGCTCATCAGCGCCGCGTTCTCCGCGTGGCGCCGACCCTCCGCGAGCACGACCGTCTCCGCGTCCACGTCGAACGACAGCACGGCGAGGGCCCGCGGCTCGGTGCGCAACCAGCTAGCGCGTCTGGGGGAAGCCCAGGTCGACCTGCGACGTCGCCGGATCGGGCCAGCGCGAGGTGACCACCTTGCCGCGCGTGTAGAACTGGATCCCCTCGGGCCCGTAGACGTGTAGGTCGCCGAAGAGCGAGCTCTTCCAGCCGCCGAAGGAGTAGTAGGCGACTGGTACCGGGATCGGGACGTTCACGCCGACCATCCCGACGTTGGCGTCGAACTGGAACTGCCGGGCGACCCCGCCGTCGCGGGTGAAGATCGCAACGCCGTTCCCGTACGGGTTCTCGTTCACGAGCCGCACCGCCTCGTCGTAGGTATCGACCCGGGTGACGCCCAGGACCGGTCCGAAGATCTCGTCCTTGTAGACGTCCATCTCCGGCTCAACGTCGTCCAGCAGCGTCACGCCGAGGAAGAAGCCGTCGCCGTCCGGGGCCGTCTCGCGACCGTCGGTGACGATCGTCGCGCCCTCCTCGCGCCCCCGGTCGATGTAGGAGGCGACCTTGTCCCGGTGCTCCCGCGTCACCAGCGGCCCCATCTCGGAATCCGGGTCGAGACCGGAACCGACCTTCACCTTCGGCAGGCGCGCCTTGATCGCTCCGACCAGCTCGTCTCCGGCGTCGCCGACCGCGACGAGCATCGAGACCGCCATGCAGCGCTCTCCGGCCGAGCCGTAACCCGCGCTGACCGCGGCGTCTGCGGCCATGTCGATGTCGGCGTCGGGGAGCACGACCATGTGGTTCTTCGCCCCGCCGAGCGCCTGCACGCGCTTGCCGTGCGACGTACCCGTCTCGTACACGTAGCGCGCGATCGGCGTCGAGCCGACGAACGACACCGCGGAGATCTCGGGGTGCTCGAGAATCGCGTCGACGGCGACCTTGTCGCCGTGGACGACGTTGAAGACGCCGTCGGGAACGGCGGCCTCCTTGAGCAGCTCCGCCGTGTAGACCGACGCCGACGGATCCTTCTCGGACGGCTTCAGCACGAACGCGTTTCCGCAGGCGATCGCCGGCGCCCACATCCACATGGGCACCATCGCGGGGAAGTTGAACGGCGTGATGCCGGCGACGACGCCGAGGGGCTGGCGGATCGAGTAGACGTCGATACCCGTCGAGGCCTGCTCCGAGTAGCCGCCCTTGAGCAGCTCCGGGATCCCGCAGCAGAACTCGATCACCTCGAGCCCGCGCGCGACCTCGCCCTTCGCGTCGGAGAGCACCTTGCCGTGCTCGAGCGTCAGGATCCGCGCGAGGTCCTCGCGATGCTCGTCGACGAGCTTGCGGATTCGGAAGAAGATGTCGGTGCGCCGGGAGAGCGAGACCGTCCGCCAGGCCAGGCCTGCTTCCTTCGCGGTCTGCACCGCGCGATCGACTTCCTCGACCGAGGCGAAGTCGACGGCGCCGGTTTGCCGCCCGGTCGCCGGGTTGTAGACCGGCCCGCTGCGGCCGGACTCGCCGGGGACGGACGTTCCGCCGATCCAGTGGCTAATCCGTGCGATCTCGTCGCCCGCCTGCTTCTCCCGGAACTGCTCCGCAACCTCGGTCATGCCGGCCTCCTTCGTGAGGTGCCAGGGTAGCGCGGCAGCGGTAGGATCGTCGCATGGCGGTCACCGAAACCGGCCAGGAGCAGGCCCGGCGGATCCGCGAGCTGGACGACCGTTACGTCCTCCATTCCTGGTCGGTTCAGAACCAGATCTCGCCGATGCCGGTCGCCGGCGGCGAGGGCCGCTACTTCTGGGACCACGAGGGCAACCGCTACCTCGACTTCGCCTCGCAGCTCGTCAACGTCTCGATCGGCCACCAGCACCCGAAGGTCGTCGCGGCGATCAGGGAGCAGGCGGACAAGCTCTGCACGATCGGGCCGCCGATGGCGCACGAGGCACGCTCGGAGCTCGGGCGCCTGCTCGCGGACGTGACGCCCGGCCACCTGACGATGTCGTTCTTCACGAACGGCGGCGCCGAGGCGAACGAGAACGCGATCAAGCTCGCGCGCTGGTACACCGGCCGCCACAAGGTGATCGCCCGCTACCGGTCCTACCACGGCGCGACGGCGGGAGCGATCACGCTCACCGGCGACCCGCGCCGCTGGCCGGCCGAGCCCGGGATCCCCGGCGTCATACGGATGCTCGATCCCTACACGTACCGCTGCCCGGCGGGGCACCCCGACCCGTGCCCGGTCTGCTCGGGAGCGCCGCACCTCGAGGAGATTCTCCAGTACGAGGGCCCGCAGAACGTCGCCGCGGTGATCATGGAGACGGTCGTCGGCACGAACGGGATCATCGTCCCGCCCGACGGCTACCTCCGGTCGATCCGCGAGGTCTGCGACCGGCACGGAATCATCCTGATCCTCGACGAGGTGATGGCCGGCTTCGGCCGCACCGGCCGCTGGTTCGGTTGCGAGCACTGGGATGTCGTGCCCGACATCATCACGCTCGCCAAGGGGATCAATTCCGGCTACGTCCCCCTCGGGGCACTGGTGGTCTCGGAGCAGATCGCCGACTGGGTGCGCGACAAGTACTTCGCCGGCGGATTGACCTATTCCGGGCACGTGCTCGCCTGCGCCGCCGCGATCGCATCGATCGAGGCCTTCCGCGAGGAGGGGATCGTCGAGAACTCGGCCGCGATGGGCGAGGTCCTCGCCGAGGAGCTGCCGAGGCTCGCGGAACGGCATCCTTCGATCGGCGAGGTGCGCGGCAAGGGCCTCTTCTGGGGCGTCGAGCTCGTCCGCGACCGCGAGAGCCGCGAGCCGCTCGTCCCGTTCAACGCCTCAGGCGAGGCCTTCGCGCCTGTCGCGCGCCTGGGAAAGGCGGCGATGGAGCGCGGCCTCTACCTGATGACGCACTGGAACGTGATCATGATCTGCCCGCCGCTGACGATCACTCGCGACGAGCTCGACGAGGGTCTCGCCGTCCTCGACGAGGTGTTGGCTCTCGCGGACGAGCACGCGGCCTGACACCCGACCTGAGTTAGGGTTGGCCGGGGGGAGCCGCCAATCCGCACGATCCGCATCGAAGCGCCGACGACGAGCACGGCTACGCAGCTCGTCCACGATCTGGTCCCGTTCGCCCGCACCGATCTGCTCCCCCTAGGCGGCGAGCGCTGGGAGGTGCTCGTCGAGGAGGGCTCCGAGGAGGCCCTCGACGCCGTCCTCCACGCCGTCGCCAGGTGGGCAGCCGACTGCCACCTCGAGCGCGCGCGGGTGCTCGTCGACGACGAGCCGGTCGAGCTGCCGGACGAAACCTCGTTTTCCTGAAACCTAGTTTTCCTCGGCGAGGAGCGGCAGCCCGTTCGCCACGACGCGCCTGCCGTCCACCTCGTAGATCACGTCGACGCTGTCGTTCTGCCGGTAGGTCCCGGCGACGCCGAGGAAGAGCGAGAGCCAGCGCCAGAAGCCGAGCCGACCCTCGTGGGCAAGCCGCCTGTCGAAGACGAGGTCGTCGCCGACGCGTCGGTAATCGCGCCCCGCCTCCTGACGGATGCCGTTCACGAAGACCTCGAAGTGCTCGCCGACCCCCGCCGGCAGGTGCACACGCGTCCGCTCGGCCACGCTCATAGAATGCCACCGCCCGTGCGCCGCCTTGGCCTCGTCCTCACGTGCGTCGCCCTGCTCTCGTTCGCGCTGGCCGGAGCCGCGCTCGCGGGCAACGGCGGCTTCGCTCCGCCGGCGCCGGCCGACCCGAACGAGAACGGGATCCGGACGGTCTACTGGCTGATCCTCGCCGTAACGGGCGGCATCTTCGTGCTCGTCGAGGCCGCCCTCTTCCTGTTCATCGTCCGCTACCGCAGCCGCGGCCGGCCGCGCGAGATCGAGGGGCCGCAGATCCGCGGGCACACGAACCTCGAGCTCGGCTGGACGGTCGCCCCGGTCGTGCTCCTCGCCGTGATCGCAGGGTTCGTCTTCTGGAAGGCCGGCGCGATCCGGAACGCCCCGGCGGCGGGCGCCACCGGCCCGGAGACGATCCAGATCGAGGGCCACCAGTTCTACTGGGAGTTCGTATATCCGAACGGCGCGATCTCGGTCGACACGATGCGCGTCCCGTACAGGCGAAAGATCCAGCTCGAGATCTCCTCGCCCGACGTCGCGCACAGCTGGTGGGTGCCCGCGCTCGGCGGCAAGCTCGACGCGATCCCCGGCCGTGTCAACACGACCTCGTTCCGGCCTACCAGGCTCGGCACCTTCCGCGGCCAATGCGCCGAGTTCTGCGGGATCCAGCACGCGGCCATGCGATCGCGCGTCCAGGTGCTGCCGGCCAACGAGTACGACGCCTGGGTCCGGCAGCGCCGCGTCTCGCCGTCGGAGGTCGGACGCGAGACCTTCGAAGGCGTCTGCGCCAAGTGCCACGGCCTCTCCGGGCTCGGATCGATCGGACCCGCGATCGCCCAGAGCCCGCTCCTCTCCGATCGGGAGGCGCTCACCACCCTGCTCCGGCAGGGCGGCGTGAAGATGCCGGCCGTCGGCAAGACCTGGAGCAACGAGCAGCTGGACGCGACGATCGAATACCTCCGGAAGCGGTTCAAGGCGGGAGGCGGCAGTGGCAGCTAGAGCCGAGCCCGTTCCCGCCGCGGTCGTCGTCTCGCGCGGGCGGGTCTCGAGCTGGCTGACGACGGTCGACCACAAGCGGATCGGGATCCTCTACATCGTCACGAGCCTCGCGTTCTTCCTCGCGGGCGGGATCCTGGCGCTACTGATGCGGGCCCAGCTCGCGACGCCGAACGAGCACTTCATCACGCGGGACGGCTACAGCGAGCTCTTCACGCTTCACGGGACGACGATGGTCTTCCTCGTCGTCGTGCCGATCCTGGCCGGGTTCGGCAACTTCCTCGTGCCCCTGATGATCGGCGCCCGGGACATGGCCTTCCCGCGCCTGAACGCCTTCTCGTACTGGCTGTTCCTCCTGGGCGGGATCGTCCTCTACTCGAGCTGGTTCGCCGCCGGCGGCGGGCCGAAGGCCGGCTGGACGAGCTACGTGCCCCTCTCGACGGCCGCCTACACGCCCGGCCACGGCGTCGACCTCTGGATCCTCTCGCTCCACATCCTGACGATCTCCTCGCTCGCGGGCGCGATCAACTTCCTGGTCACGATCCACAACATGCGCACGCCCGGGATGATCTGGATGCGGCTGCCGCTCTTCGTCTGGACGATCGAGATCTATGCGCTGCTGCTCGTGCTCGTGTTGCCGGCCCTCTCGGCCGGCTTGACGCTGCTGCTGCTCGACCGCCAGGTCGGCACGCACTTCTTCCTCCCTGACAAGGGCGGGAGCGCGCTGCTCTGGCAGCACGTCTTCTGGTTCTTCGGGCACCCCGAGGTCTACATCATGATCCTGCCGGCGATGGGGATGATCTCGGAGATCATCCCGGTCTTCTCGCGCAAGCCGATCTTCGGCTACAGAGCGGTTGCGTACTCGACCGTCGGGATCGCCTTCGTCTCGATGCTCGTCTGGGCCCATCACATGTTCGCGGTCGGCCTGCCCGACTACCTCCAGGGGTTCTTCATGCTCACGTCGATGGCGGTGGCGGTGCCGACGGGGGTGAAGATCTTCAATTGGCTCGCCACCACCTGGCGGGGGAACATCCACTTCGACACGGCGATGCTGTTCGCGCTCGGCTTCATCGGCGTCTTCACGATCGGCGGGCTGTCGGGGATCTTCCTCGCCGCTTACCCGTTCGACTGGCAGGTCACGGACACGTACTTCGTGGTCGCCCACCTCCACTACGTGCTCTTCGGCGGCTCGATGTTCGCGATCTTCGGCGGGCTCTACTACTGGTGGCCGAAGATGTTCGGGCGCATGCTCGACGAGCGGCTCGGGAAGGTGAACTTCTGGCTGATGCTGATCGGCTTCAACCTGACGTTCTTCCCCCAGCACATGCTCGGGCTGATGGGGATGCCGCGGCGGATCTACAGCTACAGCGAGGGCGGGCTCTGGGAGTGGTACAACCTGATCTCGAGCATCGGCTCGGGCGTGATGGCTCTCGGGATCCTGGCCTTCGTCGTCAACGTGGTGAAAACTGCTCGCTCGGGGGTACGCGCGGTGAACGACCCTTGGCTCGCGGACACGCTCGAGTGGTACACGACCTCGCCGCCCCCGCGGCACAACTTCGACAAGGTGCCGTATGTGTCGAGCGCGCGCCCGCTGCGCGACCTGCGGAGGCGTTTGGCGGAGGCCCGTGTCTGACGTGAGGCCGGGCCTCTGGCTCAGGTTGACCGCTCTCGCGGCCGTGTCCGCCTGCGCGGCCGCGGTCGTCAGCGGCTCGCTCGAGCTCGGAGCGGCGCACCGGGTGCTCGCGGCGCTCGCGCTGCCGCCGTTGTGCGCGCTCGTCGCGGCCGCGTGGATCGCCCACCGGCGGCTCCTCGCTCCGACCGTCGGGGCGCTGCTCGCCTTTCTCGCGGCCGCGCTGGTCGTCTCACGGCCCGCGCACCTCGCGCTCGCGGGACTCTCGCTGGCCGCGGCGCTGGTCGCGGGGGCCGCGTGCTTCCGCGGGGAGCCGGTTCCGCCTGCGCCTTGGCGCGACTACGTGACGCTGACCAAGCCACGGATCATGTCGCTCCTGCTCCTGACCGGCGCGGCCGGGATGTTCGTGGGCGCGCGAGGGTTGCCGCCGGGCGGGACGCTTGCGGTCACCATGGCCGGCCTCGCGCTCGCCTGCGGCGGGGCGAGCGCGCTCAACCACGTGCTCGACCGCGACGTCGACCGCCTGATGCGGCGTACGGGCCACCGGCCGGTGGCCGAGGAGCGGGTCGCGCCCGCGCGGGCGCTCGAGTTCGGCCTCGCCCTGTCGGCGTTCTCGTTCGTCCTCCTGGCGTCGCTCGTGAACGTGCTGACGGCGGTGCTCGCGCTCGTCGGGAACCTCTTCTACGTGCTCGTCTACACGCGCTGGCTGAAGCGCTCCACGCCGCAGAACATCGTCATCGGCGGCGCGGCCGGGGCGGTACCGCCGCTCGTCGGCTGGGCGGCGGCCACCGGGAGCCTGACGCTGCCCGCCCTGTTCCTGTTCCTGATCGTCTTCTTCTGGACGCCGCCGCACTTCTGGGCACTCGCGCTCGTGATCAAGCGCGACTACGAGGCGGCCCGGATCCCGATGCTGCCGGTGGTGCGCGGCGACCGCGAGACGGCGCGGCAGATCGTCTGGTACTCGATCGTGCTGGTCGGAGTGACGCTGCTGCCGTTCGCCTGGCGGACGGCAGGGGTGCTCTACCTGGCGGCTGCGCTGCTGCTCGGAGCGCTGTTCCTGCGGCTCGCGTGGAGACTGCGGCGCGAGACGACGCCGGTCCGGGCCGGCGCGTTGTTCCGGTTCTCTCTCGTCTACCTGGCGCTGCTGTTCGTCGCGATGGCTCTCGACCCGGTGCTCGGATGACAGAACCGGAGCTCGAGCGCCAGAACATGATCCTGGGGCTGGCGCTGTTCGGCCTCTTCCTCGTGCTGTTCGGGCTCACCGTCGCGGCCGCCTTCATCTACCTCGCCCTGGATTGACCTGAGCGCCGCCCTGGTCGCCGCGAGCTCTTCGCCCCAGCGTCCTGTAGTTCGGTTCGCCCAGCCTCCTCCCCGAGGCGATCGTATCGGGGAAATTCGCGCTGGTGGGTGACGAGAGCGTGACGAAAGCGTGACAACGGGCTGGATCGCGGAGCCGGAGCCGTGATTTCATGGGCCGCCGAGCTGGAAGGGATCTTCCTCGCCCGACCCGAGGTTGCGACAGAGCCGGAGCACGGCTTTCGTCTCGCCGTGAAAGACCTCTTCGACACCGCCGGGGTCACCACGACCTACGGCTCGATCCTCTTCGCGGACCACGTTCCCGGCAAGACCGCCGAGACGGTGCGCCGGCTCGAGACGGCCGGCTACGTGAACGTCGGCAAGACCAACCTGCACGAGTTCGCCTACGGCACGACGTCCGAGAACCCGCACTTCGGCACCGTCCCGAACCCGCTCAGGCGGGGACGGGTCGCCGGCGGCTCGAGCGGCGGGTCGGCGGCCGCGCTTGCTGCGGGCCTCGCCGATGCTGCGCTCGGCAGCGACTCGGGCGGCTCGATCCGGATTCCTGCCGCCTGCTGCGGCGTGGTCGGCGTCAAGCCGAGCTACGGGCTCGTGCCGCTGGACGGGTGCTTCCCGCTCGCGCCGAGCTTCGACCACGCAGGCCCGATGGCACGCGACGTCGCCGGCTGCGTCCGGATGATGTCCGCGCTCGCACCGGAGCTCACGCCCGCCGAGGTCGAGCTCGAGGACCTCGAGGTCGGAGTCGCCTGGCTCGAACTGGCCGACCCGCAGGTGCACGCCCGTGTCGAAGCCGCAGCAGCATACTTCCCGCGCCGGCGCCACCTCGACCTGCCGCTCGCCGACGGCCTCGGAGCCGCCTTCAGGCGCGAGGTCGCCGACGTCCACCGCGAGCTCTTCCTCGAACATGCCGACTCCTACGGCGAGAACGTCCGCCGAAAGGTCGAGCGCTGCCTCGACGTGACCGACGCCGAGTACGAGCGCGCCGCGTCGGCGCGCAAGCGCTACCGCGAGCTACTCCTCGACGCCGCCGCCCAGGTCGACCTCGTCGTCACGCCCGCGCTGGTCTGCGTCGCGCCGCCCGCGCCCTCCGACGAGCTCGCGCTTCGCGACAAGCTCACGTGTCTGACGCTTCCGTTCAACGTGAGCGGCTGGCCAGCGCTCGCGCTTCCGTGCGGCGCAGCCGAGGACGGCTTGCCCGCCTCGGTCCAGCTCGCGGCCGCTCCGGGGGAGGACGCGCGCGTCCTCGGCGCCGCCGCGGCGCTCGAGCGGGCGCTGTCCCCCGGCTGACGTCACTCGCTAGGCGCGATCCAGGAGCCGCCGGTCGGAACGGCGACGCTGCGCGCGGGCGAGCGCGATCGCGATCCCACCGATCGCGAGGAGGGGACCGACCACCACGAGCGCGTAGAGCAGGATCTGGAGCTCCCGCACCAGGACGGCACTTGCGTCGTCGAGCGTGTTCCGGAGACGGCCGTCCGCGGCGGCGGCATGCTGCTGCGGAGTCGTCGGCCCGCGCCTCCTGGAGCAGGCCGACCCTCTCGGCGTCCGTGGCCGTAGGGAGTAGCCGCTCGATTCGGGCGAGGTCTCGCGCGAGAGAGCGGATTTGGCGGGACTGGCGGACGGCGCGCCGCTGGACGTCGAGGATCGACACGCGCTGGCCGAGGATCGTCCCGAGGGCGCTGAAACGCTCGATCGCGGTCTGCACGTTCGGGACCGGAACGCGCACGACGAGCGTTGCGCCGCCGCGGCGGCCGCTTCGGGTCGAGTAGCCGACGGAGGCGACGTAACCGCCGAGGCCGCGGGTGACTCTCATTGCCCGCTTCGTCGCCTTCGAGAGAGCGTCGACGTTCCCGACCCGCAGGCGCAACGCCGCGTCGTACTGCTGAAGGCGACCAGGATTGGGCGCGATGGCGGGGCGGTCGCGCGTGAACCCGTTCCGAGGGACCTGCGCAGACTGCGATCCGTGCTGGACGGACTCCGGTCCGGGCGACGGGTTCCGTCCCGCGACTTGGGACGGCGGTTTCGAGGAAAGGCTGTCGTGAAGCCCCTGAACGCCCGCCCCGACGAGCGGCACGGCGATCGCAACCACCGCTAGCGCCAGCGCGATCCGCTTGGTCGAGCGGCCCCAGAGGATGTGCGCCCGGCTCTCAGGCTCGCGACCCCTCTCCGGCTCCACCCGCGCCAACACCGCGACGCGCTTGCGAAGGCGCTCCGATGGGACGGGTCGTGCGGCCCGCAGCTCGCGCGCGAGCTGCTCGAAGCGGTCGTCGACGAGCTCAAGCGGCGACACCGGCGCTCACCTCCTTCTCCAGCTTTTGCAGGGCGCGGCTGAGCCGCGTAGAGCACGCGCTCGGGCTGATCCCGAGCACGCGTGCTGCTCCCTCGCCGTCCAGCTCGAGCACCACGCGCAGAGCGACCACCTCGCGCTCGGCCGCCGACAGCCGGGCAAGCGCCCGCTCGAGGACCGGTGAGAGACCCTCGCCGAAGAGCGGCTCCTCGGCTTCCCGCACCTGGAGCACGTACCGGCCCTCGCGCCGCCGTCGGCGCTCGTCGGCGCGAAAGTGGTCGAGCGCGGTCGTCCGCGCGAGCTGGCACAGCCAGGTGCGCGGGCTGCCGCGGCGCGGGTCGTAGCGGCGCCAGCGCTCGAGCGCCCGGGCGAACGTCTCGGCTGTCAGCTCTTCGGCCACGATCTTGTCTCCGGTGAGGTACACGAGGTAGGCGTGGACGTCGTCGAGATGGCTCTCGGCCGCTGCGGCGAAGTCCTGCTCGCTCGACCTCACGGGACCTATACGGCGCCGCGGGCCCACGGCGTCACATTAGTGCCCCCTCCAGCGATGAACGCCCGTCTCTCACGCGCTATCACGCTGCGCCAGAGTCCACCCTCGCCCTTGCGCAGGCTGCCCAGCCTGCGCTGCAGACGAGTGTGGCCTCTGGCTTGGTGCTAGCGACCGAGAGCCTGGACACCATCACTGGAAGAGGCACTGACCGCTGAGCGGGCGGCGTCCTCGTAGATCCGATCGCGCGAGAAGCGCTCCAGCTCGTCGCTGAGGAGGTCGGAGGGGTCGGGCGGGTCCCCAGGAGGAAACGGCGCGGGCTTCCCGTCCACCTCGACGCCCGCGAGCCGGTCGGCGGGCTCGTGCTCGAGCTCGACCTGTCGCCCGAGCCGAGACCGCAGCCAGCCCGCGAGCAGGCAGGCCTGCGCTTCGGTTCCGGTCACCTTGATCCGCCGCACGTCCGCGATCCCGGGCCAGAGCGAGGCGAGCTGCCGGCGCCAGCGGCTGGTGCGCGCCCACGCGATGTCCGAGACGGCGGCACGCTCGAAGAACTCGGCCAGGCTCGCGTACGGCTCGGGCAACCCGGGCCACTCGGTGCTGTCGACGATCAGGCGGTCGACCGCGTCGGCGAGCTCCGCGAAGGAGCGCTCGTCGAAGGGCG
>WNFU01002064.1_pt1 | contig 27726 bp, 26 predicted proteins | sample 5400121 | NCBI WGS metagenome assembly WNFU01 (sample SAMN13153360, study PRJNA577476) | soil metagenome | isolation source: 100 cm soil or saprolite under grassland replicate 1 | place: USA:California | collected 2016-06-15 | reverse complement strand
CACCAGAAGTTGTCGTCGCGGCCGCGGCGGACGATCCGGTCCCGCGGGATGCCCACCTCGTCCGCCCAGATCTCGATGGCCTCGTCGTCCGTCTCGAACACCGACACCCACAGCCGGTCGGGATCGATGCCGTAGCGCTCGGTGACCAGCTCGTAGCCCCACGCGCACGCCTCGGACTTGAAGTAGTCCCCGAACGAGAAGTTCCCCATCATCTCGAAGAAGGTGAGGTGGCGGGCGTCCAGGCCCACCAGGTCGATGTCGGTGGTGCGGAAGGCCTTCTGCACGGTGACCACTCGAGGCGCGGGGGGCGGCGCGTGCCCCAGGAAATACGGGATGAACTGCACCATCCCCGCCGTGGTCAGCAGGAGGCTGGGGTCGGGCGAGATCAGCGAGGCCGAGGGCAGCAGCTTGTGCCCCCGTTCCTCGAAGAAGGACGTGAACGTCCTCCGGATCTCGCTCCCGCGCATGGCGGGTAGTGTAGCGGCGGCGCCCGGCCGCCCAGCCTCGCTCAGCCCGCCCGGCCGATCAGCGCGGGAACGGCGCGGACACGTCCGGGTCGATCCGCACCTGCTCCGACGGTCCCCCGTCCTCGAGGTGGGCGTCGACGTAGCCGGCGGGACGAGGCTCGCCGTGCGACGGTTCGTGGACGAGCCCGGCCTGCCCCGGGTCCGGCGCGGACTGCTCGACCTGCCCCGACATCACCAGGGACAGCATGTCCACGCCGAGCTCCTGCGGGTCCATGCTCCGCTCCACCGACCACCGGTAGCCGCCGCCCATGGCCTGCTCGGACAGGTCCAGCTCCACCGGGTCGCACGGGGCGCCCGTCCGGTCGAGGACCAGGCGGACGACCGGTCGGGACAGCAGGCTGGCATGGTTGCGCACGACCATGCCGACCTCTCCCGTCGACAGCAGGACCATCGAGCCGATCGGGAACAGCCCCAGCAGCCGGACGAACGACCGGACCACTACCGGGTCGAAGCCCTTCGCCGCGCCTGCCTGGAGGATGGACAGGGCCTGCCGCCGGTCCTCGGGCTTGCGGTAGGAGCGCTTGCTGGTCACGGCGTCGAAGCAGTCCGCCACCGCGACCATCCGCGCCCCCAGCGAGGGCCGGGTTCGGCCGGTCAGCGTCGGATACCCCGAAAGGTCGTACGCGGCGTGGTGCTCGAACACGATGGTCACCGCGGGGTTGAACATCTCCTTGCCCGTCAGCAGGAGCATCGCCGCCCCGTCCAGGGGGTGGCGCTGCACGATCCGCCACTGCTCCTCCGACAGGGCGCCGACGTGCTGGAGGATGTCCCGGGGAACCCGGACCTTGCCCACGTCGTGGAGCAGCGCCCCCAGCCCCAGCGTGGCCACCTGGTCCTGTCGCAGGCCGATGGCGTGCCCGAGCGCGAGCGACAGGATGCACACGTTCATCATGTGGTAGTAGGTGTACTCGTCGTACGACTTCACGGCGGTGACCAGCAGCGCGTGCGATGGGTCCCGGGCCACCTGGGTGGCCAGTCGTTCGATGACCCGCCGGGCGCCGGCCAGGTCCACGGCCTGCCCCGCCGCCACCCGCGCCGCCGTGTCCCGCAGCACCTCGAGGCCGATGGAGTAGCTTCGCAGCAGCTCTGACAGCTCCCGGGTGTCCTCCTCTACCTGGTCCAGCACCGGCCGGACGCGGTTCAGCGCGATGCCCGGGAGCTCCGGTTCGAACGGCCGCTCCCCCACCAGGATCCCGGCCAGCGCGTCGATGTCGAAGTCGACGGCGCCGGAGAGGAACTCGACGGCTTCCACGCCGGCGCGCTCGAACGACTCGATGAGCTTGCCGAGCGCGAGCGACTCCCGCGACAGCAAGGTCGGGCCGAGGTAGAAGCTGTGCCTCGTCACGAACAGCACCGGTGGCTCGCCCGCGCGCTGGAGCATCCCCCTGGCGTGCTCCGACATCGCGCGCACCGCGTCCGTCCGGTTCGGATGCCCGGGCGGGTACAGCCGGTACGTCTGGAGGGCCGCGGACATGGTCCGGAGCAGGCTTCGCATCTCCTCGAGCGCGGGGGCCGGTGGGGGCACGGTGGGGGGGGCGCTCACGCCGCGGCCCCCACGCCCCGGCGGAGCAGCGTCTTCGCGTGCTTGCGAAGCGCCCGGGGCAGCTTCGGGCGGTGCCGCGACCTGGCCAGCGATTCCAGGCTTCGGCGAGCATCGGCGCTCGGGTGGCGCGCCAGGTGATCGAGCGCGGCGCGCCGGATCGCCTGGTCGTGTCCCAGCCCGGCAATCTCCACGAGCGCGGTGACGGCGGCCGGGGTGACGAGCCCGCCCAGCGCGCCGACGGCGAGGACCCGGATCCCGTCATCGGGGTCGTCGGCCAGGTGCCGGAGTCGCTCCGCGCCCGCCGGGCCGGCCACCGCGATGAGCCCCCAGATGGATTCCTTGCGCACCGCCGGCTCCCGGTGGCGCGAGGCCTCCACGATGGCGGGAGCCGCTTCCGGCCCGCCCGCCCGGTTCAGGATGGCCACGGCGTCGCGGACCACCTCCCACCGCCGGTCCGACAGCCGCGCCGCCACGCGGGCGGTGTGGCCGCGGGCCAGCTCGGTGAGCAGGTTGACCAGGATGCCGCGAGCGCGCCCGTCCGCCTCGGCCGCCAGCACGTCGAGGAGGCCGTCCACCGCGGCGTCGCCGAGGGGGGCCAGCAGGGCCTGCACGGCGAGGTGGTTCCCGCCCTCCACGGCATGGCCCACCAGTTCTCGGAGCGTGGCCGGGTCCGGGATCTGACGGCGGTACACATCGAACAGCTGGGCCCGGTCCGGTCTGCCGGCCTGCGCCGAGGCGGCCCGCCCCCCGTCCGCCACGTCGATGAGCCGCATCAGGGTCCGCCCATCACCCCGTCGGAGGCACTCCCGGCTCGCTTCCACCCACCCCATGAGGAAGCGCTCCAGGCGCTCCATGTCCGGTTCCAGCCGCAGGTAGTCCCCGAGCGCGGCCGCGGCCTCCGCCTGGAGAGCGTCCTCCGTGTCGGGGAACTGCCGCCTGATCGCGGCGAGGTCGTCGTGCTCCCGGGCCGCGAGGCTCGTCCCCAGCAGGTCCGACACCGTCTCGAACATCAGCCGGTCGTCCTCGTCGGACTGGTCCCCCGCCACCGGCCGGCCATTGCCCACGGCGGCTTCCGTCAGGATGGTCCCGGCGTCCGTCCGCCCCGCCACCACGGCGGCCGTGAGGTCCACGATCTCCGCGGCCCGCACCCCCGCCTGCACGAGCTTCTGGGCCAGGTTCACCGGGTCCTTGCCGACCGCGGCCGACATGTCCACGAGGACCCGGGCCAGGTCGGCGTCGCTCATCGTGCCCACGTAGGCCTCGGCCAGCGGGTCCGCCCGGGCCCGGTCGATGAGCACGGCGTTCAGGATCTTCCGCTGGTCGTCCGGGAGCGAGGCCACCGTGTCCTGGAGCATCCGGTACAGGTCGACGTTCGCCGCCATCTCCGGCGGCAGCGACGCGACCACCGACTGGAACCTCGCGAAGAGCGACTCCGCCATCTCGGCCAGGGCCCGCCTGCCGTCCGTCGGGTCCTGGGACAGGCCGATGGAGTCCCGGACCCAATCCCAGCTCTCCAGATCCTGGAGGTTGGCAGATGGAACCGCCACGCCGTCCACCTCCCCGGCCTCCGGCTCCACCTCGAGCAGCGCCACGGCCGCGACGCCGGCCGCCCGCAGCACGGCGGCCACCCCGCCCATGGCGGCCAGCTCGTCGGGGCTCCTGACCAGGGCGTCGTACAGCGCGGCGAGATCCCGCGGATCGGGCACGGCCCGCACCCGGAGGCGCTCCGCGCGGCGCTCGTAGCACACCCTGGCCAGCCGGGCGATGGCCTCGTCCCGGTCGAGCGGCCCCTCCTCGATGTGGAAGCCCTCACCTCGGATCTCCGCGTCGATCGGCCCGAGCTCGAGCGCCCGGGCGGCGGCCATCGCGATGCGCTCGGTGGCGCCGACGAATGCCGGCTGGTCCAGCCGGCCCGGGAACAGCCGATAGGCGGACAGCCCGATGGAGAGCTGCCGCATCAGTACCCCGACTGCTCGTTGTCGTTCGCTCGGTTGTTCGGCCACGGTCGATCAGGCGGCCTCGGATGGCCGCCCCCGTGTGGGTATCGACCCGGAGCGACGGGAGGTTGAAAGCCGGCCGGCTACTCGAGCGAGGCCCGGATCTCCGCTTCCTTCTCGGCCATGCCGGCGCGGCCCTCCGACAGGGCCTGCCGGACCAGCTCGACGAAGTCCGAAACGGTCCGGCCGGCCTCGCGGGCCACGTTCGCCGGCGCCACGGCCTGGGTGGTGCGCCGCATCCACCGGGACACCAGCACGGCGGCGGTCGCGCCCGCGCCGAGGCCGAGCGCGGTCCAGAACAACCGCCTCATCTCCCGCTGTCCCTGTCGCCCCGGAAGCGCTTGACGGCCCGGGCCGCGCCCGCCGAGAACGCCACGACCTTGATGAGGGGGCTGGACACCGTCTGCTCGACGACCGACGTGATCCGCTCGGCCGACTTCGAGATCTTCCCGGCCGACTCCATGATCGTGTCGACGCGGTCGAGCTCCTTGTTCACGGAGACGACCGTCGTCCTGAACTCGCCGAGCAGGGGCACGGTCTCGTCGCGGATCCCGTCCACCAGGGTCTTGGTGCTCTCCAGCACACGAAACAGCGTGAGCAGCATGAGGGCGAGGAACAGCACCAGGACGCCCCAGAAGGCCGCCAGGATGATGAGCGCGACGTCTCCGCCGGTAAGCGCCAGGACCGTCACCCGTCTCCTCCCCGATCCGAACGAGCAGCGCGCATCATACCGTCCCCCCTCCGCCGGGCGAGCCAGCCCGGCACCCTCCGTGGGGCGGGGCTCGCCCCCGCCCCACGGACAGGCCGGGCACGAGGCCCGGCCTACGGTTGGGGGCCTTCGCGCTCCTCACCTTCGCCGGAGGGCTCGTAGTAGCGGCGGCCCTCGAACCGGACCGGCCGGTACTCCTGCTCCACCCGATGTCCCGGGAAGTCGTGGGGGTACTTGTAGCCCTTCCCGTACCCGAGCTTGCGAAGCGAGGGGTGCCCCGGTTCCTTCAGGTGCAGCGGCACGGGGTCGGCCGAGCGCGCGTCCTCCGTGGCCCGTCCCAGGGCCTGGATCACGCTGTTCGACTTGGGGGCCCGGGCCAGATAGATGGCCGCCTCCGCCAGGTTCAGCCGGGCCTCCGGGAGCCCCACGTACTCCACCGCCTGCGCCGCCGCCACGGCCACCAGCAGCGCCCGGGGGTCCGCCATGCCGATGTCCTCCGAAGCGTGCACCACCATGCGCCGGGCGATGTAGCGGGGGTCCTCGCCCGCCTCGATCATCCGGGCCAGCCAGAACAGCGATGCGTCGGGATCCGAGCCCCGGATGCTCTTGATGAAGGCCGATATGACGTCGTAGTGCGCGTCGCCCTGGCGGTCGTACACGATGGCCTTCTTCTGCACGGCGTCGGCGGCCACGTCGCGGGTCACCGTGTCCTCGCCGGCGGACCGGGCCGCGAGCACCGCCGCCTCCAGCCCGGTCAGCGCGATCCGGGCGTCCCCGCCCGCGATCTCCACCAGGTGGTCCAGGGCCTCCGGCTCCACGGCCACTCCGAGCTTCCCCAGGCCTCGATCCTCGTCCGCCAGCGCGCGCTCCAGCAGCGTCCGCACCTCGGCGTCCGAGAGCGGCTCCAGGCGCAGCAGCAACGTTCGGGACAGCAGCGGGGTGACGAGCGAGAAATACGGGTTCTCCGTGGTGGCCCCGATGAGCGTGATCGTCCCGTCCTCGACCGCCGGCAGCAGCACGTCCTGCTGCGACTTGCTCCACCGGTGCACCTCGTCCACGAACAGCACCGTCCGCACCATCCCGCCCTTGGCCCTCTCCATGACCTTCCGGGCGTCGGCGACTCCGGACGAAACGGCGGAGAGCTGCACGAGGTCGGAACCCACCGCCTCCGCCAGCAGGTACGCCAGCGTGGTCTTCCCGGTCCCCGCGGGTCCCCACAGGATCATCGACGGCAGGTGGCCGCCCTCGAGCAGCGCCGTCAGCGCCTTCCCCGGCCCGAACAGGTGCCGCTGCCCCACGAAGTCGTCGAACGTCCGCGGCCGCATCCGCGCGGCGAGGGGGACCTCAGCCATCTCAGTCCGGGAGCCTACCGTCCGGCGAGCCGCGGTAGGGTTCCAGCCATGCGATGGCTGGCCCTTCCCGCCGGGATCGTCGTCCTGGTGGGCACGTTCCTGGACGTGTTCCGCACCATGGTGATGCCCAGGGCCGTCCGGGGGCGGTACCGGCTGACGCGAGTCCTGTTCCTCGCGGTGTGGAGGCCGTGGCGCTTGCTCGCGCTCCGGGTGAAGACCCAGCAGGCCCGGGAGCGTGTCCTGGCGGGGGCGGCGCCCATGTCGCTGTTCGTCCTCCTGGCAGCGTGGGCGGCGCTGTCGACGGTGGGGTACGGCCTGGTCCTGTGGAGCCCCGCGTTCGTGCACGGCGTCCACGGCTCCGGCGACGGAAGCTTCACCACCGCCCTGTATTTCTCCGGGACGTCGCTGTTCACGATCGGATTCGGTGACGTGGTCGCCACCGGCCTCACCCGGGCCGTGGTGATCGTGGAGGGGGCCACCGGGCTGGGACTGGTGGCTGTCGTGATCGGCTACCTCCCGGTCCTGTACCAGGCCTTCAACCGCCGGGAGGTCGGGGTCCTGCTGCTCGACGCCCGCGCCGGGTCCCCGCCCTCGGGCCCCGAGCTCCTGCGACGGACCGGCGAGTCGGGCGGTTTCTCCCAGCTCCACGAGCTGTTCGCGTACTGGGAGCGGTGGGCGGCCGACATCCTGGAGACCCACCTGTCGTATCCCCTCCTGGTGTACTTCCGATCACCCCACGACAACACGTCCTGGATCACGTCGCTCGGCGCGGTGCTGGACGCCGCCACGCTGGTCCTGGCGGTCAAGGAGGCGGCGCCCCTCCACGAGGCCCAGATGTTCCACGCCACCGGCGTGCACGCCGTGGAGGACCTGTTCTTCTACTTCCGGCTCACCGAGCGCCAGCCGATCATCGAGCGAGACGAGTTCGACCAGGTCATGGAGGAGCTTGGAGCGGCCGGGTTCCACCTCCGTCCGGCCGACGAGGCGTGGGAACGGTTCCTGAAGTTCCGCGGGAAGTACGCCGGCAGGCTCGACGCGCTCGCCATCATGGTGGCCGCGCCGCCGGCTCAGTGGATCGGGGACCGGTCCACGCTGCCGCTCCAGCCCGACCTCCAGCGCCAACCCCGGCACTGATCGGCCGGGGGCAAGCCCCGGCCTCCGGGAGACTAGTCTGGGCAAGAATAGCGAAGCACGCTCCGGGCTGTTCATCGTGAACCGTAGGCTCACGCAGGTGGGTGCTCTCCCGGCGGATTCAGTGAACCCCGGAGGGCTCTACAACACCGCCGGAGCCGAGCTCCCGGATTCGAGGTGCTGGTTCGACGAATCCACAGCCCGAAGCGTGCTCCGCGTCAATCCTAGTACCGGCCGGCAGGTCGTTCAATCCGGCCGGCGGGCCCCCGGTGGTGCGATCGGCCGGAGGCCGAGCTCGCGGAGCTGCTCCTCCGGCACCGGCGCCGGTGCCCCCGTCAGCGGGTCCTGCCCCGACTGCGTCTTCGGGAACGCGATGACCTCGCGGATGTTGTCCCTCCCCGCGAGCAGCGCCACGACCCGGTCCAGCCCCAGCGCGATGCCGCCGTGCGGCGGCACGCCGTAGCGGAAGGCGTTCAGCAGGAACCCGAACTTCTCCTCCGCCTCCTCGCGTCCGATCCCCAGGACCTCGAAGACCCGGCGCTGGAGGTCGGGCCGGTGGATCCGGATGCTCCCCCCGCCCAGCTCCCACCCGTTCAGCACCAGGTCGTACGCTCGCGCCCGGGCCGTCCCCGGCGTGAGGTCGTCCGTGGCCGGCTGCGTGAACGGATGGTGCGCGTACGTCCAGGTCTCGTCCTCGACGCTCCACTGGAACAGGGGCCAGTCGGTGATCCAGGCGAACCGCCACTGGCCTCCCGGGATCAGCCCCATGCGGTCCGCCAGGTGCCGCCGGAGCCCGTCGAGCGCCACGGCCACCCGATCGGGACGGTCTGCCACGACGAGGACGAGGTCGCCGTCCCCGGCGCCGGTCGCCGAGGCCACCGCGCCGAGCTCGTCCGGGGTCAGGTGCCGGCTCACCGGCGAGCGGATGTCAGAGCGTTCGAACGCCATCCACACGAGCCCCGCGGCGCCCCGGCCCTTCGCCTCCGTGACCAGATCGTCGAGCTCGCGGCGTGACAGGGACGAGCCGCCGGGCACCCGGATCGCCTTGATCTCTCCTCCCCCGGCCAGCACGGATTCGAAGGCCCGGAAGCCGGTCTGGGCGAACGCGTTCGACAGGTCGACGAGCTCGAGCCCGTACCGGAGGTCCGGCTTGTCGCTTCCGTACCGGGCCAGGGCCTCGTCGTGGGGCAGCCGGGGGAACGGCGTCTCCACCTCGACGCCGTGCGTCTCGCGGACGATCGACGCCATGAGGGGCTCGAGCAGCGCGAACACGTCCTCCTCCTCGACGAACGACATCTCGACGTCGAGCTGGGTGAACTCCTGCTGCCGGTCGGCGCGCAGGGCCTCGTCCCGGAAGCACCGCACGATCTGGTAGTAGCGGTCGAGGCCGGCCACCATGAGGATCTGCTTGAACAGCTGCGGCGACTGGGGCAGCGCGTAGAACGAGCCCGGCTGGAGCCGGGCCGGCACCAGGAAGTCCCGCGCGCCCTCGGGCGTGCTCCGCGTGAGCATGGGCGTCTCGATCTCGGCGAACCGGCGCTCGTCCAGGTACCGGCGGATGACCCCGTTCACCCGCGCCCGGAGCTCGAACACCCGGGTCATCTCGGGCCGGCGGATGTCGAGGTACCGGAACTGGAGCCGGGTGGTCTCGTCGGCCTCGATGCGGTCCTCGATGGGAAACGGCGGCGGCTCCGCTTCGGACAGGACCCGGAGCGAGCGCGCCGCGACCTCGACCTCCCCCGTCCCCAGGTTGGGGTTCGCCGTCCCCTCGGGGCGCATACGGACCTCTCCCTCGACCCGCACCACCCACTCGCCCCGCGTGGCGTCGGCCGCCCGGTACGCCTCCGGGGCCTCCTCCGGATGGAATACGACCTGCACGATCCCCATCCGGTCCCGGAGGTCCAGGAAGATGACGCCGCCGTGGTCGCGGCGGTGGGCGACCCATCCACACAGCGCGACCTCGCCCCCGGCGTGCTCCGGGCGGAGTTCCCCGCAGGCGTGCGTCCTCAGGCTTGTGCGGAGATCCATACCGGAACGTCCGTGGCCGGGACCCTCTCCTGGTGGCCGTCGTCCATGCGCCGCACGGTGACGGTGCCCTCGGCGACCTCCTCGTCGCCCAGGATGAGCGCGAACCGCGCGCCGCTGCGGTTGGCCATCCGAAGCTGCGCTCCGAGGGGCCGCTCCTCGAAGGGCGCGTCCGCGGAGACCCCGGAGGCACGGAGCTGGCGCAGGAGGTCGTAGCCCTTCACCCGCCCGGCCCCGACCCCCACGACGAAGCACGTCACGCCGGGGGCGGGTGCCAGCTCGATCCCCTCCCCGTGCGCCGCGAGCAGCGTGCGGTCCAGCCCCAGGCCGAACCCCACGCCGGGCGTCGGCGGGCCGCCCAGGACCTCGGCCAGCCGGTCGTAGCGGCCCCCGCCGCACACCGTCCCGGCCTGCGCCTTCGGCAGGACGTCCGACACGAACTCGAACGCGGTCCGCGTGTAGTAGTCGAGGCCCCGCACCAGCGTCGGCGTGGGCACCGCCTTCACGCCCTCCGACTCGAGGGACGACAGGAACTCCTCGTGGTGCTGCCGGCACGGCTCGCACAGGTGGTCCACGATCTTGGGTGCGCCGGCCGAGACCTCGCGGCACGCCTCGTCCTTGCAGTCCAGCACGCGGAGCGGGTTGGCCCGGAACCGGTCGCGGTGCTCGTCGCGGAGGCGTTCGCGGTTGCGTTCCAGGTACTCGATCAGCAGCTCACGGTACGCCGGCCGGCAGGTCTCGTCCCCGATGCTGTTCACCTGGAGCTCCAGCCGCGACAGCCCGAGGTCGCGCAGGAACCGGTCGGCCAGCACGACCACCTCGACGTCCGCCTCCGCGCTCCGCACGCCCAGCACCTCCGCCCCGAAGGTCCGGAACTCACGGAGCCGTCCCGCCTGCGGCCGCCCGTACCGCCAGGTCTGGTTCACGTAGTACGCCTTGAACGGCGAGCCCAGGCTGTGTGCGTGCGCGAGGTAGGCGCGGACCACGGGCGCCGTGCCCTCCGGCCGCAGCGTGAGCGACCGGCCGCTCCGGTCCGGGAACGTGTACATCTCCTTGCTCACCACGTCGCTGGACTCGCCGGACGTCCGGGCAAAGAGATCCGTGCTCTCGAACGCCGGCGTCTCCACGTACCGGTAGGCGAACACGGTCGCGACGCGGTGCGCGCGCCGGTACAGCTCGACCATCTCCGCCGACCGCGGAGGCAGGAGGTCCTCGGTTCCCCGAGGCGGCTTGAGCTCCACCTAGCCCCCCACCTACAGCTCCAGCAGGAAGGGGTTGGTGCGGCGCTCCAGGCCGACCGTGGTGTTGGAGCCGTGGCCCGGGTAGACCGGGAGCTCGTCCGGGAGCGTGAGGAATCGCCGGAGGCTTCGCTCCATGTCGGCCGGGGACGAGTTCGGGAAATCCGACCGGCCGATCGCGCCGCGAAACACGAGGTCCCCGGAGACCAGGAACGCGTCGGTGTGGAAGCACACGCTTCCGGGGGTGTGCCCGGCCGTGTGCAGGACCTCGATGCGGAACCCGGCGAACTCCAGGACGTCGCCCTCCACCACCGTGCGGACGTCCTTCACCGGCACGGGCGGCGTGGGGAACCCGGAGCCCCACGCGGCCGGGTCGGTCAGCGCGAGCTCGTCGGCCTCGTGGATGTACAGCGGCAGCTCGTCGCCGCACAGCCGAGCCGCGGAGCCGATGTGGTCGAAGTGGCCGTGCGTGGCCAGGACGGCGGCCGGGCGCTTCCCGGCCGCCTCCAGCATCCGCCGCACCACGTGGGGCGAGAACCCCGGATCGACCACCACGGCCTCGTCGGAGCCGTCCGCCGCGAGCAGCCAGCAGTTCGTGTCGAAGGGATTGTCGGAGAAGGCCTCGCGGTACATGGAGCGGCCATCTTACCGACTAGCCGTGGGCCGCCGGCCGTGACCACGGCGGCGTGAGGCCCCACGGCGACGGGTCGACCGGCGCCATCACCCCTCCTGCCGCATCCGCCCGGAAGGACTTCCCCCCTGGCGGTCGAGGAACTGGTCCACCAGACCCCGGATGACCACGGCCATGGCGAAGCTGTGGCCCTGGCACCACTCCTTGAGTCGGCGGTACTGGGCCTCCGGGAGCCGGACCGGCACGACCTGCGCACCTCCCGGCGCGAACTGGGACTGCGAGCCGCGGATCTCGACCCCCGCGGGCACGGGAGGCCACGGGGGCGCATGCCCCGCGATCCGAAACGGCGCCTCCTGGTACGCGCCGGGGGCGCCCGTCCCGGCCCCGATCCCCGAGGCGATGAGATGGCGGAACACCACGTCCTGCTCTCGCTCGGGGAGCTGCCGGATCGCCTTCAACAGCAGCGATGCGGCCCGATTCGGGTTTGCCGTCGCGCGCGCCATGGTCCCTCCCCCGGAATATCGGTGCGATATCGGGACGATATCGCACCGGCCGCCGCCGTCAACGCCTCCGTGGCGCGATCCCCCGCCCCGTCCGCCGGGCCCGCCACTCGGCCACGCCGACGAACAGGACGCCTCCCGCGATCGACACGGCCCCCCATCCTCGTCCCGCCGCGCCGGGGTGGTCCGGGAAGGCCACGGAGGCCAGCCCGAACACGACGGCGGCCGCTCCGGCGCTCCACGCCGGGATCCTCCACCCCCGCGTCTGCAACGAGGCCAGCAGCCCGGTGAACACGACGGCGATGGCCAGGGCCGCCATCGTGACCAGCCGCAGCACGTGGTGGGGCGGGCCCGGCAGGTCACGCGCCTGCCTGCCCATGGTGAGCGCGTACCCGATGAGAGGGATCGAACCGAGGACGGCGATGGCGAGGAGCTCCGGGCTGAACGGACCGCCCCGCCTGAGGAGGTCACCCCTGGACGGATGCAGGAACCACAGGACGGCCAGCGTCGGCACCAGGACGAGGACCGTCATCAGGCTCTGGAAGTCGGACCCCATCACCGATGCGACGAGCAGCGCCGGAATCACCAGCGCCGCCTGCTGGACCCCTGCGATCTTCCGTTCGGGGCTCCGGAGCTGCACCAGCAACCCCATGGTCAGGATGATCCCGTACAGGGCGCCGTAGCCGAGATCAGTGACCGGCCCGGCGACGCCGTACGGGGACTCGAACCATCCCAGGAACAGCGAGGTGAGGCCGAAGAATCCCACCCCGAAGACCACCACGACCACCGCGGTCAACGCGGTGAACCAGCGTCGCCGGGACCGGGCGGGGCGGGCCTCCGGCGCGGACCCCGACCCGTCCACGTCGCTACCGGTTCACGGCGCCGACGCGTCGAGCACCAGGGTCACGGGGCCGTCGTTGACGAGCTCGACCTCCATGTGCTCGCGGAACGCGCCCCGGGCCACCCGCGCCCCGAGCGCTTCCAGCGCGGCGGCGAGCTCCTCGACGCGCCGTTCGGCCACGTCCGGGGGGGCCGCCGCGATCCAGGAGGGACGGCGGCCCTTCCGCCAGTCCCCGTACAGCGTGAACTGTGGCACCACCAGGACCTCGCCGCCGGCCTCGCTCAGGGACCGGTTCATCTTCCCCTCGTCGTCCTCGAACACCCGAAGGTGGAACACCTTGGACGCCAGCCACGACGCCTCCCCGTCGCCGTCGGCCGCACCCACCCCCACGAGCAGCAGGAACCCCGGGCCGATCTCCGAGACCGGCTCGCCGCGCACGCGCACCGCGGCACGGCGGACCCGCTGGAGGACGATGCGCACGGCCGGTCAGAGCCGCTACCGGGGCACGACGCGGTAGGCGTCGAACACGCTGTCCACGCCCTTCACCGCCGCCAGGATCCGGGACAGGTGGGTGATGTCCGCGATCTCGAACACGAACCGCTGGGTGGTGATGCGGTCCTTCCCCACCGAGGACGTCGCCGACAGGATGTTCACGGCGTGGTCCGACAGCACCGACGCGATGTCGCGCAGCAGCTTCTGGCGGTCCAGGGCCTCCACATGGATCGAGACGACGAAGGAGGTGGGCTTGCCCGCGCTCCAGGACACCTCGAGGATGCGCTCGGGCTCCCGGGCCAGCGCCTTCGCGTTCGGGCAGTCCGCACGGTGCACCGACACGCCCTGCCCCCGTGACACGAACCCGATGATCTCGTCGCCCGGCACCGGCATGCAGCACTTCGCCAGGCGCACCCACACGTCGGACGCGCCCGGGACCACCACTCCCTGGGCCTGCTCTCGCTTGATGCGAACGGGGCGGGCCAGGGGGACGTCCTCGGTGTCGTCCTCGGCGGTGTCCGAGAGCAGCCGGGACAGCCGGGCCACCACGGACTGCGGGGACACGTGGCCCTCCCCGATCGACACGTAGAGGGAGTCGAGCGAGGGGTACTTCAGGTCGGTCGCGACCCGCGTCAGGGCGTCCTCGGTGGCCAGGCGGCGAAGGGGAACGCCCTGCTTGCGCATGGCCCGCTGCATGAGGTCGCGGCCGGTCTCGAGGGCGTCCTCCCGCCGTTCCCGGGAGAACCACTGCCGGATCTTGGTGCGGGCCCTCGGCGTCGTGACGAGCTTCAGCCAGTCCCGCGACGGCGCCGCGTCCTGGGCCTTCGACGTGAGGATGTCGATCGTGTCGCCGGTCTGGAGCTGGTAGTCCAGCGGCACCAGCTTCCCGCCGATCTTCGCGCCGATGCATCGGTGCCCGACCTCGGTGTGGATCGTGTACGCGAAGTCGATGGGCGTGGCCCCCCGGGGCAGCTCGACCACGTCGCCCTTCGGCGTGAACACGAAGACCTGGTCGGCGTACAGGTCGATCTTCAGGCCCTCCATGAACTCGCGAGGGTCCGACATCTCCTTCTGCCACTCCAGCACCCGCCCCAGCCACGCCAGCTCGGCCTGGTCGTCGCTGCCCTTCTTGCCGCGCTTGTAGCGCCAGTGCGCCGCGATGCCGTATTCGGCGACGCGGTGCATCTGCTGGGTGCGGATCTGGATCTCGAGCGGCCGTCCCTGCGGCCCGATCACCGTGGTGTGCAGTGACTGGTACATGTTGAACTTGGGCATCGCGATGTAGTCCTTGAACCGGCCCGGCACGGGCTTCCACAGCGAGTGGATGGCGCCGAGGGCCGCGTAGCAGTCCCGGATGGAGTCGACCCGGACCCGCAACCCCACCAGGTCGTAGATCTCGTCGAACTCCTTGCCCCGCAGCACCATCTTCTCGTACACCGAGTACAGGTGCTTCGGGCGCCCGTCCACCTCGACGCGGAGCTTCGACTCGCGCAGGCGGCCCCGAACGGTCTCCAGCACCCCGTCCAGCCACTCCTGGCGCTCACCCGCGCGCTTCTCCACCAGGCTGGCGATCTCCTCGAACCGGCGGGGGTACAGCGTGGCGAACGACAGGTCCTCCAGCTCCCACTTGACGCGGTGCACCCCCAGCCGGTGGGCCAGGGGCGCGTAGATCTCCATGGTCTCGGTGGCCTTCGCCTTCTGCTTCGCGGGGGTGAGGCTGCCGAGCGTGCGCATGTTGTGCAGCCGGTCGGCCAGCTTGATCAGCAGGACGCGGATGTCCTTGGCCATGGCCACGATCATCTTGCGGACGTTCTCGGCCTGCTCCGCTTCCTTTGTCCGGAACGTGATGCGGTCGAGCTTCGTCAGTCCGTCGACGATCTGGGCGACCTCCGCGCCGAACTCCTTCTCGATGTCCTGGACGGCGAGGTCGGTGTCCTCCACCACGTCGTGAAGAAGGGCCGCCACGAGGGTGGTGGTGTCCATCCCCAGGTCCGCCAGGACGACGGCGACGCCCAGGGGGTGCTCGATGAAGTCCTCGCCGGACACCCGCTTCTGGCCGCGGTGGGAGTTCTCGGCGAACAGGAACGCCCGCTGGATCTCCTTGAGGTCCGCCTTGGGGCTCTCGGACTTGATGCGCCGGGCCAGGCCGTCGAAGCCCTCCGGCGCGCCCCCGTCGCCGGGGAGCAGGCGCGAGAGGAGGCCTCCTCGACGCTCCACCCTGACCTGCTCCTGGCTCTGCATCGCGCTCCTCTCGGAGCCAGTGTAGCGGCAGGATGCGGGCTGCTCGGCTACTCGCCTCCCGCCCCGCGGCGCTTCAGCGACTGGGCGCTGGAGTAGGGCTGCCCTTCCCGCTCCGCCAGCAGGCGCCCCAGCTCCTCGGCTTCCGGGTCGGTCAGGCCGGTCGTCCGCCGCTTCGCCATGAGCTCATCGAAGCGACCGCCTCCCCCGCTCGCGACCCTCGACGCCGCGACGGGGGTGATGTCGGCCGGGACGCCGCTCGCCTCGACGGCCTCCGCGGGATCGTCGCCTCCCGGTACCGGCGTGGCGCCGGGCGTGGGGGCGGAGGCGGAAAATCCGGCCGTCTCCCCGTGCTCGTCCCCCTCCCCGGGCCCCTGGTTCGTCTCGTCAGCCATCGCCCTTCCTCCTTGGTGGCGGGGCACAGGCTACCGGTCTCGGGCCCGCGATGCAGCCCCGGAGAATGGGAGTTTCCAGCCGGCGGCCCGGCGGGCGCTAGTACGTGATGAGGGAGAAGAAGTCGTAGTCCCGGAGCTTGTCCCGGCCCTGGAGGAACCCGAGCTCGATGAGGCAGGCGATGCCGACGACCTTCCCCCCGAGCCGCTCGACCAGCGAGGCGGTCGCCCTCGCGGTGCCGCCGGTGGCAAGGACGTCGTCGACGATCAGCACCCGCTCGCCGGGCGCGAGCGCGTCCTTGTGGATCTGGAGCGTCTCGGTGCCGTACTCGAGCTCGTACTCCGCGCTCTCCGTGTGCCAGGGCAGCTTGCCGGCCTTGCGGATCGGAACGAACCCGGCCCCGAAGTGATACGCGACCGGCGACGCCAGGATGAATCCGCGGGCCTCGATGCCCACGACCTTGTCCACGCTCCCCCGCCCGTAGTGCACGACGATGAGGTCGATGACGGTGGAGAACGCGATCTCGTCCGCGAGGAGCGGCGTGATGTCCTTGAACACGATCCCGGGCTGGGGGAAGTCCGGGATGTCCCGGATCAGCGACTTGATCTGCTCGATGTCGGTGGTCACCGGCGGCGGCGCTTCGCGGCGGGGGTCTTCTTCTTGCGCTTCTGGGACTTCGATCCGCCCCCGCCGGGACGGCCGGCCCCGGACGCCTGGGGCTGGCGGGCCGGACGGGCGGCCGGCGCGGCCGCGGCCGGGGTTGCCGGGGTGCCTCCGCCGCCCGCCGCCGCCTCCCGCTCGACCTCCCCGTCGCCCGCCGGACGCGCGGCGGTCCTGGCTGCTCCCTGCCTGGGCACGGCCCGCAGCGACGGGCGGGCCGACCGGGACAGCGCGCGGGCCCGGATCTGCTGGTACCGCGGCTCTCGCTCCTTCAGCAAGGCCAGCATGGGCGACGCGATGAAGATGGAGGAGTACGTCCCCGACGCCACGCCGATGAACAGTGCGAACGCGAAGTCCTTCAGGGTGTCGCCGCCGAAGAGCAGCAGCGAGGCGATGGGAAGCAGCACCACCAGGGACGTGTTCACCGACCGCATCAGGGTCTCGTTCAGCGACAGGTTGACCACGTTCGAGTAGCCGTCCCGAGCCACCAGCGCGATCGACTCGGTGTTCTCCTTCACCCGGTCGAAGATGACCACGGTGTCATATAAGGAATACCCCAGGATGGTCAGGATCGCGATCACGGTCGCCGGAGTGACCTCGCGCCCCACGAGCGCATAGATCCCGGCCGTGATGATCAGGTCGTGCAGGAGCGCAGTCTGAGCCGACAGGGCCATCTTCCACTCGAAGCGGAACGAGATGTAGATGGTGACCAGGATCAGGAAGATGATCAGGCCCTGGATCGCCTTCTTCGAGATCTGGGCCCCCCACGTCGGCCCCACGTCCTGGATGTTGATGTCGGCGGTGCCCACGCCGGCCTGCGTGGCCAGCTCGGCCAGCAGCTTCGCGCGGAGGTCGCCGCCCAGGGGCTTGACCCGGACGTCCGCCGCCGTGGTCCCCGCCTGCGTGGCCAGCGCTGCGACGAGCTGATCTCCGTCCACCGTGGACAGGTCCGTGACCGTGATCGCGGCGGGATCGATCCCGGCCTGCTTCGCGAGCTGCGCCAGGGCCTCCTTCATCGTGGCCGGCGCCGGCGTCGGGCTGGCGGTGGGAGTGGGGGCCGCGGACGGCGTCGCACCGGTGGTCGGGGTGGCGCTGGCCTTCGGGCTGGCCTTGGGGCTCGCCGCGCCGCCCTTGGGCTTCGCGCTGGCCTTCGGGCTGGCGCTGGCCTTCGGGGTCGGGGTGGCCGAGCCGGACCCGGACGTGGACGGCGTGGCGGACGGGGTCGGGCTCGGTGACGGGAGCGTGGTCGGGAACGGCCTCGTCCTCACCACGATCTCGCCGGCCGCGGCCGTCACGACGGCGCCCGGATGTCCCAGGTCAGCCAGCTTGGTCTCGACCTTGTCGGCGGTGAGCGTCGTGTCGCTGGGCTCGTAGATCAGCGCGAAGTCCGGGCTCGTGCCGAGCTTCGCGATCGGCTGCATCGTCACCACGATGGAATCGGCCGTCTCGCGGATCTTCGCCCCGCTGATGCCGAACTCGGCGAGCGTGGCGCGCACGTCGTCGCTCGAGATCCCCTCCGTGTTCGGGTAGGTCAGGCGGGTCTGGGGCGGGCCGCCCAGGTCGTTCAGCGACCGGGTCCGGACGGAAACCTGCTCGCCGCCCTGCCCGGCGACCACCTGGACCTCGGCGTCGGCCCGGTCGTACTTCGTCAGGATCGCGCGGACCTGGTCGGCGCTCACCCCCGTCCGGTCCGGGTACTTCAGCAGCGCGCCGCCGTTGAAGTCGATCGAGTAGTTCAGCCCCCGGGCAATCAGACCCACGAGCGACAGCAGGATGAAGAATCCCGATAGCGCGAACCAAATGTTGCGCCGGGGGATGATCCGGAAATGCATGGCGCGGTGCCCGCGGAACGTGCTGACGGCGTCTCGCAGGCTCACTTTCGACTCCTCAGCGAACCGCCTGCGGCCGCTCGCTTCGGCCAGGGGGAACGCAGCGGCCTGATCCGCTCCGCTTCGCTCCGCGGGCCCGCTGCCCCCCTGGACCCCCTCGCCGTCCTCACTCCGAAGCTCCGGCCACCGCCGGGATGGGGTCCGCCGCCACACCGCTTCGTAGGCCGAAGCCACGCAGGTTCGACAGCGTCGGGTTGCGCGCGATCAGGAACACGGTCGGCCGCTTGAAGAAGTACACGACGAACATGTCGAGGGCCGTGGACAGCCCCAGCGTGAGAGCGAACCCGCGGACCGAGCCGATCGCCAGCAGGTACAGGATGGCCGCGGCCAGGATGGTCACGATGTCGGCGGCCACGATGGTGTGCCAGGCACGCTTGAACGCGGGGACCACGGCGGTTCGAAGCGTCTTGCCCTCGCGGACCTCGTCCTTCAGGCGCTCGTAGAACACGATGTAGGAGTCCGCGGTGATGCCCATCGACACGATGATCCCGGCCACGCCGGCGAGCGAGAGGCTGTAGCCGACGGTCTTGCCCATCACGGACACGAGCCCCAGGGCGAGCACCGCCCAGATCGACATCCCCAGCCACGTGACCACGCCGAGCAGCCGGTAGTAGAAGGCGAGGTAGAGCATCAGCAGGATCAGCCCGGCGAAGCCGGCGACGAGCCCCTGATGCAGGGACTTCTTGCCCAGCGTGGGGCTCACGGTCTCCACGTTCTGCTTCGTGAGCTCGACCGGCAGCGCACCGACGTTCAGGACCAGGGCGAGGTCCTTCGCCTCCTGTTCGGTGAAGTTCCCCGTGATCTGGCCCTGGCCGCCGGTGATCGGGGACTGCACGGTGGGCGCCGACTCCACCGCCCGGTCCAGGATGATGGCGAGCTGCTTGCCCACCAGGCGCGTGGTGACGGCGGCGAACTGCCTGGCCCCGTCGTGGGTGAGGGTGAAGTCGATCTCCCACCCGACCTGGGTCGAGCTGCTGAGCGAGCTGCCGGCCGTTCGGTACACCGCGGTGGCCTTGGAGACGGCCGCGCCCGTGATCTCGACCGGTCCCATGGTGTAGGCGACCTTGCCGTCCTTGCTCAGATAGACGACCTGCTTGCCCTCGAGGTCGTTGTTGCTGCACCCGGCGAGGTCGGGCTCGCTGAGGGGGCACTGCACGACCTTGGGGTCGTTGCACACCTTGTTGCCGGCCAGGTCGGGCGGACACGACGTCAGCTTGGTCTTCGTGGGATCGAAGTTCTGTGAGGAGACGACCTCTCGCTCCTCCAGCCGCGCGGTCCGCCCGATCAGCTCGAGCAGACGCTGCTGGCCGATGGACTGGATCTTCGCTTCGGCGGCCGCCTTCGAGGTGAAGCTGCACCCGAGGTCCTCGCCGGTCTTGGCGGTTGCGCAGAACTTGCCATTCTTCTGGGTGATCGTGCCGTGCGCGAGACCGGGGACCTGGACCTGGATGTCGCGGGCGCCCACCAGGCTGATCTCCGGCTCCGCCACGCCGAGCGCGTCGATGCGGTTCCGGATGGTCTCGAGCGTCCGCTCCATGACGTCCTTGCTGGTGCCGGGCGGTCCCTCCAGCACGACCGAGATGCCGCCGACCAGGTCCAGGCCCAGCTGGGGGCTGGTCCCGGTGAGGAACCCGGCAACCGCCAGGGTGACGACGATCCCGACCATGGTGATGGACAGGACGAGGCGGCGGGTTCCCTTCACAGGAGCTGAGCCCCGTTGATCATGAGATGGAACCGGCAATCCAGGGTCTCGGCGGCCCGGCGGCACATGACCATCCGGCCCAGGAAGATCTCGAAATACTCCATGACGTGGCTGATCTCGGTGTCGATCGTGAGCTCGAGGGTTACGGTTCGGGCGTCAGAGTCTACCCGCAGGAACGACTGTTCGGCGGCGTAGTTCACGCGGTCGTGGATGTCGAACTCGATCTCGGCTTGCTTGCGCACTCGGCTGCGATGGACGTCCGACTTGTCCGCCAGGATGACCGCGGAGGCAACCGGCCCCACCGCGTGTCCGTCGGCCTCCTCGTGGTTCGCCACCGCCGACACGATGGTCGCGAGGTCGTCCGGGGGGACCTCCTGGCGGAGGGCCTGGTAGACGAGGAGCGCGCCGGTCTGGCCGTGCACCTCGCGGGCCACCATGTTCCCCACGTCGTGCAGGTAGCCGGAGACGGCCGCGAGGTTCGCCGTGTGGTCGTCGTAGCCGAGGCGGGTCATCACGTTGAAAGCGATGCGCCCGCACAGGTTGGCGTGGCGGAACCCGTGCTCGGTGAACCCCAGCCCCTTCATGACGCGGTCCGCCGCCGAGATGAACATGGACAGCTCGGCGTTGTCGCGGATGTGCTCGATGGTGACCGGCCCCGCGCCCGGCCCGGCGACCCTGTCTGCGGGAGGCACGGCCTGCGGCTCCGCGTTCGCTGGCGGGGCCGGACGAGCCTCGGGGGAGGCTTCCCCCGCCTGCCGGCTCACGAGGACTCGTCCGCCTCCTCGCCCTCGGACTCCTCTTCCTCCGGCTCGTCGTAGTCGGTGGTGAGGCGGCGCGCGATGGCGCTGCGGACGAAGCGCATGGTGGTGCCGGGCGCGACCTCCAGGGTGACGGCGTCGTCGTCCAGGGCCCGGACGGTGCCGAAGATGCCGCCGATGGTCACGACCTCGTCCCCGATGTCGACGCTCTGGATCAGCTCGCGCTGGGCCCGGGCCCGGCGCTGCTGGGGCCGGATGAGCAGGAAGTAGAAAACCACGCCGATCAGGATCAGCGGGAGAAAGGTCACCAGGGGGTTCGCGTTGTTGGTGCCGGAGCTGTTGGCCGCGACGAGGGCCAGGGCCGTGTTCATTCGATCGGGCCTCCTTGGATACCGTGAGCATACAGGGTGGGACCTGGGACCACCGGGGGCGAGAAGCCGGCCGCCGTCCCGGCTCCGGTGGCGGGCGAGGCGTTCGGTCGTAAGCCGCGCGCGGGGTCAGGCCAGGGGGAGCGCGCCCTCGCGTGTCACCCCGAGGTGGCGAAAGGCCCGCTCGGTGGCCATGCGGCCGCGCGGGGTCCGCTTCAGGAAGCCGAGCTGGAGCAGGTAGGGCTCGTAGACGTCCTCGATGGTCTCGGTCTCCTCCCCCACCGACGCCGCCAGGGTCGACAGCCCCACCGGACCGCCTTCGAACTTCCCGATCAGCGTGGAGAGGATGGCGACGTCGACCTTGTCCAGGCCGCGTTCGTCCACCTCGAAGAGCTCCAGGCCTCCGCGGGCCACGTCGAGGGTGATGCGGCCGTCGGCCCGGACCTCGGCGAAGTCGCGGACCCTGCGAAGGAGACGGTTGGCCACGCGAGGCGTCCCCCGGGCCCGGGCCGCGATCTCGGCGGCGCCCGTCGCCTCGACGTCGAGGCCGAGGATGCTGGCCGAGCGGAGGACGACGCGGCCCAGCTCCTGCTCCGAGTAGTAGTCCAGCCGGGGCGCGAACCCGAACCGCTCCCGAAGCGGCAGCGTGATCATGCCGGGGCGCGTGGTCGCGCCCACCAGCGTGAAGTGCGGCAGGTCGAGGCGGATGCTCCTGGCCGAGGGACCCTTGCCGATGACCACGTCGAGCTTGAAGTCCTCCAGGGCCGTGTACAGGACCTCCTCCACCGCGCGCGGCATCCGGTGCATCTCGTCGACGAACAGGACGTCCCCGTCCTCGAGGTTGGTGAGGATGGCCGCGAGGTCGCCGGCGCGCTCGAGGGCCGGGCCCGAGGTGGGCCGGAACCCGACGGACATCTCGTGGGCCACGATGCCGGCCAGGGTCGTCTTCCCCAGGCCCGGCGGACCGGAGAAGAGCAGATGGTCGGCCAGCTCGCCCCGGGCGCGAGCGCCCTCGATGAGCAGCCCGAGCTGCTCCTTCGTGCGCTCCTGCCCCACGAACTCGTCGAGGGTTCGGGGGCGCAGCGCGGCATCGAACTCCCGCTCCTCGTCGCGCACGGAGGGGCCCACGATCCGCTCGGCGTCGGTCATCTCCCCACCGCCTTGAGGGCCTCTCGCAGCAGTTCCTCCACCGGACGGTCGCCGTTGCCCGCCAGCGACGACATCGCGTCCCTGGCTTCCTGGGGCGACAGCCCGAGGGACAGGAGGGCCTCCCGGACCTCCGAGAGCGGACCCGTGGGCATCCCGTCCCCGTCGCCCGAGCCGAGCTTGTCCTTCAGGTCCACGACCACCCTGCCCGCCATCTTCTTGCCGACCCCGGGGACGGTGGCGAGCGCGGCCACGTCGGCCGCGGCGACGGCGCGCCGCAGCGCCTCCGGCGGGAACACCGACAGGAACGCCAGCGCGAGCTTCGGGCCGACGCCCGAGACCGACACGAGCAGGTCGAACAGCCCGCGCTCCTCCGTCGTGGAGAACCCGTACAGGACCAGGGCGTCCTCGCGCACGTGCAAGCGCGTGTACACCCGGACGTCCCTCCCCACCCCGGGCAGGCGGGCCAGCGTCGAGACCGGGACCAGCACCTCGTAGCCGGTTCCGTTCACCGACAGCACGACCCGGTCGGCGCTCTTCTCGGCCAGGTCGCCCTGGAGAAACGCGATCACGCCCGCGCGCTCCCTCGCACCAGTTGACGCATCTTCGATTGGGTGACGTGACACAGGGCCACGGCGACGGCGTCGGCCGCGTCGGCCTGCGCGGGAACCCCGCTCAGGCCGTGGGTCATGGCCAGGGCCCGCCGCACCTGGTCCTTGCCGGCGTTGCCCACGCCGGTCACGGCCATCTTCACCTCGAGCGGCGCGTACTCCTCCACCGGCACCCCCGCGTCGGCCGCCGCGAGCAGGATGACGCCGGTGGCCCGGGCCACGGTGAGCGCGCTGCCCACGTTCCGGCCCCACATGACTCGTTCCACCGCCACCGCCGCGACGCCGTGCTCGCTGATGGCCTCCCGCACCGCCCCGTACACCCGCCGCAACCGAAGCGACTCCGCCAGATCGCTCGGCGTCCGCAGCGTGCCGGACCACAGCACCTGAGGCCCTCCCCCGCCGGACCGGACCGCCGCCAGGCCGGTCACCGCGAGTCCCGGGTCCACGCCCAGCACGGCCCCTTCGAACACGTGTTCAGTCTATGGGCATCCCCCCCACCGCTCAATCACATCGCCGGAATTTACCGGGGGGCAGTGACAAGAACGCCCGCGAGGCCCCTGAGCAGGGACTTCCCCGCGGGAAAGCCCATCAGCCCGCCTCGGCCAGGACCTCTTCGGGGATGTCGAAGTTCGAGTGGACGGCCTGGACGTCGTCCAGGTCCTCCAGGGCCTCGATGAGGTTCAGGACCGCCTTGGCCTGGGAGCCCTGGACCGGGACCGTGTTCTGCGGGACCATCGTTAGCTCCGCGGAGGCCGGCGGGATCCCCGCCGCCTTGAGCGCGTCCCGGACGGCGCCGAACGCGGTGGGCTCGGTGACGATCTCCCACTGGCTCTCGGCATCGCGAAGGTCGTCGGCGCCGGCTTCCAGCACCACCTCCAGGACGCGCTCCTCGTCCGGGGCCACCTCCTTGTCCACCAGCAGCACCCCCTTGCGCTGGAACATCCAGGCCGTGCTCCCGGGGTCGCCGAGGTTCCCGCCCTGCCTGGTGAAGACGTGCCGGACCTCCTGGCTCGTGCGATTCCGGTTGTCCGTGAGGGCCTCCACCAGGAGGGCGACCCCGCCTGGCGCGTACCCCTCGTACACGACCTCCTCGTACCGGGCGCCCTCGACCTCGCCACTGCCTCGCCTGATGGCTCGGTCGATGTTCTCCACGGGGACCGAGGCCTCCCGGGCCCGTTCCACGGCCGCGGCCAGGGTCATGTTCCCGTCGACGTTCCCCCCGCCCTCCCGGGCCGCCACCTCGATCTGGCGGAGCACCTTGGCGAAGACCTTGCCGCGCTTCTGGTCGGTGACTTCCTTCTTCCGCTTGATCTGGCTCCACTTGGAATGGCCGGACACGGGAGCTACGCCCCTTCCAGGAGGTACCGGTGCAGCCCGGTCTCGCCAACCAGCTCGGGATGGAAGGACGCGACAAGCAACCCGCCCTGCCGGGCCACGACCGGCCGGCCCTCGTGCTCGGCCAGGACCTCGACGCCGGGGCCGACGTCATCCACCTGCGGGGCCCGGATGAACACGCCCCGCACGGGCTCGTCGACGCCGCGGACGTCCACGTCGGCCTCGAACGACTCCACCTGGCGACCGTACGCGTTGCGGCGGACCCGGATGTCCACCAGGCCCAGCAGCGGCTCGCCGCCCTCGACCCGTTGCGCCATCACGATCATGCCCGCGCACGTGCCGAGCATCGGCATGCCGCCGGCCGCCCGCTGCCGGATCGGGTCCACCAGGCCATGCTCCCGGGCCAGCTTGGCGATCGACGTCGACTCGCCTCCCGGGATGACGAGCGCATCGACCTCGGCCAGCTCGGACGGGGAACGAACCTCCACCGGAGCCGCGCCGAGTGCGGCCACCACGGCGCAGTGCTCGCGGAAATCGCCCTGGAGCGCGAGAACGCCAACCTTCATGCACTCGATGATAGCGAAGGGCCCTGACCGGCCGTGCCTCCTGGGGTGCCTCGCCCGCCCGTTCGCCGCATGCCGGGCGAGGCTGCTACCAGCCGCGAACCTGGAGGAGTCCCTCTTCGCCGAGCTCCTTGATGTCGTGCCCGCGCATGGGCTCGCCGAGACCCCTCGACACCTTCGCCAGGACGTCCGGGTCGTTGAAGTAGGTGGTGGCCTCTACGATGGCGCGGCCCCGGGACGGGGGGTCCTCGGACTTGAAGATCCCGGAGCCCACGAAGTTGCCGTCCGCTCCCAGCTGCATCATGAGCGCCGCGTCTGCGGGGGTGGCGATGCCGCCGGCGGCGAAGTTCACCACCGGGAGCGTGCCGGTCGCCGCGACCTGGCGGACGAGCTCCAGGGGCGCGCCGAGCTCCTTCGCCGCGCGCACGTGCTCCTCCGAGCCGAGCGTCGCCAGCCACCGGATCTGGCCCTGGATCTTCCGCATGTGGCGGACAGCTTCGACGACGTTGCCGGTGCCCGCCTCGCCCTTGGTCCGGATCATCGCCGCGCCCTCGCTGATCCGGCGCAGCGCCTCACCGAGGTCCCGCGCCCCGCATACGAACGGCACGGTGAACCGCCACTTGTCCACGTGGTGCTCCTCGTCGGCGGGCGTGAGCACCTCGCTCTCGTCGATGTAGTCGACCTCCAGGGCCTGGAGGATCTGCGCCTCCACGAAGTGCCCGATCCGCACCTTCGCCATGACCGGGATGGTCACGGCGTCCTTGATCTCCTGGACCTTCGTGGCGTCGGCCATGCGGACCACCCCGCCCTCGGCCCGGATGTCCGCGGGAACGCGCTCGAGGGCCATGACGGCACATGCGCCGGCGTCCTCGGCGATCTTCGCCTGGTCGGCGGTGGTGACGTCCATGATCACCCCGCCCTTCAGCATCTCGGCCAGTCCGGACTTGACCCGGAAGGTCCCGGTCTCACGCTCCACGGATCCACCCTCCTGCGAGCTCACGAGGAAAGTGTACCGGCGCGCCGGGGCGGCACGGGGCGGCACGGGTGGCGGCAGGAGCGAAGGACTACCGGGACGTCTCGACCGGCACGGTGTCGGGGAGCAGCTCGACCCACGTCCTCCCGGGGGCGAGCGGGATCCGCTTCCCGTCCGGACCGTAGAACTTCGTCAGCGCCTGCACCGACCGCCGTTTCCACGTCCCCACGATCATCCGCCCGTTTCGGAACACATAGGCCTTCCCGGACCCGACCGAGACGACCTCCGGCGAGGGGTTGCCGGCAACGTCCACGATGCCGGTGTCCTCGACCTTCACCACCTGCACGACGACGTTCACCGCCGAGATCTGGAGGTCGCCCTCGAGCACCGCGGGGCCGGTGTCGTACGAGCGCATCCAGGCGCCCCGTCCCGAGCTCCACGTCCAGTACACGTTCGAGGTCGCGGACCAGTCCAGGTGGACGCTGTGCACGCGCTTCGCGCCATGCGGCGGCTTCACCCGGAAGGTGAACACGGGGGCGGGCTTGCCGGCGTCCTCGTTCCCCGCGCGATACAGCCCCCCGGTGCTCGTGTAGAGGTTGTGGGGCTCGCTGCGGTTCGAGTCACGGACGTAGGCCTTCTCGTCGATCGCGGCCTTCACGTCGTAGTTCACGTCGTGCAGCCCCATGCGTGCCACGGCCTGCTCGACCTTCGGCACCCCGCCCGCGTACCCGAACAGCGTGGACGTCCCGAACTGCACGAGCACGTCCGGATCGGTCAGCCGGGCGCTGCGGACGGGCCCGACCCGGTCGGCGTCCTGGCACTGATACACCACGATGAACCGGGTGATGCCGCCCTCGACGGGCTCCTCGTAGACGACGTCGGCCTTCTGGAGGCCGGCCTGGGGCCGGGCCTCCGGGAGGTTCTCCACCTTGATGGCCAGGGCCGGCCGGTCGGGGACACGGTGATGGGACGCGACGCCGGTGAGAGGGCAGGTGGGCGGCCGGGTCCGCTTCTGCTCGGCAGCGGGGGAAAGCCCGGGGATCCTGTTGATGAGCGGGATCTTCGCCGCGTTGCCGGTGAGCGCGAGGACCCCGACGCCGGCTCCCGCCAGGATCACCACGGACAGTCCTGCCGTCAACACCTTGCCGCGTCGCGTCATGCTCAAGGCGCAGTCGTCTCCTCACTGGGGGCCGGTTGGACTGAGGCAGCGGGGAAGGCTGGAGGATGGTACCCGCCGATCGCGGACTCCTCAACCATCTTCGGGTTCGGGCATGGTTGGGACGACGCGGCCCGGCTACATCTCCTCGAGGATCCGGATGCGGTCCTGGATCGGCGGATGCGTCGAGAACAGCTTCTCCAGCAGTCCCATCCGTTCGCCGGGCACCCGGGAGGGCTGGTCCAGCCACAGGTGGGCGGTGGCGTTGTTCGCCGACCTCATCGCGTGCGGCGCCGCCGCGATCTTCTTCAGCGCGCTGGCCAGGCCCGGCGGATACCGCGTCAGCATGGCGCCCTGCGCGTCGGCCAGGTACTCCCGCTGGCGCGACACCGCGAACTTGATGATCTGCCCGAAGAGCGGCGCGAGGATCAGCAGCACCAGCCCCACCGCGAACAGCGCCGCCGAGGCCACGCCGCCGGCCGACCCGCCGGCGCGCCGGGCCCTGGCCCCGCCCCACCAGAACCACCGCAGCATGAACTCCGAGATCAGCACCACGGCGCCCACGAGCGTCGCCACGATGGTGCCGACCAGGATGTCGCGGTCCCGCACGTGCGACAGCTCGTGGGCGACCACGCCCTCCAGCTCGACGCGGTTCATCATGTCGAGGAGCCCCTGCGTCACCGCGATCGATGAATGCTCGGGGTCGCGGCCTGTGGCGAACGCGTTCGGCGCCTGCTCGGGGATCACGTAGACGCGGGGCTTCGGAATGCCCGCGGCGAGGCACAGGCCCTCCACCACGTTGTGCAGGCGCGGCTCCTGCTCCGGCGTCACCTCCTTGGCCCGAGCGGAGGCCAGCACCAGCCGGTCCCCGTAGCGGTACGACCCGAAGGCCAGAAACCCCGCGATGATCAGCGCGACGACGAGGCCCACGATGCCGCCGCCGGTGAC